>Ga0126307_10000830_pt1 | contig 20329 bp, 17 predicted proteins | sample Plot28_FD_89955 | JGI IMG/M metagenome (GOLD analysis project Ga0126307, IMG submission 89955) | Serpentine soil microbial communities from UC McLaughlin Reserve, CA, USA - Plot28 | ecosystem: Environmental > Terrestrial > Soil > Grasslands | place: USA: UC McLaughlin Reserve, Lake County... | reverse complement strand
CCCGCGCCGAGAGTCTGCTCCAGACCCTTGCCGATCGGTTGGCGCGACCCTGTAGCCCGCGGGTCTCTGGCCTAGCGTTCGACCGGGCGCGGCGAGCTTGGCTGCTTGCGGAGCCCCATCGAGCTGCAGAGGCGCCCCCGGCTCCACCGAGGGTAATGGCCTAGGCGCTGTCGGTGGGACTCGTAAATCCGTTTTCCCCGGTAATTGCGAGGCTACCTTCATGGCCCTCTTGAACTGCCGGCTGGTTTGGAAGTAACGTCGTCACCCAACCCGAGTCCCCTTCGCCTGCCCCGAGGGGACACTGCAGGACGGTTCTCCACAGGCAAGCGGCGGCCTGTGGATTACCGTGCCAATCTCAGTGGAAAAATCTGTTCAAAACTCTGTGGACGAAGCAGCTCAAGCGCGGCTGCGTGATGCGATTCTCGCCGAGGACGGCGACGAGGAGCAGTTGCAGGGAGTGCTGAGGATGCTTGTAGAAAAAGACCTGCGAAAGCGGCCGTTTCCCAGACTCAGCACCGCACCGCTCGATTAGGCGCCCAACCTGCTCCTCTGCTGAGGCGGTTTTGTAGCTCCTCGAGGCTAAGCCACCAGCGGCTCGTCGTCTTGGGGTTGCGAGTGAGTTCGACCGGATGCGCAGCGCCGATGCGGCACGCAACGCATTTCTCGGCGCAAATTCGGCGGGCTGCTCGACGGAAACGCGATGGAAACGGCCCCCGAAACCAGCCGCAAGACGATGCCGCCACAGCAGGGATGATTGCGCGGATTCGCAACTTCGCGAAACCAGCCGCAAGAGCTTCCGCCTATTTCACACGCGGGAGGTCCCTGGTTTGATCCCAGGCACGCCCATCGATACACGCAGGGCCGACGATGTGGCCCCGGGCGGCCGCGTTTGAGTAGGCTCAGCGGCCGGCGCGGGCGTTCTGGAAGAAGTCGGCCATCACTCCCGCCGAACCGGCGACGACAAGCACTGCCCAGACCTCGAGCACGACGTCGGTCGCGCGCCCAAGGGTGGTCAGCGGGTTCTTCAGCTGCGACGAGACGGTGAGCAGCTGCACGGTCGTGGAGAAGAGCGCGTCGCCGAAAGAGGTGATCTCGGTGTGGAGCGCGTGGCGCTCCGCGAAGTAGACGATTACCGTCCCGCAGAGATCCACGAGAGCGGTCAGAAAAAGCACGACCGCGAGCCGGGTCAGGAGCCGGCGTCGATGGGCTTCCCACGAAAAGAGACGGCTTATCTCCTCTCGAAACGCGCTCACGATTTGGACTGTCTCAGCCGCCGCGGACGGCACGAGCTTTCATCGGCCCGCGGCTATCGTTGTAGCCGTGCGAGCTCTACCCGATTCCCCGAGGCGTAGGAAGCGCGTACTCATCGCCGGCACCGCTGCCGCCCTCGCCCTCGTTGCGACGCTGCTGGGGCTGCATTTCAGGAACACCGCCGACCCGCAGAAGGAAACCTTCCAGCCGGGAGAGGCGCAGGTCACGCACGATCAGGTGCCGAAAAAGCTCTCGCCTGCCGACCGCCGCACCGTCCTCACGGTCGTCCACCGGTTCGTCGAGGCGGGCGTCGCAGGAACGGATCTCGCCGCCGCCTACGACCTGACCACGTCGAGCCTTCATGCCGGGGTCACGCGGGAGCAATGGGTGCGCGGCGACAACCCGATCTACCGTTACCCGGTGTTCAAGCACGGCGTCCGCATTGCCGCGTCCTACGAGAACGACGTGATGGTGCAGCTATATGTCCGCGCCCGGAGCCGCAAGGTCGAGCCGCTGGGCGTGGACGTCGAGCTCAAAGCTGTCGGCAAGGGCCCGACGCGGCGGTGGCTCGTCGACTACTTCCAACCTCGGGAGGCCCTGGTCACCGCAGCCGACCGCCCCGCATCAGGGCCACAGCCGAAGGATCCGGGGCTCGGCCCGCACCTGACTCAGCGCTGGCTCTTCGTCCCCCTAGGGGTCTTCCTCCTGATTCTGCTGGTTCCCGTTGGCCTGGGGGTCCGGCACTGGGCAGAGGCGCGCGCAGCGGAGCGCGAGTTCGGTGACGGCGGCGAATTGCCGCCGCTCCCGCGCCCGCGCCCGCGCCGCGAGAGCTGAGCCGCGCCCCTTCGTGGTAAATCTCCGCGCGGGCGACGAGGACCCAGCCCATTGACGTGCTCGGCGGGCGCCTCGACCTACCGCAGATGATCTCGCCTGCTGGGCTGCCAGCTCTCGTTCAGGACTCAGCTAGCAGCAGCGACTCGCTCCCCGGGGTTCGCTCCATCCGGCCTGGTTTCTACGGTTGTCCCGTGCAGTCTGCCCCCCTCCGGCGCGGAATCGCGGAGTTCGTCGGCACCTTCACCCTCGTCTTCGTAGGCGCCGGCTCGATCATCGCGGTCCACGGGAACGACCTGACCGCGATCGCGCTCGCTCACGGGCTTGCAATCGGCGTGATGGCCTCTGCGGTCGGCCACATCTCGGGCGGTCACTTCAACCCGGCCGTCACGCTCGGCTTCCTGGTCACGAGGAGGATCGAACCTCGCCTCGCGGCGACCTACTGGTTCGCGCAGATCATCGCGGGCGTGCTCGCCGCATTCCTGTTGACCGCCGTGCTGCCTCAGCAAGCGGTGGACGCGGTCGATCTAGGAGTACCAACGCTCGGAACCGGGATCAGCCCTGCTGCGGGGCTCCTGATCGAGATCGTCCTGACCTTCTTCCTGGTCTGGGTGATCTTCGCGACGGCCGCCGACCCGCGCGGTGCCTTCGCTTCGATCTCGGGGCTCGCGATCGGCTTCACGATCACCTTCGACATCTTCATCGGCGGCCCATACACCGGCGCGGCGATGAATCCAGCGCGGGCGCTCGGGCCGCAACTCGTGCAGAACATCTGGAGCGACGCCTGGGTCTGGTACCTCGGCCCTGCGATCGGCGCGATCGCGGCAGCCTGGCTGTACGAGTACCTCTATCTGCGGCCGCTTTCGCCCGAGCCGGTCGGGCCTCCGGAGACCGGCATCGAAGAGCCGCGCCCTGGGCAGGCGGCAGCAAGCTAGAAACACCCGCGCCGTGGTAGTTTCACGCGGTGCTGCTGCTCGACCTCTCCACCGGTCACAAGGTCGGGCTCGCCCTCGCGGCGGCCGGCTTCGCGGGCTTCTCGCTCATCGTCTCGATGCTGGTGCCGCGCTGGCGGCCACAGTTCCCAGGGCGTGGGCTGCCGCTGTTCCTCGCAGTCTGCGTGCTGCTGTTCTTCGGGATGCTGGCCGCGGTCGAGGTTCTCGGCAAGGAGTCGGAGCCCGAGGCCGCCGGAGGCGAGACGACGGCGGAGACGCACACCACCCAGACCGGTCCGAGGACGTCTCAGACCGTTCGAGTCGCCGAGGTTGACTACAAGATTCGTCTTCCGGAGACGACGCTCGAGGGCGGCAAATACACCTTCAAGGTCGAGAACGACGGGAAGGTCCCGCACGATTTCGTTGTCAAAGGCTCGGGTGTACAGGAAGGCACCCCTACGATTGCCCCCGGCAAGAGCGCGTCCTTGACGGTTGAGCTGAAGTCCGGCTCCTACGAGTTCTACTGCTCCATTCCCGGTCACAAGCAGCTCGGTATGGATCAGAAGGTCACGGTCTCCTAGCCGGTCCTGAGGCGAGCCCTGAAAACTCACGCCGATTCCGGTCTGTTCGCGGCGATCCCTCGATCGGGTGATGCGCGGCCGGCCTGGCCGCGAGATCCTGCCCGCGGGAAGGGAGGTCGAAATGTCGTCGATGCAAGTGCGGCTGGATGAACCGCTCTCGCCGGAACTCGCGCTCGTGTGTCCCGAGCTGGCCGAGCGCGCACGGCAGCTGCTGCCCGATCCGAGCTGGCTGGCGCCCTTCGTGCGAGCCGACGCTTCGGCACCGGTGGGGACGATCCAAATGCTCGTTCTCGCCTTCGCGTCCATCGTCATCTCCGCCACGCCTCTCGCTCTGCTCATCCACGCGCAGCAGTGAGCGCGTGACGACCGGGTTGCCGCCGGTCGCTGCGTGAGTACATTTCGAGCCGAGCGTGACGTGAACGTCATCGGTATCAGCGGGCTCGACAACAGCGTCGCCTTCAAGCGGCGAGAACTGCCCGATCTCGATCCACGGGAGTACCGAATCGCTCAGGGCTTCGACTCGGCTGCCGCGCTCGTCACGGACGACGCTGTCGCCGCGGCGGTCGCGGAGGAGCGTTTCACCGGCGAGAAATCCACGGGGGCGTTTCCGCGCAACGCGATCCTCTACTGCTTGGAGGCGGCCGGGCTCGAACCCGCGGGAATCGACCACATCGCGCACGGCTTCGCCTACAGGCCGCTGCCGCTTCACGAACCGGGGTCGCTCGAGCAGCGTCGGTATAGCGAGGTCTACGCACCGGAGGTGACGGCCAGGCGAGCCGAGAACATCTTTCCCGGTTGGAGCTCGCGCTTCGTCAGCGTCCCGCACCACGTTGCCCATGCAGCCAGTGCCTTCTATCTCAGCGGCTTTGACGATGCGCTAATCGTCATCGCGGATGGCATGGGCGAGATCGAGAGCCTCACCGTCGCGGTCGGCGAGAGCGATGCGATCCGCGTGCTACGGCGCTACTCGATTCGGCAGTCGCTCGGGATCCTGTACAGCGTCTTCACGCTCTACCTGGGCTTCGAGATGATGATGGACGAGTACAAAGTCATGGGGCTCGCGCCGTACGGCGACCCCGGGCGCTACCGCGCCGAGACGCGGCAGGTAATCGAGCTCGGCGACCAGGGCTCCTACCAGATTCCGCTCCTGGCCCGTAACCAGCCAGAAGAATGGGAAACGCACCGTGGCGCCTTGCGTGCGCTCGGCGAGCTGTTCGGGGAACCGCGCGAGCCCGGCTCTCCCGTCGACGACCGCCACCGCGACGTCGCGGCCGCTGCTCAGGCCGGTCTCGAGGCCGCGATCTTCCACGTTCTGGAGCACTTTCAGCAGGCCACTGGTGCGCGTCGCCTGTGCATGGCGGGTGGCGTCGCGTTGAACTGCACCGTGAACGGACTCATCGCCGACCGTGGCATGTTCGATGACATGTTCGTGCAGCCGGCTGCCGCGGACGACGGGTCAGCGCTGGGTGCGGCGTTGTACGTTCACCGCACCTTCGGACGCGGGGTACGGCGGTCGCGAATGAAAATGCCGTACTGGGGCCCCGATCTGACAGACGACGCGATCGAGGCAGCGCTCGCAGCCCGTGAAGACGTGACAGCGCTCCGATACGACGACTTCGACCAGCTGATCCACGTCGCGGCCGAACGGCTCGCGGCCGGAGAGGTCGTAGCCTGGGCCCAAGGGCGGCTCGAATTTGGGCCGCGGGCGCTCGGGAACAGGAGCATCCTCGGCGACCCGCGCGACGCGAAGATGCGTGACCACATCAACGAGCTGATCAAGCAACGCGAGGAGTTCCGGCCGTTCGCTCCGGCGGTGGTCTCCGAGTCCGCGAGCGAGTACTTCGAGATCGCCGAAGGCAAGGAGCGTTACTACCCGCACATGCTGTTCGTCGCGCAGACGCGGCCCGAACATCGCGACCGGCTCGGGGCGGTCACCCACGTCGACGGATCAGCCCGACTGCAGACGGTGGATAAGCACGAGAACCCGCGTTTCTGGGCTTTGCTCAAGAAGTTCGAGGAGCTCGCAGGCTTACCGGTTCTGCTGAACACGTCCTTCAATCTCAGGGGCCAGCCGATCGTCAAGGATCCAACGGTTGCCGTCGAGACGTTCGTGGTCTCGAACTTGGACGCGCTTGTCATCGGTGATTACCTGGTAACGCAAAGTCCCGCATAAGGCCGCGACTACACGGCCACCACTCGGACGTGCTTCCACGAGACGATGGCATTGGAAGTGGAGCGAGAACCGGCGCCGGAAAGGAAGCCTTCCTCGAACGGCGGCGCCTAAGCGTCCGGCGTCAGCCGCTGCTTCTCGAGCGCCTCGAGCGCGAGCGCGATCGCGTCTTCTGCGGTGAGTCGACTGCCTTCCACCCGCGCCGCCTCGAAGCGCTCGTCGTCGAGGCGGGAGTGGAGCGACTCGAGGATTTGCGCGTTCATGTCAGAGAGCCAGCCTTCGGTGTGCATGCGGTATTCCGTGAACAACGCCTCGGCGCAGCCAAGCACCCGCACCGCCAGTTCCGCCTCCTCCGTCAGCGCCAGCGCCTGCGCGAAACGGCATAGGACGATCGTGCCCCAGTAGCGGTCGGAGTAGTCGCGACGGCTCCGGTGGAGCGAATGAGCATCTTTCAGCATCGGCAATGCTTCGTGCAGCCGGCCTTCGTCGAGCGCGTAGGTCGCCAGCACACCCAGCGACTGCGCTTCTATGTTCTGCTCGTTGCCGAGTGCGCGCGCTCGCTGGAGGTTCGCTTCATGCAGCTGGCGGGCGTGCTCGCGGTCGCCGAGGCTCTCGTACGCCCATGCGACTCGCCTGTTGCACTGCAGGACAAAGTGCTCGTCGCCGAGCTCGCCGAACAGCCGTGCGGCTTCCTCTAAACGCCGAAGCGCGCTTGGCCACGCACGTTCGACGGCGTCGACGAGGCCGAGTAGCAGCACGGCGTATGCAGCGCCCCAATTGTCGTTCAGTCGGCGTTGAAGCTGAAGCGACTCCTGCGCTCGGGCTCTCGCCTCGGAGGCGCGGCCGGTGTCGAGTGCTAGATCTGCAGCGCCGAGCAGTGCATATGCACGGGCTCGAGTAGGCCGGGCGTCGCGGGCGAGCACGGTCTCGAGCCATCGCCGACCCTCGTCCAGATGTCCGCGCAGAGACCACAGCCACCAGACGGCCGCCGCGAGCTGCAGCTCTCGTTCGGCATCCCCCGCCTCCTCGAGCCAATCGAGGGCGGCGCGCGCGTTGTCAAGCTCGTGCTCGATGCGGTCGAGCCACTCGGTCGACTCCGCTCGCATGTGTGGTTCGGCTGCCTCGATAAGAGCGAGGTAGTAGTCGGCGTGCTCGTCTCGCAGCGCCGCCGCTCGCCTTGATTCCATGAGGCGTTCGCTCGAGTAGTCGCGAATCGTCTCGAGCATCCAGAAACGGTCGCCGCTATGGCGGACGAGGCTCTTCTCGACGAGCGACTGCAGGACGTCGAGATGAGCCTCAGCGACCTTCTCCGCAGCCTCGAACGTGCACCCGCCGCGGAAGACTGCGAGCGATGCGAACAGCCGGCGCTCCTCTGCGTCCAGCAACTCGTGTGACCACTCGATCGCCGCGCGCAGCGTCTGCTGTTGCGTGTCGACTTCCACTCCGCCGTGTGCCGCGAAGGCCCGGCGCAGCACGCGACGATGCCCTGCCAGTGCTTCCGCGTACGCAGCGGCGCCGAGCTCGTGCAGCAGCTTCGTCGACCCCTCGATGTCTGTGAAGAGGAACGTTACCGTGCCACGGGGTAGGTCGCGCCGCACCGTTTGGATGATGCATTAGGCCTGCCCCAGCGTCTAGCCCTGCGCCACAAGGCGGCCGCATGGCCCAGAAGGTAACCGTCTCGTAGACCGGAGGGCGCCCGACGTCCGGGCGCTGAAGTACGAGAGCGCGGGATTTCAACCACGACGGACCGTGTTGCGGCCTAGCCGGTGGGGGCGAGCCCGTAGAGCGACGTGAAGCCGGTGAGGTAGAGCCGCTCGCGGTCAGCGATCACCGGGCTGTACTCGCCGTCGGGGAAGCGCCAGACGAGCCGGCCTGTCACGGCATCAAGGGCGAACGTCCGCCGCGCCCGAGGGTTAGATTCGTAGCTAGAGCACGACCCGCAGGTCGAGAAGTAGACGAGCCCGTCCACGACTGTCGGGGCTCCGGCCAGGTCGAGCGTTCCGCCGCGCGGCAGTGGGAGAGCTTCGTCGTTACGGAGGACGACTACATCGACTTCCTCGCGCAGACGGACATCGCGGCCGCTGTTCCCGTCTCGCTCGCTGCGAAGCTCCGCCGGAGCCACTTCCTGTTCCTCGGCTACACGATGGCCGACTGGAACCTCCGGGTCATCCTCCACCGGCTCTGGGGCGACCAGCCTCTGAGCTACCACTCATGGGCCGTCCAGCCTGAGCCCAAGCTGCTCGAGCGGGAGTTTTGGCACCGGCGCGACGTCGATGTCGTCGAGCTCCCGTTCGAGCAGTATGCGGAGGTCCTCGACGGCTACCTGGCTGCCCGCGGGGCGGGCGCGTCGGCATGAGCGTCGCTGCGGGCTCGCCTCCGACGCCGTTCAAGGGGCTCGCGCCGTTCCAAGACACCGAGCTCGATGCCCAGCTTTTCTGCGGCCGCGATCGCGAACGGGAGGTGTCCTCGAGCGGCGGGCCGCGCCAGAGGTCAAGCGCGTTGCGGAGCTTCGTGCAGCGCTCGCTCGCGGAAACGACCTTCGCCTCGTCCAGGAGCGCCTGCGCCCGGTTCACGTCCAGCTCGGACGAGTCGATGCGGATCAGGTACCCGGGCGGCTTCGTGACGTTCCGGTCAGCCCCGAGCACCTTTCGCAGCTGCGAGACGAAGTTCTGGAGCGACGTCGCGGCCGTTCGTGGCGGCTGCTCGCCCCAAAGCGCCTCGATCAACCGGTCGGTGCGCCCACGCGACCTCGCGCAGTACGCCGAGGTTGGAGAGTCCGACGTAATGCCCGTGCTGGATGCACTCGGTCGCGAGCGCATCGTGCGCGCGGTCGACGGAGCCGGAGGCGGCGAGCGCTACGAGATCTTCCACGACGTCCTCGCCGACGACGTCCTCGCCTGGCGGGCGCGTCGGGTCATCGAGCGTGATCGCGAGGAAGCACACCGGCGGCAGCGCCGCCTCGTCGCAGTCGCGGCAGCTGCGCTCGTTGCGCTGGGTGCGATGACCGCGGTCGCCGTCTATGCCCTGACGGAACGCTCACACGCGCGCAGTGCGGCTCGCCTGGCGCGGGCACATGCCCTCGAGGCGAGGTCCCTTTTCGAGCAGGCGACTAACCCGGAGCGTGCGCTCGCAGATGCGGTCGCCGCTGCCCGAAGCGATCCGGGGGCTCGCGCGGAGGGAGTGCTCCGCCAGGCGCTCGTGGCGAACCACGAGCACCGCGTGCTTCGTGCCGCCGGCCCGGTGTCGGTGGTGGCATTCGCGCCCACGGGCAGCCGGATGCTCGCCGGGGACGCGGGCGGCGGGCTACGCGTGTACTCGACGAACGGAAGATTGGAGCGGACCTTGGCAGTCGCAGCCCCCGTCACGGCGGCGTCCTTCTCGCCCAACGGAGCGCTCGTGCTCGGCGCCGGGGGCCGAGAAGCGATGCTCTGGCGCGCCGCAACCGGAGAACGCCTCCAAACGCTGCACTTGCCCGGCGTCGTGACCTCCGCGTTGTTCAGCGGAGACGGCCGCGTCCTGCTCACGACCACCGGGCGCGGCGCGACTGTCTGGCGCACGCACACCGGCCGTCCCGTTGTGCTTGAGAAGCGGGCCGCGATGAAAGGCGCCTTCTCGCCGGATGGCCGCCTGGTCGCGACGCTCGGTGCGGGAAAGCACGCTCGGGTTCGCGTCTTCGACGCCAGAGCCGGCCGGTTGCTGCACGTGCTGGCGCCGAAAATTGGGGGCAAGCGGGTCGAGCTGGAGGGCGTTGCGTTCTCTTCGGACAATCTCCTGGCGACGACGAGCTTCCAGGGCACTTACCTCTGGAATGCCCGGAGCGGCCGGCAGGTCGGCCCCCGCCTCGTCGACAAGCCCGACGTGGCGACCGCCCTGGCCTTCAGCCCGGACGGCAGCCTGCTCGCCGTCGCGGGACAAGACAACAGCGTTCGGATTTGGGATGTGGCGAAGGGTGACCGTCTCTTCTACTTTCCGTATCACACCAGTCCGGTCCTCGCGGTCGCGTGGAGCCCGGATGGGCGCTTCTTGGCGGATGCCAGCGCGGACCGGACCGTGCATGTGTTGTCGGCCAACGGCTCTCTCGGAGGCCGCCTCGTGGGCAACCTTGTCGGCCACGGTGCCGCGGTGCGGGCAATCGCCTGGAGGCCGGACGGACGCTCCCTGCTCAGCGGCGGCGCAGACGACACGGCGAGACTGTGGGACGCCCAGTTCGATCAAGAGCTGCGCCCCATCGGGCCCCACGGCGCCGCCGCGGTCAGAGCGTCGTTCGACCCCGCCGGGCACCGCATCGTGTCGGCAGGCGCAGACGGCACCGCCCGGATCTGGAGCGTTCGCGGCCGGCGCCTGCTGCACCCCCTGTCGCACAGGCGCGCGGTCAAAGACGCCGAGTTCAGCTCGGACGGCCGCCTGGTCGTGACCGCGAGCTCAGACGGCACCGTTGGAATCTGGAACTCGACGACAGGCGCCCGGCTCCGAACGCTGCAAGCGGGCGCGCCGGTGTCCGTCGCCAGGTTCAGCCCGGATGGGGCGATCGTCGCGACTGGGGACGCCGGCGGTGGCGTCCGTCTCTGGAGAGCCAGTGACGGGAAGCCGCTCGGGGCCGGGAAGCAGCAAGGGAACGTCACGGACGCGCTCTTCGCTCGGGACGGAAGAACGGTTGCGACTGCGGGGCTCGCTGGCGTGAGTGAATGGTCGGTCCCGTCCGGGAGGCGGATCCGCGTCCTCAGATCCCCCGGCGGGGCTTCGCGCGTCGCCTTCTCTCCAGACGGGTCGCTCGTCGCCGGCGCCGGGCATGACGGCGCTGCACGTATCTGGGATGCGGTCGGCGGGAAGGCCAGAGGCGTTTACAGGGTCTCGAAGGTCTCGAAGGTGCTCACCGATGTCGTCTTCAGCCCGGACGGGCGGCTCCTCCTCGTGACGGGCCTGCAGGTGCAGACCTGGGACGTCCGCACCGGCGCGCGCGCACACGCGCTCGTCGGCCACACCGGTCCGGTCTCGCGAGGCGCCTTCAGCCCCGACGGACGGTGGATCGCGACCACGGGCGCGACTGCAGTCGGCCTCTGGCAACGGGACGCAGACCAGCCGTTCTTCTACCTCCGAAGAGGGGGCACCGTGCCCAAGGGCAAGCTCCTCACGAGCTCGTCGTTCAGTCCGGACGGGCGGTTGGTCCTTGCATCGGGCGAGGACGGGGCGGTGCGGCTGTATCGCTGCGAGATCTGCGGCGATCTACAGGCGCTCCTCGGGCTGGCGAAAGCGCGCCTCCGGGAACTGCGGCGCTAGGAGGAAACGAAGGGGAGGGATTTGAACCCTCGTCGGACCGAGAGGCCCGAAACGGTTTGCCTAACCGGGTGCTCGAGCTCGAGCGGGTGCTCGTGGAGTACGTGGAGGAGACGAGGGCGGTGGCGGCGAGCACGGTAGGGTCGTGCCGGTGGAGCACGCGCGCGAGCAAACCCACCTCTCGGGGCACCACGGCTGGATTCGCAGCCGCTTCGACTTCGCCGTCGTGGCGCTGCTCGGCGTCACGGTCATGGCGATCGCCTGGGGCGCATACAAGGCCGAGGTGGCCGCGAAGGACGCCGACCACTACTTCAACCGCTCGGCCGAGACGCTCGCGACCGCGCATAAGCTCGACCTGCGGGCGGCCGCGGTCGTCGACGCCTACGAGCAAATGTTCCTCGAGCTGGAGCGCGAACGCGCCGAGGGGAAGACGAAGACGATCGCGCGCTTGCGCCGCTCACTCTTCACGCCACCCTTCCTGGCCGCGGTGCGCTGGTGGGAGCAGCAGCCACCGGCCTCGCGGCCGATCTCTCCTTTCAGCGGCTCGAACCCCCGCTACCGGAACGTCTTCTCCGCTCGAGCGAGCGCGCTCGACGCGGAGGCGACCGCTTATCTCGAGCGCGCCCACCACGCCGAGAGCCGGGGAATCGACTACACGGTCGTTATCGTCATCCTCACGGTTGCCCTCTTCCTGTTGGGGATCACGACGCAGCTCAGTCCACCCGCCGCCCGGTACGCCCTCGTCGTCACCGGCATCCTGATCGTGCTCGCGTCGATTGCGCGCTTCGTCGACCTGAGCGTGTGAGGCTGGAGCGTGGCGGCGTGTGGTCGGCCGACGGCACCGCCGGGGTGTCAGGTCGGGCTACGTGGTCGCCTAGACGGTTTCGACCACTAGGGCCGGGTCTCCGTCCGACTGCCGCGCCGGCCGGCTGTCGACGACCCGTAACGCCTTGTTTCGCCCGAGCGTGATCGTCTCACAAGGGCGCGACTGGGTGCTGCAACGTCGAGCGTCGGCGAGTCAGCAGGTGACCCGTCCAGTTCGAGTCCGAAGGTGAACATGCTGTTCTCCCCTTCCGTTGTCTCGGTCTGGGGCCGAACGGCAGGGCGAGCTTATCGGGTGCACGGCGGCCTCGGGACCACGCGGAGTACACTCGGTTGGCCGAGGCGCCTGATCTGCGCGCGAGTTCATCCGTAGAGCCCTCACCCCGGTCGCCAGACGTTCTTCCCCCTACGTGACCGGAGGCGAGGTGTGCTCGTGGTGACCGACGGACCCAAGGCAGACGAAGTCGTGAAGGCTCAGTGGATCGAGCAAGTGGAAGAGGCCGCTGCCGCGGTCGAGGAGCTTGATCCGCGGGACCGCAAGAGACCCCGCTCAAGACGTAGCCGTGGCGGTTACAAGCTTGACGCTCGCCGATGGCGTTAACCGGCCACTCGAGGTGGGCCATCCTCGTACGGATCTTCGCCCGCTACCGGACGCGCGGGAGCCACTCGCCATCGCCGGCGTCGATGCGCTACGAAGCCGCTGTTGAAGCCGTCGCGTCCACGGCTTCGGCCACCGTGGCTCCGGTCTCTCTCAGGTACTGGTGCACGAACGCAATCGCCAAGCTGCCCTCGCCCACGGCAGAAGCGACGCGTTTGACCGGGCCGGAGCGAACGTCTCCGCACGCAAAGATGCCCGGCACGCTCGTCTCGAGGAGGTAGCGATCGCGGTCAAGGTGCCAATCGCTATCGGCACCCACGTCAGGTCCGGTAAGCACATAGCCGTCCCGGTCGAGTGCGAACTCCGGTGGGAGCCAGCCCGTCTCGGCGTCTGCACCGATGAACAGGAACAGCCCGCCTGACTCGAGCCGCGTCGTCTCGCCGGTGTCCGAGTTCCGGACGTCGATCGCTTCGAGCGAATTTGCGCCTTGGGCTGCGACCACCTCTGTCCGGTAGCGAACCTGGACATTGGATCGGGCAGCGAGCTGGTCGATCAAGTAGCGCGACATGCCGCTTCCCTCGGTCTTCGCCAGCGTGGCACCGCGGCAGAGAATCGTCACGCTCCGCGCATGGTTCGCGAAGAACATCGCGGCCTGGGCCGACGAGTTACCGGCGCCGACGATGTGGACGTCGAGGCCGTGCGCGTTCGCGGCCTCGCTGCGCGCGGCTCCGTAGAAGACACCCTTCCCCACCAGGCGGTCGAAGCCCTCGATCGACAAGCGCCGCCACGAAACACCGCACGCGAGGATGATCGTCTTCGCGCGCAGAACGTCACCGCCGTCGAGATGCACGAGGCGGTTCGGTGCGTCGATGCGCGTGATCGAGCGGGTAACGAGGATCTCCGCGCCGAGTCGACGAGCCTGCAACAAAGCTCGGCTCGCAAGCTCGTCGCCGGACACGCCCGACGGGAATCCGAGATAGTTCTCGATCCTGGATGACGTACCGGCCTGACCGCCAGGAGCCTCCCGCTCGACGACGAGCGTCCCCAGTCCCTCCGAGGCGCCGTATACAGCTGCTGCGAGACCCGCCGGGCCGGCCCCGATGATGACTGTGTCGTACTCCGCTGCGAGTGGCTCCGTCTCGAGCCCCAGCAGCTCCGCAATCCGCCGGAGCTCCGGCTTTACAACAGTTTTTCCGCCGATGACGCGGATCGCAGGAAGGTCGTCGTCGACGACGACAGGCCCGCCCCACTCCTCGGCGGCATCCCGGTCGCTCGGCTTGAGCCACTTGAACGAGATCTGGTTGCGGTGAAGGAAGCGCCGCAGATCGGCGCACCGAGCGTCCCACGGGTGTCCAAGCACCAGGGCGCGAGGAGGCCGCGGCTCGGCGGCGATTCCTTGCAGCCCCTGCGGTCCGCTGATGCGCTCACTCGCCAGCCTTCCGACCTCCTTGGCGACGTTCGGCGCGAGCGCGGCGACCGCGTGGTAATCCTGCGGCTCGATTCGCATAACGCGGGAGGGCTCGGCGGCGCGGAAACCGACCGGGAACAGCGTTCCGAGTGTGATCGGAACCTCACCGAAGATGTCGCCGGGACCTCGCTCGCCAACGACGCGGTCAATTCCGTCGACGACCTTCACCGCCTCGATTCGACCCTCGAGCAGCCCGAACAACGCCCGCTCGTCGCCCTCGCGCGCGGCGTATTCGCCCGCCCCGAGACTTATGTCGGCCGCGACGCGCGAGAGCCGCTCGCACCCACGCCCTTCGAAGTCGGCGAAAATTCGAACGCGACGAACGTCGTCTGCGGTCACCATGAAAGTAATTTGATCGATCGCACGACGACGAGGGTACTCCCCAGTGTAAAGAGAGAGCGCGGATCGCCCCTACGGGGCTGTCGCCTCGCCGGCCTGCAGCCGAGGCAGCCATTGGAGCCAACTGGGCAGGTACCAGTTCCAGTCGCCGAGCAGGAGCACGGCGCGGACGATGGTCGCGTCGATCAGGATCGCGCGTCGTCCATCGTGCAGACGCCGATTCAAGAAAGGCGTAACCGAGAACGCGTTCCGGTTTGACAATTCGGGAGGAAGGGCCTCCGAAAGGCCCTTCCTCCACGCAGCGCCTGCAAACCGGTCCAGGTCGCAGAGGTGACCAGGCGGACCGCCGGTGATCTAGACCACGCGGAACGAACCCCGCATCGCCGAGGCGTGTGGATCGCACACGTACGTGTACTTGCCCGGCTTGAGCCTCAGCGTCACCGTCTTCGTGCCGACGAAGGAGACGCTCGTGAACCGTTTGCGGACCGGTCCCTTCAGGTCGAAGTTGTGAATGCCTGACCTGTCGCGGATCACGAACGTGTACGTGCCGCGCGGCAACTGCCGCACCTTAGTCGTCCCCTTCTTCAGAGTGATCGTAAAGCCGGGCCCGACGGTGCCGGTGAGCTTGCGCGCCGCGGGCGCGGCCGTTGTCGACCCTGCGGCGAAGGTGATTGCAGCCACGGCCGAAGCGATCAGGCTGAGCATGGTACGCGTCATATCTCGCTCCTCGGTTCGGGTACATCAGGACGATACGGATGTCCGACGGCAGGCGGATTTCACGAGTTGGCGCGGGGCCACTACGTTCTTCGAGGCGTTGGACCTAGGAGGCCGGGTAGGTCGCACGTTCAAGCACGAGCGCTTCCCAATCGGGGGAGAGTGTGCTGTGGGTGGCCAGGATTCGGGATTGTCAGAAAGACGATTGGCTCTCCCTCCGTTATGCGGCTGGGGCCGAACAGCACGCCAGCAACGACAAAGGCCGGTACCGGAACGGCTGGCGAAACCGGCGCGAGTCCGAGCCCGGGCGGCACGACGATGCGAAGGGGATCAGGGCGCCGGAGCCCAACGGCGCTCGGTGAGCGCGGGTCGAAACCCGCTCGATCAGCGGGTTTCGACTTGATTAAGCGGAGGGGGAGGGATTTGAACCCTCGTCGGACCTAACGGCCCGAAACGGTTTTCGAGACCGCCGCATTCGACCGCTCTGCCACCCCTCCAGCGTTACGGAGAACAGGTTACCGCTCTCCGTTCGTCGTTCAGGCGCGTTGGCCGGGCCGGCGGTGCGAGCGGCCCCGGAGGCCGGGTGCCGCTGGCCAAAGGTGCCGCGGCCAAGACGGAGAAGGAGGGATTCGAACCCTCGAGGCAGGGATTCTCCCCACCTAACGCCTTAGCAGGGCGCCGCCTTCAGCCACTCGGCCACTTCTCCGGGAAGCGACAGGATAGCCGACCGTTCTGCCGGCCCGAGGGTGCCGGTGCACGACTCTTCGACGATGAAGCCACTCGGGGGCCGCGCTGCCGCCGCACGTTGCCGAGCCTGCCTCCGGCGGCCCCGCGACGCGGAGTACGAGCGCGATACCCTCACTCTCGCTTGGAGAGGTGTCCGAGCGGTCTAAGGAGCGCGACTGGAAATCGCGTATGGGCTGAAAGGTCCATCGCGGGTTCAAATCCCGCCCTCTCCGCTTCACACGGGGGAACCCTGGTTCCCCCGTGTGCCCGAACGCCTCTGGCCCAGCGGGCAAACTCCTGGAATGCGGATCGGGCGGCGCGAGGTCATCATCACCAACCCGGAGAAGGTCTACTTTCCTAAGCCCGGGCTGACGAAGGTTGACCTCGTCGCCTATTACCTCGAGGTGGCCGACTGCGTGCTCAACCACGTGCGCCGGCGGCCGATGCAGATGAAACGCCACCCGGACGGCGTCGAGGGGTTTTTCTTCTACCAGAAGCGTGTGCCAGAGCCTCACCCGGACTGGCTCGAGACCGTGCACATCGAGTTCCCGAGCGGGCGCAGCGCCGACTTCCCGGTCTGCAACGAGCCGGCCGCACTCGCCTGGATCGCCAACCTCGGCTGCATCGAGATGCACACCTGGCACTCGCGGGTGGACGACGTCGATCGCCCCGACTACCTGCTGATCGACCTCGACCCGAGCGAGGGCAACCCGTGGGCCTACGTGCGCGAGATCGCGATGGTCGTGAAGGAGGTGATGGACGAGCTCGGACTGGCCTCGTTCCCGAAGACCTCCGGTGCGACGGGGCTGCACATCCTGGCACCGATAAAGCCAGAGCTCGGCTTCCCGGAGGTTCGGCGATTTGCGAAGGCGCTCGCGCAGGAGGTCGAGCGGCGCGTGGGCGACCAGGACGTTGCGACCACGACGTGGAAGGTCGCCGACCGGCGCGGCGTCTTCGTCGACTACGGGCAGAACTCGCGCGACCGCGCGATTGCCTCCGCCTACTCGATCCGCCCGACCTCGGACGCGCGGGCCTCGGCGCCGCTGGCTTGGAGGGAGGTGCCGCGCGCCGTCCCAGCCAGATTCACGCTCGAGACGATGCGCAAGCGCATCGACAAGGTGGGCGATCTCACCGCCGGGATCTGGCGGCACAAGGCGAGCCTGCTGCCGCGGTTCGAGCAGCTAGAGCTCGAGCCGGGCGACCCGTCGATCGTCGCGCTGCCGAGGAGCGGCCGCGGCGTACGCTGGGAGAGCGATCAGGGCAGCTGGAACAGGCGGCGCTAGCCGGCCGCCAGCAGGCTCTCGACGGTTGGATCGCCACGGCGGCGCTTCGCGCGAACCTGCTCCCAGGTGCACTCGGGCGGGTCCTTGTCGGGCCGGAAGCGGAGGAACTTGGTGCCGTGCCGGAAGCGGTTGCCCTCGAGTTTGTCGTAGCGCACCTCGACCACGAGCCTCGGCTTGACCGGGTTCCAGTCGAGCTCCTTGCCCTGCGACCAGCGGCTCTGGCCGCCGGGGATGCGCTTGTCGCTGAGGTGCCCGCCGCCCTGAAGCTTGGGCAGAGCCTCCTCGAGCTCACGCCGAACGTGAGCCGGGAAGCCAGAGCAGTGGCCGACGAAGTCGAGCTCGCCGTCGTCGCCGTAGAGGCCGAGCAGCAGCGTCGAGATCCGACCCTCACCCTTGTCGCTCCAGCGGAAGCCGACGATGACGCAGTCGGCGGAACGGTACGGCTTCACCTTGACGACGCCCTCGCGCGACCCGGGCAGGTACGGCTGCTCGAGCCGCTTCGCGACGACGCCGTCGAGCCCGGCCTGATCGAGGCGTTCGAGCCATCGCTCGGCCTGCTTCGGGTCGAGCTCGGCGGGCGAGAGGCGGAAGCGCTGCGCCTTGCGCTCGAGCTCGCGGCGCCGCTTCCTGAGGGGTAGCTCGTGCAGAGGCTTGCCCTTCCAGACGAGGATGTCGAAGGCGACGAACTCGGCCGGAATCTCCGCCGAGAGCCGCTTGATCCGGCTCTGCGCCGGGTGGAGCCGCAGCTGCAGCTGGTCGAACTCGAGCCGTCCGTCGCGCGCGATGATGATCTCGCCGTCGAGCGCCGACTGAGGCGGCAAAAGCTTGCCGACCTCCTCGAGCTCTGGGAAGTAGCGCAGGAGCGGCCGCCCGTTGCGGCTCCACAGGCGCAGGCCGCCCCCGAGGTTCTCGAGCACGCCGCGGAAGCCGTCCCACTTGGGCTCGTACTGCCAGTCCCCGGTGGGCAGTGCCTCCACGAGCTCGGCTTCCATCGGTGGGAACGGGAGGTTTCGCGTCGGCATCTACAGACAACGCTAACGACCTGGAACACATCCATGACCGAGGAGGGTCAAATGGCTTCGCAACAGCTCGAGGACCAGCTCGTCAAGCACATCGACGAGGCCCTGGCGATGGAACAGAACGTCCTGCGGATGCTCGAGGCGATGATCGGGACGACCGACGACGAGGAGATCAAGTCCGACCTCCGCCGGCACAAGCTCGAGACCGAGCAGCACGTCGAGCGGATCCAGCGCCGGCTCGAGGCGCACGATGCCTCGCCGTCGATGGTGCGCGAGGCCGGCGGGATCATGGCCGCGTTGATGAAGGGAGCCCTCGACATGGTTCGCAACGAGAAGGCCGGCCGCAACGCCCGCGACGGCTACGCGACGGAGCATCTCGAGATCGCGAGCTACCAATTGCTCGAGCGCATCGCCGAGCGGGCCGGGGACACGGAGACGGCCGAGGTCGCCCGCCAGAACCGGGCGGACGAGGAGGCGATGGCCAAGAAGATCGAAGGTCACTGGGACAAGTTCGCCGAGCTCTCGCTGAAGGAGGAAGGCGTCACGGTCTAACGTCGCTCTAAGCTCTCCCCGTGAGGCGGGTAGCGGTCACGGGACTCGGGGCGATCACGCCGATCGGCAACGACGCGCGCTCGACCTGGAACGCTGCAGTTGCCGGCGAGAGCGGGATCGACTGGATCCGCGCTTTCGAAGCGGATGGCCTGCCGGTGCGGATCGCGGCAGAGGTCAAGGATTTCGACCCGACCGGCCTGGCAGGCCCAAAGGACCTGCGCCGGCTCGACCGCAACGTCGTGCTCGCGCTCGGGGCTGCCAAGGAGGCAATGGCAGACGCGGGTCTGAACGGCTTCGACCCGATGCGGGTCGGGATCGTGTTCGGCTCCGCGATCGGCGGCCTCATCGGGATCGTTCAGCAGGCGGAGACGCTGCGTGATCGCGGGCCGGACCGGATCTCGCCGCACTTCATCCCCAGCGTGCTCGTGGACACGGCGAGCGGCCAGCTCGCGATCTCTTTGGGGATCAGCGGGCCCAACTACGCGCCCGTGTCGGCCTGCGCAACCGGCTCGACTGCGGTGGGGGAGGGTGCCGAGATCATCCGCCGCGGCGATGCCGACGCAATCCTCGCCGGGGGCACCGAGGCCTGCATCCACCCGCTGATCCTGGCCGGCTTCACCGCGATGCGGGGTCTGGCCGCCGAGGAGGAGCATCCGCCGCGGGCTTCGCGCCCGTTCGACGCCACCCGGGCAGGCTTCGTGATGGGCGAAGGCGCCTGCGTGCTCGTGCTCGAGGAGCTGGAGGCCGCGCAGGCGCGAGGGGCCACGATCTACGCCGAGGTGCTCGGCTACGGCGCCTCCAACGACGCCTACCACCTGGCTGCGCCCGAGCCCGAGGCGATCGGCGTGGGGGAGATGATGCGGGCAGCCCTCGAGCGGGCTGGCGTGGAGCCCGAGCGGGTTGGCTACATCAATGCGCACGGCACCTCGACGCCGCTCGGCGACGCGGCGGAGACCAAGGCGATCAAGGACGTCTTCGGCGACCACGCATACAAGCTCGCCGTTTCTTCGACGAAGTCCGTGATGGGCCATTGCTTCGGGGCAGCCGGCGCGATCGAGGCGATGATGTGCGTCCTCGCTGTGCACGAGGGCGTCCTTCCGCCGACGATCAACTACGAGAAGCCTGACCCCGTCTGCGATCTCGACTACGTGCCGAACGAGTCGCGCAAGGCGGAGGTCGACGTTGCGCTCTCGAACGCGATGGGCCTCGGCGGGCACAACGCCTGTGTGCTGATCGGCAGGGCCTAGGCGGGATCGACCGCTTCGGCCGTGAGCTCCGCCAGCGAGTCGAGTACGACATCGGCCTGGGCGAGAGCCTCCTCGGCCGGCGTGAAGTGCGGGTTTGGGATCGCGATCACGCGCATGCCTGCGGCTCTCGCGGCGCGGATCCCGTTCTCGGAGTCCTCGATCGCCGCCGCCTGGTCAGGCCCAACTCCGAGCTTGCACGCCGCCTCGAGGTAGACGTCGGGCGCGGGCTTGCCGCAGGGAACTTCTTCCGAGGACACGGTCGCCTGGAAGAAGTCAGCCACTCCCAGCAGCTCCAGAGCGAGGTCGATTAGCTCGCGGTTCGAGGAGGACGCGAGCCCCAAGGGCCAGCGAGCCGCGAGCCGCTCGACGGCCTGGCGCGCGCCCGGAACGACCGGAAGGTGCTCACGGTAGAGCTTCGTCAGGCGTTCGACGACCTCTCTGCTGATCTCTTCGGGCGGTTCGGGGAGGCCGATCTCGTCATGCATGTAGCTCGACCACTCCGGGGAGCTCATGCCCATCATG
>Ga0126307_10000829_pt1 | contig 20345 bp, 16 predicted proteins | sample Plot28_FD_89955 | JGI IMG/M metagenome (GOLD analysis project Ga0126307, IMG submission 89955) | Serpentine soil microbial communities from UC McLaughlin Reserve, CA, USA - Plot28 | ecosystem: Environmental > Terrestrial > Soil > Grasslands | place: USA: UC McLaughlin Reserve, Lake County... | reverse complement strand
GCCCAGGGTGCCTTCGGAGATCCGGAGCGCGCGCTCCATCACCCAGGCCATCAGGAACGGCGACATCCTGCTCTACCACCCCTACGACTCGTTCGCGCCGGTCGTCGACTTCGTCAGGGCGGCGGCCAACGATCCCGGGGTGCTCGCCATAAAGCAGACCCTCTACCGCGTCGGCTCGAACTCCCCGATAGTCGAGACGCTCTCTGAGGCGCGCGACGAGCAGACGCAGGTCGCCGTCCTGGTCGAGCTGAAGGCGCGTTTCGACGAGGAGCCGAACATCACCTGGGCGCGCCAGCTCGAGGCCAGAGGCGTCCACGTCGCCTACGGTATCGTCGGCCTCAAGACGCACGCCAAGATCTGCCTCGTCGTCAGGCGCGAGGGCTTGGGGCTCAGACGCTACGTCCACCTCGGCACGGGGAACTACAACCCGTCAACGGCCCGCGTCTACACGGACTTCTCGTACTTCACCGACGACCCGATGCTCGCCGAGGACGGCTCCGACCTCTTCAACTACCTTACCGGCTACTCCGAGCAGGAGGAGCACCAAGAGCTGCTCGTCGCCCCTCTTACCATGCGCGAGAGTATAGTGCGCCTGATCGAGGAGCAGACCGAGAAGGCCAGGGGCGGCGAGCCCGCCAGCATCACGTGCAAGACCAACTCGCTCACGGACCCCCAGATCATCGAGCTCCTCTACCAAGCCTCCCAGGCCGGGGTGAAGATAGACCTGATCGTACGCAGCATCTGCTGCCTCAGGCCCGGCGTGGAGGCCGTGAGCGAGAACATCCGCGTGGTCTCGCTGGTGGGACGCTTCCTCGAGCACGCCCGTATCTTCGCCTTTTCCGACGGGGACGACGAGAAGATGTACCTCGGAAGCGCCGACCTGATGCAGCGCAACCTCGACAGACGCGTCGAGACGGCCTTCCCGCTGCGCGAGAGGCGTCACCGCGAGAAGGTCCGCCGCCTGCTCGACCTCCAGCTCGCCGACAACGCGAACGGTTGGGAACTCGGCCCCGACGGCACCTTCGAACGCCTGCACCCGAAAGACGGTGAGGAATGCGTAGACAGCCAGGCGATACTGCTCGAAGAAGGCTTCTAATCTCTGCCACGGATCACCAGGAGGTAGAGTGGCACTTCGACGCCGGCGAGTTCGAGTCGGTCGAGACCTGGCTCGGCAGGCACGACTCCGGTGCTTCGGGTCTCGTCGTCGCCCCTGAATCCACGGTAGAGATAGCAGACACCTACTACGACACCTATGACTGGCGTTTCTACAGGGCCTGCTACGCCCTGCGCGTCCGCAACACGGATGGAGAAGTCGAGGCAACGATGAAATCCCTGACGCCGGCCGAGGACAGCCTCAGGAGGAGGCGTGAGATCTCCGAGCCCCTCGAGGACGATAAACCCGCTACGCTGAAGAAGGCCGCAGGGCCCGTCGGCGGGCGGTCCATGGCGCTCGTCGGCGGGCGTGAGCTGCGCCCACTGTTCAGGATCGACACCCACCGCCGGCGGTTCGCGCTCCTGCTCGAGGGTTCTACGGACGAGAACAAGGAGGATGTGCGCATCGCCGAGATCTCGCTCGACGCCTCGGAGATACCCCTTGGCGAGGAGACGACCCGCCTGACCCGTGTCGAGGTAGAGGCCGAGGACGGCCACGCCCAGAGCCCTGACCTGCATGGTTTCGTGGACGAGATGCAGTCCGCCCTCGAACTGTCCCCTGCCTCTGTCTCCAAGTACGAGACTGGTCTCTACGCCAGCGGGCACAACCCGGAAGGGGACTTCGACCTTGGTCCCACGCACATAGATCCCTCCATGAGCCTGGGCGAGGTCGCGTTCGACGTGCTGCGCAGGCAGTTCGCCGAGATGCAAGACCACGAGCCTGGCACGCGGCTCGGCGAAGACCCCGAGGAGCTGCACGACATGCGCGTGCCCACGCGCCGGATGCGGGTCGCGATGAAGGTCTTCCAGGGCGCTTTGCCGGAGCGGGCCCGCTGGCTCAGAGAGGAGTTGCGCTGGGTGGCTCACGCCCTCGGCGACGTGAGGGACCTGGACGTCAAGATCGAACGCTTCCAGGCCTGGAAGAGAGAGGCGGGCGAGGAGAGCTCCGGATTCCTGAACAGGATCCTGGCCATCACCCACGAGCGGCGGGAAGAGGCCCGCGAGAACATGCTTGAGGTCCTCGACTCCGTCCGGTACGAGCGTCTGTTGTCATCTTTCGCGGAGATGCTACGCCTAGGTCCTGCGGCCGAGCTGGAGCTCGCGCAGGCGAACGGCAACGAAAGGGCGGGCGAGCCGGTGACGGCCGCCGCGCCGCCCCTGATCTCCCGGCGCTACCGCAAGTGGAGAAAGGCGGCGAAGCGTCTCGACGAGACCTCGCCCCCCGAGGCCTTCCACGACGTGCGCAAGAAGGGGAAACGGCTGCGCTACACCCTGGAGTTCGTCTCCGAGGTCTACGGCGAACCGGTACAGAAGCTCGTCGAGCCTCTGAAAGCGCTGCAGGACGATCTCGGCGACCACCAGGACGCCGTAATCGCCGCCAGATACCTTCGAGAGCTAGGCACCACGACCGGCCAATCGCGGATCCCGCGTGGAGTCGCCTTCACCATGGGCGTCTGCTCGGAACGCTGCGCCCGCGAGGCGAAGGATCTACGCTCCGACGTGCCCGATTCGAAACCCTTCCGCGCCCTGACGAAGGGCAAGAAGTGGAAGAAGTTCGAGAAGGCTCTGGAGAGCCGGAACAGGGCTGACGTACCAAACAAGGGCGTTCGGTAGGCCCGCTTGTACGTCTACCTCATTCGCCACGCGGTCGCCCACAAGCGTGACCAGGAACGTTGGCCCGACGACAGCAGGCGTCCGCTCACACCTGAGGGTGAGGAGGAGTTTACGGGGGCGGCCCGCGGGCTGGCTCGCGTCGTGCCCGAGGTAGAGGTTCTCCTGAGCAGTCCCTACGAACGGGCGTGGCAGACCGCGGAGATCCTGGCTGAACAGACAGGCTGGCCGGCGCCAGAGAAGCTCCCTGCCCTGGAGCCCGACGTCCCCCCCGAAAAAGTCGTCATCGCGCTGGAAACCTACGCGGAGAAGCAGTCCATGGCCCTGGTAGGGCACAGACCCGGCCTGCACGAGCTGGCCGTGTACCTGCTCACCGGCGATGCCGGGGGCGCAGATATGAAGATAAAGAAAGGCGGCGTCGTGTGCATCGAGTTCGACGACGCCCCGAAGACCGGAGCCGGTACGCTGCGCTGGCTGTTTACCCCGAGAGTCCTTCGGATTCTAGATGTCAGCTAGTCAGCACGCTTCGGCCTTACGGCCTCCGCTTGTCAGCATTGCAGCCGGGCTGGTGGGCATAGTCCGAGGCGCGGGAGAAACCCTAAAGGTTGCTCCCACGCGATGGGGCGAGGTCCCGGACGGATGAAATGCTGACATGCTGACTAGCTGAAATGCTGACATGCTTTATTCAGTGTTATCCGCGCCAGCGTCTCGGGCTCGGGGTACTCCGAACGAAGATTCAGCAAGGTCATCTCCACGTTCTCTACCGTGATCTCACCGATGGACCACCTCCTGTAGCGTGCTATGGTCGAGATGAGCTCCTCTGGCGCATCCGTGCCTTCCGGCGCCTGGAAGTAGGCGAGGGTAAGGTGCGGCGGGCCTTGGGGTTTCTTCAAGTCGCAGCTCGCGCATAGAGCATCCCGCAGCCTGTCGAGCGCTCCTCCGTCGTGCGCCTCGATGAACGCCGCACCGGGGAAGGCGTTAAGGTTCGCGAGCCTGACGGTAAAGGCTGGAGTGTCGGACAGGGCGGTCCTGGCGCGCTCCTCGATCTCTTGGAGCCTGTCGCAGGAGACTTCATCCTCATCCTCTGGTTCGTCCACGAGGAACCCGAGAGGTACGAGCGTTATGTGCATGAAGTGGTCGGGGTGTAGCGAGACGAACGGGAAAGGACGCAGCGCCTCCCTCAGCGGTCCGAGTCGCTCGCGGAATCGCGACGCCTCTCCCGGAACCACGAGGGAAGCCGAGAGTTCGTGGCCCTCCTGCCAGTCAGGGTCCATGTACCCACCGAGCTCCAGTCGGCGCCAACCGACGAAGCGCTCCCACACCCGATCGTATTCCTCCATCCGTCAACTCTAGCAGAGAGTACATCCGCACCGCTCCCTATGCTCCGATCCGTATGTCCTCTTGCGCGAGATAAGCGGAACGATACCAGTGTGGCCTCTGGAGTAGAGTTTAGAGCTCTTCCCACCAGGAGCCCGCGACCGATATCACCCTGATGCGGGTTCGGAATCCTCAGGCGTGTTTGTCCACGGACCATATACTGATGGTCGCCTCCAGAGTATGGCCCGTCGAAGCCGAGGTCTTTGAGGTTCCGGATCAGGTCCCGTCGACTGATAGGACCGAAGGATGGCATCAGGCCGTGGAGCTTATCTCCAGGGAGATGCTGTCAACGGTGGGAAGTGGAAGGTTCTTCGACGAGCTGAGGATTATCCACCCCTCCAGTACCTCCGAGAGCTCCTCCCGGCAGCCTTTGAGGGTATCTCCGGTGGACCATACCCCGTCGAAACCAGGGATCTCCCTATAGAAAGACCCATCATCTTCGACGATCTCATAACGAGCCCTACGCATCGCAGCCTGCACGTATTCGGTTAGCTACTCTTAAGAACCCTCTTTGCCGCTCTCGACACGACAAGGATTATATCGTCTATCTTCTCGCAAACCGCTCTAGAAGCGAGTCAAGCCTGCTAGGCCTCCGAACTCGTCGCGCAAGGTGTCTGTATTCTCGTTTTCGCCACGCATGAAATCGAGGCGCGCGCCGCGGGCGGCGGCGAGGTCGACCAGGACGTCTTTGAGCAGCCGCACGCGGGTCTTCCGGCCACAGAATGGGCACTCCTCACTGGTGATCTCGCGTATGGCGAGCTGGTCGTTGTCGCACCAGCGGATCTCGGCTTCCAGCTCCCAGAGAGCGGCTAGGTGGTAGACGCGGTTCTCCTCTTGAAGGGCCGCGACGGTCTCGTCGGGGCCGCGGACGCCGGTCTCCCTGATCTCGTCCAGGAGCTCCTTCTCGCGCTCGTGCTCCGCGCGCTCCCTGACGGCCTCGAGCCGGTCCAGGAGCTCGCCCTCGGGTGACCCGAGGTCTACGTGTTCCTCGGAGACTACACGCTCTTGTAGCTCGTGGGGCAGGGTGCGACGAAACTCGGCGGTCCTCTCCCTTGGACCGGCAAGGATCAGACGACGCACCCCCTCACGAAAGGTAACATCCCTGGTGAGCTTCCCGAGTTCCTTATAGAAGCTATGTACGTGGGCCTCCGTCCGGCGGCTTTCAGCATCGAGTTCCGCCCCTCCCCTTGGATAAGGCTCGCTGGGATGGACGTCGATTTCCCTGAAGCCGTTGGCCTTCATCTCCTCTTCCCCATGGGCAGTACTCAAGGGCGAGACCACAAAGTACCTGAACCTCTCGGCGTCGAGTACCGCAGCCCCGTATGGTTCGTGCTCGTCGAGTACGAGCGTCAGCGGTACCACGTAAGGGTCTCCCCAGCGGAACGACTCGGGAACGTCGACCTGCAACCGGTAGACCTCGAAGAGGTCATCCTCGTCCGCGAAGATGGCAAGCGTCCTGGCTTCCGGGTGCGCCTCGTTCTCGACATACTCCCTGACCCGCCGTTGCAGGTCCTCAGGGACGCCATTATCGTTCATGGCGTCACGAAGGCGCACCAGGTACGCCCTGCGCTGGTTCTCGGGGATGTCGGCGTTGATGCTCATGTACGCCGAGAGAACTGGTCCTGGCCTGCCTGATACGGAGGTTATCGCCTGCCTGAGATCCTGAGCCTGGGCCATACGTGAAACACCTCTTGCGTAAGTCTTGAAAGGACTGGTCCTACTAGAATCCCCTCCCTTCGGGTCGCGTAAACACGCCCTTCGTCCCTGGAGCGGGCCCTACGCCCACCCGTGAGTCCCAAAACACGTGGCCACTCAGGCTCCGCTTCCGTGCCTCGCTGAACTGCGGACTTCGCCCCGAAGGCTTCTCGGAAGTCGAGGTTCGTCGAACGCCGTCGAGCGGTCTCTCGACGAGAACCAGCCCTTTTGCTCCGGCCAGTCGTCGTGGGTACTTGCCTAGCAGCCCTGCTCTATGTCGTTGCAGGCTTCAAGGTGTTCGAGGTTATCCTGCAGGAGTTGCTCGCCGAGCTCGAGTATGTGCATGACCCTTTCGTCGACCACAGCGTAAAAAGCGTTACGGCCCTCGCGACGCACCTGTACGTAACCGCACCAGGCCAGGCAGCGCAGGTGGTCCGAGACCCTCGGCTGCGGCGCCCCCAGCTCGTCCACCAACTCCCCGACCTTCATCTCGCCCCGCTGCACCAGGAGCAGCAGGATCGAAAGCCTGGTCGAGTTGGCAAAACCATTGAATAGCCTGGCGAGGAGGCACATCTCCTCGCTCTCGCGCCCTACTTCGATACCGGACAAGGGTTCTGATGTGACCAAATCTTCTCGCACCGTGCGCTCCTTCCGCGTTCTTTCCTACTATACACCGCCCGTTCTGAGGTGTGAACTCTATTACAGCGGGTCAGCCTGTCAGCACGCCGCCTATCGGCGGCCCTCAGCCGGTCAGCCAGAGCTTGCGCATGCGCAAGCTGAAATGCTGCCAAGCCAGGATCTCCAGTGCACTAACCGCGGGCGGTGTCTACCAGGCGGGTGGGGGAGAAGCGGCCTATCGGGTGGGTGGTCTCGCCTCGTATGACGAGGTCGGCTAGGATCTCACCCACCACGCTGCAGAACTTGTAGCCGTGCCCGGAGAAACCGGCGGCGATGGAGACCTGAGGGAAGTTGGGGTGCGTGGAGATCACGAAGTGCTCGTCCGGGGTGTTCGTGTACATGCAGGTCTTCGCGTAGAGAAGGTCACCGTCGAGGTCGGGAACGTACCTGGCGATGTAGCGCCTGATGAACTCGACCTCCTCGTCGTGGACCTCGCGGTCTATCGTCTCGGGGTCAGCAGGCCTGCCGTCGGCCCTGAAGAACGCGGCCTTGACCCCGCCTGCTTGCCCCTCGTGGGCTGGGATGGCGTAGAATGTGTTGCCGTCCTCGGGCTCCCAGATAAAGACCGGGAAGCGGTGGGGGATGAACGGTCCGATGCCGCCCTTCGGGCCGAACCAGAACAGGATCTGGCGCGTAACCTCGAGCGGGAGACCGAGGTCGGCGAGCAGCTTCGGCGCCCACGCCCCGGCCGAGACGACCAGCCGCTCCGCCTTGTAGGCCCCCGATGCCGTCTCGACCAGCACCCCTGACTCCGTGGGTTCCCAGGACAGCAGTTCCTCGCCGAACCGGAGGTCGGCGCCAACAGAGGCCGCCCTGTCCAGGTGGGCCTTTACCGAAGCCTCGGGTCTTAGGAAGCCGGCCTTCTCTTCGAAGAGGGCCATGGTAGAGGGGGTTGGTCTGAAGACCGGGTAGCGCCTTTTCAGCTCGGCGGCGTCCAGTATCTGGTGGGGCAGGTCGTACTTCTCGGCGCTCTTCCTGCTGCCCTCGAAGAACGCGGTGCCTGGAGGCCCGATCATTAGTCCGCCCGTGAGCGTCATCAGGTCCTCGCCCGTCTCCCTCTCCAGCCGCTCCCACAGCTCGTAGGCCCGAAGGATCAGCGGCACATAGGCGGGGTCCTCGGAGTACGCCAGGCGGATGATCCTGGATTGCCCGTGGCTGGATCCCTTGTCGTGCGCGGGGGTGTGGCGCTCCAGCCCGAGCACGCGCTTGCCGCGCCCGGCGAGGTGGTAGGCCGCCGAGCTTCCCATCCCGCCGAGGCCAGCGACGATAACGTCGTACATCAGACGCCTTTGTCCTCCTCCGGCAGGGTGTAGTCGAGGTCGGCGGGAAGGTCGGCAATGTCCATCTGGGCCTTCTGGAGCTTGCCAGCGTAGTCCCAGTTCATCGACTGCCAGCGGGTGAACTGGTCGAGCACCCAGATGCCCGAGAGGCGGCTGCCGTTGCCGCTCTTGCCATTGCCCCCAAAGGGCAGGTGGGCCTCTGCGCCGCTGGTCGAGTTGTTGACGGAGAGCATTCCCGCGCCGTTGCGCTCCCTGAAGCGCAGCGCGTTGGTCGCCTCGGTGGTGTAGATGGCGGCCGAGAGGCCGTAGCCGTGTCCGTTGGAGAGGGTTATGGCCTCGTCGAAGTCCGAGAACGTGGCGACGCCGACAATGGGGCCGAAGGTCTCCGTGTGGTAGATCTCATCCTCCATCGTAACGCCGTCGACGATGGTCGGGTGGTCGTAGATGCCTGCCTCGGGGTCCCCGACGAAGCCCTCGCGGGGGTTGTCCTGGGAGATCCTGCCCGTCCCTGTCGAGCCGTGAACCGTATGGTGTTCCTGGATCAGATCCAGCCACCCCAAGAACCTCTCGTGGAAGCGCTCGCTGAGCATGGGGCCGTAGAGAACGTCCTCAGACGGGTCTCCTACGGACGCCTCCTCGACGGCGTGCGCGAACTTGGAGATGAACTCGTCGTGGACGGACTCGTGGACGATCACGGTGCCGAGGGAGGTGCAGCGCTGGCCCGCCGTGCCGAAGCCGGAGAACAGGGCGCCTTCGACTGCGAGGTCGAGGTCCGCGTCGGGCATGACCACAAGGGGGTTCTTGCCCCCGAGCTCCAGGCAGGGAGACTGCATGTGCCTGCCGCAGAGCTCGCCTATCCTCTTCCCGACCTCCGAGGAACCCGTGAAGCCGACCTTGTCGACGAGCCCTTCATCGAGGGCTTTCTCCAACCCCTCGAAGACCGCCGGCCCTTCGGCCTGCACGACGTTGAGCACGCCGTCGGGGAGGCCGCCGGCCATGAAGAGCTTTGCCAGGGCGTCGCCGATGGCGGGGGAGTACTCTGCCGGTTTCCAGACCACGGCGTTGCCACAGGTGAGGGCGGGGATCAAGTACCACGAAGGGACCGCGACGGGGAAGTTGCCGGCCGTGATGATTGCCGCGACGCCTATGGGGACACGGAAGGTGAAGAGCTGTTTGTCTGGCATCTCCGAGGGGACGGTCTGGCCGTAGAGCCTACGGCCCTCACCGGTAAAGAAGTCGCAGGTGTCTATGATCTCCTGCACCTCGCCGAGGGACTCGGCGTACGGCTTGCCGATCTCGCGGGTCACCAGCCTAGCTAGCGCCTCCTTGTTGTTCTCGACGACGCGCCCGATCTTCTTCGTTACCTGGGAGCGGATCGGGGCCGGCACGTCGGCCCACCCCGGCTGCGCCTCGCGAGCGGTCCGGCACGCCTCGACGAACGTACCGGCATCACCGAGCAGCACCTCTGCCACCTTCTCGGCCGTGCGCGCCGGGTTCGTCGAGGTCATGCGCCCGCCAGGGGCGCCGTCGGGAGCGCTTCCCCCTATCACGGAGGCTACGGTACGGCTCTCAGCAGACGTCACTTCACGGGCGTCGGTGGTACGCATTCTCTACCTCCAGACCTCTCTGGCTTGTCTGTCTCGCCACTATCCTACACCAAAGCCCCGGGGCGCTCCTTGGAGTAGAATCGGGGGTGCGCCAGGCGCAATACAGGCTCCTTTGTGAGGTTTTCAGAGATATGGGGATCGTGGACAAGGCCATAGCGAACTCGGTGCCCGTAATCCCGCGGCCCATCGTGAAGAGGATCTCCAGCCGCTACATAGCCGGCGATACGCTGGACGAGGCGCTCTCCACGGTCAGGGACCTCAACGAGGAGGGCTTCGTCGCCACCGTAGATCTCCTCGGCGAGAGCACCGAGAGCAAGGCAGACGCCGCGGCGAAGCTGAAGGACTACAAGAAGGTCGTCGACGCGCTCGACGAAAGCGGCCTGAAGAGCGGTATCTCCGTCAAGCTCACCGGGCTCGGGCTGACCCTGAACGAGCAGCTCTGCAGGGCGAACCTGGAGGAGATCGTCGAGTACGCCGCCGATAGGGGCCGCTTTGTGCGGGTCGACATGGAGGACTCGCCGCACACGGAGGCGACGCTACAGATCGTTCACGACACGCACGCCAGGTACGAGAACACGGGCGCGGTCCTGCAGGCCTATATGCGCCGCAGCATCGAGGACGTGCAGCGCGTCATCGACGCGGGCTTCTCCGTGCGTCTGTGCAAGGGCATCTACGATGAGCCTCGTGACATAGCCTACAAAGACTTCGATACCGTCCGCCAGAACTACATCTTTTTGCTCGACGAGCTCTTGAAGGGCGGCATCTACTTAGGCATAGCGACGCACGACGAGTTCCTGATCTGGCACGCATTGAGGCTCATCCATCAGCTCGAAGTGCCCGAAGACCGCTACGAGTTCCAGATGCTCCTCGGGGTCGACGAGGAGCTGAGAAGCATACTCGTCGGGGCCGGCCACAAGCTCAGGGTCTACGTGCCCTTCGGGGAGGACTGGTACGAGTACTCGAGCAGGCGCCTCAAGGAGAACCCCAAGATAGCCGGCTACGTCGCGAGGGACGTAATCGGGAGCGTAACCGCCAGGGTGAAGGGATAGGAGCCTCACATGGGACTGATACCGTACAGGAACGAAGAGTACCTCGACTTCTCCGACGAGAACAACGTCGAGGCCATGCGGGCCGCACTGAAAGACATGGGCTCCAGGCTCGACCTGAGCTACCCAGCGATCATCGGCGGCAAGCGCATCGAGACGGACGGCGAGATAGTGTCGGTGAACCCGGCCGACCCCTCGCAGGTAGTGGGCCGCACGGCCAGCGCAACAGAGCGCGAGGCGGACATGGCGCTTGAGACGGCGACTTCCACCTTCGAGACGTGGAGCCGCACCTCGCCGGAGGCGCGGGCCCGCATACTCTTGCGGGCTTCGGCGATCATGAAGCGCAGGAGGTTCGAGCTTCTGGCCTGGGAGGCATACGAAGGCGGCAAGCCCTGGGCAGAGGCCGACGCCCAGATCGCCGAGGCGATAGATTTCCTGGAGTACTACGCCAGGGAGATGCTGCGCCTGAGGGACGGGGTCGAGATCTACTCTATCCCCGGCGAGGAGAGTCGCTACACCTACCAGCCGATGGGCGTCGGGGTCATCATCGCCCCCTGGAACTTCCCCACCGCCATCCTCACTGGTATGTCAAGCGCGGCCATCGTCACGGGAAACACCATCATCATGAAGCCCTCCGAGTTCACGCCCGTCATAGGGGCCGTCGTCGCGGAGATCTTCGAGGAGGCCGGGTTGCCTGAGGGCGTCCTTAACTTCCTGCCCGGCTACGGCTCGGAGGTCGGAGACTACCTGGTACAGGATGCGAGGACGCGATTTATCTCCTTTACCGGCTCGATGAAGACGGGCCTCAGGATAAACGAGCTGGCGGCCAGACAGATAGAGAACCAGCGCTGGGTCAAGCGCGTCATAGCCGAGATGGGCGGCAAGGACGCGATGGTCATAGACGAATCGGCCGACCTCGACTCTGCCGCCGCGGACATCGTCAAGAGCGCCTACGGCTACTCGGGCCAGAAGTGCAGCGCGGCAAGCCGCGCCATCCTGCACGCCGACGTCTACGACGAGGTCCTTGACAGGGTCGTCGAGAAGGCGAAGGCGCTCAAGATCGGGGTCCCGGCCGAAGGCGGCGCCGACGTGAACGTCGGTCCCGTCATAAGCGAGCCGCAGTTCGAGAAGGTCGCAGGCTACGTAGACGTGGGCAAGCAGGAGGGCGAACGCGTCCTCGGCGAGGACCCGGGAGACCCGGACAAAGGCTACTTCATCAGCCCGACCATCTTCGAGGTCGGGCGCGATACCAGGGTTGCGCGCGAGGAGATCTTCGGTCCCGTCCTCTCCGTCATAAGGGCTAGCGACTTCGACGAAGCCCTTCGCATCGCCAACGACAGCCCCTACGGCCTTACGGGCGGCGTCTACTCCAAGAACCGCGACCACCTCGAGCGCGCGCGGCGGGAGTTCAAGGCTGGCAACGTCTACTTCAACCGCGGCATCACCGGCGCCCTCGTCGGCGTCCAACCCTTCGGCGGCTTCGGCATGAGCGGCACCGACTCCAAGGCCGGCGGTCCAGACTACCTGCCGCTACATATGCTCGCCAGGACGGTCGTCGAGCGATTCTAAGAGAATCTCTCCTCTCAGCACGCTTCGAGCCTTTAAGGCTCTCGCTCTAAGCCTTCAGCTTCTCCCACTCAGGCCTCGCTTGGCTGCGCAGGAGGCAACGCTGCCTGAGGCGGCCGGCGGGTCTTACGCTCATGGCAACGCTCCGGGACGACTTGCTGATGGCTGAGAGCCGCCGAGCGAAGTGAGGGAGCGTGCTGAGAGCTACTCAGATGCCCTGACGCCTTCACGGGCGTGCTGGAACTTGCCCGAGAGGATGGTAGCGGCCTGAATGACAGGGCTGAGGGCCGGGCCGTAGGGTGGGGCGTAGGCGAGGTCCAAGTTGATGAGGTCGGGGTAGGAGAGACCTCCCCAGAGGGCTGTGGCGCAGACGTCGGTGAGCTTGTCGGCGCCCGAGCCCGCGGCCTCCGCGCCGAGCAATCTGCCCGTCTCGCGGTCGGCTATGAGCTTCAGGAACGCTTTCTGCGCGCCGGGGTAGTAGGCCGCGCGGTCGTAGGTCTCCAGGCCGGCGCTAACGACCTCGAAGCCAGCGTCCTCGGCCTCGGCCTCGGAGAGGCCTGTCTTGCCCACGTCGAGGTCGAAGACCTTGAAGATGCCTGTGCCTAGGACACCGGGGAACTCCAGGATCTCTTCGCCCTTGGCCGCGTTGGTGCCGGCGACGCGGCCCATCTGGTTCGCTGTGTCGCCGAGGGGAACCCAGGCCGGTCTGCCGCTCACGAGGTTGGTCGTCTCCGCGCAGTCCCCTGCGGCCCAGACGTCGGGGAGGCTCGTCTTCATGTGACGGTCGACCAGGATGGTCCCTGTGGCCCCGATCTTCACCCCTGCCTCCGCGGCCAGCTCGACGTTAGGCTTTATCCCGACGCCGACGATGACCAGGTCCGTCTCCAGCTCTTCGCCTCCGAACTTCACGCCCCCGACGCGCCCTTCGCCGGTGAACTCATCGACCTTCTCCCCCGTGTAGATGCCGACGCCGTTGGCTTCGAGTTCGGCCTCGACCTTCTCCGAGACCTCAGGGCCGTAGGCGAGAGCGACCCTGTCCTCGCCTTCGATCAGGGAGACCTCCATCCCGAGCCGGCACAGGTTCTCCGCGACCTCGAGCCCGATGTAGCCCCCTCCGACTATCGTCGCCTTCCTGGGGGATCGCTCATCGATGTACCTGCCTATCTCGTCGGAGTCCGTCAGGAAGCGGAGCTTGAAGACGCCATCGAGCTCCGCGCCGGGGACGGGGGGGAGGACGGCCCGCGCGCCGGTCGCGATGACGAGCCGGTCGTAGGCGTCCTCGAAAGCCTCGCCCGTCCTCAGGTCGACTACGGAGAGCTTCTTGCCTGTGGCATCTATACTCTCTACCCTGTGTCGGACCAGGACCTCGACGCCCTTTTCGGCGAACTTCGCGGGCGTGCGCGCCACGAGTCGGTCGCGCTCCTCGACCACGCCGGAGAGGAGGTAAGGCAGGCCGCACTCGCTTATGGAGGGCTCCGGTTCCTCCTGGTAGACCGTGATCTCCATCTCAGGATCAAGCCTGCGCGCCCTCGAAGCTGCCTTTGTCCCGGCCGCCACCCCGCCCAAGATCACAAGCCGCATAAGTGAGACTCCTCCCGCTCTCGCTACCGCGCCTCAGTCTACAGGCTTCGCCCCGACCGCGAAGGAATGTCTGTCACGACGCTTCGATACGGGTCCATTCGAACGGACCCGCGTTCGGGCCGCGGGCACAAGGATAGGTCCTCCCTTGGCATGTACCCGGACTCGCTATGATACGCAGCCCGGCGCAAGAAGAAGCCCCCGGACTATACTCCGGGGGCTCCCACTCTCTGCGTGCTATCGATCTGTTGTTGCTCTAGGCGTTTATGGCGGCCTGGTAGCGCCTCTCTGCCTCATCCCAGTTTACGACAGACCACCACGCTTCTATGTACTCCGGCCTCCTGTTCTGGTACTTCAGGTAGTAGGCATGCTCCCACACGTCCAGCCCTATCACCGGCGTCTTGCCCTCCATCAGGGGCGAGTCCTGATTCGGTGTGGTCTCTATAGAGAGCGAGCCATCCGGGTTGGCTATAAGCCAGCACCATCCACTACCGAACAGGGCCCCTGGGGCAGCGGCCGCCCCAAAGCTCTCCTTGAAGGAGTCGAACGATCCAAACGAGGAGTCTATGGCTCGTCCCAGATCCCCCGAAGGCTCTCCCCCTCCCTGACCGGTCGGGCCCATGATCTGCCAGAACATGGAGTGATTCGAGTGGCCACCACCGTTGTTTCTCACGGCGGTTCTTATGTCCTCGGGGACGGAGTTCAGGTTGGCGAGGAGCTCTTCCAATGAACCGGGGTCTGCCTCGGGGTGTTTCTCCAGCGCGTTATTGAGGTTGGTGACGTAGGTGTTGTGGTGCTTCTCGTGGTGGAGGTGCATGGTCTGTTCGTCTATCGTGGGCTCCAGGGCATCGTAGCCGTAGGGCAGTTGTGGTAGCTCGTAAGCCACTTCCGTCTCTCCTCGTCTCGCTTGCTCTACGGGCTCTACTTTACCCAAAATCCCGGTTTTTTTAACGTTTTGTGCGGTAGAGCACCGCTCCGTTGGGATCGACGGGTAGAAGGCTAGCGGTGCTTGTAGAATGGGGTCCTTGGATATCTCCTCTTCACGGACGCGACACGGCCTAGATCCGGGGCTACCCCCTTCGGAGGAAATGCGGCGCCTGCTCGATCGGGCAGTGGCGGCGAGCTCGAACGGCATAGTCATCACGGACCCGAAGATGCCGGACAACCCCATCGTCTACGTCAATTCCGCCTTCGAGAAGATCTCGGGCTACACCGCGGAGGAGGCCAGGGGACGCAACTGCCGCTTTCTGCAGGACGGCGACCGCGACCAGCCCGTGCTCGACGAGTTGCGGGTAGCGTTGAGAGAGGAGCGAGAGTGCAGGGTAGTCTTGAGGAACTACCGCAAGGACGGGACGCCGTTCTGGAACGAGTTGTACGTCTCGCCCGTCCACGATGAGGAGGGTCGGCTGACCAACTTCGTCGGCGTCCAGAACGACATCACTGAACGGCGCAGGATCGAGGAGGTCCTGCGTGAGAGCGAGGAGCGATTCAGGGCCACCTTCGAGCTCGCCGCCGTCGGGACTGCGCAGGTCGCAATCGACGGCCGCTGGCTCCGCGTCAACCGGCGCCTGTCCGAGATCGTGGGCTACGAGCGGGAGGAGCTCCTCCAGAGTACGTTCCAGGACATCACCCATCCCGACGACCTCGAAGGGGATCTCGAACAGATGCGGCGGCTGCTGCAGGGCGAGCTCAGGACGTACACGATGGAGAAGCGGTACCTGAGGAAAGACGAATCCGAGGTCTGGGTGAACCTAACCGTTTCGCTCGTGCGGAATGCTGCGGGGGAGCCGTCCTACTTTATCGCGGTGATAGAGGACATCAGCGAGCGCAAGAAGACCGAGGAGGAACGCGACCTGCTGCTCGTTAAAGAGCAACTCGCGCGGGCCGAGGCGGTGGCGGCTCGGCGCCGCCTGACGTTGCTCGCGGCGGCCGGTCCGGCGCTCGCGGCTTCGCTCGATTACGAGCAGACGCTCGAGGACATCACACGCCTCATCGTGCCCGAACTCGCCGACTGGTGCCTGCTCGATATCGTGGAGGACGACGGCAGCGCAAACCAGCTCGCCGCTGCGCACGCAGAAGAAGAGAAGGAGGACCTCCTCGAGAGGCTCAAGGAGCACAGGAGGTTCGGGGAGGGAGACCCTGGGAACACTGCCGAGGTGCTCAGGACGGGGAGATCCGTGTTGATCCCCGATCTCCCCGACGCCACCTTCTACGAGCGCGAGCTGGAAGGCGAGCATCTGGAGATCGTGAACCGGCTGGAGCCCCGCTCCGTGATGTGCGTCCCGCTACTGGCGAGGGGGAAGACCAGGGGCGCCATAACGCTCGTCTCGTCGAGGTTGGACCGCCGCTACGACGAAGAGGATCTCCTGCTGGCGGAGAACCTCGCCTATCGCTGCGCCCTGGCGGCGGACAACGCCCGTCTCTACAGGGACCGCAGCGAGATCGCACGCGTCTTGCAGAGGAGCCTCCTTCCCCCGCACATGCCCGAGATCCCTGGTGTCGAGGTTGGCGCCGAGTACCTCTCCGTAGGGGAGGCCAACGATGTGGGAGGGGACTTCTACGACCTGATAAACACCGTCGATGACGGGTGGCTCTGCGCCATCGGGGATGTGCGGGGCAAGGGGGCCGAGGCGGCATCGGTTACGGCCCTCGCCCGCTACACCATCCGCGCCGTCACCCTGAAAGACGACCGGCCCTCCGAGGTCCTCGCCGCCCTCAACGAGGCGATGCTCCGCCAGCTTTCCGAAGACCGATTCTGCACGGCAGCCTGCGTCCGCCTCGACCCGAAGGACAGCTCTGTGGGCGTCAGGGTGGACGTCTCGCGGGCCGGCCATCCGCCGCCTCTCCTGGTCCGCTCTGAAGGCACGGTGGAGGAGGTCGGCTGTCCGGGCAAGGTGCTCGGCGTCTTCCCCGACGCCGAGCTACTGGATGTGTCGGTGCGCCTCATGCCTGGCGAGGCGCTCGTCCTCTACACCGACGGCGTTACCGAGGCGCGCTCTCCCGACGGGGACTTCTTCGGCGAACGCGGGTTGCGCGATCTCCTCAGTTCCTGCGTCGGCTGCGACGCGGAGACGCTAGCCAGGAGGATCAAGGGCATCGTCCTGGATTTCCAGGAGGGCTACCCTCGCGACGACCTTGCCGTCCTGGTCCTACGCGTCATGGACCGGTCGCCTGCGGAGCGCGGCCAGCGTTCCTAGCCCCACCGCCGCGGACGCCGCGACCACGAGCTGGATGGTCCAGATCAGGGCAGGAAGACGCGCCTCGAGGAGCGTGCCCGCCACGATCGGGCTGAAGCCGCAGGCGACGCCGAAGCAGGCACCGAAGAGTGCGAGATAGGTGCCCCTGAGCTCTGTCGGCGCGAGCTCGGCGGCCAGCGAAGCGCCTGCGACCTCGAGGACCATCTCGGCCAGCGTGAAGAACAACACGAAGGCGACGAAGATGCCGAGGAAGGATTCGCTGAGGAGGAGCGTCGCCGAGGAGGCCGCAAAGAGGGCGGCGCCGGCCAGCAGGGCGACGACCCTGGACCCACGATCGATCAAGTAAGAGACGGGGAGCTGGAACAGTATCACCATGAGCCCGTTGGCCCCGAGGAAGAACCCTATCTGCCCGTCGGCCACCCCGACGAAGTTCTTCGCATAGACGGGCAGGGCCTGCCAGTCCTGGGTAAAGACGTAGTAGAGCAAGATCCCAACGCCGAGCAGCACAAGAAAGGGCCCGTCCGAGAGCGCACTGCGGAGCCTTCGCGGAGGTCCATCCTCCTCGGTTGACTTCTTCAGCGCGGGACGCGACTCGTTGATGGTCAGGGCGAGGATGAGCGCGACGAGCGCCGTAAGGACCGAGGTCCCCACAAATAGCTTTGGGTAGACCCCTCCAGAGCCGCCGGCAGCGGCGGAGAGTAGGCCTGCCACCATCGGGCCGAGGGCCCAGCCCACGTTGCCGCCGACGCGGACTAGCCCGTAGGCGCGGGAGCGCATCCCCGGCGGCGTGACGTCGGCGACCATCGCGTTGCGGGAGGCCTCGAACATCGACCAGCCAACGAAGCCGTGGGCTGCCGAGACGGCAAGATACCCGGCGAAGCCGCCGACCAGGGAGAACGCGAAGAAACTGGCCGAGCTGCCAGCGAGCGCCGTGAGCATCAGGGGCTTGCGTCCGTAGCGGTCGGTCAGCGGACCGGCGACGAGGCCAGAGAGGACGCTGGCCGCGGCGAACACGGCGAGGCCGGTTCCGACCAGAGAGAGAGGGATGCCGAGTACGTTGTAGAAGTAGATCGAACTGAAAGGGAAGTACAGACCGTGCCCGAACCGGAAAGCAAGCATGGCGAAGAGCAATAGCCACACCCTGCGGTCGAACCTGAGGAGTGTTTTTGTTGCGCGTGAAATCATCCGCCGATAATACCGAAAACACTACCGAACGCTATGAGATACTGCACACGTCCAACCTCGAAGGAGCAACGCCTTGGCCCAGGACGCAGACCTGCCACACTCGCTCGCCGGGCTCTCTCGGGAGCTCCTGGCGAGACGTCTCTCCCCTGTCGAGGTCGTGAAGGAGTTGCTGGGCCGGATCGAGGCGGACGAGACAAACTCCTTTATCATCGTCACTTCGGAGCGGGCTCTCGAGAGAGCGTCGCGAACCGAAAAAGAGATACTGGCCGGACGCTACAAAGGGCCGCTCCACGGTGTACCCATCGCCCTCAAGGATATCATCTACACCAGGGGCATCCGCACGACGATGGGTTCCGCCTTCTACGCCGGGCATGTCCCGGATTACAGCGCGACAGTCGCACGGAGGTTGGAGGATGCCGGATCCATCCTGATCGGCAAGACCAATACGCACGAGGTGGCCTACGGCCCCACAGGCGACCGCTCCTACTTCGGTCCGACGCTCAACCCTCACGACGCACGCAGGATCACGGGTGGCTCCAGCGGCGGCTCGGGGGCCGCGGTCGCGGCAAACCTTTGCTACGGTGCTTTAGGCTCGGATACAGGGGGCTCTATCCGTATCCCAGCATCTCTGTGCGGTATCGTCGGCATGAAGCCGACCTTCGGGCGCGTGAGCAAGAGCGGCGTCTTCCCACTCTCGTGGACGTCGGATCATGTCGGACCCATCACCCGCACCGTGGAGGACAACGCCCTATTATTGAACACCCTGGCCGGCCACGACCCGGAGGACCTCTACTCTGTAGATCTGCCTGCGGAGGACTTTACGCGGGATCTCGGAAGTGACCTCCGAGGAGCCAGGGTCGGTGTTCCGACGAGCTTCTACACCGAGCATGTCGATGAAGAGGTAGAAGCGCGCATCAGGGAGGCTGCAGAGGTCTTCGTCTCTTTGGGTGTCGAGATACGGGAGGTCGAGATCCCCAACCTGTGGGACACGCTGCACGCGCAGCGGCTCATCCTCGGCTCGGAGGCCTACGCCGTCCATGAGGAACGCCTCGAAAACGAGCCGGAGAAGTTCGGCGAAGAGGTCCGCGAGCGCCTGATGGATGGCGAGCGTCCGAAGGCGTACCGCTACGCGAACGCACGACGGCGAGGCATCATCGCCACCGATGAGTTCGACCGCGCCCTCCGCGGTGTCGATGCGCTCCTCACCCCGACCCTTCCGATCGCGGCTACGGAGATAGGGCAGCGCGAGATTCGTATCGGGGACAACGAGGAGAAGGTCCGCTCCGCGCTGACCCGCTTTACAGGGCCGACCGACCTGACTGGACACCCGAGCCTCTCCATACCGTGTGGGCCCACTGCCTCTGGGCTTCCCGTGGGGCTACAACTCATCGGGCGGCGTTTCGACGAGGCGACCCTCTACCGTTTTGGGCACGCTTACGAAGAGGCGGTAGTTTAGAATCACCAAGCTGCAGGTAGCCGATCGAGCCCAGGCTATCATCCGCGCCCGCAAAGCCGGGCTGGGACAGGACAGCGAACAATTCCGGCAGCCGCTAGATGGCCAGAGCCAACCTGGGAGCCCTCCCCGGCGGCGAAAGGTTCGATCTCTTGCAAGGAGAGTAGAATAGTACGGCAAGATAGATAGCTTGAAGGAGCGGCTCGGATGACGTTTACCCGCGTCACAGTAGATCCAGAGAAGATGGGCGGGGTTCCTTGCATCCGTGGCTTGCGCGTCCCAGTTGCCACCATAGTAGAGATGGTGGCCAAAGGTATGGAAGGTGAGGAGATTCTGCGAGGCTATCCGGATCTCGAGCCCGAAGACATCCGCGAAGCGCTGCGCTACGCTGCGGTGGCACCTTCCGCGAGCCCTGTGGGCATGTCCACGGCAATGCAGGCGGCCGTTGGGTAGTTCTCGATCAGCTCAGCAAGACTGGTGAAAATACGTGGATTTATGGCTTGATGCTCAGGTCGTACTCGATAGCTACCCAACCACCACGACAACCATCAACACCTACAACGTGCATACACGATTCCCACATCATCGATCGTTGTCCGACGTAGTCTATTAGAACGAATCGATCCCGGCGCGGGTTTGTGCGCCGGAATCTGACCGGAACCTGTTTTTGGGTTAACCTAAACTCGTCATTACGTGCTTGATGCGGGTGTAGTCTTCGAGGCCGTACATGGAGAGGTCCTTGCCGTGGCCCGAGTGCTTGAAGCCGCCGTGGGGCATCTCCGCGACGAGGGGGATGTGCGTGTTGATCCAGACGCACCCGAAGTCCAACCTCCTGCTGACCCGCATCGCCCGACCGTGGTCCTTGGTGAACACGCTGGAGGCGAGGCCGTACTTGACGCCGTTGGCCCACCTGACAGCCT
>Ga0126307_10000828_pt1 | contig 20351 bp, 21 predicted proteins | sample Plot28_FD_89955 | JGI IMG/M metagenome (GOLD analysis project Ga0126307, IMG submission 89955) | Serpentine soil microbial communities from UC McLaughlin Reserve, CA, USA - Plot28 | ecosystem: Environmental > Terrestrial > Soil > Grasslands | place: USA: UC McLaughlin Reserve, Lake County... | reverse complement strand
GGGCCGCTTCGGCCTTGGGCATGCCTCTCCCGATGGCATCCACGATCTTCCTACGAAGGTCTTCGGAGTAAGCTTTCATCGCTCCATGATGCCATGCGGTCCATCTTCATCGCAACGCGCTGCGGCATCTCGAGGCCGTTGTTGAGTTCCAGAAGCGCTCCGTTCATGGCGATCTCCTTACCTTCTCTTCTCCTGCCGTTTCGAAGGACGCGGGCTGCACGGCGTTCAGCGGCCAACCCGCTGATACGGACGCGTGGTAGCGGTCTCCCCCGCACTGTGATCTTCGCGACGGTCTCCGCTAGACCACGAAGACGCTAGTCGCCAAGGCTAGTGTTCCGCTAAGCCGACGTCGATAAACCGTCGATCCGTGAAACGGGTAGGATCACGAGGTTCCGGAACGCGAGGGGGTCGCGCACATAGGAACCTGCGGGTAGCTATGCACCCACCTTCGGGGAAGGTAAATTCTACGAAGTTGGACTTCCGCTTAACGGAGTTCTCGGAACTTCCCCTTCTCCGAAGTATCGAAAGTTCGCACCGGGCTCGGAGTAGTGGCATCATGCTCATCTGTGGAAAGGGTTATGACCCGCTAGGGCCCTCTTTGGAAGAGGCACGAAGAAAGGAGCAGATGGCATGGAGCCACAAAAGCAGAACTCGACCCAAACTGCATTCCACATTGCCCAAGGTGAGGGAAAGTTGGTGTGGTTTGCTGACGAGCTTTTGACCTTCAAGGTTGATAGGGACCAAAGCGAGACGGTAGGGATCTTCGAGGACGAGGTCCCGCCCGAAAGCGGGCCACCTGCGCACCTGCACCGCACCCAGGATGAAACCCACTACATCCTCGAAGGCCAATTCGAGTTCGTCGTTGGCGAGCGCAAGGTCGATGCTGGTGTTGGCTCGGTGGTCTACGTTCCCAGGACGACGGTGCACGCCTTCACCAACATAGGACAACAGAAGGGCAAGATCTTGTTTATCAATACACCTGCAGGGCCGCTGGAGCAGTTCCTGGTAGAGTTTGGTGAGCCGGTTAGCGACCCCTCGTCGCCCCCAGAAGGTGAGCCGGACATGGATAAACTGCAGGCAAGCGCCCAGCGAACCGGGGGCATAGAGTTCGTATAGTGGCCTCGGAGGAAGAAGCTGGCCGCTGAGATAAGCTGCTCTAGGGGATCTGTCGCCTTCCTTAGCTTTGGGGTAGGCCTACCCCAAGTGTAGGCCACCGGGCCGGGGCGCATTAGCAGCCTCGGCCTTTCTCTTTGCCTTTATTCACCGGAGTGCGTGGAAGGGGTATTCTCCGAAGTTCGGATGCAAGATGTTGGATGATACGCTCCTATGGGTCCGAGCAGACCACGGTAGTTCTGGCATAGACGATGGGGTACCCACAATATGTGGCACCGCCGAATAAAGATGCGCGAGGGCGGATACGCTTAGCCCCTACGGAACCGTGACTTCGATGCCACCTAATTAACGAGAGAGTGGTTGGCGAGCGAGAGTAAGCTCACGTGAGTGAGATCTCCACCTCCGGTTCCTGCCCTGCCGTGGCTGACTGCCGGAGGCCCGGGGTGCGTTGCGTTTGGGACGTTGATGGTGGTAGACGCGCCGCCGGGCGGCGGCCCGAAGCTGCACAGGCATCCCTATGAGGAGGTCATCGTTGTGCAAGAAGGCGCCGCTACCTTCACCGCCGGGGACGACGTGATGAAGGTGAAGAGTGGCCAGTTCGTGGTGGTGCCTGCCGGCATGGCGCACAAGTTTGTGAACTCTGGGAGCGGGCGGCTGCGGCAGGTGGACATACACGCCAGCGAGCGGTTCGTCAACGAGTGGCTCGAATGACCTCCCGATCGGACCGTGTTCTTCAACCGTTGGGGGAGCTCAGGTGCCGCTCCTACGAGGACCAGCAGGGCACGAGCGCAAACAACAAGCTGACAAGCTGAAGTGCTGAAATGCTGCTCTATGAGCGCAGCGGCACGTTCTGTAGCCTCAGCTGGCCGCGGGCTACCTCCTTGCCATCCTCGCTGCGGGTGATGATCACTTGCCAAAGCTGCTGGCTCTTGCCTTGCATGATCGGCTCGGCGACCACGTCTACTCTACCTTCCTCGACAGGCCGCAGGAAGTCGGTGCTGTTGCTCACCCCCACGGCGTACTGCCTCTTCTCCTCCACCGCGGCCGAAGCCCCGATGCTGGCCGCGCTCTCGACCGCCGCGGTGTAGACGCCGCCATGCACAACGCCCCAGGGCGTATGGTGGTCCTCGCCGAGCTCGATCGAGCCCCGCACCTTCTCACCGCTGATCTCCTCGAAGCGCAACCCGGCCACCCGCAAGAACTCGCTGAAGACTTCTGGATCCCTGTCGTTCACGTTGATTCCCCTTTCAGAAGGGCTCCGGACCCCCGCCGAAGCCGCAGACTATCTGGCATGCCAAAGCTTGGAAGGCCAGGACGTAGAACATCGTACTCCGGATGCCAAGGCTACCGCCGAGCCCGCAATCAAGCAAGAGACAACGAACCGCGAGACCCGGTCGTGTTTTGACTGACCGTTCGGTTGACAATGGTTTGGATTGTCGGTTAGATTGGTAATGAGCAGTGAGGGGAATAACGAAGCTCGCTTGGGGCGTTGGGGCACGCGAAGACGGGGAAAGGCGGGAGTGGAGAGAAGCGCAGGCGCTAGCGAACGGCTTTCGCAGTCCAAGGTTGAGTCTACCTTCGCTGAGGTTTTGGCATATTGGCGCGAGCCAGAAGGTAGGTAGGAGGAGATCTCTATGGCGCAACCGTTCATCCAGGGCAGCTACGTCGATCTTCCTGGGCTGGATCTCATGACCATCGTCGATCCTTCGGATGGAAGCGTGGTGGATACCGTACCGGCCGCCGACGCCGACGCGGTGGATCGGGCGGTCAGGAGCGCCTCCGAAGCCTTCCCGGCCTGGCGAGACACCCCTGCGGCGAAGCGCGGGGAGACCCTCGGCGCGGCGGCGTCGGCCGTACTGGCCGCCGTGGGGGAGCTCGCCCCGCTTTTGACCTCCGAGCAGGGGAAGCCTCTGCGCGAGGCGCGGCTGGAGATCCGGCGCTTCGTGCACACGCTGGAGCATTACGTAGGGCTCGCCAAGAACATCAGAGGCGGGTACGTACCCGACCTAGATCAGGACACCTACGGCCTCATCGTGCGGCGTCCCCTTGGGGTTATCGGGGCGATCGTGCCGTGGAACTTCCCGACTACCTTGCTCGGCAACAAGCTCGGGCCCGCTCTCATAACGGGCAACGTGGTGGTGGCGAAGCCCGCAGATACCACCCCGCTCACCACGCTCAGGATCGCGGAGATCATGCACGAGGCAGGCCTGCCTGCGGGCGTGTTCAACGTCATCACGGGGACCGGCGCGGGCGCCGGGCAGGCGCTCGCGGAGCATCCCCTCGTGCGGAAGATCGCCTTTACGGGATCCACGCCCACCGGCAAGAAGATCATGGCGATCGCATCGGGCGATCTCAAGCGGACCACGCTCGAGCTCGGGGGCTCTGACCCCATGATCATCTGCGACGACGCGAACCTCGACAGGGCCGCGAGCGCTGCCAGCGTGGGGCGCTTCTTCAACTGCGGCCAGGCGTGCCTCGCCGTCAAGCGCCTCTACATCTTCGAGGGCGTGGCAGACGAGTTCGTCGAGAAGCTCACCGGCAAGGTCGGAAAGCTGAGGCTCGGCCCAGGCACCGAAGAGGGGGTGATGCTCGGGCCGCTCCACTCCGCGAGGCAGCGGGACCTTCTGGAGGAGCAGGTCGAGGACGCCGTGGACTCGGGAGCCGAGGTGCTCCACGGGGCGAAGAGGCCCGAGGGTGACGGTTTAGATAAGGGCTTCTTCTACGAACCGACCCTGCTCTTGGAGCCCGCGCGCGGCTCGCGGGTGGCGACGGAGGAAGTCTTCGGGCCGGCGCTCCCGGTCTGGCGTGTCTCGGGCATGGAGGAGGCACTCGAGCTCGCGAACGGTTCGATCTACGGGCTCGGCTCCTCGATCTGGACCGCAGACCTCAACCGGGCCTCCGAGGCAGCCGAGCGCCTCGAGGCGGGCTACACTTGGATCAACTCCCCCCAGCTCGTCTACGACGAGTTGCCTTTCGGCGGCTGGAAGCACTCGGGCTACGGCAAGGAGCACGGTATAGAGGCCCTAGACTACTACACGGAGACTAAATCGGTCGTCGTCAAGAGGGCCGTGATCAGTTCTGAAAAGGCCGCTACAGCGGAGCTCGGCGGTTCCGAATCAGTATCCCAGGGGTGATTCTATAATGATCGAAACACCAGAGTGGTACAACGCCAGCGTTCTCGTCGACCGCAACCTCGAGGCCGGTCGCGCCGATAAGGTCGCCATCTACTGCGGCGAAGATCGGGTGACCTACGGCGAGCTTGCGCGCCGCATAAACAGGTTCGGTTACGCCCTCAAGGAGATGGGCGTGGATCGGGAGGACAGGGTCCTGTTGCTGCTGAACGACACACCTGCCTTCCCTACGGCCTTCTTCGCCGCGATGCGTATAGGCGCCGTCCCGATCCCGGCCAACACTTTGCTGAGGCCCCAGGATTACCGCTTCTTCGTGGAGAACAGCCGCGCCCGCGTGGTGGTCTGCGACGAGATGCACCACGCGACGGTCAGGGAGGCGCTCGAAGGCTACGAAGAGGAGCGGGTCGAAGTCATCGTCGCGGGCGGACGCGCGGAAGGGGCAGGCGCCCTGGATGAGCTGCTTGAGACCGGGGAGGACGAGCTAGATCCCGTGGCCACCCACAAGGACGACCCGGCGTTCTGGCTCTACAGCTCGGGCAGTACGGGCAAGCCGAAAGGCGCGGTCCACCTGCACCACGACATCATCTACACCTGCGAGACCTACGCCAGGCACGTTTTGGAGATCTCCGATGAGGACGTGTGCTTCTCGGCTTCCAAGCTCTTCCACGCCTACGGGTTGGGCAACGGCATCTCCTTCCCGTACTGGGCCGGCTCCTCGACGGTCCTCTTCCCAGGGAGACCTGTGCCGCAGGCGGTACTGGAGACCATAGAGCGCTACAGGCCGAGCCTGTTCTTCTCGGTCCCGACGCTCTACAACGCGATCTTGAACTACGAGGATGCTGACATCTACGATCTCTCTTCTATCCGGATGTGCGCCTCGGCGGCAGAGGCCCTGCCCGCAGGCATGTGGCGCCGCTGGAAGGAGAAGTTCGGCTCGACCATCCTGGACGGCATCGGCTCGACGGAGATGCTACACATCTTCATCTCCAACACGCCGGACGAGCTGAAGCCCGGCTCGAGCGGCAAGCCTGTACCCGGCTACGAAGCGAAGATCCTCGACGAAGAAGGCTACCCCGTCGAACCCGGCGAAGCCGGCTACCTCTCGGTCAAGGGCGATTCCGCGGCGGCGTACTACTGGCGTAACCACGAGAAGACCAAGGCGACAATGAAGGGCGAGTGGCTCTTCGCCGGGGACTGGTACCGGATCGACGAGGACGGGTTCTACTGGTACGAGGGGCGCTCGGACGACATGATCAAGGTCAGCGGCCTCTGGGTATCGCCCGTAGAGGTGGAGAGCACCCTGATGGACCACGAGGCGGTTATAGAGGCAGCGGCGGTCGGCATCCCGGTCGACGAGCTCACCCGGGTGAAGGCTTACATCATCTTGAGGGAGGGCTACGAGGGGACCGATTCCCTCACCGAAGAGCTTCAGAACTGGTGCAAGGACCGGCTCAAGCGCTACCAGTATCCCCACCTCGTGGAGTTCGTCGATGAGCTACCCAAGACCGTCACAGGCAAGATACAACGCTTCAAGCTGCGCGAGCCCGAACCAGAGGTCCAGATGCCGCAGCAGGAGGACGAACTGGTTTGAAGATGGCATCAGGCTACAGGCATCACGAAGACAAACACCTGAAACCTGACGCCTAAAAAGAGCGACCGAAGGGAGCGACATGAGTGAAGCCTGGATCGTGGGCGCCGTCCGTACGCCCATAGGCCGCCACGGCGGCGCCATAAGTACGGTCCGTCCCGACGATCTCGGGGCGATCGCGCTGGGAGCTCTCATGGAGAGCACCGGCGTGTCCCCTTCCGAGGTCGAGGACGTCTATATGGGCTGCGCCAATCAGGCTGGCGAGGACAACCGCAACGTCGCCAGGATGTCGCTCCTGCTAGCGGGCTTCCCCGAAACGGTGTCCGGCGCCACGGTGAACCGGCTCTGCGGATCCGGGCTCGAGGCGGTGGCCCAGGCGGCCAGGAGCGTGATGCTTGGGGAAGCCGAGGTCTACGTGGGCGGGGGCGTCGAGTCGATGAGCCGCGCCCCCTGGGCCGTTCCGAAGCCGGAACGCGGGTTCCCCACCGGCAACACCACGATGTACGACACCACCCTGGGGTGGCGATTCGTCAACCCGAGGATGGAGCAAATGGGCCACACCGACTCCCTCGGGATGACCGCCGAGAACCTCGCCCAAGAGCGTTTCGACATAACCCCGGACGAGGATGCACCCGACGAGATGGCTGAGACCTACGACGTCACCAGGGAAGCCCAGGACCGCTTCGCCTTGCGCAGCCACCGGAAGGCGGTGGCCGCTATGGACGAGAAGCGGTTTCGGGACGAGATCGTGCCGGTCACGGTAAGGACGCGTAAGTCCGAGACGGTCGTCGAGGCCGACGAGGGCCCCTGGCGCGACACCTCCCTCGAGAAGTTGGCCAGGTTGAGACCTGCCTTCCGCAAGGAGGGCGGCAGCGTGACGGCCGGCAACTCGAGCTCTCTGAACGACGGGGCCGCGGCGGTGATGGTCGTCTCCCGCGAGTACGCCGAAGCGCGCGGCCTGGAGCCGATGGCCAGGATACGGAGCATAGGGGTAGCCGGGGTGCCGCCCAGGGTCATGGGCATTGGGCCAGTGCCCGCCACCAGGAAGGCTTTGATGAGGGCGGGGATCTCGCTCGACGATGTCGGCCTGGTAGAGCTCAACGAGGCGTTCGCGGCGCAGGTGTTGGCCTGCCTGCACGAGTGGGGGATTGACCCCGAGGACGAGAGGTTGAACGCCAACGGGGGCGCGATCGCCCTCGGACACCCGTTGGGGGCTTCGGGAGCGAGGATACTGACGACGCTTGTCCACGAGATGAATCGGCGGTCCGACGTGCGGTTCGGGCTGGCTACGATGTGCATCGGCGTCGGCCAGGGGATAGCGATGGTCGTCGAGAGGGCCTGATCGCGCCGGGTGATCGCCCCTACTGGGGGTTCGTGGAAAGAATCAGCGCAGGAACGCCGCGCGGGCAGGGGAAAGGAGCAGCGTTGGGTAGATACGACTACGTAGTGATCGGGGCTGGTTCGGCGGGTTGCGTCCTGGCGGTGCGCCTGAGCGAGAACGGCTCACAGGTGCTGCTGCTCGAAGCCGGCGGCGAGGATACCAAGGAGGACCTACACCTCCCACCCGCGTGGCCGGCTCATTGGGGAACGGAAGTCGACTGGGCCCACGAGACGACGCCCCAGCCAGGGACTGGCAATCTCCCGCACAACTGGCCGCGCGGTAAGGTGCTCGGCGGGTCGAGCTCCATCAACGCGAAGATCTACCTGCGCGGCCACCCGAGCGACTTCGATAACTGGGCCGCCGGGGGTGACACCGGCTGGGACTACGAGAGCGTCTTGCCGTACTTCAAGAAGATGGAGACCGTCGAGGGAGGGGACCCCGAGTATCGGGGGACTAGCGGCCCCATGTGCCCCAGGATCGCCGAGGACCCTAACCCGCTCTTGGAGGTCTTCCTCGAGGCGGCCAAGGAGCTGGGCTATCCCTCGACCGACGACTTCAACGGCGCCGTGCAGGAGGGGGCAGGCCGGCACGAGCTGACGATCGCGGACGGCAAGCGCCAGAGCACCGCGGTCGCCTACCTGCACCCCGTCATGGACCGGCCGAACCTCACGGTGCACACCCACGCCCACGCCCGACGGTTGACCTTCGACGGCAAACGCTGCACCGGGGTCGAGTACGAGCGGGACGGGAGCGTCGAGACCGCGACGGCCGAAGGAGAGGTGATCGTCTCCGCCGGGGCCGTCAATTCCCCGCAGCTGCTCCTCCTCTCCGGGATCGGCCCGGCCGGACACCTCCGCGAGGCCGGGGTGGACGCGGTGCATGAGCTGCCAGGCGTCGGGGAGAACCTCCACGACCACCCGCTGCTCGGCCTGGTCTTCCAGGCGGAGGGGGAGATAGCGCCAGGCACCGCCAACCACGCCGAGACCTCGATGCTGTGGCGCAGCGACCCATCGCTCGATGGACCCGACATGCAGTTCATGTTCATCCACGTGCCATTTCACCCGCCCCACCTACAGGCCCCGCCCAACAGCTACACCTTCGGGATCGCCACCATCCCCGACAGCCGCGGATGGGTCAGGCTCGCGAGCGCCGACCCGAAGGCGGCACCGCTGATCAACCCGAACTACCTCGGCGAGGACTCCGACGTCCAGCGCCTCCTCCTCGGCATCGAGAAGGCGCGCGAGCTCAACGCCACGAGCGCCTTCTCCGAGTGGGACACGACCGAGGTGCTCGCGGGCGAGCACGTCCGGGACGAGGCTGGCCTGCGCGACTTCGTCTCCCGGGGCACGGGGACGTACTACCATCCGGTCGGCACCTGCAGGGCCGGCACCGACGACGGGGCGGTCGTTGACCCGGAACTCAGGGTCCGCGGCATCGAGGGCCTGAGGGTCGCCGACGCCTCCGTTATGCCGACGGTCGTCTGCGTCAACACGAACGCCGCGAGCATCATGATCGGCGAGAAGGCCGCGGACCTGGTACTTGGTACCGGCCCACGCGAGGCCGAGGAGACCAGGACCGCGTGATCCCGGCGAAGGGCAGACAGTGCTAGACGGCATCCCCCTCATAGACGCCCACATCCATACAGCCCGGCTGCCCACGCTGAAGATGTCCCTGGAGGAATGGACCGGGAACTTCGAGGGGGGCGTCGAAAACCTCCTGAAGCTCTACGATGACGAAGGGACCATGATCCCGGCCCGATTCGACGAGTACTTGTCCGAGGAGGGCGTCGACGTCGCGATCCTGTTCGCCGAGTACAGCCCGAAGTCCACCGGCATCCAGGCCGTGGAGGATATGCTCCCGATCCTCGACCACAACCCCGACCGTTTCAAGCTTATGGCGAACCTCAACCCGCACCTGCACTACCCGCTAGTACAGGAGTTGAAGCGCCAGATCTCCCTCGGCGCCGTCGGGCTGAAGCTCCACCCTGTCCACGGCTCTTTCGCCCCGAACGATAGGATGCTCTACCCCGCGTACGCCTTCTGCGAGAGGGAGAACTTCCCCGTCGTCTTCCACTGCGGCACGAGCGTCTTCCCCGGTGCCACCAACCGCTACGCCGACCCCGCCCTCATAGAGGACGTGGCCCGCGACTTCCCCGATCTCCCCGTCGTCCTCGCCCACGGCGGCCGGGGCTGGTGGTACGACGCCGCTGCCTTTATCACGCTGATGCGCCCCAACGTCCACATCGAGGTCTCTGGTCTCCCCCCCAAAAAGCTCCCCGATTACTACAGCAACTTCGACTTCGAGCGCCTGGCCGAAAAGATGATCTTCGGTACCGACTGGCCGGGGGTGCCCGGCCCGAAAGCCAACGCCAGGGCCATCGCCGGCCTCGGCCTCCAGAAAGACACCCTGCACAAGATCCTCCACGAGAACGCCCGTCGAGTCTACAAGCTGGGTCGCGCCGAAGACCCGGCGCCCGAAACGGATCCACGAGCGACACAAGCCCGTGAGGAGAGACTCAGACCTTGAGTTTGACTGACCGTACAGTTATAGTCGTCGAGAGCGCGAACGAGGAAAGCGAGGAAGCATGACGCCGGTAACCGAAGAGATGCTTCTGGGCAGGATCAAAGACGGCAGGCTCATCGAGGACGCTTCTCATGCCACGGAGCGGTACATCGAGGGGTTGAAGCGGGTGCTGACCGTATCGGCGGACACCGAGCTCATAAGCGCGCCGGCCTACATGAACGCGACCAAGGACTTCTCGACGCTCCCGAGCGTCAACAACTACATCACGGTGATGGGGATCGTGCAGGACGAGCTCGGGCACGCGCACATCGCCTACCGGATGCTGAGAGATCTTGGCGTGGACACGGAGGAGCTCGTGTACGGGCGCACGCCGCGGCAGTACAAGTATCCTTATGCCTTCGACGTGCCGCTTGAGAGCTTCACGGAGCTCGTCGTCGCCAACGGCTTCTACGACCGTGCCGGGTTCACGCTCCTTTCCGACATTCACCACAACTGCTCTTATGGGCCGTGGAAGCGGGCGCTCGTGAAGGTAGACAGGGAGGAGAACTTCCACCTCAGGCACGGCGAGAAGTGGATGAAGGTCTTCTCCAGGGACCCGGAGAAGAAGCAAGAGTTGCAGCGGGCGGTCGACTGGATGTTCGTGCTGACGCTGGAGTGGTTCGGGTTGCCGGACGGCATGAAGCGGCACAACGAGCAGATCGAGTACGGATACAAGGGCTCGACCAATGATGAACTTCGCCGGTCCTGGATGAGCCACACGGTGCCGTTGTGCGAGTCCTTGGGGCTCGACGTGCCCGCCCACTACGACGAGAAGCAACAGAAGTACGTCATAGACTGCCCCTTCCCCGCCGCCTTCATGGCCGAGGAGAAGCGGTGGAACTTCGAGGGAGGTGGGATCTCCTGGGACGACGTGCTCGAGCGCTGGAAGGGGCGCGGCCCGATGAACGAGGAGTACGTCGAGCACCTCCAACGCGGCTACAAGGAACTCTACGCCAGCGAGGCGAGCTAGATGCAGACCACCAGGACCGAAGAGGAAGTAAGAGATGCATTGCGGGAGGTGCTCGATCCAGAGTACCCGATCAGCCTCGTGGACCTCGGGCTGATCCGGGGGATCGAGGTAAGCGGGAACCGGGCGGACATCAAGCTAACGTACACGTGCATGGGGTGCCCGGCGATGGACATGATCCAGGACGACGTAAGGAACAGGATCCTCGAGATGGAGGGAATCGACGAGGTGGAGATAGAGGTGGTCTGGCCCACCTGGTCGAGGAATGACATAACGCCCCTTGGCCGAAAGCAGCTCAAGGAGGTGGGGGTCGTCTGATGCGTCCTGTCGAGAACTACGAGGTGTTCACGGCCCGCGTGGGCGAGGAGCACCCCTTGAGGCACAACGGCAATGTGCGGGCCGCCGAGCCGCGGGACGCCGCTGTCTACGCGCACCTGATGTACGACGAGTGGCGCTGGCGCGAGATGTTCGTCGTACCGAGCAAGGCGATCGTCCGGGTCATCCGGCCGGATTAGGGGGACGCATGGAGAGGTATTTCGTCTTCGCGCGCACGGAGTACGACGAGCCCCTCGAGCACAGGGGAGACGTCGAGGCCCAGGATGCCGAGGAGGCCAAGAAGCTCGCGCTCGAAAATTACGGCGGGGAGTGGCTGGAGATGTTGCTCGTGCCTGAAGGCGAGATCTACTGGGCCGAGCGCGAGGAGGAGATCGAGGTGGAGGCGTGAGTGAACGTCCGGAAGGCACGGAAGCGGTGGCGCCGGGGCGGGGGGCGCAGGTCGAGTTCCTTGTGGACAACGACGACGCCCTGGCGGCGCTGGTCAACTTGATCGCGGTTATAGGCGACAACGAGTACTTTCTCGGCCGCCGCGTCTCCGAGTGGGCCGACGCGGGGCCGCTACTCGAATCCACGGCCGCGTGCGCAGCCATAACGCAAGACAAGCTCGGACACTCGCGGGCGATCTACCCCCTTCTGGAGGAGCTCCCATGGCCGAAGGCGCCCACGGGATTGCAGGGCGAGGTCGACCGGGCGCGGAGGTACTCAGTCAGCTTTTTGGACGAGCCGCTGCCGAGCTGGTCGAACGTCGTCGCCGCGCTCGCGCTCGTCGGGCCCGCCGTGAACGTCGTGCTCGAGTCCGTTGAGGACTCCCGCTACGAGGCGCTCGCCCGGAGGGCGCACCGCATCCTGGACGAGGAGAAGCTGACAAGCGCCTACGCCGAGAGCCTCGTCAGGCAGATAGCCTACGAGGAACGGGGTCGCAAGCTCCTGCAGGAGCGCGTGGACGAGCTCCTGCCCGAGATGCTCTGCTGGTTCGGCCCAGACGCGGAACCCGGCATCGAGGCCTTGAGGGCGGAAGGTTTGGCGAGCATGGGCAACGAGGAGATGCGCCAGAGGTACCTGGACCACGTCGTCCCCCTGCTCCAGGGATGCGGCATAGAAGTCCCGGTAGAGCGCAACGAGAGCGATGACGGATGGGAGTACGGAGAGCTGCCGTGGAACCAGTGGAACCAACTCCAGAGACGCTTGGAAAGTTAGTAGCCGGAGAGCCCGTGGACGAGGCGCAGCGGCGCTTACTCTGCCCCTGGTGTGACTCCGCCGACGTCGAGAAGGTTTCCGAGTATGGGCCGCACCTTATGGTGTACTCGTACATCTGCCGGAGTTGCAACAGCCCGTTCGAAGTCATAAAGCGATGACCGGAGCGACCTCACTCAAAACGACCCTTGAGGAGGGTATCCTCCTCATAGAGCTCGACCGCCCCGAGAGGCGCAACGCACTGGACGAGACGCTCCAGGGGGAGTTGCTGCGGGTCTTCGAGGAGGCCGCAACCGATAGGGAGGTGCGCGGCGTCCTTCTGACCGGCAGGGGCGAGGCCTTCTCCGCGGGCGGCGACCTCTCCCGCTTCGAGAGGGACTGGAACCCGTCCGACTTCAGGGCGCACAGCCACGAGCTCACCCGGCTCATAGGCGCGATAGAACGTCTGGAGAAACCGGTTGTCGCGGCCATAGGCGGGCTCACGACGGGCGCGGGCACCCAGCTCGCCCTCTCGTGCGACCTGCGCATCGCCTCGGCGAACGCCCGGTTTCTGTACCGGGAGGGCATGATCGGCCTCATCCCCAGCCACGGCGGCTGTGCGCGCCTGGTCAAGCTCGTCGGGCTCGCCCGGGCGCGGGACATCCTGCTCGGCGGCGAGGACCTGGGCGCCAGGGAAGCCTTCCGCCACGGGCTCGTCACGAAAGTGGTGGCCCCCGAGAATTTGCTCGACGAGGCGCGAGAGCGTCTGCGGCACATCTTCAGGAGGGCGCCTCAGGCCTACGGGCTATCCAAGCGGCTCCTGCACCTCTCTGCCAGCGTGGACCTGGAGAGCGGCCTCTTCGCGGAGAGTCTGGCCCAGAGCCTGCTGGTCGCGACGGAAGACCACAAGGAGGGCGTACGGGCCGCCCGCGAGCGGCGCATGCCCCAGTTCGGGGGGAGGTAGCGCGTGGCCCGCATCATCCCTTTCGAGGAAAGAGAGCCTCGGGTGCATCCTGGCGCGTTCGTCGCGCCGACAGCGGTTCTCATCGGGGATGTGACGGTCGAGGACGGGGCGAGCATCTGGTTCGGGACGGTGCTCCGGGGAGACTTCAACAGGATCGTCGTAGGTGCGGGTACGAGCGTGCAAGACAACTCCGTGATCCACACCAACGAGAAACTGCCGGCCACGATCGGGGAGAACGTCACCGTCGGGCACCTCTCCTTGCTTGAGGGTTGCGAGATCGAGGACGGAGCCCTGATCGGGATGGGCTCTGTCGTGCTCAACCGTGCGCGCATCGGCCGTCGGACGATGCTTGCCGCGGGAAGCGTGGTGAGGGAAGGTCAGGAGATACCCCCCGAGGTACTCGCGGCCGGGGTTCCGGCGACGGTCAAGAAGGATCTCGGCGGCTCCTCGTCGGCGTGGGTCGAGTTGGCCGCCCGCGAGTACCAGTCGCTAAGACTCAAGTACATGGGTAAGGTAGGAAAGACGGCAGACAAAGGAAAGGGAGGCGCATAAGGATGGCGCAGATACTTATCAACGGGGAGCAAACCTCCGCCAAGTCGGGCGAGGAGATGCCCGTCGTCAACCCGGCGACTGAGGAAGAGTTCGAGACGGTACCGAGGGCGGGTCAGGAGGATGTTGACGCGGCGGTCGCGGCGGCGAAAGAGGCGTTCAAGGAGTGGTCGCAGAAGGACCCGGACGACCGGGCGGCGGCCATGCGGGCGGCGATAGCGAAGATCGAGGAGAACGGCAAGGAGATAGCGCAGCTCCTAACCCGTGAGCAGGGCAAACCGTTCTCCGAGTCGATGGGGGAGCTCCACCACTTCCTTCACGGCATGAACTATTACGCCGACCTGGCCAGCAAGATCGAGGGCGTCTACGCCAATTTGCCCTCCGCGCTCGGCAAGGCCTACGGCATGGTCATCAAGAAGCCGATGGGCGTATGCGCCGCCATCGTGCCCTACAACTTCCCGCTCACTCTGATGGGCACCAAGGTCGCCCCGGCGCTCGCCGCGGGCAACACCATCGTCGTCAAGCCGGCCGATACAACGCCGCTCGCGACGCTGAGGGTGATTGAGCTGATGCAGGAGTCGGGGCTCCCGCCCGGCGTCGTGAACGTGGTGACCGGGCCAGGCAAGGAGGTCGGGGAGGCGCTCGCCACCCACCGGGACGTCCGCAGGGTCGCTTTCACCGGCAGTACCCAAGTGGGGCGCAGGCTCATGGAGATCGCGGCGCCCAAGTTCAAGCGCATCTCCGCCGAGCTCGGCGGCTCCGACCCCGTCATAGTCTTCCCCGACGCGAAGGTCGACGTCGCGGTGCGGGGCATAAACATCGGCCGCTTCTTCAACGCGGGGCAGGCCTGCCTCGCCGCCAAGCGGGTCTACGTCTTCGGCGAGGTCTACGACGAGTTCATGGACGGCCTCACCAAGAGGGTCGCCCGCTACGAACTAGGCGACGGGATGGAGAAGGCCGAGAAGCCCAAGGTAAGGATGGGCCCCCTCAACACCGCCAGGCACCGAGACCTGATCTCCGACCAGCTCCAAGACGCCGTCGACGGGGGCGCAAATGTGGCCGCCGGCGGGGGCGACGGCAAGGGCTACTTCTTCGAGCCGACCGTCATCGAAAACGCCCCGCACGACAGCCGGGTGGTACGCGAGGAGACCTTCGGCCCGCTCCTCCCGGTTTGGAAAGTGGACGACGTAGACGAAGCCATAAGACTCGCCAACGACTCGCCCTACGGCCTGGGCTCCTCCGTCTACACGCACAACGTAAGCTGGATCCACCGCGCCTCCCAGGAGATAGAGGCCGGGATGACCTGGGTAAACCAGCTCCACTTCGGCTACGACGAGCTACCCTTCGGCGGCGTGAAGGAGTCAGGCATAGGCCGCGAGCACGGGAAGGAAACCATCGAGCACTACCTCGAGCAGAAGTCCGTTGTCGTGGGAGGTCTAAGCTAGTCAGCCAGTCAGCAAGCCGCCAGGCTTCGCCAGGCGGCATGTCAGCATGTCAGCAATAACAAATAGCTGACATGCTGAAGTGCTGACTAGCTGAAATGCTGAGCGAAGTGACTGAAAGGAGCGAAGCGAATGGCCGTCGAATATTCGAGAGAAGGCAGCGTCGGTTACATCACGCTGGACAAGCCGCCGGCTAACAGCTACGACCTGTCGTTCATGAAGGAGCTCGGCGCGTGCGTGCGCTCCGCGGCCGAAGATGACGGGGCGGGAGCCGTGATCCTCCGCAGCGGGAGCGAGAGGTTCTTCTCTGCCGGGGCCGACATAAAGGCGTTCAACGCCAACAGTGTCGAGGAGAACATGGCCATGATCCGGCGTGCCCACGAGGGCCTCTCCGAGATGGCCCGCACCCCCAAGGTATTCATAGCCCAGATCGGCGCGACGGCTTTGGGTGGCGGGCTGGAGATGGCCCTGGCCTGCGACCTCCGTTTCGGCGCGGAGGGCGAGTACGTGCTTGGGCTGCCTGAGGCGACCCTGGGCCTCCTGCCCGGCAACGGCGGCACCCAGCGCCTGCCGCGCCTAATAGGGGTGAGCAAGGCACTCGACCTCATGGTGACGGGACGCACGATCTCGCCCTCCGAGGCCCACGGGCTTGGCATCCTCGATAGACTCTTCCCGGCCGACCAACTGGAAGGGGAGACCCGCCGGTACGCAGAGAAGCTCGCGGGCGGCGCTGGCGAGGCCATCGGCTCCGTAAAGCTCGCGGTGTACGGCGGGATCGACAGGCCGCTGGACGAGGGTCTGGAGACCGAGCGTACGCTCGTGGAGCCCTTGTTCGAGAGCGAGGACGCCAGAGAGGGCATCTCGGCGTTCATGGAGAAGCGCAAGCCGGAGTTTAGTAGGTAGGGATGCAGTCTAGGAGAGGTGCGGAAGCGTGACGCAGTCTGACAGTTTGATCAGGGCCTCCGACCGCGACGGCGAGGCGCTGGCGCCGAAGCAGGCGCACCTGATACGGAGCGCCTACAGGGTGATGGGCGAGAAGGGTATGAACGGCCTTTCGTTGCAGGACGTTGCGGACGAGGCCGGGGTGAGCAAGGCCATCCTGCCCTACTACTTCGATTCGAAGGAGAACCTGATACTCCTGACCATGCGGTGGGTGCTTGCACGCGTCGCCCAGCGCATCCGCGAGGCGATAGCGCAGGCGGACACCGCCGAGGAGAAGACCTCGGCGATGATCGACGCGATCTTCGTGGGACCGGAGTCGAACCGCAGGTTCTACCTCGTCTTCTTCGACTTTCTGGGCTACGCGGCCAGGAGCGACAGGTTCGCCGACGTGGGCGCGACGTTCCACGAGATCTGCAACAGCCTCTACGCCGAGGTCGTGCGGCTGGGGCAGGAGGAGGGCGTCTTCCGCGACGGGGACGCCGGCGAGGCCGCGACGGTCGTGCGCGCCCTCGTGGACGGTCTCTTCACGCAGTGGGTCCAGGAAAAAAACTGGAAGACCTCGCATGAGAAATACCGCGAGACTTGCAAGCGCTCCGTGCTGATCTACCTTACCGCCGGTGCGTAGTCCCCGAGTACGGCCCCGCTCATCGCGGCGCTCGCGAGCGCGTTCGCCCGTGCGCCCTTCTACCCTCGCCTCGCAGCCCATAGGAGAAGCGGCCCGTGTCGTGGAAGGCGTCCACCAGCTCAAGCTTCCGGTCCCGTTCCCACTCAGGTTCGTAGCTTCGTACCTAGTCGAGAACCGGGATGGGTGGACGGTGATCGACCCGGGCTTCGACTACCCACCCGCCCGCGAGGCCTGGGAGTCGGAGGCGGCGCGGATGGGCCTCGATCTCGACGGGGACGTGACACGCATCATAGTGACCCACCTCCACCCTGATCACATCGGGCTTGCGCGCTGGCTGGAAGGGCGGAGCGGGGCGCCGGTTTGCATACTCGAGGGCGAGATCTCGAACGCCAGGCACGTTTGGGACCCCGCGAGGGACTCAAACGATTTCGTGAGGTACATGATGCGCCACGGCATGAACCCCGAAACGGCTGGCGCGACGGCGAAAACCACCAGGCTCGGCATACGTCTACCGGAGCGTTTGATCCCCCTGCATCCCAAAGATCGGATCGAGTTAGGGGGGAGCGAAGCGCGGGTGATTCACACTCCCGGTCATTCGGACTTTCATTTCGTCCTGCACGACGAGCGTAGGCGGCTCCTCTTCGCCGGGGATCATCTGCTGCTCGAGATCACGCCGAACATCGGCCTCTGGACCTACACCGCCCCGCGGCCCCTGAAGCGGTACCTCGACTCTATCGAGGGGCTGCGCGGCCTGGACGTCGACCTCATCTTCCCGGGGCATGGGCCGCTCTTCCACGACCTCGACGGGCGCATAGACGAGCTCGCCCTCCACCACGAAGAGCGCCTCTCGGTGATGCATGAGGCCTTCTTGGGCGAGCCGGCGACCGCGTTCGAGATCGCCCGCCGCGTCTTCCCGGACGAGCTGAGCGACCACCAGCTCCGCTTCGCGCTCGCCGAGACGCTGGCACACCTCGAGCACCTCGTAGACGACGGATACGCCGAGCGCCTCGACGGCGACGTGGTGCGCTACCTGGCCGTATAGCTTGATCTCTGACTACGATAAACACCAGAGGCTCATCGAGACGGCCCGCGGCGGCAGGCCGGCCGACCTCCTCGTCCGGGGCGGCACGATAGCCAACGTCTACTCCGGCGAGTTGCGCGAGGGCGACATCGCCGTAACCGCTGGCCGCGTGGCCTACGTCGGCGACGGTGGGCGTACCGTCGGCCCGCAGACCGAGATAATAGATGCGACGGGCAGGATCGTCGCCCCCGGATACGTCGAGGCCCACTTTCACCCCTGGGTCCTCTACAACCCCGTTAGCCTCGTCGAGGGCATCCTGCCGCTCGGAACGACCACCGTCGTTGCGGACCACCTCTTCTTTTTCATGCAAATGGGGCCGGACGGGTTCGCCGCGATGGCCGACGACCTTCGGGGGTTGCCGCTCCTCTACCTGTGGATGGTGCGCCTCGCTTCCCAGGCTAGGTTCCCCGGCGAGGAGGAGATGTTCGCGCCGGAGCGCGTCGAGCCCCTCCTACGGCGCGACGACGTTATCGGGACCGCCGAGATCACGCGTTGGCCCGCCCTCTCGGAGGGAGATCCGGCCCTTATCTCCGGCATCCGTGCGGCGAAGGCCCACGGCAAGATCGTGGACGGGCACACCGGCGGCGCCTCCGAGTCCCGCCTGCAACCCGTGGCCGCTGCCGGCATAGACGCCGACCATGAGGCCATAACGAAGCAAGAGGTCTTGAACCGGCTGCGGCTCGGGATCTGGACCATGCTCCGCAACAGCTCCCTGCGTCCCGATTTGCCCGAGCTCCTGCGCGCGGTCACAGAGGACGGGGTGAGCACGCAACGCCTCATCATGACGACGGACGGTCCCGCCCCCGAGTTCGTCGCGGAAAACGGTCTCGTGGACGGGATGCTCCGCGTCGCCGTCGAGAGCGGCGTGCCGCCTATGCAGGCGCTACAGATGGTCACCATCAACCCTGCCACCCTGTTCAGGATCGACGGCCAGGTCGGCGGCATAGGTATCGGCCGCCGCGCGGACCTCCTGCTGCTGGAAGACCTGACCACTTTTCGCCCCCAGACCGTGATCACAGGCGGTCGAGTGGTGGCATCAGACGGTGAGCTTCGCATCCCGCTCCCCGACACGAGATGGGATTCGTACGGTAGCCGCCCCGAATTCGACGCCGGACTGGACCTGGCCGACCCCACACTCTACCCGCAGAGAGCGTCCGGCTCCGACGCCGAGTTGCCGGTCATGCACCTGCGCAGCGCCGTGATCTCCGAGCACAGAACCGCGCGGGTTCGGGCGGAGAACGGATCGGTCGTGCTCGACCGTGAAGGTGGGATGTTGCACGCCGCGCTCCTCGATAGGGCGGGGGCCTGGATCTCTCGCGCCCTGGTCTCTGGGTTCGCGGCGGACCTCCACGGGCTCGCCAGCACCTACAACACGACCACCCAACTGCTGGTCCTAGGAAGAGATCCTAGGTCCATGGCCCTCGCCGCCCGGCGCGTGAGGGATCTCGGTGGCGGTATCGTCGTCGTCAAGGATAAGGACGTAGTCTTCGAGCTTGCCCTTCCGATCACAGGCATGATGTCCACCCTGCCGTTCTCCGAGGTCGTCGAACAGAACCGGAGACTGTCGAAGACGGTATCCGTGGCGGGCTACGAGCACCACGACATTCTCTACACGCTCCTCTTCTTGACGTGCGATTTCCTTCCCGCATTACGCCTCACACCGCTTGGTCTGCTGGACGTAAAATCCTCCGAGACGCTCACCGTCCGCCAGCCTCTGGAGAGAACCGATGACCATTAGCGCCGCGCGATACATCGCAGCCAAGGAGCGAGACGGACTGCGCACAAGGCGTCAATCGGTTGGTACAAGATCCACCCGTTCCGGCGTACTTCAGTACCATCCAAGCGTCTCGCAATAAAGGCGAAGCGAGCCAGCAGCATATCACTCGGATTTGAATTATAGGGTAGGGGGGTATAGTATAGAGGGGAGCCGAACGAGCACGAAGGTCAGGAGCCTGGCGTGGAGACCACCGACGCGAAGAAGAGGTTGGCGCGAGTCACGGTCCCGGTGATCGGGATGAGCTGCGCTAGCTGCGTGGGGCGGGTCGAACGTGCCCTCGGTAAGGTGCCTGGCGTCCTGGAAGCGAACGTGAATCTTGCCAATGAGAAGGCTACGGTCACGTACCTCGCGGGCGAGGTGGAGCCCAAGGACCTGGAGAAGGCCGTCGAGGGGGCGGGATACGGTGTGGTCCGGGGGGCGTGGTCCTCGGCAGAGGATTCCCGCGAGCGTGAGTACAGGAAGCTCGAGGCCGATTTCCTCCTCGCGGCGGTGCTTACGGTGTTAATACTCGTCGGTAGCGTGCCGATGATGCTAGGCCTTGAGCCGCCCATTTCGATGATGTGGTTGAAGGTTCTGCTTCTCGCCCTCGCAACGCCGGTGCAGTTCTGGGCCGGGCGGCGGTTCTACCGTGGCGCTTGGGGTGCGCTCAAACACGGGCAGGCCAACATGAACACGCTAGTGATCATGGGCACCAGCGCCGCCTACCTCTACAGCGTGGTC
>Ga0126307_10000827_pt1 | contig 20367 bp, 21 predicted proteins | sample Plot28_FD_89955 | JGI IMG/M metagenome (GOLD analysis project Ga0126307, IMG submission 89955) | Serpentine soil microbial communities from UC McLaughlin Reserve, CA, USA - Plot28 | ecosystem: Environmental > Terrestrial > Soil > Grasslands | place: USA: UC McLaughlin Reserve, Lake County... | reverse complement strand
TGGAAGCTCGGGACGAAGGCGATCGCGATCTACCGCGACAACTGCAAGGTCGCGCAGCCGCTGTCCGGGAAGACCGAGGACGCTGCCGGCCTGCTGGCCGCCGCCTCTGCAGCGATGCCGCCCGTGCCGCTCACGCAGCGCCGCAGACTGCCCGACGACCGCGTAGAGGTCGGCCGCAAGTTCCGCGTCGGCGACTACGAGGGTTACATCCACGTCGGCCTGTTCGACGACGGGACGCCCGGCGACATCTTCGTCGACATCGCCAAGGAGGGCACGACCCTCGCCGGCCTGATGAACTCGTTCATGATCGCCGTCTCGCTGGGCCTCCAGTACGGCGTGCCGCTCGAGGTGTACGTCTCGAAGTTCGCCCACATGCGCTTCGAGCCGAGCGGCCAGACGAACGACGCCGACATCCGAGTCGCAAAGTCGATCGTCGACTACGTGTTCCGCTGGATGGGCAAGCGCTTCCTGAGCGTCGACCAGCAGGAGGAAATCGGCATCCTGAGCGCCGAGGTGCGGGCCCGTCTGGCAGCCGGCTACGCGAACGGCGGCACAGTCGACCCAGCAGCCGCGCCCGCAGCGCCGGTGGAAGCCGCTCCGCCGGGCCAGACCGCGCTCTTCAACGCGTGGGAGGACGCGGTCGAGTGCAGCCGCTGCGGAGGCCGCATGGTCCGCACCGGGAGCTGCTACACCTGCCGCGACTGCGGGACCAACACCGGCTGCTCGTAAACGGCGCTGTCAGGTAGGCGGGTGTCGGGGTCCGGCGGTGATGATGACGACTAAAGGCTGAACTTGCTCGGCCGGCGTGTTGCGACCGTTCCGCGGTCTAATTGGGTCGAGCGGCCGTGACTGCAATCGGCCCACGTAATCCGGACGGCTGACTCCAACTGCGGACGAGGATCTGCCGCGTGACTCGTGACGCTTGGCGGCCGACTCGCAGTCGGGGCAGAAGTGGAAGAGATGCTCCCGTCTGTCCGCCTCGTCCGAGATTCGCGCGAAGTCGTTGAAGCGACCGACGACTTCCACTTGGTCCGGGCGAAACGCGGCCTGCATCCCGAAGGCGCTTCCAGTCCGACGCTGGCACGCAAGGCAGTGACAGATCGACACCACCAGCGGATCCCCACTCACCGCCAGGCGGAGCTGTCCGCAGTGGCAGGCGGCTTCTCGTTTGGTCATTGCTTCACTCATTCTGCTCGCCTCTTCGTTACGTCGAGCGCCGGGGGCCCGCCGAGAGCGGGCCCCCGGATTCCCTCATCGACTCAGAGGACGCTGTCGACGCACGCCCTCACAGCGACAACACTTCCCGCGACCTTCCCGCACGCGAGGAAGTCGAACGCCTCTTGCCGGCTGAAGCCCGGCCCCGTATTCGTTGCTCGACACGGGAAATCGCCGCCCGACACCAACGATACCTGCACCCGGCCCAGGGTTCGGTCGTTGTAGAAGATCGGCCCGCCCGAATCGCCGTTGCAGGTTCCGGGCTCGCCCTTGGCGATGTTCATCGAGAGTCGAAGGACGTCGTTGACGGGGTTATACGCATTGAACGTCAGCCCGTCGGCGATATAGCGAATGAGAAATGTCGCAAAATTGGTTCCCGACGGAGTGGCGGGACCGGTTTCTTCGCCTGGAACCGGAAATTTCTCACCCGTCCCGTAGCCGACGGCAGTGAACGACAGATTACTTGTCGGATTGCTGACACTGTTGATCAAGGTCGGCACGTAGCCGGCGCTCGGCGGGAGCTGCACCGGAGCGAGCCCTCCCCAGCGCTGCTGAATCGTCTGGCCAAGACTGTTCACGGCGCTCGTGGAAAACACGACCATGCCGTAGTCGAACGTTTCGAACGGTGCGTCCTTCGCAGGAAAGCTGATCGGCACGCCGCCTCTGACGTAGAACGTCGCATCGGAGGTCGATCCATTGACCTGGTTGTTCTGGTCGAACGACACCCCGACGGAGTCAATGGTCCCCGCGGCGATTGCGGCTATCCACCCGTCCGTGCAATGCGCAGCCGTCAGGATCACGACCTTCTGCGCATCTCTATGGAGAAGGCTGCCGCTGCAACTGATCCGAGCGAGGTTCTGCGCCGCGACGATCCCCCTCACCGACGCAACATTCGGATACTGGTTGTTCACATCCGGCACACCGAAGGTGATCGCGCTGGCGCTCGATGACATACCGAGGGCCAGAGCGAGAACAACCCACACACCCAAGAGTCGTGTTCTCACGCCATAGCTCCTTTCATGGCACTTTTTCGATCAGACGTTGATGACCGAGGCGCAGCCGCTCGGAACCGCACTGCGGCGTCGAGCCAGAGCTCACGTTGGCCTCCCCCATGCCACGCCCCCCTGTCGGGCCTGCCGATCCGGACCGGCACTTAACTCGTCGCCGAAAGCGGTGTCAAGAGGGGCGAGCGAGCACGCGCGCTCAGCCGAGCCTCTTGGGGTACCGGCGGATCGACATTTAAGGAATCGCACAATCCGTTCGTGCGGTTCGCATCTAGTTAGAGGTGCATAGACCACCCGCCCCCGTCAGCGCCCGTCTTGGGGAGGAAGCACATGACAGCGAAGAAGGTCGTACTGCGCCGTGCGGTAGGCGCTGCAGTTGCCCTCGTTCTCGCGTTGGCCGTCGCCGGCCCGGTCGCCGCCGGCAAAAAGCCGCCGCCGACGACCGGAGACAAAACGCCGCCGACGACACCGACGAATCTGCGGGTCACGAGCCTCAGCCAGACAAGCGTCACGCTCGCCTGGGACGCGTCCACGGACAACTCGGGGAGCTTCAGCTACTCCCTCAACAAGGACGGCCAGGGCTTCACCGTGCCGCAGACGCAGACGTCGTTCACGATCGACTGGCTCAGCGCCGGCCGGACGTACACGTTTTACGTGACCGCCGTCGACAGCAGCCTCAACACCTCCGGGAAGAGCAATATCCTCACCGTCACGACGCTGGCGGACACCGCGGCGCCCCCGGCCCCGACCCTCTCGGGGTTCGTGCGAGGCCCCTCCCAGGTCCGGCTGACGTGGAACCGGGTGGAGGACGACACCTCGGAGTTCGTGACCTACCGCATCTTCGCGAACGGAACCCAGGTCACCCAGCACCTGAACTGGTACGGCGAGACGGATGTCGTTCTCCGGCACCTCACGCCCTCGACGACGTACACCTTCACCGCGAAGGCGCTCGACGCCAGCAGCAACGCGTCGACGAGCAACGCAGTCACCCTGACGACCGAGGCGTCGAGCGACGTGACCCCGCCCTCGGCGCCGACCAACGTGCACATCGTCGGCAGCAATGGCTGCCCCGAGTTCTGGGTCGGCTGGACCCAGGCCACCGACGACACCGATCCGCAGTACGTGATCGAGTACGAGATCTACGTCAACGGCGTTCTGAGCCCGCTTGCCGTATCAGCCGGAGTCGACAACGACTTCGTCTACGCCACCGATAGCGGAGCGAACACGTTCACCGTGAAAGCAGTCGACCAGGCGGGCAACACCTCGGAGGCGAGCAACGGGGTGACGGAGTTCTGCTGAGCTAGCGCTTAGATCCGTTGCTGCAGGGCCGGGCGAGCCCAAGTGGCCGGCCCTGCGACCCGGCGCCGCGGCGTCAGCCTCGGGCTTCATTCCGAGGACTCGCTCAGCCGACCCAGCTTTCACCAGCGTGCCACCGGTGCGTATCACCGATCCGCACCCGCTCCTCGAAGCCGAACGCCCGCCTCCAGCCACGCCACTGCCGCTCGGACATCCGCGTAAGCGAGCACCGGTGTCACCGTGGCAGGCGGCGCAGAACGATTCGTCAGCATGGCGAAGACTCCAATCGGGAGCTCTCGGATGACGTAGAAGGCGGGCCCGTAGTTATCTCGACCCATCAGGCGAAAACCGGCCTGACTCTCATCTCGAGAGTGGCGACCCTTGATCTGAGACAGCGTTGAGTCCGCAGCCCGGCCCATGTCCTTTTATCGACGAGTTGACCTGCTCGGGTCATAGCGAGTTTGCGATTCGGCCACTACCGTCGAGGTTGAAGTGCGGGGGGCCTTAAGGGCCTCTTCGCACACATGAGGCACCGGGCCTACCGACTGTGGCGGGTAGGAGAAACCCGGAGCGAATAGCAAGTAACTCAAGGAGGCGGACTTCTTGCGGAAGTCGCTGTTTATCGGCCTGCTGGCCGCTCTCGTCCTCGTGGTCGGTACCTCGGCTTCGGCGGCAAACAAGAGCACGAGCAAGGCTCGCAAGACTCACACGCTCACGCGGTTCTGCGTGCGCTACGAGTTCAACCACATCAAGTGGACGCACGGCGACCTGAACGCGTTCCGTGGCAACCGTCGCGTCTGCATCGTTGGCAAGCCTGGCAAAGACGGCAAGGCGGCTCGCAGTGCGAAGGGCGCCCAGGGCGTCGCCGGCGCTGTCGGCCCGACGGGCCCGATTGGCCTGCCGGGTGCCAGGGGACCCGACGGCAAGAACGGCATCGACGGCCTGCCCGGTTTGAACGGCATCAACGTCGTCGATGGCGAGAACGGTCTCGACGGCGCCCCTGGCGCACCGGGTGCTCCTGGTGAGCAGGGCGAGGTTGGCCCTGTCGGCCCGATCGGTGCAACCGGTGGTGTCGGACCTACGGGCGCTGTTGGGCCTGCCGGCGCTGGCGGACCTGCAGGTCTCGTCGGTGAGGATGGGGCGACTGGTGCCCCGGGTCAGGTCGGGCCTGCCGGCCCTGCCGGGCCTGCTGGCGACAAGGGTGCTCCTGGCGACGCCGGGCCCGCTGGGCCTGCTGGCCCCGCCGGGACGAAGGGTGACACCGGCGCCGCCGGGTCTCCCGGTGACGCTGGCCCTGCCGGGCCTGCCGGGCCTGCCGGGCCTGCCGGGCCACCCGTCAGCATCGTTGTCGCTGACGACGCACACGTCTCGGGCGCAAAGCAGTTCACCGTGGACTGCCCGCCCAACCACACCGCTCTCAGCGGCGGGTTCAACATCCAGGGTTCGGTGACCGCGAGCTACCGCTCGGACCATGACGGCAACCCGACGGGTTCAACGTCCTGGACGATCTGGCAGTCCTCGGGAGCGACGCTCTCCGGGACCGTGTACGCCTACTGCATGGCTCCGGCCGCGTAGAGCAGCAAGGCAGGGATCAGGTCCCTGCCTGAGCCTCGTTCCCGAACCGAGGGACTGCCCGCGAGGCTCAGAGAGGGACGTGAAACGTGCCGGTCAGCTGGTAGCCGAAGACCTCGTCGATCCTGGTCGTCGGCCCAGTCCAGCAGGCATCACTGAGGTCGGTCGGTCGGTTGCGGATCACGGCTGACTGGACTTCGTCTCAGTCGCTCGTGCTGTCTGCGCGCGACGCGACCGCGAACAGCTGCCACTCCCCGGGGACGCCCTTGAGGGTGTGTAAGCCTCGGTCTTCGAAGCCGATCCCGGAACCCGCGACGAGGTCCTTGACGGTGCTCGTGACGAGAATCTCGCCCGGTGGCGCGGCCGAGCACGTTCGCGCGGCCGTCGAGACGGCGATGCCACGAGCTTGTCCCGAAGCCGCTCGAACTCACCGGTGTGGATGCCTACGCGGAGCTCGAGGTCGAGCGATCGTGTCGCTTCCCGGATGTCGGAAGCGCACTCGATCGCGCGCGTTGGCGATTCGAAAGCTGCGAAGAAACCGTCGCCCGCGGTGTCCGGTTCGCGCCCTCGATGAATGGTCAGCGATCGCCGAACGGTTTCGTGGTGTCGCTCGAGCAGAGCCCTCCACTTGCGGTCGCCCAGCTCGGCGGCGCGCATCGTCGAGCCGGCGAGGTCGGTGAAGACGATCGTGGCGAGGACACGGTCGCTCGGTGGTTCGTCGGGTGTGTGCTCCAGGAACCGGCGCGTTTCCGCAACCCAGGTATCGACGACGTCCGGGTCGAGCCAGTACACGCCGTCCTCTCCGGGCAACCCGAGCAGCTGCGCCCCAGGAATCCGCCCGGCGACGTAGCCGGCCTCGTCGAGCGCGGCCGGGCGGGCAAGGACGAGTGTGGGCACGCGCACGGCGGCGAGGATGTCGCGCACGTCGCCCTCCATCACCATTCGATTGAACGCGACCGCCGACCCGGGGCTGGCACTCCGGCGGAGGTGGCGCACGAACCAGCGGCGGACCGCGTCGTCCGAGGTGGCGCGAGGATTGGCCTCGACCGCGAGCCGCTCGAGGAAGTCATCACGGCCCCAGTTCTCGGCCACTTCCTGGATCGTCGAGCGCCACCGCTCCGAGGTTGGTGCCCATGGATAGTCGGGCGCCCACGTGCCCCGCGCGGACGGGTCCACCAGAACGAGCGCCGTCGTGCACTCCGGATAGGTGGCCGCGAACAGAACCGCCAGCCGCGCCCCTTCGTAGCTCGCATGCAACACGGCCCTGGCCGATCCGACCGCGTCCATCACAGCCCGCGCGTCGTCCATGCGCGCATCGAGCGTCGGCACGCCGTGAACCGAATGGGACAACCCGGTTCCGCGCTTGTCGAAGATCAGCACCCGCGAGAACGCGGTCAGGCTCTTCACGTACTCCACGAAGCGCGGCTGCTCCCAGAGCGTCTCGAGATCGGAGACATTGCCGCGAATCCAGACGAGGTCGCGCGCGTGCTCGCCGACGACCTGGAACGCGATGCTCAGATCGCCGCTCCGGGCGTAGCGTGTCTCCGGCACCGTCATATGCCTCCTGTTCTACAAGACACCGCCGCCCGCCTCGGCCGGCGGTATCGCGAGGGAACGTCGCGACCGCGCGGGCGCCGCGCAACGATGGCGGCCAGGCGTGGAACAGCGCCCCCGCCGCCATTTCGGCAACGCTACGACGCCGCGCGGCGGAAGCTCATGCTTTGCGCCGGCGCCGAACCTAGCCGCTGGTTCCGAGCACGACGATGAAGTCGTGGATCGCGCCGTCCACATCGACGTACATATCGAGGACGCGCAGTGTCGTCCGCGCCTCAGGCGGCCCGCCCCGTTGCTCTTCCCACTTGTCCACCGCATTCTGTGCGGCTGCCGCAAAGCTGTCGTGCGACCTGCCTGTGACGACCGGATCTATGGATCTTGGTTCCATTGACATCGAATACCTCCCTTTTTGGCGCTGTCACCGATCCTATGACGACGTGGCGTAGTAGGCCAACAGCTGCTTGACGGCAGCCACGTTGCCCTTCGCCTCGTAGGCCGCGCGGGCACGATCCAGATCGCCGGCGGCCGCATACGCGCGGGCCTTGAGGTCAGGCGAATCGGTCGCCTCGGCCAGCGCGACCGCCTCGCGTGCGAGTCGTCGATCGCCGGTCGCGCGCGCGAGCGCGACACGCGACATGACCTCGTTGACGATGTCGGTCTCCTCGGACATCTCCTCTGCGAGGGCCGCGTAGTGGCGTGCCTCCTCGTTGGAGCCGGCGGAGGCCAACGCGTCGGCGAGAAAAGCGGCGAGCGTCGCTCTAACGCTCGTGACGCCCATCTCCCGAAGCGAGTCGATAGCCCACCGCAAGATGGCGACGGCCTCGTCGGGTTGGCCTGCCAGGAGCTCGATGTCGGCGGCGATCAGCGACCGGACGCCGGCGATCCGAAAGCGCATGCCGAGCTCTTCATAGAGGCCACGGGCCTGCTGCTGCAGGCGCCGACCCTCGTCGAAGTCGCCGCGCATGGCGGTCAGTCCGGCGAGCGCGCCGGTGATCGCCGCCTCGAGCGATTTGTCCGACGGCTGCTCGTCGAGCAAATCGTTGCACCGGCGAATCGCGTCAGCGACCGGCGTCGGTCCGAAGTACACGGCGAGCGCGATGTGACCCGCGATGGTGGACTGTTCGGCGGCGTCCTCGGCGCGACGCGCGTGATCGAGGGCGCGCTCGAGGTTCTCTGCCCGTTCGCTCCAGCGGCAGGCATTGAGGGGAACGATGCTTCGCAGGAGCCACGCTTGGGCCAGGCCGATGTCGTCGCCGAGCTCCTCCAGGACCGGGATCGCTTCGTCCGCGACGGCAACGACGGCTTCCAAAGACTCGCCCGGCTTCGTAAACGTCCACAGGAACTCGCGCGCGATCAGCGCCCGGACCTCCAGCCGCTGATCTCCTGCCGACCGTGCCGCGGCGAGGGCGTCGTCGAGGACATTCCCTGCGTGGGCGAAGTCACCCGTTCGCATGAGGGCTGTTCCGAGGACCGGCAGGATCTCGCGGCGGTCGTCGTGCGCGTCGGGAAGTAGCGCGGCTGCCCGCGTCAAGAGGGTGACGGCCGCGGGGAAATCGCCCCTGCGTGCAGCGCGCATCCCCGCCCGCGCCAGCCGCTCGCCTGCGCGGAGGGCAACCTCCGGGTTGACCGACCCAAGCTCTTGCTCGTAACGAAACGCCTGCTCGAGGTGGTAGCCGGAAATCTCCTCGACGCCGGGAGCCGCGCGCTCCAACCACTCCGCGTAGCGCTCGTGCAGCGCGGCGCGACTCTCCTTCGCCAAACTGAGATAAGCCGCGTCCCGGATCAGGATGTGGCGGAACCGAAAGCCGTCATCGCCCGGGACGAGCGATCGATCCGGCTCGATCAAGTCCCGGCGAACGAGGGCAAAGAGCGTCGAGTTGACCGGCTCGTCGCCCGAAAGCGAGGCGACCGCTCCGGCCGTGAACTCACGGCCGACCACGGCCGCCCGCTCGAGCACCGAGCGCTCGTTCGCGGCGAGCTGGTCGAGCCGCGCGGCGAGCAGAGCGTGAATGGACGGAGGGATCGTTTCGCGCCCACCGCCCTCGACCGCAAGCGCGAGCATCTGCTCGACGAAGAGCGGGTTGCCCTCGGCGCCGGTCAGGATGCGTCCCCGCTCGTCGTCATTCACGTCGCCGCCCAGCACGTCCACGAGACGTTCGGCGTCCGCCCCCGAAAGTCGTTCCAGCATGACCACAAGGGAGCTGGTGACGTTCCACGTCGGGCGCCGCTCGAGCAGTTCCGGGCGGGCGAGACCGAGAACCAAGACGGGCGCGTCCGTCGTCCAGCCGACGAGGTACTCGATCAGATCGAGAAAGGTCGGCTCGGCCCACTGGAGGTCGTCGATCGCGAGGATCAGTGGTTGCTCCCGGGCGACATGCGCGAGAAAGCGGCGGACGGCCCAAAAGGTCTCTTCCGTCCCGGGAGGCGACTCGGCCGTGCCGACGACGCCCGCAAGCCGCTCGGCGATCCTGTCGGCGTCCTCGGTACCTTCGAGAAAGTTGGCGATGCCGTCGCGCGAAAGGCTTCCCGTCGCCGAGAGGACGATGCCGCGCAGCGGCCAGAAGGTGATCCCTTCGCCGTAGGCCAGACACCGTCCGACGAGCGTCGTGGCGCGAGGGCGGGCTGCGCCGAACAGTTCGTTCCCGAGGCGGGACTTCCCGATCCCTGCCGGGCCGACGATCGTGGCCAGCCGGCACCGCCGCTCGTCACGAGCCGCCTCCAGTTCGGCGTGCAACGACGCGAGCTCCGCCTCGCGCCCGACCATCGGCGTGTCCAGCCGGCGCGGGAAGGGCGGTGCGCCCTCGATGACGCCGAGAAGGCGCCAGGCGGTCACCGGCTCCGCCTTCCCCTTGAGCGTCATCGGCTCGAGCGGCTCGACGAGGACGGCATTCGAAACGAGTCGGTAGGTCGAGTCGCCGAGGAGGATCTCACCACTGCGCGCCGCGGCTTCGAGCCGTTGCGCGGTTGCCACGGGAGCGCCGGTCGCGAAGGTCTGCCGGTCGCTGGGATCGGCAGCGATGACCTCACCGGTGTTGACGCCCGTGCGAATCGCGAGACGCACGCCGTGGGTGTTCTCCAGCTGCTCGTTCAGACGGCCGAGCGCGGTGCGCATGTCGATCGCGGCCCGGACGGCGCGCAGTGCGTCGTCGTCGTGGACGGCCGGGATGCCGAAGACGGCCATCGCTGCGTCGCCGATGAACTTCTCCACCGTCCCACCGTGTCGCTCGACCTCGCGGCGGACCAGGGCGAAGTAACGCTCCATCACTCCTCTCAATGCCTCCGGATCGAGCGCCTCGCCGAGCGGTGTGAAGTTCGCGATGTCAGAGAAGACGACAGTGACGGTCTTCCGCGCGACCATGCGTCCACTTTAGGAGGGCTGGCGAAGCATGGCTATGCCCCGGGCCGGCCACGCCGCATCGGCACTTCATCCACACGGATGCGGGCAAGCTCGTCCCAGTCGGCCCGCAGGTCTGCGAACACCCCGAACTAATGCCGGCCTTCGAGCAATTCCACCACAACGTCCACCACTCGTTCGTACCGGGCTTCGGCACCGTGCACACGCTCGGCCCCCAGAATGGGGCTCCGGGCCTGAACCCGTCCAAGGCCGCGGGCGCGACGATAACGGCCAGGCTCTGCTCGGCTCCCGCACGTCCCTGAGACGCTTTAACGCGACTGTCGAGCTCGAGAGGGCGGCGGCGGCGCCCTCTCTACATTCGCGCAGTGAATCAGGGCACTCGGCTTGAGCGCGACTACCCGCCAGAATTCCAGCCAACGGCACTGCCGATCTGATCAGCTCTCCGCGGCTCCTATCGTCCCGTGGGGGTAACGACGACACCCGCACGGCCTCCGCCAGGAGTTGGGCTCGTCGCGGTGTTGGACGCTTGTTGATCGCTCTTTTTCTGGAGCCGATCGATGAGACCATGAAGTGGAACAGTGCCTCCGCCGACCGCGAGACCAGTGAGTAGCAGGTCCAGCTTCAACGGTGGGTTCCACGAGGTGACTCCGATCGCGTTCAGCAAGTACACGTCGAGCCAGGCGCAAAACAGAAACGCCAACCCGGCTCCTATCGCCCACACCGTCGTGGCGTTGACATAGGACTGTTGCAAGATTTCTTGCCAGTTTGCCGCTTGCTGTGCCTGAACGGCCGCCGCCGCGACGTCAGTGTCCGTTTGCGCACAGTCGTTAACAGCCGAAGCGCGCTGCCTACTGGCCAGACTGCGCGTCGTGAGGGCTAATCCGAGGACAGACGTCTTTGCCTCAGCCGGCGCATCTGAGGGTGGTGTTGTTGGCACAAGTCGTGCGATTGGCGTCACGATGCGCTCAATGGCCTGCGCCAGCACGTAGAAGACCGCAAAGGCAGTAATGCCTTCTGCTGGCTTAAACCACTTGTCCTCACTTGGATTGTCGCGATCGATGACGTAAGCAGCCACGAGCCAGCAGATCACGAAAATGATGAGCATCGCGAGGACGACTCCGAGTTCAGGCCGCGTGAGCGGCTTACCCGTGTTCCCCTCCGCGGAGACAAGCTTCTCCCCGACGCCAGGGGCCAGCGTCTCGGAACTTGCCAACGCGGGCGGTGCAGTCGGAGCGTCCGGAGCGCCGATAGCGTTGTACGCAGAGCTCGCGATGGCCATTCGCAGCCTCCTTCGGGTCAGCGCAGCACTCTATGTGCCCAACGTCACATGTTCAAAGCCCTGCGTCCGCGGCGCTGGCGCCGGCGCGGTTCCTGAGCATCCGCGAGCAAGCCGAGACCGGTCGTGCGCCGGCCCGGACAATCGGCCCGGCCAGATCAGCGACCGATTAGTTTTCGCCTGTAACCGGGTCTACCCCCTGACGCATCACGAGAGCGACCGCAAGGAGGGATCGATGAGCAAGGTTCGCCTGCTCGTGGGCACGCGCAAGGGTGCCTTCGTGCTAACGGCGGACGGGACGCGGGACGACTGGGACGTCCGCGGGCCGTTCTTCACTGGCTGGGAGATCTACCACCTCAACGGGTCGCCGGCCGAGCCCGACCGGATCTACGCCTCGCAGACGAGCGGATGGTTCGGCCAGGTCGTCCAGCGCTCCGACGACGGCGGCGAGACCTGGGAGCCGGTCGGCAACGAGTTCGCCTACGAGGGCGTCGCCGGGACGCACCAATGGTACGACGGCACCCAGCACCCCTGGGAGTTCGCGCGCGTCTGGCATTTCGAGCCGTCATACGCCGACCCCGACACGGTCTACGCCGGCGCCGAGGACGCGGCGCTCTTCAAGTCGACAGACGGCGGCCAGACGTGGAAGGAGCTCCCGGGCCTGCGCACCCACACGACCGGCGACCAGTGGCAGCCGGGCGCCGGCGGGCTCTGCCTGCACACGATCGTCATCCACCCCGAGGACGAGACCCGGATCACCGTCGCGATCTCGGCGGCGGGGACGTTCCGCAGCGACGACGGCGGCGAGAGCTGGCAGCCGATCAACAAGGGGCTCCGCTCGCGAGAACTGCCGGACGAGGAGCGCGAGGTCGGTCACTGCGTCCACCGGATCGCGATGAACGCGTCACGGCCTGACGTGCTGTTCATGCAGAAGCACTGGCACGTCATGCGGAGCGACGACGCCGGCGATTCCTGGCAAAAGGTGAGCGGGAACCTGCCGTCCGACTTCGGCTTCCCGATCGCCGTCCATGCCAACGAGCCCGAGACCGTCTACGTCGTCCCGATCAAGAGCGATTCCGAGCACATCCCGCCCGACGGCAAGCTCCGCGTCTACCGCAGCCGCACCGGCGGGGACGAGTGGGAACCGCTCACGAGCGGGCTCCCGCAGAGCCACTGCTACGTGAACATCCTCCGCGACGCGATGGCCGTCGACAGCCTCGACCCGTGCGGGATCTACTTCGGCACTACAGGCGGCCAGGTCTACGGGTCGGCCGACGCAGGCGACACGTGGACGCCGATCGTGCGCGACCTCCCGGCAGTCCTCTCGGTCGAGGCGCAAGTGCTGCCGTGATCCGCGTCACGCTCCCCCATCATTTGCGCACGCTCGCACGCGTCGACGGGGAGGTGCGCCTGGACGTTCAGGCGCCGCCAACGGTGAGCTCCGTCCTCGACACGCTCGAAGCGCGCTACCCGGTGCTCTGCGGGACGATCCGCGACCACCAGACGGCCGAGCGCCGAGACTTCATCCGCTTCTTCGCCTGCGGCCAAGACCTCTCGTGCGAGCCCGTCGACGATCCGCTCCCCGCTGACGTCGCATCCGGCAAGGAGCCGCTTCGCGTCGTCGGCGCGATGGCGGGCGGCTAGTCAGGCAGGGGCTCGCCCTCGCCGAGGGACTCGCCCGCCGGCTCGTCGCCCGGAACCGGCTCGCCCATCTCAGCGGCGAGCTTCCGTGCCTCTTTCTTTTCGGCCTTCATCTCGCGGCGCTCCTTGAGCCGCCGCTCGCGGTTCAACTTCGCCATTGTGGTTTGCCTCTTCGCGTTCGAGCCCATATGCGGGTCCCTTCTGCCGCCGGCGCCCGCGGACGTTCGCGGAACCACACCGTAGCGGTAAACCCTGCTACCGTGGCTCCAACTAGAGCGAGTTCGGGGCAGTCCAGCGCCTTCCTACCCGTTCGTAAGACGCGGAAGGGAGGTTATATGGCAACCGGAACCGTGAAGTGGTTCAACGACGCGAAGGGCTACGGCTTCATCACGCCCGACGAGGGCGGTAAGGACGTGTTCGTTCACCACAGCAACGTGCGCGGCGAGGGCTACAAGTCCCTGGCCGAGGGCGCCAAGGTCGAGTTCGAGCCGGCCGAGGGACAGAAGGGCCCTGAGGCCACGAACGTCGTCCAGCTCGCCTCTTAGGCGAGGCCGGCCCTGAGCGCGTCGGGCCGAGCCCGACGCGCTCGGCCATACGCCGACCGAACGGAGTGGAGATCACGGCGACAGAAGACCCGCCCGACGGAAGCGCCTCCGTCACCATGGTCCGCTTCGGCGAGCTTCAGTTCACCGTGGCCGAGGCCGCGCGGCTGAGCGACGCCTCGATCGCCGACCGGCTCGTCGCGACAGGGGTCTCGCGTCTGACCGCCGCACGGATCGTCGAGCTCGGCCGCGGCGCCGACGCCGGCCGTGCGCGCCCGCACAAAGCGCGGCGCTGAGCTCCCGCGACGCACTTTTTGAGCAGATCCACATACCGCGCCTCGTTTACGCGACCCTCCGCCGCGGGAGCCTCCTACGACACTCACAAGGAGGCTCTGCATGGCAACACGTGACATCACGACCGACGACCGGGTACGGGCTGCGTCCCCGCCCGTCGCCACAAGACGCGAGGAGACGAAGCCGTCGTTCATGACGACCGAGTTCTGGGCGATGGTCGGATCCATCGCCGCGATCCTCGTCGCCGCCGCACAGGCGGACAACTTCGACGCGCCGCAGGCTTGGACGCTGGTCGCCGCAGTGGTGATCGGCTACATGGTCAGCCGCGGGCTCGCGAAGAGCGGCAGCGCGCACCGCGACCGCGACCGCGACTAGACGGCAGCAGGTTCGACGGGCGGTGGATCGTTGGGTCCGCCGTCCGGCACCTGGCGGACGTGGAACCTGAGCTCGGGCGCGCAGTTCCGCCCGGCGCTCTGCCCGAGTACGGCAGCCCCGCCTTCCTGGCCGAGCTGCAGGACGTCTACGACGTATCGCGGTCGCTGACCGACGAGCAGCGGCAGATCGCGATCTACCGGGCCGACGGCGCCGGAACCGTCACCCCGCCCGGACACTGGAACGTGATCGCCCTCGACCTCATTCGAGCTGCCGACTGGTCGACACCCCAGGCGACGCGCGCGCTCGCGGCGCTCAACACAGCGCAGGCGGATGCGTTCATCGCCTGCTGGGACGCCAAGTACGCCTACTGGACGCTCCGCCCCGTCACCGCGATCCGCAACCTCGTCGACCCGGCCTGGTTTTCCTACATCGTGACGCCGCCGTTCCCGTCCTACGTGTCCGGGCACTCGACGACCTCGGGAGCGGCGTCAACCGTGCTGGCTGCGTTCTTCCCGGATCGCGCGACCGAGCTCAGGGCGATGGCCGAGGAGGCAGCGATCTCGCGCCTCTACGGCGGAATCCACTTCCACAGTGACAACGAGGCCGGCCTCGTGCTCGGCCGCCGAATCGGCGAAGTCACGGCCAAAGCGTACGGGGCCTGATCAGGCGCCGATCAGGCGCCGCCCGGCAACGGCCGGGCAGACGCGAATCGCCAGCTCCAAGCTGAACCTGCTTACCGCAGCTTCGGGCCGGCGCGGCGTTCGACTCGATGGCCGCGGGTGTCGCGGAGGGCCTCGACGACGGCGAGGGCGTCGTGCTGGGCCATTCGCTCGGCGGTGTGGTGGCGCTCGCGCTGGCCGGCGGCTCGTTCGGCGTCGACGGCAGGGCGCCGTCGCGCTCGGCGTCGAGGTCGTCTGGACGGACGACGAGGTCGCAGCCTGGCTTCGCGACGCGTACGGGATCGGCGGTTAGTCGCCGCGGCCCAGGAAGGTGTTCAGGATCCAGTTCACGAGCCAGACGACGATTGTCGCTCCAACGTAGGTCCAGAAGCCGTCGATCTTGAAGTCCGGTGCGATCCACTCGGCCAGCGCCAGCATCAACACGTTGAGGGCGAAGTAGGCCAGCCCCAGCGTCAGCAAGATCACCGGCAGCGTCAGGATCGCGAGCACCGGCTTGACGAACGCGTTCGCGAGCCCGAGCACCGCCGCACCGAGCAGGATCGATCCCCAACGCCCGATCGCGACGCTGTCGAAGAGCTCGTCGATGACCAGCAACGCGACGATGTTTACGCCCCAGCCGAGCAGCGCGGAGACGAGCACCGTGCGGCGAGCGTCCATCACGCCGGGAAGTATCGTCGCCTCCTCAGACGCCGTGGGTTCGATGAGTCTTCGGTGCGCAGCCGGTCTTACTGGCGACCCCCCAACGAAAGGATGCAAATGAGGAAGCTGGTGGAATCGACGTTCGTCTCGCTCGACGGCTCGATCGAGAATCCGCAGAACTGGAGCCCGCCCTACTGGGATGACGAACACCGCGCCTACGCGACCAAGCTGCTCTGGGACGCGGACGCGCTCCTGCTCGGGCGGAAGACCTACGAGGGCTTCGCGCAAGCGTGGCCGCCGCGCGCCGGCGCCGACGAGTTCACCGACCGGATGAACGCCATGCCGAAGTACGTCGCGTCGAGCACGCTCGGGGACGCGGACATGACCTGGAATGCCACCGTGCTCGAGGGGGACACCGTCGACGCGATCCGCGGGCTCAAGGACGAGGACGGCGGCACTCTGCTCAAGTTCGGCACCGGTGAGCTCGACCGGACGCTGCTCGAGAACGGCCTCGTCGACGAGTATCACTTCTGGTACTTCCCCGTCCTCGCCGGCGGCGGTCAGCGCCTGATCGACGGGATCGAGCCGACGCACCTCGAGCTCCTCGACACGGCGAGGTTCAAGTCGGGCATCGTCGTGCACGTGCTCGCGCCGAAGCAGGCCTAGAGGCCCGGGATGAGGTCCCGAAGCACATCGCCCGGGCGGGTGCTGAAGCCCGCCGGGCGGCTGCTCAGCATCTCGTCGATGACGACGGTGCGACGGGCCAGCACCGCCTGCGAGACGTAGAAGTACGCCGCCCGCGCTTTCGGATCGATCCGGTTCATCCAGGGCTGCTCCATCTTGTCGATGTACCAGCCCGGCACGTCGCCCCCGAACAGCTCGCGCAGCCGCGTCACCGTCCCGGGCCTGGCGCTCTTGTTGTCGGTGATCAGCCGGTAGGTCCCCCACACGAGCGCGCTGTAGTCGCGCCACTCCTCCACCACGGCGTTCGGGTAGTACGCCTGGAGCTGCGCCTCGATCTCCGCGCTCGACGTTCGCCACTCGAGATCCAGGCGGTTGAAGACCTCCTGGTTGAAGCCGGGCCTCGAGGAGTCGCCCGAGGACGGGAACCGGTTGTTCGTCAGGAAAGAGCTCGTTACGAGCGCCTCGGAAGTGTGGCTCCCCATCTGGGAGACGAGCCCGGCGGTGAGCTCCTTCGCCTTCTGCCGGTCCTGCCACTGGTGGCTGAGCGCCGGGAAGATCCACGCCGTTGCAAGCGTCGCGGCGACCGTCGCGAGAAGCGGCTTGGGCAGTGAGAAGCGGCGCCCGGCCAGGCGCCTGCGTCGTACGGCCGGGTGGTCGTAGGCGGAGTCCATGGCTGCACCCTGGCATCGCGGTATGGCTCGCTTCTGCCAAACGCTTGACACACCGCGCGTATCGGACGCGACTGTAGGTTCCGACGGATGCCGTTGCGGATCCCGCGTGTCGTCGTGCGGGTCGGGCCGGGGCCGACGTGGAAGAGCGGTCTCCCCGAGGAGCAGCCCGGCTGGGACGCCCACGCCGAGTTCGTCGACAACCTGATCGAGCGCGGCCTCTTCATCATGGGCGGCCCCTGGTCGAACAGGCTCGGCTCGCTCTCGATCTGGGAGGGGATGACCGCCGAAGAGGTCCGCGCGATCGTCCAGGAGGACCCGTTCGTGCTGAACGGCGTCTTCGAGGTCGAGGAGATCGCCGACTGGACCGTCTACGTGGACACGAGGATCGAGTGAGCGCCGAGCTGCCGCCGTTCGAGCTCGGCTACGCGCGCACGGAGCTCCGGCAAAAGCTCGTCGACGCTGTCCTGCGAGGCGAGAAGACGGCCACCGCCGGCCTGCCGAGCGACTACGCGCCGCATACGGACGAGCCGCTGCCCGAGGTCGGCGACCGGTTCGCGCTGCTCGACTTCGACGACCGGCCGGTGGCGGTCGTCGAGACGACCGAGGTGAGGGTCGTTGCCGCCGGTGAGATCGACGTCGAGTTCGCGCGAGACGAGGGCGAGGGCTTCGAGTCCGCCGCCGACTGGCGCCGTGCTCATGAGAACTTCTGGGCCGAGCACGAGATCGACGACGAGACGCTCATCGTCGCCGAGCGCTTCCGGCTCGTCGGACGTCTGCCGTAGCCGCTAGCCGGCCTTGCCGATCTGGTGGTGCCAGGGGCGCCACCAGCGGGTCAGGCCTGCGTGGTCGCTGCCGCCTTCGCGGGCGCTGACGAGGATGTCGAGGTGCGTCGGCTGGCCCAGCCGCTCGTGCGTCCACACGATCACGGCGTCGTTGCCGTCGAAGTAGCAGAACACGCGGCCGCCCGGCTTGTTGACGCCGTGCTGCCACTCGTTCTCGCCGCCCCAGACGAAGGCGTTGCACTTCCCGCTGCCGCGCTCGATGTCGGCCCGCTTTCCGAGCTCGCTGCGATAGGCCGCGGCGAGCGCGAGCCCGTTCGGATAGCGCGAGATCTCCCAGCGGTCGGGCACGCCTGTCGACGGCACGCAGACCGCCGTCTCGTCGGCTCTGGCGTTGGGGACGGTCTGCACCCTGCAGTCCTTGAAGATCGCGGCGGGCACGACAGAGGCGAGATCCGTCGCCGCGACCTCCTCGTTCTTCGGGGGCGGCGTCGCCGGGCCGGCGAGCCCTGGCTCCGCCCCGCCACCCGCGGTGAGGTAGACGACCGCCGCCGCGCTCGCGGCTGCGATCAGCGCCACAATCGCCCCCAGCCGCCAGCTGAGGCCGGGATGCTCCTTGCCGAAGATCAGGACGACCCAGCGATTCGACGGCTGCGCGTCCAGCTCCGAGTAGACCTTGTAGATGTGGAGCGGGTCCGCGATGTTCTTGAGCCGGACGCGGCCGCCGTCGCTGTAGTGCAGGCCGCCCAGGCGGCCGGCGAGGCGCGACGTCGCCTCGCTGATGATCACCTCGCCTCCGGAGGCGCGGCCGCACAGCCGCGCGGCGACGTTCAGCGCGGCGCCGCGGAAGCTTCCGTCCTCGAGCTCCACGGCCTCTCCCGAGTCGATCCCGATGCCGACCCGGAGCGGGATGTCGAGCTCCGACCCGGCCTCCTGGAACTGCTGCTGAAGGTCGACGGCGGCCCGGATCGCCTGACGCGCGGAGGTAAATACGACGAGTGCTTCGTCGCCTCGCATCTCGACGAGAGCGCCGTCGTGCGCCTCGACGTCGTCGTGGACGATGCTCGCAAAGCGCGCGGCGAGTTTCGCGGCCGCCTCGTCCCCGCACTCGTCGGTGTAGCGCGAGTAGCCGCGGATGTCCGCGATCAGAAACGTCCGTACTCCCCCCACGACTTCGGCCATGACGCCCAGTATGCCCCCACGGGCGGGCCGAGGCCAGCCCGCGAGTCGCGGACGCGACAAACCCAGTGTCAAACCGCCGACACATCGCGCCGACGCCTCGACCGAGCCCGCCGCAGCTTCGTCTAGGGTGCCGGATCGGTGCGACGACTACTCCTGATCGCGTTCCTCGCCGCGGTATTCGCCGAGCCGGCCCACGCCACGCCGGCCGTCAAGTACGGCATCCAGGACGACAACTACATCCTGAACGGGCCAGGAAAGCTGACCCAGCGGCTCGACACGATCGACAAGCTCGGCGTCGACATGGTCAGGTTCACGATCAGGTGGGACGAGGTCGAGCGGCGCCAGGGGCGGCTCAACTGGGGCCGCACCGACCAGGTGCTGCGCGGCCTGAACAACCGGCGCATCCAGGTGCTCGCGGCGCTCGTGGGAACGCCCGGCTGGGCGAACGGCGGCCGCGCGCCCCGGTTCGCGCCGCCCAGCGGGACGGACTTCGCGACCTTCGCCGGCGCGGCTGCCGAGCGCTATCCGTTCATCCGCCACTGGCTGATCTGGAACGAGCCGAACCTCCGCCGCTGGCTCGAGCCGACCATTCCGGGCACGTATGTCCGCCGGCTGCTGAACCCCGCTTACAAGGCGATCCACCAGGCGAACCGGCGCGCGCTCGTCGGCGGCGGCGTCACCGGGCCACGTGCGAACGTGGGCGGGGTCTCGCCGCTCGACTGGCTGCGGGGCATGAGGCGAGCAGGCGCGAGGCTCGACGCGTACGCCCACCACCCTCACCCTGCCAGCGCGTACGAGACACCCACGGAGGGCGGTTGCTTCGGCGCGGAGTGCAAGACCGTCACGCTCGCGAACCTGCGCGTGCTCGTGGACGCGGTCCGGCGCGCCTGGGGCGGCGGCAAACGGATCTGGCTCTCGGAGTGGGGCTACCAGACCAACCCGCCCGACAAGTTCCTCGGCGTGTCCCCGCGGCTGCAGGCCCAGTACATCGGCGAGGCGGCCCGCCTGGTCTACCGGACGCGCCAGGTCGACATGTTGATCCAGTTCCTCTACCAGGACGAGCCGCAGACCGACCGCTTCCAGAGCGGCCTGCTGAATTCCCGCGGGCGCGCGAAGCCCGGCCTCTACGCGTTCATGTTCCCGCTCGCGTCGACCGCCGACGGCAGCGTCGCCCGGCTCTGGGGCCAGATCCGCCCGCGCGCGGGGCGCCAGCCGTATCGGATCCAGCTCTACACGCGCAGGCGGAAGGCCTGGCTGACGCCCGTTCGCTCGACCGACCGGCGGGGGACGTTCACCCTGAGCGTCCGCGTCCCGATCGGCGCCGTCCTACGCGTCTGGTCGGTCCGTGACCGGCGCTTCGGAGCGCCGCTCATTGTCGAATAACCACGTTAGGAAGCCGTTAGGAACGCGAATTCTGAGGTTTCGTCGCACCGGTGTACCGGGTATTTCGCGGATCGAACCACGATCCCGCGGAAAGGAGAGCTCAGGTGTACATCGGTGGCGGAGTTCTACTGCTGATCCTGGTCATCCTGCTGCTTATCTGGCTCCTCTAACGGAAGACGCCGAGCGGCAGTAGCGCGCTGACGACGTCCTCGCCGGCGTCGACGA
>Ga0126307_10000826_pt1 | contig 20390 bp, 22 predicted proteins | sample Plot28_FD_89955 | JGI IMG/M metagenome (GOLD analysis project Ga0126307, IMG submission 89955) | Serpentine soil microbial communities from UC McLaughlin Reserve, CA, USA - Plot28 | ecosystem: Environmental > Terrestrial > Soil > Grasslands | place: USA: UC McLaughlin Reserve, Lake County... | reverse complement strand
GGTCGCGAGGGCGCATCCTGGTCGCCAGCGGAGCCTCCTCGGGAGGAACTCCCGTGCGAGGCGTCTCACCGCCCGTCTCGAAGAGCCGGTCGCTCACGGCTCCTCCGCGAGACGGCTCGCCGCCTCCAGAGCGCTGTTGACGCTCACGTAGAGGTGAAAGCGCGTGCAGCGCCCGTCCCGCAGCTCGTACAGGTACCCGAATTCGCGATCGGTCTCGAGCCCGCTGCCCGCGCCCCTGCCGACGACCCGGACCCTCGCGACCAGAAGCGTGTCGCTGACGTCGATGAACTCGAGCGGCTCGTAGCTGACCTCATCCCACGCCTCCTCCCACTGCGCGGCCCACCGCCTGAAGCCGGCGAACCCGCTGTACGTGCCGGCGTTGATCATCCCGGGCTCGGAGTAGCTCTCGATCTCGGGGTGCATCAGGCTCCGCAGGGTCTCGCCGTCCCCTGCTGATAGCCGATAAGACCGGTCAGCATCAGCTCCGCGTTGGTCCTCGTTCCGTTCACTGCGCGAAGTATGAGACCCCGTTAGCGTCTCGCGGCCTTGGATGCACTGGAGCTGATCGCGGTCCTCGTCTGGTCGTTCACGGTCTCGTTCTTCGGGGGACTGGTGGGGCTGGTGCTCGGCAACCTGCGGCTGCCCCTGATCGTCCTGGTGGCGAGTAGCCCCGCCGCGGGGGCCGGCGCGAACGTCGCGATCAGCGGCGCCGCGGCGATCACCGCGGGCTACGGCCACTGGCGCGGTGGGCGGATCAGCTGGCGGCTGTTCTGGTGGATGGCGCCGACCTCGCTGGTCGGGGCGATCATCGGCGGACTGATCGCCGGCGTGCTCGCCGATCGGATCCTGCTCGCCGCGATCTCGGTGGTCGTGCTCTACGGCGCCGTCGAGGTCTGGCGCTATCAGCGCCCGAAGCCGGATCAGCCTGACCGGGTCCCGAGCCATCGCGAGCTGCTCATCAACGCTGCCTTGGTGGGTTTCGGGGTCGGGGTCCTGGGCGGCCTTGTCGGCCTGATTCTGGGCTCGCTGCGGTTGCCCGCGATGGTTCGCTGGGCCGGCGTCAGCCCGTACGCGGCCGTCGGCACGAACGCGGCGGTGGGAGCCGTGGTCGGAGTCGGGGGGCTGATCGGTCACCTGCCCAGCGGCGTCGACTGGGGGATCCTCGCCGTCGGCGCCGCAGCGGCGATGCCGGCGGCGTACCTGGGCTCGCGCTTCACCGGGCGGCTCGACGAGCGTCAGCTGATCCGGGCGATGGCCGCCGTGCTCGTGGTGAGCGGGTGCGCGATGGCCGTGCAGGCGATCCTCGGTTGAGGGTCGCCGTCCGGTTTTGGCCTGTCAGTACGTTCTATCTGTAGATGACCGCTGAAGCCGTTTACGAACGCCACTCAGCCGGGCTGATCCGCAGGCTGGAGCGGATGCTCGGGTCGCGCGAGGCGGCTGAGGACCTCGCCCAGGAGGCCTTCCTACGCCTGTGGCAGAGGGCACCCGTCGGCCTCGGGGCTGCCCAGCAGGCCGCCTGGCTGCGGCGAACGGCCACCAATCTGGCGCTCGACGAGCTCAGGCGCCGTCGCGTCCGCGACCACCATCCACTGGAGGACGAGGCGGTCGCGGGTCTCGCGGTCGATGGCACCGAGGCGCTCTCAGTGCGGGAGGTACTTTCCCGGCTCTCCGCCCACCAGCGGCTGCTCGTCCTGCTGCGCTTCCAGGCCGGCCTCTCCTATGCGGAGATCGCCGAGACGCTGGCGATCACGCCCGAGGCGGCGCGCAAGCGCACCGCTCGCGCCCGCCGCGCCTTCGCGGAGCTGTATTCGGGCCTGCTGGTGCGCGAGGCGCCGCTCGTGCTGCTCGATACCCGCGACGACCCCGCCCCCTACGTGAGCTGGCTCGAGCGAGAGGGAGCCGAGGTGCGGATTATGCGGCCGGGCGCGATCGAGCCGCAGATCGCGCTCGCCGACGCGCTCGTCCTCGGCGGCAGCGTGGTCGACATCCACCCTGCCCTCTACCGCGAGAAGCCCCGCGTCCCCCTCAACACTCCGGACATCGGCAAGGACGTGCACGAGCTACGTGTCACCCGGGCTGCGCTGGAGGCGAGCCTGCCGTTGGTCGGCGTCTGCAAGGGCACCCAGCTGATGAACATCGCCCTCGGCGGCAGCCTCTACCAGGACATCAATCTCGACGGTGCGACCCGCCGCAGCCACTGGGGCATCCAGCATCGGATCGAGACCCGCCCGGGAACCCTCGCCCGCCGCGTGCTCGGACGCGGGGGCGTCGTCTCCTCCGAGCACCATCAGGCCGCCCGCCGGCTCGGGCGAGGCCTCCGCGGCACCTCGCGCTCCGATGACACGATCTTCGAGACGCTCGAGCTAGGGGATCGCTTCGCGATCGGCACGCAGTGGCACCCCGAGCATCCGGAGTCCGGACGTACCGGCCGCCGCCTCGCGGCCGCCCTGGTCGAGGAGGCCGGGCGCCACTCCGCTCGACGAGTAAAGCCGGAAGGGACCCGATGAGCGATCTCAGCCTGCGGATCTGCGGCGAGGCGGACCAAGACGCCCTTCGGAAGCTGGCCCAGCGAGACAGCGCCGAGGTGCCGCCTGGTCGCCTGCTTGCCGTCGAGGCGGGCGAGGGGCTGCTCGCCGCGATCTCGCTTGAAAGCGGCGAGGTGATCGCAGATCCCTTCGTGCCGACGGCGGATGCGGTGGAGCTGCTGCGTCGCCGGGCGTGGCAGATCGGGGGCGCGGCGCGGCCGGGGCCGAGGGTTAAGCTGGGCCAATGGAGGAGGGTACGGTCACGACGGCAGTCCCGCAGGGTCTCGGCCCCTCCGCGGTCGAGCTCCTCGGCCGCCTGATCCAGACCAACACGGTCAACCCCCCGGGCAACGAGGGCAGCGCCCAGGAGCTCCTGCGCGAGCTGCTCACCGCGGCCGGCTTCGAGTGCGAGCTGCTCGAGGCGCAGCCGGGTCGGCCCAACCTCGTCGCCCGGCTGCGCGGCACCCGGGACGGGCCGACCCTCGCCTTCCTCGGGCACGTCGACACGGTCCGCGCCGACCCCGAGGAGTGGAGCTTCGATCCCTGGGCCGGCGACGTCGTCGACGGCTGGGTGCGGGGGCGAGGCGCGCTCGACATGAAGGGTCAGGTGGCGGCCGAGGTCGCGGGGTGCCTCGCCCTCGGCGAGAGCGACTGGCGCCCAGCCGGCGAGCTCCTGCTGATCCTGACGGCCGACGAGGAGGTCGGCGGTGGCCTCGGCGCCCACTGGCTCTGTGAGCAGCACCCGGACAAGGTCCGCGCCGACTACATCGTCAACGAGGGGGGCGGCGCGTCAGTCGAGATCGGCGGTCGGCGGGTCTACACGCTGGCGGTCGGCGAGAAGGGCATCTTCCGGATCAAGCTGCTCGCCCACGGCCGGGCCGGGCATGCCTCCGTGCCGCGGATCGGGGAAAACGCACTGCTCAAGCTCGCCGGCCACATCTCGGCGCTCTCCGATCAACCGCCGCCGGAGGCGACCCCCGTCGGTGAGGCGCTGCTGGAGGCGCTCCTCGGTGAGCCGTTCAGCGGCGACGAGGGAATCCGCGCCGGCCTCGAGCGCCTGCGCGCCGAGCAGCCCTTGCTCGCGGATTTCCTGGTCGAGCCGATGCTGAGCGTGACCCTCGCTCCGACGATCGCGCAGGCGGGCAAGAAGGCGAACGTGATCCCCTCCGAGGCAGAGCTGCTGATCGACTGCCGCGTTCCCCCCGGCTACGGCGAACGGGAGGCGCTCGCGGCGCTGCGGGGGCTGATCGGCGAGGGTGACTACAGCGTCGAGTTCAGCGAGGCGGTGGTGGGCAACAGCTCGCCGCTCGAGTCGCCACTCGCGGATGCGGTACGGCGGTGGGTCGAGGAGGTCGATCAGGGGGCGGGCATCGCGCCGATGGTGATGCCGGGCTTCAGCGACAGCAACCCGTTCCGCAGCGCCTTTCCCGATGCGGTCGTCTACGGCTTCTGCCCGCACCGCGAGATCGACCTGCTCGAGGCGGCGCCGCTCGTCCACGGTGCCGACGAGCGGGTGCCGGCCTCCGACATCGAGCTCTCGGCGAGCTTCTTCTACGAGCTACCGCGCAGGATGCTGGCGTGAGCGACGTGAGCCAGAACGGCGACCGCGCACAGGTTGGTCAGGAGGAGTACGTCCTGCGGCTCGGCGGAATGGCCCTTCGGAACGGCCTGCTGATCCACGGTCCGACGTCCTGGGCGGCCGCGGCGCGCGACGAGGCGGGCGAGATCCAGGTCGCCTCGGGACCGAAGCCCGCGCTGGCTCCGGAGCTCGCCGTACGGGTGCCGCTCCTGCGCGGCCCGCTGCGCCTGGCCGAGGCCTTCATCCTGATCCCGATGGTGCGCATGAAGCTGCGCGCCGCGCGACTGCCTTTCGAGGACGTGCGCGTGATCGCGGCGATGCTGATCGCCTCGAGCGCGAGCCGCGCCCTCCGCCGCCGTGGCTCGAGCGCCGCGAACGAGCTGCTGCAGGCTGCCCTCGGCCTGGCGCCGGCGGTGGTCGCGCTCTCGGACCGCGACCTGGCCGCCTATCACGGCGTCGAGCACAAGGCGATCGGCGCCTACGAGGCGGGCTCGGATGATCCGGCCTCGGCGACCAAGGAGCACGAGCGTTGCGGCTCCAATCTCGTGGTCCCGATGCTGGTCCTCTCGGCCGCCGGCCAGCTCCTGCTGGAGCGCGCGCTGGAGAAGCCCGGCCCGATGGCGCGGGCGGCCGTCGGCGTGGCGAGCGCGTCGCTGGCGGCCGAGATGTTCGCCTGGAGCGAGCGCAACCCCGAGACTTCAGCCGCCCGCGCTTTCCACCGACCTGGCCACGAGATACAGCGGCGGATCGCAACGAAGGAGCCGACGCCCGAGCAGCTCGAGGTCGGAGTTGCGGCGCTGCGCGAGATCCTGCGGGTGGAGCAGGAGGCGGAGGGGGAGCGTGCGTCGAGCGATCCGCTGCCCGCTACGTAGACTCCACGCCGCGTGCTCGGTCGAATCGATCACATCGGCGTGGCCACCGAGGACCTCGACGGGGCGATCTCCCTCTACGAGGGCACCCTGGGAATGCCGGTGGCCCACCGCGAGACCGTCGAGAGCCAGGGAGTCGAGGCCGTGCTGCTCGACGTCGGCGAAGGCCATGTCGAGCTGCTGCGCCCGCTCGGCCCGGACACCCCGGTGGGGAAGTACCTCGAGCGGAAGGGCCCCGGGCTACATCACGTCGCCTATGCCGTCGACGACATCGAGGCTGTGCTCGGCAGGCTCAAGGAGGCGGGAATCGAGATGATCGACTCCGAGCCCCGGATCGGGATCCGGGGCTCCCGCGTCGCCTTCGTGCACCCGCGATCGACCGGTGGCGTGCTCACGGAAATAGTCCAGCCGGCAGAGGATCACTGATGGCGTCCGCCGAACGGGTCTCGATCGGCTTTTCGGGCGGCGGCGTGGTCGAGGTCCGAATCGACGACGCCAAGCTGAAAGAGCTCCGCAAGGCGCTTGACAACGCCGACGGCTGGTTCGACATCGAGGCGGAGGAGGGCTTCGTCGCCGTCGATCTCCGCCAGGTCGTCTTCGTTCGCAGCGCCACCACCCCGCAGCGGATCGGCTTCGGCGGGTGAAGCTGCGCGGCCTGATCCTGGCCGCAGCAGCCGCAGTCGGAGGGGCGGCGCTCTGGTGGCGGAAGAACCCTTCGGCCTGTCCGTACGGGCAGCGCTTCTGGGTCGAGGCCCCACACCCGCTGATCACGCGGGCCCGGCTGCGCGAGATTCTCGAGCCGACACCGGGTGAGCGACTGCTCGAGGTCGGCCCGGGCACCGGCTACTACACCCTCGACGTGGCCGAGTGGGTGAAGCCCGACGGCCTCCTCGACATCCTCGACCTCCAGCCGGAGATGCTCGCCCACACGATGCGGCGCGCGGGCGAGCGCGGGTTATCGAACGTGACGCCGACCCAATCGGATGCGACCGCGATGCCCTACGACGACGGGACCTTCGATGCGGCATTCCTGGTGACGGTGCTGGGCGAGATCCCCGACCAGGACGCCGCCCTGCGCGAGCTGGCGCGGGCGCTGAAGCCGGGCGGCCGCCTGGTGGTCGGCGAGCTGCTCGGCGATCCGCACTACGTCCGGCTGGCGCCGATGCGGCTACGGGCGAGCGGCGCGGGGCTCAGCTTCGAGCGGCGGGTCGGCAACCCGCTCGGCTACTTCGCCCGCTTCGCGAAGCCTTAGGCGGTCCTTCAACCGACCGGGGTGTGATTCGGAGAGCGCGCTTGCAGAGGCGTGGGCGGCGTCACCTGGGGCGCCCGCCCTTCGTCACTACGACAGTGGTCTGAGCGCCTCCCGGCGACTTCCGCCTCCCCGCGCCAACGAGGCGAGCACCAGGAACATGACCGCCGCGAGGAGGGCTGCCGCGAGGATGTAGACGGGCCAGGGGCCCATGAAGTCCAGCAGCGAGCCGTGCACCGGCTTGTGCCTCAGGAACATGTAGTTGCCATCGGTTAGCAACGTCCCAACGGCAGCGAGGCCCGTAAATGCGACGGTGATTGCGTAGACCCGCCACACGGCATCTCGGCGGGGCCAGCGGCGTGCGCCGAACACGAGCAGGCACGCGGCGGCGATAGCACCGGAGTGGGTGGCGAAGTAGGTGAAGAACAGCAAGTCCGGGGATGACTGCCCGAGATCGGGCGTGAGCACGGCTTGCAGCGATGCGCTGAGCGCCCAGAAGTAGAGGAGTTCGACTAGCAGTGCCGATTCGGGCCGCCAAAGAGCGGCGACCGACACCAGCGTGACGGCGTCAGTGAGCTGCAGCGGCAAGTTGACTTCCGCAGTCCACTGGTTTCGCAGCGCGTAGGTGAGCTGCTCGCAGACAAAGCCGCTCAGGATGACAAGCGCGAGCGCGCGCCCGGCCGGGACGGCCCAGGCGTCTCCCCACCGACGCGCGCCGGCCACCAGCAGCGCCGCACCGACGGCGGTGGCGATTAGCGCCAGGATGTGCTCGCCCGACCAGTGCTCCACCATGCGCGATGGTTGCGCGCGGGAGCCGCGCGCGGGAGTGGATCGGCTAGCGGTCGGCGAGGGCCGCCCAGAGCCGCTCCTCGGCGTCGAGCACCCGCTTGGCCTCTGCGCTCATCGCCTTCCAGTGGCCGGGGTCCGCCTCATCTGGCTCGCTCGCGGTCCGGGCCGCGAGCGCCAGCCGGGTCCAGTCCTCGGCCCCCTCGGCGGCGATCGCCGACTCCGCATAGCCGGCCTCCTCCAGGAAGCGCGAGTACATCTTGCGGAAGTTGCCGCCGCCGGTTCCTCGGCGCTCGATCACCTGGTAGAGGAAGCGGGCGCACCACCGCCAGTCGTTCGCCGTCTCAGGCCAGTCGCCCACCTCGGCGGCGAAGCGCCGCAGCGCCGGGAGCCCCTCGTACTCGCCGAGCGGGGGCTCGAGCATCTGCCCGGCCGCCCGCTCGATCGCCTTCGGCGCGTGGGCGAGGAGGTCGTCTCGATCGATCTCCGTGCCCGCCGGCACGTCGATGGCGTGGCCCTCGAGCGGGAAGATCGGCTGCTGCGCGTGCCGGGCCTCGCGGAGACCCTCCAGCGAGGTGGTCTGCAGATCCTCGAAGGCGGTGTCGGAGACCCAGGCGAGCTCCTCGTCGTAGCCGGCCAGCACCACGGCGTGACCCGGGAAGTGAGCGGAGCGGCCGTAGTGGTCGAGGTAGTAGAGGTCGGTGAGTATCAGCACCGGTCGGCCCGCATCGACAGCCTCCTTCGCCAGCTCCCAGGAGGCGTCGGGGTCGGCGTCGGTGCGAAGCCGAAGTGGCGCTCCGGTCAGCTCCAGGAAGTTCTCCTCCAGCCTGGCGGCCCGGCCGTTCGTGAAGCGGGTGGGAGAGTGCTCGTCGAGCACTACGTAGTAGAAGCAGGCGCCCGCCCCGAGTCCGAACGCCATCTCCTCGGAGATCTCGACCCCGTGGAAGCCGAGCAGGTTGCGCAGCGCCGTCGAGCCGCAGTGGTTGCCCGGCACATGCCGGTAGCCGGGCACCATCACCCTGTTCGCGGTCTCGGCCACCAGACGATTGAACCGTATTCTGCGCCGGTGCTCCGGGCCCTCGACAGCCGCGTGCTCTACGCGATGCGGACTCGCCTGCACGCACCCGCGGCGGAGACGGCCGGGAAGTGGCTGGGGCGGATCGGGGAGTATGGCGCCGTCTGGCTCGTGATCGGGATCGTCCTCGCCTTCGCTGACCCGGACAACGGCGAGAACTGGGTCGTGGCCGGGATCCTCGGCCCGGTCGCGATTGGTCTCAACTTCCTCGTCAAGGTGATCGTCAGGCGGCCCCGCCCGGTGCTCGAGGGGCTCCCGCCGCTCGGCGGTGCTCCCAGCTCGCTGAGCTTCCCCTCAGCCCACGCAACCTCGTCCTTCGCCTGCGCGACCGCGATGACCCGGATCGCCCCGGAGGCGGCGGTCCTCTTCCTCCTCGCTGCCGCTATCGCCGCCTGCCGCCCCTACCTCGGCATGCACTATCCGTCCGACGTGCTCGGGGGCGCGGTCTTGGGCATCGGGCTGGGCCTGATCGCACCCCTCTAGGTGGAAGGTCGCCGATGAAGATCGGGATCGTCGGCATGCCCAACGCGGGCAAGTCGACCCTCTTCAACGCGCTCACCGCTGCCGGAGCGGAGATCGGGGACTACCCCTTCACCACCGTCGATCCGAACGTCGCCGTCGTCGGCGTCCCCGACGAACGGATCGAGAGGGTCGCCGAGACGCTCGGCTCCTCGGAGGTGGTGCACGAGACGATCGAGTTCCACGACATCGCGGGCTTGGTCAAGGGCGCCTCACAGGGAGAGGGGCTCGGCAACCGCTTCCTCGGCTCGATCCGCGAGACGGACGCGATCTGCCACGTGATCCGGGCGCACGGCGCCGGCTCCGTCGCGCATCCCGAGGGCCGGATCGACCCGGTCGCCGACGCCGAGCTGATCGAGACCGAGCTGCTCGCCGCGGACCTCGAGTCGGCCGAGCGTCGCCTCGAGCGAGTGACCAGGCAGGCGCGCTCGGGCGAGAAGGAGGTGATCGCAGAGCGGGAGTGGCTCGAGGCGGTCGTCGAAGCGCTCTCCGCCGGGCGTCCCGCTCGCGAGGTGCTGGTGCCGGAGGCGGCCCCCGACGCGCTCCGCAAGCTCTCGCCGCTGACGGCCAAGCCGGTGCTCTACGTGGTCAACGTCGACGAGGGCGTCACCGCGGCCCCGCCCGAGCTCGTCGCCCACGCGGAGGAGATGCGGGCGAAGGTGGTGGTCATCTCGGCCCGCGTCGAGGCGGAACTGCGCGAGCTCGACCCGGACGAGGCGGAGGAGATGCGCCACGAGCTGGGCGTCGAGCGCTCCGGCCTCGAGCGACTGATCCGCGCCGCGTTCGAGCTGCTCGACCTGATCACCTTCTTCACCGCGGATGCCGGCAAGGAGGCGATGGCGCGGACCCTGCCGCGGGGCGGGACCGCCTACGACGCAGCCGGCCAGGTTCATGGTGACATCCAGCGGGCCTTCGTCCGCGCCGAGGTGATCGCCTGGGACGAACTGGTCGACGCCGGCGGCTTCGCCCCCGCCCGCGATCGCGGCACGCTGCGGATCGAGGGCCGCAATTACGTCGTGCAGGACGGCGAGGTGGTCCACATCAGGACCTGAGCACCGGCTCTCACTAGAGTCGCGGCGATGAGCGCGCCCCGGCCGACCGGCGACCGCCTCGCCGTGATCTACGGCTACAGCCTTCCCGAGGGCGCGCACCCGGTTGAGGGCGAGAGGGTCGAGGTCGAGGCCGGCGGCGAGCGGCCCGTCGAGGCGATCGACGCCGGAGAGATTGTCGGGCTGCCGCGGCATGGGTTCGATCGCACCGTCCCGGCCCACTTGGTCGATCACCGGGCCAACATCCGCGCGCTCTGCGGGCTTGGCTGCGGCCGCGCTCTCGCCCTCGGCTCGGCCGGGAGCCTACGGGTGGATCTGAAGGTCGGGTCATTCGTCTGCCCCGACGACTTCTACGCCCCGGAGACCGCGCCGAGCTTCTTTTCCGACCCCCGCGGACATTCGATCCCAGGGTTCGATCCCGAGTGGCGCCAGGTCGTCCTGGATGAATGGGCGTACCGCAGCCAGACCCAGCTGATCGACGGCGGCGTCTACGCGCAGACGATCGGGCCGCGGTTCGAGACGCCGGCGGAGGTGAGGGCGCTCGCGCGGGTTGCCGATGTCGTCGGCATGACGGTGGCGGCCGAGACTGTGCTTGCCAAGGAAGTGGGCTTGGCCTACGCCGCGGTGTGTTCGGTGGACAACCTCGCCAACGGGATCTCTGACGAGCCGCTCACCGTCGAGGAGTACCAGCGGGGCCGAGACGAGACGGCGGAAGCGCTGAAGGCGGCGCTCGACTCAGTCCTGCCGGCGCTCGCCACGGGAGCAGCGAGGTGAGCCTCGCGGTCGCCGGTGCCCTGCTGGACGGCGAGGAGGTGGGCCTGCGCGTGGAGGACGGCGTGATCGCGGAGCTCGGCCCCGGCGTGCAGCCGAAGGCCGGCGACGAGGTGATCGACGCGGGCGGTCTCCTGCTCAGCCCGCCGATGGTGAACGGCCACACTCACGCCGCGATGACCCTCTTCCGGGGGTTCGGCGACGACATGCCGCTGATGGAGTGGCTCCGGACCAAGATCTGGCCGGCCGAGGAGAAGCTGCATGCGGACGACGTCTACTGGGGGACGCGGCTCGCCCGCCTGGAGATGATCCGCTCCGGGACCGCCCGCTTCTTCGACATGTACTGGCATGGGGGCGAGGCCGCGCGCGCGGTGGTCGACGCCGGGCTGCGCGCCGCGATCTCCAGCGTGATGATCGATGGGCTCGACCCCGCCAAGGGCGAGTCGATGCGCGGCGAGCTGCTCCAGTCGCTCGACCGGCTCGCCGAACTGAGCGCCCGCGTCTCGCCCAGCCTCGGCCCGCACGCGATCTACACGGTCAGCTCGGAGTCGCTCGCCTGGATCGCGGAGGTCGGATCCGAGCGGGAGATCAGCCTGCAGATCCACCTCTCCGAGACCGAGGAGGAGGTGAACGACTGCATCGAGGCGCACGGCAAGCGTCCGGCTGCATACCTGGACGAGCTGGGCTTCCTCGGACCGCGAACGCTGCTCGCCCATGGGGTTTGGCTCGACGACGCGGACCTCGGGTTGATCGCGGAACGCGGGGCTACGGTCGTGACGAACCCGGCCGCCAACATGAAGCTCGCCGTCGGGGGCGTGTTTCCGTATCCGCGGGCGGCCGAAGCCGGCGTCGCCATCGGCCTCGGCACCGATGGTGTCTCCTCCAACTCGAACCTCGATTCCTTCGAGGAGGTGAAGCTCTTCTCCCTGGCGCAGAAGCACGCGAGCGGGGACTCGGCGACGCTGCCCGCCGGCGAGGCTCTCGCGATCGCGCGCGGCCAGCGATCAGAGGCGCTGGGCGGCACGCCGCTCGAGCCCGGGCAACCGGCTGACTTCCTACTGCTCCGCGGCTCGGACCCGGAGCTCTCGGCCGGCGACCTCGAAGCCGATCTGGTCTACGCGGCGGGCGGCTCGGTGGTCGACACGACGGTGGTCGCCGGGCGCGTCCTGATGCGCGATCGAGTCGTGCCGAGCGCCGATGAGCTGGTCGCCGAGGTTCGCGCGCGAGCGGCGCGCCTCACCTCCTGACGAGCGATAGCGTCCCGCCCGTGCGCACCCAGGCGCGATTCCCCGACCTGCGGGAGAAGGCAGGGCACTATGAGAGCTTCTATCTGAAGCTCAACCAGCCCGGCGGCGGCCACGGTGCCTGGATCCGGCACACCGTCCACAAGCGCCCCGGCGAACAGCCCACCTGCGCGCTCTGGTTCGTTCTCTTCGATTCGGACGCCTCCGGGCCGCGCGCGACCAAGCGGCAGTTCGGGGCAGACGAGCTCGCGACGGGGCCGGACACCTACATCAGCGTCGCCGACGCGATGCTGACCGATGGCCGCGCCACCGGTCGCGTCGGCACGGACGTGCTCGATGCCCGCTGGGACCTGAACTTTTCGGACAGCCACGAGCCCTTCCATCACCTGCCGCGCGACTTCCTCTACCGCGCCGCGCTCCCGAAGACCAAGTTCCTGAGCCCGTACCCGGACGCGGTCTTCAACGGCCACCTCGAGCTGGACGGCGAGCGGATCGAGGTCGATGGATGGCGCGGGATGATCGGCCACAACTGGGGCGCCGAGCACGCCGAGCGCTGGGTCTGGGTGCAGGGCTCGGGCTTCGAGGGTCGCTCGCCCGAGGACTACTTCGACATGGCGGTAGGGCGGATCAAGGTGGCAGGCCGGACCACCCCTTGGGTCGGCAATGCGATGCTGATGCTCGACGGCCGGGCCCACCGGCTCGGGGGCTTCGGGCACGTTCCCAGCACCGAGGTGCGTGAGTTGCCCACCGGTGCCTCCTTCGAGCTCAAGGGCAAGGGAACGAAGGTGACCGGGACCGTCAGCGCGCCCGCCAAGGACTTCGTCGCGTGGATCTACGCCGACCCGGTCGGTCCCGAGCACAACACGCTCAACTGCTCGATCTCCGACCTGGAGCTGCACGTCGAGCGCGACGGCCGCCCAGCCGAGACACTCAAGATTCAGGGGGCGGGGGCGTACGAGTTCGGCACCAGAGACACGAACCACGGCATCCCCGTTCAGCCCTATCCCGACGGCTAGGCGAGCGCAGTAGGGTTGCCTGATGGCGGCTGAAGGGCGTGTGGGCCTTCAGTCGACCGAGACCTTGATCGCCTTCGAGTCGCCCCGGCGCCTGCCGTGGAACCGCGACGGCTGGGAGGCACGGTGGCGCATCCCTGGTTCGACGAGCAGCTCAGCGAGATGGGGCGCCGCTACTACCAGTGGGCGGGCTTCGACATCCTGATCAGCGGGCCATGCGACCTTCCGAGCGACCAGAGCCGGATCACCCCCGACGCGCTGCACGCTTGGGTTGTCGCGAACCGCCCCGACGACGCAGAGGCAGTCGTCATCGGTGGCAATGGATTCGGAGCCGTCGGCGTGATCACCCCGCTAGAGGCTGGACTCGATCGCTCCATCCTGAGCGCCAATCAAGCCCTTCTGTGGGCCGCACTTCGAGCCGCCGGAGCAGACCCGAGCGTGGTGGTTGGCTACGGCTCACTGTTTTCGAGAAGCGCGGTGACTACTTCTTCTTGAAGAACGCCCAGGTGTCGGGCAGCCCGAGCGCGCCGCGCAGCTGCGGACCGGTCACGGTCGTCGTTCCGCCGGTGCTGATCAGGTTGGCGCGCACGATCCGGGGCGAGGTGCCGCGCTGGGTGATGGCGACGTTCTTCAGCTTGCCGCGCAGCCCGATTGAGCGCAGCGCCGCGTTCATCTTCCCGAGGGAGAACTTCCGCTTCCAGCGCTCGTAGGGGGAGCCGGCCTCGGCCTCGTAGGGATCGTCGACACCGCGCAGGTAGGGGATCGCCGGCTGGCCGAAGCCGAGCGAGGAGAACTCGTTGTTCTCGGTGTGGCCCCCGGAGGTCGAGAAAAAGAAGGTCTGGGCGATCTTTCCGCCGAAGAGCACGACCTGAAGGCGGGTGGCGTCGATGGCCTGGTTCGTCTTGGCGGTCTCGGCCCCGACACCCGCGTAGACCTGGCTTCGGGTGTCGTCGTAGAGGTCGAAGGTGCCGCCGCGGACGCCAGTGGAGAGGCCGTAGGACCGGGCGGCCACCGCCTGCGCCTTGAGCGCCTCGATTGGCCAGGACGCCGGCGACTCCTTCGAGATCACGCCTCGGACGTAGTCCTCGATCTGGACGACGTTGATCGCCTGCAACGCGCTTCCCGACGCTCGCACCTCGAGCGCGCCGCGGTAGGTGCCCTTGCCGGAGACCGTGACGGTCGGGGAGCCCGCGGCGGTCATCGCCGCTCCGCAGCGGGCGATCCGCCGTCCCTTCTTGGAGCGCACGACCACGCCAGCGCCCTTTCGCTTGGCGACGTAGCCCTTGCCCGGCTTCAGGCCGGCGCCGCAGGCGGACGCCGCGCCGCGGAAGAAGATGCTGCGAGCTCCGTCGCGGAGCAGCACCCGAACCGACTGGTCCGAGGTAGATCCAAGCGTGGTCCCCGTGTAGTAGTGGGCGAGGATGTCGCCGTAGCCGAACCCGTGCTTGGCGTAGCCGTAGGCGCCGTACTGGCTCATGCCGACGCCGTGGCCGAATCCCGCCCCCTTCACCACCCAGGCCCGGGCCTTGGCGGCCTTGGTCGCGGCGCCGCCGCTGACCATTGCCGAGGCCTCGGTCGGGAGGGCGAGAGCGAGGAGCAGCGCCGCTAGCAGGATCGTCCGGGTCCCCCGAAGCATTGCCCCTGGATAACGGGTCAGGCGGCGGGAAGTTGCGCATGGCTAGGCTGTGGGTAGGCGATCCAAGGAGAGGATTGATGGCGACAGAGACGATTCAGGCCACGGATCACCAGCTTTACGTCGCCGGCGAGTGGATCGAGACCGGCGAGTGGTCGGAGGTTCGCGCGCCGTATGACGGGACCGTGATCGGGCGGGTTCCCAAGGGCGACGCGGCGCTCGTGGGAAAGGCCGTCGAGGCAGCCCGCGCCGCCTTCGAGGCCGGTGGCTTCGCGGCACACGAGCGGGCCGCTTTCCTCGATCGCGCCGCCGAGCTGGTCCGCGAGCGCGAGGACGACCTCACGATGACGATTGCCGCCGAGGCCGGCAAGCCCGTGAAGACCGCCCGCGTCGAGGCACAGCGCTGCGTCTCGACGATGCAGTTCTCGGCCGTCGCCGCCCGCACCCTGACCGGGCACACGGTCCCGATGGAGGCGGGGGCGGCCGGCGAGGGCAAGTTTGGGATCGTGATCCGCGTTCCCTTCGGCGTGGTCGGCGCGATCAGCCCCTTCAACTTCCCGCTCAACCTGGTTGGCCACAAGCTCGGCCCGGCGATCGCCGCCGGCAACGCGATCGTGCTGAAGCCCGCCGGCCAGACCCCGATCTCCGCGATCAAGCTGGCCGAGATCTTCTACGACGCCGGTCTGCCCGAGAACTGGCTGCAGGTGGTCTGCGGCTCGGGCTCCGAGGTCGGCAACGCGATCGTCGAGGACGACCGGATCGGCGCGATCACCTTCACCGGCTCGGCTCCCGTGGGCTGGAGCATTCGCTCGAAGGCCCCCCACAAGAAGGTCAATCTCGAACTCGGCTCGAATGCGCCGCTGATCGTCAATGAGGACGGGGACTGGGAGACGGCCGCGGACAAGGCGCAACTCCACGCCTACTCGCATGCCGGCCAGAGCTGCATCTCGGTGCAGCGCATCCTGGTCCACGAGTCGATCGCCGACCAGTTCACCGAGCGGTTCGTGAGGAACGCCGAGTCGCTGGTCACCGGTGACCCGATGGACGAGAACACCGATGTCGGACCGGTCATCTCCCAGGACGACCGAGACCGGGTCAAGGAGTGGATCGACGAGGCCGCATCGAAGGGCGGCGAGATCCTCACCGGCGGCGAGCTGGTGGATGAGGACCGCTGCATCGCCCCGACGGTGATCAAGGGCGAGCCTCGCGAGTGCCACACCTGGAAGGACGAGATCTTCGGGCCGGTGGCCACGATCCACACCTTCAAGAGCTTCGACGAGGCTCTCGAAATGGCGAACGACTCCCGCTACGGCCTCCAGGCCGGCGTCTTCACGCGGGATGTCGGCAACGCGAAGAGGGCCGGCGAGGTGCTCGAATTCGGCGGCGTCCTGATCAACGAGGTGCCGACCTTCCGCACCGACCAGATGCCTTACGGCGGGGTCAAGGACTCAGGCAACACTCGCGAGGGTCCCAGCTACGCGGTCCGCGAGTTGACTGAGGAGCGCCTGGTCACCTTCCAGGGCTGACCAGTTTCACGAAGCGAGCGAGAGTGAGAGTGCGCCGCGGGCGCAGCTCGCCCGATTCCTTCTCGAACAGAATCACCTGCTCGTCGCCCCCGGTCCCCATGGGCTGAACGAGTCGACCCCCGTCCGCCAGCTGCTCCCCCAGCGGCGACGGCACCTCCGGCGAGGCAGCAGAGACGACGATCGCGTCATAGGGGGCGTGCTCGGCAAACCCCTCGCGACCGTCGGCGACCGCGACTTCGGCGTTCGGGATGCCCTGCGCGGCGAGGTTCCTTCTTGCTTCCTCAGCGAGGTCTGCGAAGCGCTCGACACTCCACACCCTTTCGGCAAGAGTCGCCAGCAACGCCGTCTGCCAGCCGAGCCCGGTACCGATCTCCAGCACCCGCTCTGGTCCGGTGAGGCTCAGCGCCTCGACCATGCGGGCTACCAGCGACGGCTGCGTTGTCACCTGCCCGTGCGCGATCGGGATCGGCTCGTCGTAGTACGCGCTCCCCGCCGTCTCCACGGGCACGAACTCGCCGCGCGGGACGCGAGCAATCGCATCCAGCACTCGCACATCGCGAATGTCGGCGGAGCGGACCGTGCGTAAGAGCTCGGTGTTATCCGGTCGACCTGATCTCGGCATCATCAGAAGGGTTACCCAGGCATTACGCGTCCGCGAGCTCACCGAGGAGCGCCCCGAAGAAGCGACGCGGAGGTCGCCCGGGTCAGCTTCCGGAGCGATCCAGCCACGGGCCGGGTGGGTATGCGGCCACGGCGCGCATGCATTGCGCGCGTGAGCGGATCAACTCGTGCCGTCCCCCCGCGACGTCGACGAACATGACGTTCGAGTAGGGCTGCAGCTTCGCGGTGCCCTCCTCGGTGACGCTGATCCTCTGGTAGAGCGGCGTCGCCAGGTAGTCAATGGCGATGCCCTTGGGAGAGCAGCGCAACTTGGACCCGGCGAACACGGGGTACGTGTCGATGTCGCTCGACGTCACTAGGCGCGCCGCGGGCTTGAGGTCGTAGTTCGTGTTCAGGACGGGCACGCCGCGCGCGGTCTCCGCCGGATAGCCGAAGACCAGGACCACCGCGCCCTCGTGCGGGTGGGCGCGCTCGACCGCCGCCAGCACCCCTGGCTGGATCTCGGTGGAGCGCAGCCAGTCGTCCTGCTGGCGGAAGTCCTGGATCCAGTAGCCGATGCCCACGGCGATCGCGCCCGTGACGGCGAGCTGGTAGCCGTTGCGCCGGGAGAGCGAACCGGCCGCGCGCAGCACCGCCCAGACGAGCACCGCGGCGGGATAGAGCGCGACGATGTTGACCCGGTCCTCGATCCCGCGGAAGGTCGGCGTGTAGAAGGCCTGCGGGACGTAGATCGCCCAGGAGAGCGCGAGACCCGCGACCGCGACGGCCGCCACGACCGGCCAGCGGATCCCAGGCGCCCCCTCGGCGCGAGACCGCGAGCGCAGCGCGGCGGCGATGAGCACCGCCAGCGCGCCGCCGAGCACGATCGCGGTCACCCAGGGCGAGATGTCCGCCGGGATCGAGACGGGGAACAGCGCGCCGGCGATCACGTCGGCGCCGTCGCGCGCGATGTCGAGCACGTGCCGGAGCTGCTCGCCGAGGGTTTCGACGTGCTTGTTGGTGTGTTCCCCCGTGTAGAGCGCCGCCGCCGCGACCGCCGGGATGTCCATCGCCATCCGGGGGAGCGCGGCGCGCCACCCGCGGAGCCAGGCGTACCCGATCCAGGCGAACAGCGCGAGCCCGGTGGTGACCTCGTAGACGAGGATGCTCGCCACGTAGCAGGCGGTCGCCGCGAGGTGGATCAGCAGACCGCGTGACCCCTCGACGCGGAGGCCGCGCAGGGCGATCAGAAAGCCGGCGAAGAGCAGCAGGACCGCGAAGTTGTTGAGGGCTGCGGTGGGCCACAGCCTCACCGAGGTGGCCCACGGGAAGAGCAGCGCCAGCAGCGCGATCGGGATTGCGTCCCGCGTCTGGAAGCGAAGCCCACGAAGCACGAAGTAGAAGCCGACCGCGCAGCCCAGCGTGAGCAGCGCGGCGACGAGGTGGTGGACGGCGGGATCGGTCCCGAGCACCTCGTACGAGCCGATCAGCAGGTAGGCGAGGAGCGGCTTGCTGCCGAGGAAGTCGAACTGCCGGTCAATAGCCCCCGAGAACCCGAAGTTGTCCCACTCCCACTGGAGCGCCCAGTCATCCGAGTAGAAGCCGCCGTCGACGATCTGCCGCACGACGATCGCAAGCCAGAGCCCGACCCCCGCGGCGACGGCGCCGACCGCGGCCGCCCGCAGGACCTCCCCCCGCGCCTCAGTCGTGCGGGCGCGCCATCCTTCGATGGTCGAGGGCCTTGTCGAGGATCTCCTCGTCGACGCCCATCTCACGAGCCACCTCCCTCAGCGGCCGGCCGGAAGCGTGTGCCTCCTTGACGATCTCGGTGGCGCGGTCGTAGCCGATGTGCGGATTGAGCGCGGTTGCGGTCGCGAGCGTCGCCTCGGCGTGCCGCCCCAGCATTTCCTCGTTCGCCTCGATCCCGCTGACGCACTTCCGGTCGAGCGTACGCCCCGCCGCGGCCAGCAGCTTGATCGAATCGAGCAGGTTGCGGGCGATCAGCGGCACCCGCACGTTGAGCTCGAACTGGCCCTGGCTCCCCGCCATGGTGATTGCGGTGTCGTTGCCGATCACCTGGTCGGCCACCTGGATCACCACCTCCGGGACCACCGGATTGACCTTGCCCGGCATGATCGACGAGCCCTTCTGCAGCTCGGGCAGCACCACCTCGGCAAGGCCGGCGCGCGGCCCGGAGCCCATCAGGGCCAGGTCGTTGGCGATCTTGAGCAGCGATACGGCGACGGTCTTGAGCGCGCCGGAGAGCTCCACCAGGGCATCGCGGTTGCCCTGCGCCTCGAAGGGGTCGGCGGGCTCCGAGATGTCTAGGCCGGTGTCGGCGCTGAGCTTCTCGCGGACCCTGGCGGCGAACTCCGGATGGGTGTTGAGGCCGGTGCCGGTCGCCGTGCCACCGAGCGGGATCTGGCCGACGCGGCCGAGGGTGGAGCGCACCCGCTCGGCCCCGAGGCGGATCTGGGCGGCATATCCGGAGAACTCCTGGCCAAGCGTGACTGGGACGGCATCCATCAGGTGCGTGCGCCCGGCCTTGACGAGCTCGGCGAACTCGTCGGCCTTGCGCTCCAACGCCGTGCGCAGCTCGTCGAGCGCGGGCAAGAGGTCGGAGTGAACCTCGCCCAGGGCGGCGAGGTGAACGGCCGAGGGGAAGACGTCGTTCGAGGACTGCCCCATGTTGACGTGGTCGTTGGGGTGCGCCTCGTCGCCGGCGAGCTCGGCGATGACCTCGTTGGCGTTCATGTTCGAGGACGTGCCGGATCCGGTCTGGAAGACGTCGATCGGGAACTGCTCGTCGTGCTCGCCGTTGGCGACCTCTTCGCCCGCCTTGGCGATCCGCTCCGCCAGCTCCTCGTCGAGGTTGCCGAGTTCCGCATTGGCGCGTGCGGCGGCGGCCTTGATCCGGCCGAGCCAGTGGATCACCGGCGCCGGTATCGGGTGACCCGAGATCTGGAAGTTCTCGACCGCCTTCGTGGTTTCGCCGCCCCAGAGCTGATCGGTGGTCTTCGCCTCCATTGTCCCGGAGGCTACCTAGCCGGTGCGCTGGCCGGCTGCGTAGCCGCGCCCGAAGCCGCGCTCCAAGCTGGCCGGCAATGCTCCGCCGGTCTCGCTGAAGTGCGCCGAGGAGTTGAGCCGTCTGATCAGGTCGGTGTGGATCGAATCGGCCCCCTTGCTCGCCGCCCCAATCAGATAGCCGAGCTCGACCGACGCGGGCCCTCCGGGGTCGCGTCGGGCCTCTCCGTTCAGCTTGGTGGCCGCGACGATCAGCTCCTGGCCGATGCTGGCGAGCTGTCCCCCGTCCTGCTGCGGGACGAGGCAGTCGGAGATCGGTGTCGTGCTTCCCAGCAGGACCGGCGCCGGTGCCGTCTCCAGAGCCTTCAGGTAGGCCGCGTTGCCGACCAGGCAGACGGCGGGTGCCTGATCGTCCTGGTCATTGCCGCATCCGGCGATCAGCCCGATGGCCGCAGCCACGAGGGCAGGGGCGACTCGCTTGAGCATGCCCTGATCGTACGTCCGGCGCGCTTCATACCTTGCTCACCAGTGACCGACGAGGCGACGCCCATTCGCCCCATCGATCCGCTTGCTCATCGTGCGCTGGAGGCGCTCGTCCGAGCACAGGCGAACCTCACCCGTCGCCTCGCCGCGGACCTCGAGAGGATCGGCGTCTCCGCGACCGGATTCACGATGCTCGTCCTGCTGACCAGCGCGGGCGGTCGTCTGGAGCTGCGGACCATGCGACGCCGCCTCGGCGCTTCGAAGGCCACCGCAACCGAGGTGCTCGACACGCTCGAGAACCGCGGCTTCGTCAACCGCAGCCGGCTGGAGAGCGATCGCCGAGCGGTCGCCGTCGCGCTGACCCAGGCCGGCTACAACCTCGTCACCCACGCCTTCCCCGCGCACGCCGAGCGGGTGCGGGAGGCCTTCGGAGTGCTCGACGAGG
>Ga0126307_10000825_pt1 | contig 20450 bp, 24 predicted proteins | sample Plot28_FD_89955 | JGI IMG/M metagenome (GOLD analysis project Ga0126307, IMG submission 89955) | Serpentine soil microbial communities from UC McLaughlin Reserve, CA, USA - Plot28 | ecosystem: Environmental > Terrestrial > Soil > Grasslands | place: USA: UC McLaughlin Reserve, Lake County... | reverse complement strand
TTCCTGTGCTGCTCGGCTAAGAAGTGAGCAGGCGCGAGAGGATGCCGCGGGGTTTGATGGGTTCGTTCTCGATCATGCCGGAGACCGCTATGGCGGCGGCGGACAAGACGAGGGAGCCCGTGCCGAAAAAGGAGATCATGCGCTGAGAGTTCGCCGACTCCTCCGGGGTCTCGGGCGCGGGCTCGGTCCCGGACTCGACGGGCGTTGCGCCCCCGGAGGACTGTCTGGCGATCCTGGCCCCCAGGATGCCCGAGACGACCGCGTTCACCGCCGCCCCGCCGAGCAGGAGGTCCTTTACCCGCGCCAGAGCGGGCGCCCGCAGCTCGGCATCGTCATTTAACCCTCCGAGCCTCCAGGCCAGCAGCGCCGCCGCCAGCGCCGGGGCGTTGGCCGCGTTGAAGCGGCCCCAGGACTCGTTCAGGACGCGCCCGCGCTCGCGCCGGTCGCTGATGCTGCTCACCGTCGGGTTCAGGGCCACCTGCCCGAACAGCGTCACGCCGAACCATGCGGCGAGGCCGAGGTTGTGGGCGATCTCCGCCGCGTTAGAAGTCCTCTTCACCGCTCTCCTCCCGTCTGTGCTCCGCGGCGCTCCCTGCCCGGTAGCCGCCCTAAGTTCCCCGGCGCGAGCACGGCCAAACGGCTAAACCGCTTTCCAAGCGGATGGACGGAAGCGTTCCGTCGAGAAACGACAGGATTCAAGGGCGTTTCTACCGATCGGCCGGAGCAGGCGAGCGAAACCGCTCGGCGGTCGCGAAGGCCAGGCTCGGCGTACATCTAGGGCGCGAGATAGTAGGCGCAAATGAGGAAGGCCGGGACATGGAACGCTTCGAGGGCTTTACCGCCGGCTACCGCGCCACGTTCCCGGAGCTCGAAGTCCTGGTGCCGGACGGAGTAGAGGAGCAGGGTATTCTCGGCTAACTACTCCTTTCCTTCCTCCACCCCTCCAACTAATCGCGCCTTATGTTGCATGGAGCGGACCAGGGCTCGCAGCATCTTCCCTGGCTTCTCGCACTCTTTGAGGATGCGATTCGTTACCTCGTTGGACATCAACTCCACCCTGGACGCGAGCATAAGGTGGGTCTCCAACTCCTTTAGCGAGCCCTGAGCTATCCGCAGGAAGCGGACAAACTCTTTCGGGTTCTCTACGCCCTTAGCCTTCCGCTGCGTTCGCCGGAATCGGAACGGCAGCCCTGCGAACCTGCGAAGTCATCCCGTAAGGCCCCTACTCCGGGGAAGGTGGTGGTCACCCTGTAACATATCTCCCCCAGGGCCATTCCCTCCGCCCACACGCGAAGGTCCCCGGTAGGAACTCATCCTCCACTCCTCCCCTACGGAGCGACCAACCTGCCACAGGTGTAGCCGCGCTCGGCGAGGAGCTGCCCGAAGTCCGCGTCCGGCCTCTCCACGAGCTCGTCGACCATCTCGCCCACGAGGGTGCCCAGCCCCTCGCGGCCCAGATCCCCCTCCGCCTCCTCGATCTGGCACTCGAGCAGCCTGGCCTCGGATCTCCCCCGCTCCTCCGGGCTCGGCCTGTCTACCGTCGTACGTCCGACGGTGACGCCCTCCGGCACGGTCCCGCTGAACGTCCGCTCGGAGCCCGACTCCGCCTGCTCGTTGATCGGCCCCTCGCGGGCCGTCTCCCCGCCGCCGCCACCGCTGCAACCCGCCAGCATCACGCACGTGAGGAACACCCTCGCAACCCGAATTCTCATCCCACGGCCCTTTCTTCAGAGAACAAAGCCGATAGCGTACCGTCCGGCTCCGATTCGCGCCAGCCTCACCGTACGCCCGGTCGGCCGCTCGCGAGCGATCGAGCCGCGTGACGCCGGGAGGGTCGAAAGGCGCTTCACCACGAGGCGTCCGGTCAGCGTAGGCGATCGCCGAGGCCAGAGCTACGGGAGCGAGCGTCCGACCGGCCAACGCACGTTCGTGGCGCCTATCTCGCCGGAAGATGTCGTGCGCGTGCCGCCAGGCGGTGACGTACTGGGCGGCGGTGTTGCCGTTGACGCCGGTCGACCACGGCTGCCACTTGCCATTCCTCTCGTGGGCGTAGCGCAGGTAGAAGGGCTTTCCCCAAGCCCTGGCGTCCCGCGCCCAGTGTGCGATGTATTCGTCGTGGTCCCCGGCGTTGATCGCCCGGAGCGCGTACTCGGGCTGGTTGGTGCCCAGGGCGGGGTCCTGCGGGGTCCAGGTAACCAGCGGCATCGCGCCCCGCGACGCCACCTCGTCCATCATCCCCGTCCCCTTGTCGGTCAGGGTATTGAAGTCCCTCTTACCGATCCGCTCCCAGTTCTGGTACCACATCACGACGGCCGGCTGCGCGCCGACCTTGTTCGCAAAGGTGTCGATCAGCGTAGGGTCGGCCGTCGACGTGGTGGTGTCGTTCACCGTATTGCACCGCTACGGGGACAGACAGTTTGCGCATCCGGGGATCGGCAACTCGGGCGGTCTCGCCGCTTCCCCAGCGAGCCCTGGAACGCGGAAAGCCTGGTCCCGGCGCCGGATTTAGGCGGTGGCCTCCCCGCGCCCCGGGTCTCCGCCGTCCTTGACCATTGCTTCCATCACCAGCCGCTCCATGAGCCAGGCCCGCCGCTTGCTCTCGGCCTCTAACCGGGCCGGGCGGTCCTCGTAGGTCAGGTCGTCCACGTGCTTGAACCGGACCTCCTGGCCGCTCCTGAGCTCCACGAGCCCTTCTTCAGCCAAATGCTGATCCTCAAGGATCATCCACTGCAGTTCCGCCGGCGATTCGCCGGGCAGCGGGTCGCCCAACGACTGGGCGAGACTGCCTCTTTGCCGCTGCTCCAGCATCGACCGCTCAGCCGCAAGGAACCTCTCCCGCGCCTGCTCCAAATCCGTGCGGTTCGCCGTCTTGTCCATGCGACGTCTCCAGGGTTAGGAACCAGCTTCGCATGGTCGCACGCCGCGCAGCGGGAATCTTGGTACAACGTGTGCAATCCGGATACACAATTTGGGCCATTTTCCTCCGCCCGCGGCCACGAGGTCGACGGTCATGGGCATGGGATAACGCTCCTCCGTTGCGCCGCTCTCTCCCCGGGGCCGCGCTGACGTAAGGGTTTTGCGGCACGCACGCGGCTCGCGCAAGCGTGTTCACGGAGGTCGCCGGAAGAGACCGGACGCCTTGTAAAATAGCGGCGTGACGAGCGCGAAACCCTTTTACCGTTGCGGGACGTGGTGCGGCGTCTGATCTCTACCCTGATCGCCGCCGTACTTCTGTGCGGCCTCGTCTTCCTTGCCCTCAACCCCAGACACCTCGGGGACGGCATCTCCAGCTCCTCCCCGGTGCGTTGCCCCGGAGGCTTCGACGGCCTCGACATCGAGTTCGGCGACTTCTTCGAGAGCGACGAGGGGCCCGTGAGGCCCGAGGTCAGGGAGCTGCTGGACGACCCCAACTTCGGGGCCTCGAAAGGGGCGGCGCGGGACCTGGAGGACGGCATCGTGGACCCGCGCATCGTCGAGGCTTTGAAGGCCGTCGTGGCGGAGCACGAGATCTGCGTGGACGCCTTCAAAACCGGCCACTACTTCATCGAGGGCGTCGAGGACACCCCCGTGATCCCCGACGAGTACGGCGACGCCGGCGGGCTCCCCAACACCCACTACTTCGGCCGCGCCGCCGACATCTGGGACGTGGACGGTAAACCCGTCGAGGGCAACGGCGACGACCCCGACGTCCAGGACGTCGGCTGGATCCTCGCCGGCCTCCCCCCCGAACAGAGACCGGACCAGATCATAGGCCCCGAAGCGTGGACCAAAAGGCTCGACCGCCCGCGCCGCGAAGGCTGGGTTCTCGAACAGGACCAGGTAGAACTCCACGAAGACCACATCCACATAGGCTTCCGCGAAAAAAACGAAAACCAGAATAAGAAGTAGCGGTCGCTCCGCTCCCTCAAGTGAGCGGGGAGTAGGGAGGCCTGCGCCTCCCTACTCCCCGTAGTTCAGGCCGCCTCCATGTCCTCGCTGTAGCTTCCGTCGCGGGCGGCGCTGTTCATCCTGGCGCGGTGGCGGAAGACCCTCTGCGCCTCCTCGACGTTCCCTTCTTCGCCGACCCAGATCTCCATCGGCTTCTGTTGCAGCGCCCTTGCGTAGGAGAAGCTGAGCTGCCACGGCAGGCCATCGTACATGCGGTTCATGGCGTTGAGGTGCTGGGTGGCCTGAAGGTCAGTCTGCCCGCCGGAGAGGAACACGATGCCGGGCACCGCCGCGGGCACGTTGCGGAGCAGGTTCTCCACCGTGTAGCGCGCGACCTCCTCGACGCCGGCCTGATTCTGGGCGTCCTTGCCGGAGATGACCATGTTGGGCTTGAGGAGCATCCCCTTGAGGTGGACGTCGTGCTCGCGCAGCGCATCGAAGGTCGCCATCAGCGTCCGGTTCGTCGCCTCGTCGCACTGCTCGATGGTGTGGTCGCCGTCTATGAGGACCTCGGGCTCGACGATGGGGACGAGGTCGTGCTCCTGAGCGAACGCCGCGTAGAGGGCGAGCGCCCGGGCGTTGGCCTCGATGCACGCGTGGGTTGGGATGCCCTCGCCGATGGTGATGACCGCCCGCCATTTGGTGAAGCGTGCGCCCGCCTCCCGGTACTCCTCAAGGCTGTCGGCGAGGCCGTCGAGGCCCTGGGTGTACTTCTCGTTCGGGTGCAGCGGCATGCTCACCGTGCTCTTGTCCACCTTGATGCCCGGGATCACACCCTGGTCCTCCAGCACCTTTAACAACGGCCTCCCGTCGGAGGCCTTCTGGCCCAGGGTCTCCTCGAACAGGATCACGCCGGACAGATACTCCCCGATGCCCTCCGTCGTGAACAGCATCTCCCGGTACGCGCGCCGCGAATCTTCGGTGGACTCGATCCCCACCGCCTCAAACCGCTTGCCTATGGTGCCCATGCTCTCGTCCGCGGCGAGTATGCCTTTGCCCGCGGGCACCAACTCCCTCGCGGTCCTCTCCAACACTTCCGCGTTCACCCGTCGCTCCTTCCCTCGCGTCACGCCGGAAAAATAAGGAAAAATAACAAAGGCCCCGGAGCACAGAGCCCCGGAGCCTCCATCTCTATGCCGTTGTCGCTGAAGTCCTCCTAGGCCTTGACCAACTCCCGTTCCCTCTCCTTCGGGGCCCCGGTCTTCTCCGGCCGCCCGACTTCGCGAGCCTCCCGCTGCCTGCGGGCCTCCTCGCGCACCTTGCGGGCCTCCTGCTCCGCCCTGTAGTCCCTGCTCGTGTAGCACATTACAGAGACCAACCTCCTTAGCGTAGCTTTCCTCTACGTCTTCAACATTCCCCGGGCGGCGGAGGGCTAAACGTCCTGATCGGGCTTTTCTCAATTCAGGCGGACCGGCGCTCCTCCGCCCGCGTTACCGCTTCGGACGCATCCCGGACCATGCGCGCGGCGACCCGCATCTCGTTGGCGCGCGGAGACGGGGTTGCGCTCGATCCTACGCTCCTCCTCGTCCAACGCCGCGGCGACGGGAGACGCCCGGCCATCAGCTCGGCGAACTCCTCGTGTCGCATTCCCGTTTACCTTCGGTCTCTCGTTACACCGCCGCCGGTTCGACGCCCCGAAAGCGGGCGCAGTGAAGAGCACCCCGGGAGGGTACAGGGCGGGCGGCGGTAAGAAAAGTATTGGTTTGCGGGTCCGGTTATAACCGATCGCCAGAGCGTTTCATGCGTGTCCGGCGGCGCGGCCGTGGCGTGGTTCACCGGAACGAAACGGGGAACCCGGCGGCTTTTAGGAGGGGGGTTCCACAGAGGGTTAGCAACCTCCGCGGGCCGCCGGGCGTGACCCAATAATAAGAACTTTCCCGCCCTGACGCGAGCCCGAACTTCGATCCGAGGATGAGCTCGACGGCCGGGATCCCACACCACGCCCCAAGCCGCGGCGAGGGGGAGCGACGGGCGTCGGACGACCTCCCCGGGAAGATGGGCCTCGCGCGGCGGCCGGGCGTTCCGTGAGGGCCGGGAGCGGGTAAAATGAGGGTGTGGGCAAGGAGAGCATGGTGGACGAACGGTACGCGCTGCGAACCCGCGTGGGCGGCGGGGGCATGGCCGACGTCTATCTGGCGCACGACGAGGTCCTCGACCGCGACGTCGCCCTCAAGCTGCTGAAGGCCCGCTACGCCGGCGACGAGGAGTTCGTCGAGCGCTTCCGGCGCGAGGCGAAGAACGCCGCCGCCCTCTCGCACCCGAACATCGTGCCGATCTTCGACCGGGGCGAGTCGGGGGACGGCACGTACTACATCGCGATGGAGTACCTGCCCGGGGGCACGCTGAAGGACAGGATGCCCCGACGCGGCGGGCTGTCGGTTCGGACGGCAGCGGCGGTGGCCCTGCAGGTCGCCGACGCCCTCTCGGCCGCCCACGAGCGCGGCGTCGTGCACCGGGACGTGAAGCCGCGCAACGTCCTCGTCGCCGCCTCGGGTGACGTGAAGGTCGCGGACTTCGGCATCGCCCGCGCCGCCGACGCCACCACGATCTCCGAGCTCGGCGCCGTCCTGGGGACCGCGACGTACATGTCCCCAGAGCAGGCCAGCGGACGCCCCCTGGGCCCCCGCAGCGACCTGTACTCCCTGGGCGCGGTCCTGTACGAGATGCTCACCGGCGAGGCGCCGTTCGAGGTCGGGGACCCGTCGGAGGTGCCCGCCAAACACGCCGAGGGGCCGCCGCGCCGCCCTAGCGAGGTGAACCCCGAGGTTCCGGGGGCCATGGACAACCTCGTCATGAAGCTCCTTGCGACCGACCCCCAGGACCGACACGCGAGCGCGGCCGAGCTCATCGCCGAGCTCGAGTGGGCGCAGGAAGACCGGGCCCCAATGGTCGACCAGCCCCCGACGGGGCCGTCGGGCGCCGCCGTGTCGGTCCCGACGACCCGTACCCTGCTGCTGGCCCCGTCCGGCGCGGCAGCCGAGTCCCGCGGAAGGAGGTGGTCCCGCATCCTGGCGGTCGCCGGCGTGATCGTCGCCCTCCTCGGCTTCCTGGGCTGGGGTCTGTGGCAGGATCGCCTCGGAGACCCTCTCTCTGTCCTGGAGGGCGGATCGCCCGAACCGCCCGAGCGTGCCGACGTGGCGCCGGCGGAACCCGCCGGGGTCGAGGTGCCCGCCGTGGAAGACCTGACCGAACGGGAGGCGCGGGATCTCCTCTCCGAAGCGGGATTCGAGGCGGAGGTCCGTCCGCGAGAGGGCCCCGAGGAAGACGCGGGCCGGGTGCTCGAGCAGTCGCCGCCCGGCGGCCAGCGCGCGCGGGAGGGCTCCGAGATCGTCCTCACGGTCGGCGAGGAGCCGCCGCAAACGGCGCGGGTCCCCGACCTCGTCGGGCTAACCTACCCAGAGGCAGAGGCCGCGCTGGAGGAGGCGGGGTACCTCATCGAAGGCGTGGACCAGGTCCCGAGCGACACCGTGCCGGAGGGCGTCATCGTGTCCCAGGACCCCGCCCCGGAGACCGAGCTTGAGCCAGGCGCCTACGTCTCCCTCTCCACCAGCACCGGGCCGTAAGCGCAACAATACCCTTGAGCAAGGAGCTGACGGGCTGAGGTGCTGATTGGCTGACGGGCTCCAACCGGCGCCGCGAGGTCGTACTATACGTGCGTAGACCAGAACCGATCTCCGGAAGGGTGGAGAACCGCAAATGGCCAACCGGTTGGCAGAAGAAACGAGCCCGTACCTGTTGCAGCACAAGGACAACCCCGTGGACTGGCACCCGTGGGGCAAGGAGGCCTTCGAGAAGGCGAGGGCCGAGGACAGGCCCGTGCTCCTCTCCGTCGGCTACTCGGCGTGCCACTGGTGCCACGTCATGGAGCGTGAGTCCTTCGAGGACGAGGCGACCGCACGAATCATGAACGAGCACTTCGTCAACGTAAAGGTGGACCGCGAGGAGCGCCCGGACGTCGATTCGATCTACATGTCCGCCACCCAGGCGATGACCCGCAGCGGCGGCTGGCCGATGACGGTGTTCATGACCCCCGACGGCGCCCCGTTCTACGCCGGCACCTACTTCCCACCCGTCCCGAGCCGCGGCATGCCCTCGTTCACGCAGCTCCTGACCACCCTCGCCGACGCCTACCAGAACCGCCGCGACGAGGTCCTCGAGAGCGCCAACGGCGTGCGAGAGTACCTCCAGGCCGCAACCTCGGCCTCCATCCCGCGCACGGACGTATCCGAAGCGCTCCTGGACGGCGCGGCGGCCTCGCTCGTCGGGCAGCTCGACAACCGCTTCGGCGGATTCGGCGGCGCCCCCAAGTTCCCCCAGGCGATGAACCTGGAGGTCCTGCTCAGGCGCCACAAGAGGAACGGGGATCACGCGGCGCTCGCCGGCGTCGAGCACACGTGCCGGCAGATGGCGAACGGCGGCATCTACGACCAGCTCGGCGGCGGCTTCGCCCGCTACTCGGTGGACGAGTACTGGCTCGTCCCGCACTTCGAGAAGATGCTCTACGACAACGCCCTCCTCGCGCGCCTCTACCTGGAGACGTACGGGGCTACCCATGACCCCTTCTACCGGCGCATCGCGGAAGAAACCCTGGACTACGTGCTGCGCGACATGACCTCCCCCGAGGGCGGCTTCTACTCCGCCGAGGACGCCGACTCGGAGGGCGAGGAGGGCAAGTTCTACGTGTGGACGCCGGGCGAGATGGAGTCCGCTCTGGGCCCCGACGACGCGAAGCTCGCCGCGCGCTACTGGGACGTCACCGAGCGCGGCAACTTCGAGGGCAAGAACATTATCAACGTGCCCCGGCCCCCCGAGGCCGTGGCCCGCGAGTTCGGCATCTCGACCGAAGAGCTGTGGGACCGCATCGTGGGGATACGGGCGAAGCTGCTCGCGAAGCGCGACGAACGCATCCGGCCCGGGCTCGACGACAAGGTGCTGTCCGCCTGGAACGGCCTCATGCTGCGCGCCCTCGCCCTCGCGGCCCGCGTAACGGGCCGCGACGACTACCGTGAGGCCGCCGAGAAGAACGCCTCGTTCCTGCTGGAGAGGCTGAAGGTGGACGGCCGACTGCGACGCTCGTACAAGGACGGCCGCGCCAGGCTCAACGGCTACCTCGAAGATTACGCCTGCGTCGCCGACGGGCTCGTCGCCCTCTACGAAGCAACCTTCGAGGCGCGGTGGCTGCGGGAGGCGGCGGCGCTGGCGGACGCGATGAACGGGCTCTTTTGGGACGAGGAGCGGGGCGCGTTCTACGACACCCCCGCAGATCACGAGAGGCTCGTCACCCGCCCGCGCGACGTCTACGACAACGCCTCGCCGTCCGGGACCTCCGTCGCCGCCGAGGTGCTGCTGAAGCTCGCGCTGCTCCTCGACCGCGGGGAATACCGGGCCCGCGCCGAGGTCATCTTCGAGGACCTGAGCGGCGGGATGGCGCAGATCCCCGGCGCCTTCGGCCGCCTCCTCTCGGCACTCGACTTCCACCTCGGCAGGCCGTACGAGGTCGCCATCGTCGGCGAGCCCAAGGCGCCCGACACGGAGGCGCTCGTCGGCGCCGTCTACTCCGCGTACATGCCCAACAAGGTCGTCGCCGGCCGCGCCGAAAGCGACGCGGAGGCGGCGGAGTTCATCCCCCTCCTCGCCGACCGCCCGATACGCGGCGGCGCGGCCACCGCTTACGTGTGCGAGGGCTACGCCTGTCAGGCCCCGACCACGGATCCCGAGGAGCTTAAGCGGCAGCTCGGTATCTCCTGACGGCGCCTGGTTAGACCCCGGAGGCGGCCTCGAGGACGGTCCCCTCGGCGTCAACGTTACACTTCGGATCGGTGGCGCCGGGCCTCGCCCGAGGGGGCATAACGGGCCGGGTAGAATAGGGAATCGATCTTGTACCTGTCCGTGATCTGCACGCTCTTCGGCGTGGGCGTCGCCCCGGCGACCTTGCATTTTCTGGGACGCCCGAAGGTTGGCGAGAAGCACGAGGGACGAAACCTGTGGGGCCCGTACCTGCTCGTCCTGTTGCCGGTTGCCGCGTTTCTGACCTACAACAGCGTCCCCCTCGACGGGTTGGAGGACGCCCCCTACGTGGCCGGTTTCCTCGTCTTCTCCGTCGGGGGAGGCATCCTAGTCGGGTACGCCAGGGTGCGGCACCTTGAAGGCTTCTTCCTGACCGGGCTGGCCATAGCCTACGCCGGATCCCTCCTGACCGCCCTGTGCATAGTCTTCCTCGACGTGCCGAACCTGCCGCTCATGCACATAGACGCGCGCGTGGGGGCGCCGAAGGTCCCTGCGCGGGCCAGCCGGACAAGACGTTCGTGAAACTCGCCGAGTCCGCGACCCACTGGCACGCCTACAACGAGAGCGGCCTCTACTCCGTTCCCTATGAGGATCTCAAGTACGTCCGCTACTACGGAGACGACTGCCCCGCGCTCCGGGATGTTTAGTGGCGGTTACGTTTGAAGCAAAACACGGTTGCAACCACCAAATAGGGAGTTGGGAAAGGTCGATCCCTTGTGCCACCTCTAACAAAGAGGATCGGTGGCTCTCGCTTGGCGGATCCTGAGTAACTCAGGGTACTTTGATCGGGCGCACTACTACGGCTCCGCGCCGCAGGGCCACGACTTCGACCTCGGTCCCGGCCTTTATGGGGACGAGGTCCGGGCTTTCGGAGGCGGCCCGCCAGAGTTCGCCGTGTACGAAGACCCAGCCGCTGGCGCCTTCCAGGATGGGCCGGCGGACGGTACCGACCTCCCCGATCATGCCCTCCACCCCCGTGCTCACGGGCAAGCCGCGCATCCTGAAGTAGGTGTACGCCACCGCTGCCACGAAGAGCGCCACGAGCGCCGCCGCGCCCCACAGCACGTAGCGCGGAATACCCGTGCGCTCGGCGAAGGTCGGGGGCGCTTGCACGATCGCGGCGCCTTCGAGGCGGAGCGTGACGTGCTTGGGTCCTACCCGCTCGCCGTCCGCGGCTTCGAGGACCGACCGCAGGTCCGGCTCGACGTACTCGATTATGCCGAGCTCCATCGCCTCCGCGGCGTCGACCGCCGCGCTCTCGCGGACGGAGTCTTCGGCCCAGCCACCGTTGCGGCCGTGCGCCTCGGCGAGCCCGGTCATCAGGGCCGCCGCGTCGTTGGTCGCCTTCGCGCGCAGGTCGCCGGGGATGTCCCCGCCGTCGGCGGCGACCGGGCGTGCCGCCCCGAGCCTCGTCTGCGGCGCCATCGCCGCCACGTCGCTCCCCATCACCACGAACGTCCCCGCGCTCGCCGCCTGCGCCCCCCGCGGCCCGACGTAGCTGATGACGGGCACCGCTTCGGCGTTGCTCTCCGTCTGCACTATCTCCTGCGTCGCGCCCAGGGAGCCGCCGGGGGTGTTTATCTCCAGCACGACCGCCCGGGCATCGGCCCTCTCGGCCGACGAGATCACACGCCCCACGTACCCCGCCGTCCGCTCGTCTATCGGTCCCTTTATCTGAGCCACGTAGACCTCCGGCGTGGCCGCAAGGGCCGACGCGGAAAAGCCCACGAAAGGGATCGCGAGCAGGCAAGCGAGCAGGACCTTCATAACAAAAGATTCTACCCGCTGTTCCCTCGCCCGTGAGGTGGGAGCAAGTCGTGCTCTTCTCGACCCCCGACTTACGGCTCACGAAGCAGAGAAGAGTCGCCCGACGCCCGCCCTCACTCTTCGCAAGGATGATTGGCGTACCCGCTGCGGAAGGGCGAGACCACCCCGGTTTCGGGGTCGAAGGAGTGGCGCCAGACGTAGCCGGTGTCGTTGGCGAGCAGGTGGACGGAGACGGAGGTCTCCGGGGAGGTGGTGCGCACCCGGTGTACGTCGTCCGCGGGAGGCAGCAAAGGGTAGAAGTCGCCCCGCTTCATCACGCGGCGTAGTTTGACGGAGAGCTCCTCCCGCTCCCCGACGGGCGCCCCTTCGTCGCGGCGCTCGTACACGGTCTCTTCCTGCTCGCCCCGGTAGAGGCCGACGAGGCCCCATGCCAGGTGATCGTGGACGGGGGTGGAGGCGCCGGGCGGTACGACGAGGGCGAAGAGTGAGAGGTCGCGGCCGGCGGAGCGGAACAGTAGCCACTGCCCGATCCCGCCGCCCATCCCGCTCTCCGGAGCCGGGCTCCGGAACTCCTCCGGGAGCCATTCGTCGTCGGCCAGGAGCCCCGCGAAGGCGGAACGTATCGCCTCGACGGCCTCCGCCCGCCGGGGAGCCCGAGCGGGCCACGGTCTCCCGGACGTTTGCGACGAAAGAGCGCACGGTCGGATTGTCGAGGACGTACTCGTCGCCGGGCATTCCGTTTACGCCTTCTCCAGTGCCCTCTCGACGTCCGCGACGATGTCCTCGTGGTGTTCGATGCCGCAGGAGATCCGGATCAGATTTTCCTTCACCCCGAGGCGCGCCCTCCGGCCGGGCGAGAGCTCGCGGTGGGAGCTGGTGGCCGGGTGGATCGCCAACGTGTAGATGTCGCCGAGGCTGGGCGCCCTCACGCATAACTCCAGCGCGTTCAAAAAGCGGAACGCCGCCTCGCGGCGCCGCTCCTCGTCTTCGACGGCGAGCTCAAAGGAGACGAGGCCGCCGGGACCGTCGAGGAGACGCCGGGCGGTCCCGTGGTCCGGGTGGTCCTTCATGGCGGGGTGGTTCACCTTCGCCACCCTGGGGTGGTCCACGAGGCGGGTGGCGAGCGCGTGGGCGTTCTCGCACTGGCGTCCCATCCGCAACGGCAGCGTCTTCAGGCCGCGCATCGCCAGCCACGCCTCGAACGGCGCGAGGATGCCTCCGACGAGCTTGCGCACGCTCTCGAGCGCCGCGTCGTACGGGGCCCCCGCCACCACGACGCCGGCGGTCAGGTCCCCGTGGCCCGAGAGGTACTTCGTCGCGCTGTGGACGACGATGTCCGCGCCGAGCTCTAGGGGGCGCTGCAGGTACGGGGTGCCGAAGGTGTTGTCCACGACCAGCGTCGCGCCCGCTGTGTGCGTGATCTCCGCCAGCCGCGGTATGTCGGCGACCCTGAGCAGCGGGTTGGAGATCGTCTCGACTACGAGGGCTCGGGGCCGTACCTCTGTCACCTTCTTCCCGACGGCTTCGAGGTCGCAGACGTCCACGAAGCGGGTCTCGACGCCGGCCGCGCCGAAGACCTGGACCAAGAGGGTGGCGGTGGAGCCGTAGAGCTGTTCGGCGGCGAGCACGGTGCTCCCGCTGGTCAGCTCCGCCGCGAGGAGCGCGGCGTGGGTGGCGGCCATCCCGGAGGCGAAGGCGAAGGCGCGGCCTCTGTCGCCTTCCAGGGAGGCGAGGGCCTCCTCGAAAGCGGTCACCGTCGGGTTCCCGTAGCGGCCGTAGGAGAAGCCGGCCTCCTCTCCGCCCAGGACGCGGTCGGTGGTCTCGACGCTCTCGTGGGAGAACGTCGTGGAGAGGTTGATGGGGGTGGAGATCGGGTAGCAAGACCTCTTTTCTCCCCCGTCCCGCTTGCCGGGGCGGCGCTCGCCGGCGTGTACGGCCCGGGTCTCGAAGCGGTCCAATTGGTGTCCCCCGATCTCTGTGCCAATGCGGTCGTGAATACGTGCGCCCTATACTAACGCAGGAAGGCTCGTACTTCGGCGACGGGAGGAGCTTTTGGAAGACAGGATCGAATACTACGAGCGTATGCTCGCCGACAACCCAAACAACCCGACCGGCCTCCTGGCCCTGGCGAACGAGTACGGCAAGGCCGGACGAGACGAGGACGAGGCGGTGACCCTCGCACGCTACGTCTCCACCCACGACCGTGAGCGTACTGGTAGGCAACGCCCACCATAAATGAAGTTCAGCGCCCCGCTGACCGGGGACAACGCTGGTCGAGTAGAACTGACGAGGGCACAAGAGCCACCCCCGAGACGCTAGCCGCCCTTTACGCCGGAGCACGAACTGCGAGAGCGGTCGAACCCGTTCGACCTCGAGGATCTTCTAGATCGCGTAAACGTCCATTAAAGAGGTTCCGCTTCAAGAGCGGCGGCTTCGTACTCGTGATAAGGGAGGCGGGACGGTTCGATGGGGCTTCCGGAAGGACTCGAGTCGAGGTGCGGGCTAAGTAACTATCTCAGAACTCGCGGTGGCGCCGACGGTCGATCCCATCTAGATCATTCACGGCCCTGCCCCGGAAGGTACAACGTTCCCCTCTACACGAACCGCCCTGCGGGCGGAGGTCGGGTCGAGCGCGGCCGATTGACGGGGTCTGTACGACGATCTATGCTGAGACTGGTAGTGTTAGGGAGGGAAGGCTGGATGAGCACGGGCGAGCTAACTCCTCGGGACGCCCTGCGGCGGATGACGAACGTTCCCCAGGCGAGAGCAGCGCGCACGCAGTGCGCACGCAGTTGCCCGCGACACGACCATTCCGGGCGGATGCTCTGGCGCGCGAGGAGGCGCGAGCGAGGGGGTGTATGAGGCATACGGGCCGGGTCGGTTCGGGGCACTGCTCCAGTGGCAGCGCCGGGCAGCCGGGCTCTCGCAGAAGGAGCTTGCCGAGCGGGCCGGGCTGAGCCGACGTGGCATCTCCGACCTGGAGCGCGGCGAGCGCCGCACGCCCTACCCGGCCACCGTGCGCCGCCTGGTCGAGGCGCTGGGGCTGGAGGGCACACAGCGAGCCGCGCTGGTGGCCGCCGCGAGCCAGCAGACGACGGCCGACGGAGTACCCGAGTCTATCCTGGGTGCTCCGTCGGCCGATCGGTCTGACCGCCCGGGCGGGAGCGGCGCGCGGGCCGCGCTGCCGCGACCGCTGAACAGCTTCGTGGGGCGCGAACGCGAGCTCGGCGACGTGCGCCGCCTGCTCGGGACCACTCGGCTGCTGACGCTTACCGGGACGGGAGGCGTCGGCAAGACGCGCCTGGCCGTGGCGCTGGCACGCGGGCTGAGGGCGGATAAGGGGACTACGGTCGCGTTCGTGGACCTGGCCCCGCTGGCGGATCCGCAGCTACTGGCACACACGGTCGCGTCGGAGCTCGGCGTGCGCGAGCAGCCCGGCCGGCCTATGCTGGCGACCCTCGTCGACGTCCTTCAGGGCAAGGAGCTATTGTTGGTCCTCGACAACTGCGAGCACCTGATAGAGGCGTGCGCGAGCCTCGGCTACGAGTTGCTCCCGACCTGTCCCGATCTCCGCATCCTGGCCACCTCGCGCGAACCCCTCGGCATCGCCGGCGAGACCGTCTGGCGGGTGACGGCGCTCTCGCTACCGGAGCCCGAGACGCCCTCTGAACGGGTCGGGCGCGCCGCAGCGGTCCGGCTGTTCATCGAGCGAGCGCGTTCAGTTCTGCCGGGCTTCGAGTTGAGCGAGCAGAACGCGGGGGTCGTGGCGGATGTGTGTCGGCGGCTGGATGGCATCCCGCTGGCGCTGGAGCTGGCGGCGGCGCACGCGCCGCTGCTCTCCGCCGAGCAGGTTGCCGCGCGACTCGGCGACGCACTCGGGCTGCTGACGCGGGGCGGCCGTCTGGCACCGGCGCGCCAGCAGACGGTGCGCGCGACTCTCGACTGGAGCTATGGGCTGCTCGCCAAGCCGGAGCAGATCTTGTTCGACCACCTGGCCGTGTTTGCTGGGGGCTGGACACTCGAGGCGGCCGAGGCCGTCGCCGGTGCGGACGGCATTGAGCCCGGTGACGTGCTGCCGCTGCTGGGGCAGCTGGTGGACAAGTCGCTCGTGGTGGTCGAGCCCGGTCCGGCCGGGCTGGTACGCTACCGATTGCTGGAGGTGCTGCGCCAATACGGACTCGAGCGTCTCGCGGCTCGCGGACACGTGCCGTCGGTGCAGGATCGGCACGCCGCCTTCTTCCTGACCCTGGCCGAGCAGACCGAGCCCGAGTTGTTCGGCCGCGGCGGCTTGGCCGCCCAGGCGCGGCTGGAGTGCGACCACGACAACTGCCGGGCGGCCTTGCGCTGGCTGGTGGCGCACGCGGATACCGGGCGCGCGCAGCGACTGGCCGGGGCGCTGGGGCGGTTCTGGTTCTTCCGCGGCTACCTGTCTGAAGGCGAGACGTGGACCGAGCGGGTGCTGGCCCTGCCGGGTGGCGATCGGCCGACGGCGGGGCGGGCGAAGACGCTGTACGGGGCTGCCGGCGTGGCACTGGCGCGGGGCGACTACGCCGCGGTCGAGCGGACGGCGTTGGAGGCACGCGACCTCTGGCGCCGGCTCGGCAATCGCGCCGAGGAAGGGTTCGCGCTGTTTCTTCTCGGACACGCGGCGCAGAGGCTAGGTGCGTCCCGGGCGGCCCGCACCTTCCTCGAAGCCGGACTGGCGCTAAGTCGGGCGACGCGACAGGGGGCAGCGGAGGCAAACTGCCTCTGGGCTCTGGCGGAGGTGGCCTTCGACCAGGGCGACGACCGCGAGGCCCGCGCCTGGGCCCAGGCCGCGCTAGCGCGCGACCGAAGCGGGGTGGACGGTTGGGATCAGCGTCGCCCGCCGCGTGCTGGGCGCCCTGAGCCTTCGGCAGGGGGACTACCCGGCCGCCACAGCGTTGCTCGAGGCGAGCCTGGCCGACGCGCGCGAGCTGGGCGCGCGCTGGTGGATCGCGGAGACGCTGGCCCCGCTTGGCCAGCTCGCGCTGGAGCAGGGAGACGCCGGACAGGCACGCGCGCACCTCGCGGAGAGCCTGACGCTCGCCCGGGAGCTGGCAGATCGTGCGAGCATGGCGCGCGCGCTCGAAGGGCTCGCGCAGCTCGGGGTCGTCCAGGGGATGCCGCACCGCGCGCTGCAGCTTGCCGGGGCGGCAGCGGCGCTGCGCGACTCTATCCGTGCCCCGACGGCGCCCGTCGAGCGCTCGCGGCTCGAGCGCCGACTGACCCCGGCGCGGCGTGCCCTCGGCGAGCGTGCGGCGCAGGCGGCCTGGGCCGAGGGACGCGCCCTGCCGCTGCAGCAGGCGGTCGCCCTGGCCCTGGCCGGCGCCCCGTCTGACTCGGCGGAGCGTTTCGCGAAGAGAGGGCGAAGCGTGTTGACCGCGCGCGAGCAGGAGGTCGCGCGCCTGGTGGCGCGCGGCCTGACGAACCGCCAGATCGCCGAGCAACTCTTCATCGCCGAAGGGACGGCGGAACGCCACGTGGGCAATATCTTCGCCAAGCTGGATGTTCACGCTCGCAGCCAGATCGCCGCCTGGACGGTGAAGCAGAGGTTGCTTCGCCAGGACCAGGGCGGCTGATCCGAGGCCTCGGGCGGAAAATACCCATCGAAATGTAGGAAATCCTACATGATCCTGCGAGTCGCTCGATCCATACTTTGGGAGACGCGAGAGATCGTGGCACGATCCCAACGCAGCGCCTAAGGAGAGGAGGTACGCATGGACGACCAAGCAGACGCGCCGGGCGTGGATGGGATGGTGGTTCCGCCCGGCGGCGGTAGAGCGTTTCGCTTCGGGCCCAATCGCCTGACGGTGAAGGTTGGCCCCGAAGCCAAGGGCCAGTTCGGTGTCATCGAGTCGGTGATCCCGCCTAGCGGGGGACCGGCCTTGCATCGGCACCAGCGGTACGACGAGGCGTTCTATGTCCTGGAGGGACCAATCGAGTACCGCGTCGGCGAGCGGTGGGTGACGGCGACAGCAGGCACCTTCGTGTTCGCCCCGGCTGGAAGTGCGCACGGGTTCCGGAACGGTGGGGCAAGCGATGCCCGTCACCTGGTCATCGCCGCGCCCGTCGAGGCACTCGACATGATCGAAGCGGCGTCCTCAGTGGCCCCGGACCAAATCGTCCAAACGTTCGCACGATACGACACCGAGCTCGTCGATGCTGGTACCGCGAGCGCAGCCACCGAACTTTCAGGGACATGCCCATGCGCGAGATAGATACGGAGCCAAGACGAAAGGAAGGAACCATGGATTCGCCGAGTAGCGCACTATCGATCGAGGCCAGGCCCATGCCGTTCACGATGGACCCGAGCCGGACCGCCGTGATCGTGGTCGACATGCAGAACGACTTCGCAAGCGAGGGCGGAGCGTTCGCGTACGCCGGAAACGACATCACCCCCATCCAGAACGTTGTTGCCCCGACGTCCCGCGTCCGGGCGGCAGCCCGTGAGACCGGTATGAAGGTCCTCTATCTGAAAAGCGAGTATCGCCCGGACCTTGCGGACCTGGGCGCCCCGGACTCGAAGTACTGGGGTGTCATGCATTTCGTTGGGATAGGAGTGCCGACCACCGGACCCGACGGTCGGCCGAGCCGCATCTTCATCAAGGACACGTGGAACACGGACATCGTCATCGAGTTGACGCCTGAGCCCTCCGACATCGTCGTCGTCAAACATCGATTCAGTGGCTTCTACGGAACGAACCTGGATGGCATCCTCAGAGGCCTGGGCGTTCGGGAGCTGGTATTCACCGGATGCACCACCAGTGTCTGCGTGGAGTCCACGCTCAGGGACGCGATGTTCCGCGACTACCGTTGCCTGCTGCTAGCGGATTGCACGGCTGAGCCCATTGGGCAGGGGCTTGCCCGCAGCAACCACGAGGCATCTCTCCTGGTCACGCAGATCGCGTTCGGCTGGGTCTCCGAATCGGCCGCACTCATCGAGGCTCTCGAGGCGCAGGCGATTGCGGCTAGGTCCTTGAGCTGATTGCAGAACCCATCGTGCGTAAGTAGTTAGCTCGAAAGGGACAAGCGGTGTTGACGACGGTACCAGATGAGGGTGCAGGCCACCTTGATCATCCCCAAGTAGTTGCTCGCCTTCTCGTCGTAGCGTACCAGCAGTGCCCGGCACTTCGACAGCCAAGCGAGGGTGCGCTTCACCACCCCCCAACGCCTCGCAGGGTACCCCTTCTCGCCGGCCTCGTCTTTCTTCTCTTCACCGATGCGCCGGATGTGGGAAACGTAACCCAACTCTCCTACGATCTCCCTGCTCCCCTTGTTGTCGCAGCCTTTGTCCAGGCACAGGTGCTGGGGTACCACTTCGGTGGGTTTCGGGCGCTCGACCACCACAGCGTCGAGGGTCTGGGCCAGGAGCTTGTCGTCGCGTACGTTCGCCCCGGTCACGATTATCGCCAACGGTCCTCCGTCGGCCTCCACGAGGAGGCTACGTTTCACGCCTTTCTTGGCCCGATCGGTGGGGTTGGGGCTGACGAGGTTCCCCCAAAACGGGCCTTGCCCATCGCCCCGTCGACCGCCTGCCACTCCCACTCGACCCCGCCCAACTCCTCGCACTCCTCGACCAGGGCAGCCCAGATCCGGTCGAGCACTCCGAGTTCGACCCACCGCTGGAAGGCCCGATGCACGGTGGAGTCGTCGGGGAACTCCTCCTTGGGCAGACGATTCCACCGGCAGCCCGTTCTGAGCCGGAAGCTGACGCCGTCCAGCACGGCTCGCCGATTGGCGCGGGGGCGTCCGGTCCTTTCCGGCGGGTCGTTTTCGGCGAGGATGGGCTCATCTTCTCCCACAACTCGTCCGGCACGCGCCAGATCGTCGGGAGCATCTTCTCTTGGGTCGAGCGCTCACCCATCGGCGCCTCCTATTCGCAGGGATCGCCGACGATGATACTCGACCGGGAAGGTTTTGAGATAGTTACTTAGTCCTGCTCGCCCAGGTGAATTATCGCGAGCCGCAGATCCTCGGCCATGCCGTCGTGACCGAACTTCCCCGCCTGCCGTACGCCCCTCTCGTAGACCGCCCGCGCCTCGTCTCTGCGCCCGAGATGGGAGAGTACGTCGCCCAGGCGCGCATAAGCGTTGCCCTCGTCGTCCTCGTGCGTAACCACGTAGCGCTGGAGGACCGCCGCCTCGTCTTCGTGGCGCCCGGCCTTCTGGTACTCGTTCGCTAGGGCTAAGAGCCCTGTCGGGTTGTCCGGGTCGTCCGCGAGCTTCCGTTCGAAGTACTCGATCCTGTCCTCCACGCGCTCTTCTCCTCCCATTAGCCGTCGAGTAGGTGAGTATAGGTCGCCATCAGGCCGAGTGACGCAGGCTGCCAGCCTCGAGGGGAGGGAGCGCAATGAGAGGAAACAAACCACTCTGGTAAAGTTCCCTACGACGCTGACCGGCGAGCCAGCAGGGCGGGTTGAGCTGGTCGGGGCTTAGACAAGGGAGGAGAAGAGATGCGAGACGACGAGCGAACAAGGCGCGACGTCCCCGCAGACGAGCCTATGGCGGAGGAGGAAACCTCTGAGGCGACCGCGATACCGCCTATAAGTACGACTCCGCTCCCCGATGAGGATCTCGCCGCGGAGATGGAGGCCGCTGCGCTGGAGGACGAGCGGGGTGAGGATTCGCCGGAGGGTACGAGGCGGGAAGCCCCGCCGAAGGACTGAGAAGAGTCGTAAAGACAAAGTGGTGGGTGACGAGGGCCTCTTCGGTAAGGGGGCCTTGCACCGAAAGTCCCTCCTGAACCAAAAGTCGCGCCTCTGAACCAAAAATCCGGGCAAAGAAAGGGCGGGTGGATTATCCACCCGCCCCGTTCCTATACGCTCGGCGAACCGCTACTTGACGAGGCCCTTCAACAGCTCGAACCGCACCTCGTCCTCCGCGCGTTGCGTTCGGGCGCTTTCCACCATACGATGGCATGCCCGCGCCACAAGATCTGCAAAACCGCCG
>Ga0126307_10000824_pt1 | contig 20466 bp, 14 predicted proteins | sample Plot28_FD_89955 | JGI IMG/M metagenome (GOLD analysis project Ga0126307, IMG submission 89955) | Serpentine soil microbial communities from UC McLaughlin Reserve, CA, USA - Plot28 | ecosystem: Environmental > Terrestrial > Soil > Grasslands | place: USA: UC McLaughlin Reserve, Lake County... | reverse complement strand
AGGCGGACAGGCGCTTGCCGTTGTGGACGTTCCGGTCGAACGGCGCGAAGCCCTCCTGGCGATAGCCGTTCACGTCGTCGGTCAGCGGGAAGCCCGCCTGCTGCACCGCCTCGAAGAAGGCGTTGAAGAGCGGGCCCTTCGCGGGGCCGCGCTCGAGCACGAGCGGCCCGTCGTGCCCGCGGAAGGGGTCGTCGGCGGCGGCCGCCAGGCAGTTCTCCATCCGCTTGAAGTACGGGAGGCAGTGCGCGTGGTCCCAGGTCTCCATGCCGGGGTCCGAGGCCCAGCGCTCGTAGTCCATCGGGTTCCCGCGCTGGAAGATCATCCCGTTGATCGAGCTCGACCCGCCGAGCACCTTCCCGCGCGCGTGGTACACGCGCCGCCCGCCCATGTACGGCTCCGGCTCGGACTCGAACTTCCAGTCGTAGAAGCGGCTGCCGATCGGGAACGCGAACGCCGCCGGCATCTGGATGAAGACGTCCCACGGGTAGTCCGCGCGGCCCGCCTCGAGCACGAGCACGCTGGTGCCGGGATCCGCAGACAGCCGGCTGGCGAGCGCGCTGCCGGCGGACCCGCCGCCGACGATCACGAAGTCCCAGTGCTCGCTCACGAGCTCGCGGCCAGCTCCTGCTTCGGCGTCTCCTTCTTCGGGTCGATGAACGGCTTCTCGACCACGACCGCTGAGGTCAGCCCCTCCGGGCGCTCGACCTCGAGCTCCGTGCCGAGCTCGGACTGCTCGGTCGGCACCATCGCGTAGCCGATGTTCTTCTCGAGCCGCGGCGAGAAGCAAGCGGACGTGACCCTTCCGATGCGGCTGCCGTCCTTGTGGACCGGAAACACGTCGACCATCGAGCCGTCGTTGTACGAGCCGAGCTGCTCGCCGCCGATCTCGACGCCCACGAGCTTGCGCCTGGGGCCCTCGGCCTTGATCTTGGCCAAGGCCTCCTTGCCGATGAAGTCGGTGCCCGACTCGAGGTCGACCATCCAGTCGTAGCCCATGCCGACCTCGTACGGGTTCGTGTCGTACCACATGTCGCAGCCGGGGCCGAGGGCGAGGATGCCGCCCTCGATGCGGCGGATGTGGCACGGGCCGATCACTTCGAGCCCGTGCGGCTTGCCCGCCTCGAGCACGGCGTCCCAGAGCTTGACCCCGTTCTTGCTGGCCTCGTAGAGGTAGATCTCGAAGCCGAGCTCGGCTGTGTAGCCGGTGCGCGAGACGAGCACGTTCATTCCGTCGAGCTCGTACGGGCGTAGGTAGTAATAGGGGATCTCGAGGATGCTGTCGCCGAAGAGATCGACCATCACGTCCTTCGACTTCGGCCCCTGCACCTGTACCGGCCCGACGTCGATCTCCTTGATCGTCACGTCGTGCCCCGACTGGTAGGCCACGCCACGTGCCCACAGCTCCACGTCGCTGTCGGCGAGCGAGAGCCAGAAGCGGCTCTCCTCCACGCGCAGCAGTACCGGGTCGTTGATGATCCCGCCGTCGGGCAGGCACAGGAAGACGTACTTGCACTGCTCGACCGCGCACTTGTTCAGGTCGCGCGCGACGAGCAGGTTGGTGAACTCGAAGGCGTCCGGCCCGCTGATCTCGATCTGGCGCTCCACGCCGACGTCCCACAGGGTGACTCCGTTCAGGAGATGCCAGTACTCCTCGACCGGGTCGCCGTAGTGCCGCGGGTGATAGGTGTGGTTGTAGACGCTGTACATCGCGATGCCGTGGCGGCGCGACGCGTAGAAGTACGGCGACTTGCGGATGCGCGAATAGAGCAGGATCTGCGGATGCTCGTTCACCTGTGTCAAGGGGACTCCTCCTGGTTTTCAGGCGGTCGACGAGCTGCCGCCGCCAGGTTTCCGTCTTCTTGAGCTCGTTGAAGGTGTACACGTGGACTCCGCCGACCTTGGCGGCCGGCTCGGAAAAAGAAGAGGCCAGCGCGATCAGCAGCTCGGTGGGCGTGTAGGTACGCGGGCGCAGGAAGCGGCGCAGCACGCCGCGCTGTCCGCGCAGGAAGCGGACCGACTGCCCTAGCCCGATCCGCAGCGAGGTTCGGACCAGCTTGCGGGTCTCGACTGCGCCAGGGACCCCGATCCAGATCGGCAGGGAGGTGCCGCGCTCGCGCACGCGCCGGATCCAGGTGCGGATCACCTCCGCGTCGAAGCAGATCTGGCTGACGATGTAGCTCGCCATCGGCTCCTTCTCGAACATCGCCTCGATCGTCGTCTCGTCGCTGATGAGGTGGTGGCTCTCGGGGTAGCCGGAGATGCCTACCTCGGCGAGCCCCTCGCGCAGCTCGGCCATGGTGGAGAGGAGCTGGGCGGCGCCCTCGAACTCACCCGCCGGCTGGCGCGCGTCGCCGGCGATCACGAACGCCTCCGTCACGCCCGCGTTCCGCAGCCGCAGGACGATCTCCACGAGGTGCGCGCGGTCGGGGATCAGTCGAGCGGCCAGGTGCGGCACGACTTCGTAGCCGCGCGGCGCGAGCTCCTCGGCCAGGCGCAGCGTGGCCTCGAGCCCCCGCGATGGCGAGGATGTGAGTGTGATCTTGCGGCCAGCAGGCAGGTGCTCGAACACGTCGTCGGCAATGCCGTCGAGCGGCAGGATCTCGTAGCGCGGCCGCTCGAGCGCCTCGATCAGCGACGGGCCGGCGGCGGACGAACGCTCCGGCGATCGGACGTCGGTCATGGTCATGGGGCGGCGGCGGGGGGCACCTCGCGCCCTGATATATCAGTTCCCGGGCTCGGCGGTCAACTCAGCCGCCCGAGCGCCTCTTCGAGGCCGATGCGGCGGTAGGTCTCCACGGGAACGCCGCCCTCGGCCAGCTCACTGCGTGCGGCGAGAATGCGCTGCCGCGAGTCCCGGTCCACCTCGCCGGCGCGCGCGGCGATCGCGTCGGCGCGCTCCTCGTTGCCCTCGGCGCGAAGCTTCGCCATGCGCGCCTCCGGGTCCAGGATCGCCTCGACGTAGCCCTCGGTCACGGGGTTGCTCGCGATGCGCACGTCGGCGTCTTCCACACGGCCCGACGGCGAGTAGGCCAGGCACGTTTCGATGCGGGCGCGGGCGCTCGCGAGCGCGGCCGGATCTGACGGCGCCTCGCCCGCGGCGGCGTCTTCGACCACGAGCCGCGTGACGGCGCGATCGTTGATCGCCTCCAGGAGGCGGTCGGCACCGGCCGGGACGACCACCTCCTTGCGCCGCGGCCAGATGTCGAACCGCCCGTGGTCCCCGAGCGGCCGCCCGACGTGGAACAGGTAGTAGTCGGGGTAGATGAAGAAGTCCGGGCCGCGAGCGCGCTGGATGTCGTAGAAGGCGGTGATCGTCGCCGTGATCAGCGCGCTCGCGCCGACCGCGCCGCAGGGCCGGGTCAGCACCACGCCCAGCCGGTCCGGCTCACCGAACCCCTCGAACAGCTCCTCGAGCGGCGTCGCGACGCCGCCGACCTCGATCTCGAAGGACGAGCCGCTGAGCTCGCGCGACGAGTGCATGCGTGTGATATATCAGTTTCCTGGCCAGCCCCGACCCGAAGGTGATCCCCGTGGCAGACGAGTCCGGAGCAGCGAGTTCCCTGCCGGCGACGGCGCGCGCGGTCGTCATCGGCGCGGGCATTGTCGGCAACTGCCTCGTCGGCCACCTCGCGCGCCTCGGGTGGAAGGACCTCGTCCTGATCGACAAGGGGCCGCTCCCGAACCCGGGCGGATCCACCGGCCACGCCTCCAACTTCATCTTCCCCGTCGACCACTCCCGTGAGATGACTGACCTCACCGCCGACAGCGTGCGCCAGTACGAGGAGCTCGGCGTGCTCACGGTCTGCGGCGGCATCGAGGTTGCGCGCACCGAGGAGCGCATGGAGGAGCTGCGCCGCCGCATGGCGTCAGCCAAGTCGTGGGGCATCGACGACGTCTCGCTCGTCACGCCGGCCGAGGTCAACGAGTTCGTGCCGTACATCGATGCGAGCGTGCTCGTGGGCGGCTTCTACTCGAAGGGCGTGGGGGTCGTCGACTCGCTGCGGGCGGGGACGCTGATGCGCGAGGAGGCCCGGAGCGCGGGCGCGCTGACCGTCTCCGCGAACACCGAGGTGCTCGGCATCGACACCGAGGGCGGGCGGGTGAAGCGAGTGCGCACGGATCGCGGCGACGTCGAGGCGGAGTACGTCGTGATCGCCTGCGGCGTGTGGAGCCCGCGGCTGGCGAAGATGGCCGGCGCGTCGATCCCGCTCACGCCCGCGGTCCACCAGATGATCGACGTGGGCCCGGTGCCGCGCTTCGAGAAGTCGAAGAGCGCGATCGAGTTCCCGATCGTGCGCGACATGGACACGAACATGTACGAGCGCCAGGACGGCAGCGGGCTCGAGGTCGGCTCGTACGCGCACCGGCCGATCCTGCACGACGCCGACGAGATCCCCTCGATCGAGGAGTCGGCGCTCACCCCCACCGAGCTGCCCTTCACGCAGGACGACTTCGTCCAGCAGATGGAGCACGCGCTCCAGCTCATGCCGGAGATCCTGGGCGACGAGTCGGTGGGCATCAAGTACGCCATCAACGGGCTGCTGTCGCTCACGCCGGACGGCCTCCCGATCCTCGGCGAGACCTCCGAGGTGCGCGGGCTCTGGTCCGCCGCCGCCGTGTGGGTGAAGGAGGGCCCTGGTGTGGGGCGCGCGCTCGCCGAGTGGATGGTCGAGGGCGAGCCCGAGATCGACCTCCAGGCATCCGACGTCGCCCGCTTCTACGAGCACCAGAAGACCGCCGAGCACGTGAGGAGCCGTGCCGCCGAGGGCTTCAACAAGACCTACGGCATCGTGCATCCGGGCGAGCAGTGGGAGTCTGCCCGCCGGGTGCGGCTGTCGCCCTACTACGAGCGCGAGGCGCAGCTGGGCGCGGTCTTCTACGAGGCGGCCGGCTGGGAGCGGCCGCACTGGTACGAGTCGAACGCCCCGCTGCTCGAGGAGTTCGCGGATCAGATCTCCGAGCGCGAGGCCGAGTGGGACTCGCGCTGGTGGTCGGCGATCATCAACGCCGAGCACCTCGCCATGCGCGACCGCGCCGCGATGTTCGACCTGACCGCGTTCTGCATCTTCGACATCGTCGGCCCGGGCGCGCTCGAGTGCGTCCAGAAGGTGTCAATGCGCCAGATGGACGCGAAGCTCGGCAAGGTCGTCTACACGCCGGTGCTCACCCCGCGCGGCGGCTTCCGCTCGGACCTCACCGTGATGCGGCTCGGTGACGAGCACTTCCGCGTGGTCACGGGCGGCGCGCACGGCATGGCCGACTTCAAGTGGTACAGGGACCACCTGCCCGCGGACGGCACGGCGCAGATCTTCGACCTGACCTCGAGCTGGACGACGCTCGGACTCTGGGGCCCGCGGGCGCGCGACATCATGAGCGAGATCACGAGCGCGGACATGTCGCACGAGGGCTTCCCCTTCGCCAGCTGCCGCACGATCGACATGGGCCCGCTGCGCGTGCTCGCCTCGCGGATCTCGTACGTCGGCGACCTGGGCTGGGAGCTGTACGTGCCGATCGAGCAGGGCGCGAAGCTGTGGGACATCGTGGCCGAGGCGGGTGAGCCGCACGGCATCGCACCGGCCGGGATCGGCGTGTACGGCACCACGGGCCGGCTCGAGAAGTGCTACCGCGCGTTCGGCTTCGAGCTGGACGGCGAGTACAACGTGGTCGAGGCGGGCATGGCTTGGGGCAAGGTGAAGGACCAGGACTTCGTCGGCAAGGAGGCGCACGTGCGCCACCGCGAGGAGGAGCCGCGCACCGTGATGTGCACGCTCACCATGGACGACCACACGTCGGCGAGCGGAGTGAAGCGCTACCCGCTCGGAGGTGAGCCGATCGTGACCCGCGACGGCGCGCCGCTGGTGGACTCGCATGGGCGGCGCTCGTACGTGACCAGCGCGGGCGCGGGGCCGTCGGTCGGCAAGTACATCCTGCTGTCCTATCTGCCGCCCGAGCACGCGAACGTCGGCGAGGAGCTCGCCGTCGAGTACATGACCGGGCGCTATCCGGTGACCGTCGAGCGCGCCGACGCCACGCCGCTCTTCGACCCGGACAACGAGCGCGTGAAGGCGGCCGACCCGATCCCGGCATGAGGATCCTCGTCTGCGTCAAGCGCGTGCCGCTCACCGGCGGCAAGATGGTGTTGACGGCCGACGAGCAGGCGCTCGAGACGCGCCACCTCGGCTTCACGATCAGCCCGCACGAGGAGTGCGGTGTCGAGGAGGCCGTGCGGCTCGTCGAGCATCACGGCGGCGAGGTGACCGTGCTGACCCTCGGCCCGGCCGAGGCCGAGGAGCAGATCCGGGACTCGCTCGCGAACGGGGGCGACCGCGGGGTGCATCTCGTGACCGGCGGCGAGGAGTGGGACCCACAGGCCACGGCCGCGGCGGTCGTCGAAACCGTTCAGGAGGAGGAGGCGGCCGGCGGCGGGTTCGACCTGATCGTGTTCGGCAACGAGTCCGCCGACGCCGGCAACTACCAGGTCGGCATCCGGGCCGCGTACGCGCTGGGGCGCCCGATCGCGACCGGCCTGAAAGGCCTGTCCGTGGAGGACGGCCGTGCGCGCTGCGAGCAGGAGGTGCCGGGCGGACGCGACATCTACGAGCTGCCGCTGCCCGCCGTCGTGAGCGTGCTCGAGGGAATCAACCTGCCGCGCTACCCGTCGGTGCCGGCAAAGCTGCGAGCGCGCTCGAAGCCGGTGGAGTCACGCTCGCCCGAGCGGCCCGCGCCGAAGCTGGAGAAGCTCCGCCTCGTCGTGCCGCCCGGCCAGGGCAAGCAGGCAGAGATTCTGGGCAACGGCCCGGAGGCCGCCCCGGCCGTGGTGGACGTGATGAGAGATCTGGGCGTTACCTGATGCCGGTTCTGGCACTCATCGAACCGAACGAGGAGCTCTCTCTTCAGGCCCTCTCGCTGGCGCGGGACCTTGGTCAACCGATCCATGCCTTCGCTGTCGGCGAAGCTCACGTCGAACTGGGGGCATACGGTGTTCAAACCGTGCATGTCGCGGAGGATGAGCGGCTCTCGGCCTACGCTCCTGCCGCGTGGGCCGCGTGCCTCGAGCAGCTCATCGACCGGATCGAGCCGACCGCCGTGGTCGCCGCCGGCACCAGCCGGGGCAATGAGGTGCTCGGCCATCTCGCGGCTCGGCGGAATCTGCCCTTCGCCGCCAACTGCATCGCGGTGGGGAGTGAAGGGACTGTTACGAGAGTTCGCTGGGGCGGAAGCCTGCTCGAGGAGGCGCGCATCGACTCCGAGCTGAAGATTCTCTCCGTCGCTCCGCACATGGTCGAAGCCACAACCGTCAATGGTGGCGTCGCGAACGTTGAGACCGTGCAGGCGAATTTGGATGATGGTGAGTTCGTCGTCAGGGTGATCGAGCATGCCGAGACGCGATCCGCCGGGATCTCGCTCGCCGAGGCGAAGGTCGTCATCAGCGGCGGTCGTGGCGTCGGCTCGGCCGACGGCTTCGGCATGCTCGAGGAGCTCGCCGGCCTCTTGAACGCGGCCGTGGGCTGCTCGCGCGTGGTGACCATGGCCGGCTGGCGGCCGCACACCGACCAGGTGGGCCAGACCGGCACCAAGGTCGCGCCCGACCTCTACATCGCGTGCGGGATCAGCGGCGCCACGCAGCACATCGCCGGCTGCAAGGGCGCCAAGAAGATCCTCGCCATCAACTCCGACGCCGAGGCGCCGATCCTCGCGAGCGCCGACTACGCGGTCATCGGCGATCTCGCGGAGGTGGTCCCGGCGATCACCGCCGAGCTGAGAAAGGCGCAGTCCTCATAGACGTCGTGGCCGGAGCGCTCGTGCTAGCCGCCGCGCTCGCCGTCAGCGGCACGCTGTTCGCTCGCCGCGCCAAGCTGCTCGTTGCACTCGTCAGGCTAGGCAAGCCCGTCGAGCGCTTCGACAACGTGCCGGAGCGCGTCAAGAACGAGGCCGTGATCGTCCTCGGCCAGCGCAAGCTGCTCCAGCGGCTCGTCCCGGGTCTGATCCACGCGGCGATCTTCTGGGGCTTCCTAGTCCTCTTCCCAACGATCGTCATGGCGATGATCGGGGCGGTGGACAAGGAGGCCACTCTGCCGTGGCTCGGCCACCAGGGCTGGTTCGCGTTCATGATCGACCTGTTCGCCGTGATGGTGCTTGCGGGCGTGATCGGCGCGGCGATCATTCGCAAGATCCAGCGGCCGGCGCGCTTCGAGGGCAGCCACCTCGGCGAGGCCGACCTGATCCTTGCGCTGATAGCCGGGATCGTGACGACGCTCCTGCTCTGGCACGCCTCGCGCATCGCGCTCGGGCTGAACGAGTGGCCGGAGGGCGCGTCGCCGGTCTCGAACGCGCTCTCGGGCCTGTTCGGCGACGGCGACGTGACGCAGGTGCTCGAGCGCGTCTTCGTTTGGGCTCACATTCTGATCATCCTCAGCTTCCTCGCGTACCTCCCGCACTCCAAGCACCTCCATATCGCCACGGCGGCCTTCAACGTCTACTTCGCGCGCACGCGCGCGCGAGGGCGGCTCGAGCCGCTCCGCTTCGACGTGCCCGAGGAGGAGATGCGCTTCGGCGCCGGCACGGCGCCGGACCTCACCTGGAAGCAGACGCTCGACACGTTCTCCTGTACGGAGTGCGGGCGCTGCCAGGACGTATGCCCCGCGTGGGCGACCGGCAAGGAGCTGTCGCCGAAGCTGTTGATCATGGCGCTGCGCGACCAGGTCTTCGAGGAGGGGCCGAAGCTGATTCGCGGTGAGGACGGGTTCGAGCCATCCCCGCTCGTGCCGAACGCCGTAACCGACAACGTCGTGTGGGACTGCGTCACCTGCGGCGCGTGCGTGCGCGAGTGCCCGGTCTCCATCGAGCACGTGGACCACATCATCGACCTCCGCCGTCACCTCGTGATGATGGACTCGTCCTTCCCGGCCGAGTCCGAGCAGATGCTGCGCGACGTCGAGCGCGCCTCGAACCCATGGGGGAAACCGCAGACAGAGCGTGCCGACTGGGCCGCGGAGCTGGGCGTCCGGGTGCTCGAGCCCGGCGAGCCGGCGCCCGAGGTCCTGTACTGGGTCGGGTGCGCGGCGTCGTTCGACGAGCGTGCGCGAACGGCCGCGGAGTCGACCGCCAAGCTGCTGAAGGCCGCGGGTGTGGACTTCGCCATCCTAGGGCCGCGCGAGTCGTGCACCGGCGACCCGGCGCGCCGGATCGGCAACGAGTACCTGTTCCAGGCGCACGCCGAGCAGAACGTGTCGACGCTGAACGAGGCCGGCGTGACCAAGATCGTCGCCTCCTGCCCTCACTGCTTCAATACGCTCGGCAACGAGTACCCGGACTTCGGCGGCAACTACGAGGTCGTGCACCACAGCGAGCTGCTCGCCGACCTGATGCGCGACGGCCGCCTCGAGCCGGCGTCAGGGAACGACCAGACGATCACCTATCACGACTCCTGCTACCTGGCCCGCCATAACGACGTGAAGGCGGACCCGCGCGCGATCGTCGAGGCCGTGGGCATGCCGATCGAGATGGAACGCCGTGAGGAGCGCACCTTCTGCTGCGGCGCCGGCGGAGCGCACATGTGGATGGAGGAGCGCGCCGGGGCGATCAACGAGGAGCGCGTGCGCGAGGCCGCCGACACCGGCGCCGAGACGCTGGCCGTGGCCTGCCCGTTCTGCACGGTGATGCTGGACGACGGCGTGAAGGCCCGCGGCGACGAGCTGCGAGTGGTGGACGTGTCCACCCTACTGGCGGAGTCGCTCGACGCCGCGGGCGATGACTCCTCACGCCTCGGCGGGCCGCTCCCGGATTGACAGCGGGTCGGGCACAACCGCCTCGGGATCGAAGCGCGGCACGATCCGGTCGAGCCAGCGCGGCATCCACCAGTTTGCCCGGCCGAGGACCTGCATCACGGCCGGAACCAGAACCATCCGCACGATCGTCGCGTCCACCAAAATCGCGGTGGCCATCCCCACGCCGAAGAGGCGCAGGAAGACCTCGTCGGCAACGGCGAACGACAGGAAGACGACGATCATGATCGCCGCGGCAGCCGTGATCACGCGCGCGGTGCGCGCCAGGCCCTCCGTCACGGCGGCGGAGGTGTCACGCAGTTTCGCGTACTCCTCCCGCACCCGTGAGAGCAGGAAGACCTCATAGTCCATTGAGAGGCCGAACAGGATCGCGAACATCATCACCGGGATGAACGGCGGGACGGGGACCTCGCGGTCGATCCCGAGCAGCTCGCTCAGGAAGCCGCCGTTCGCAGCCAGCGTGAGCACGCCGAAGGCCGCCCCCACGGACAGCAGGTTCATCACGCCCGCCTTCAGGGCGATCAGCGGGGCCCGGAACGCTGCGACGAGCAGCAGCAGCGACACGCCGACGACCCCGCCCACGAACAGCGGCAGCCGCGCCGAGAGGTACTCGCTCTGGTCGAGCACCAGCGCGGCCGTGCCGCCCACGTGGGCGGGAACCCCCCCGGCGCCGAGCGACTCGGGCAGGACCTGGTCACGCAGGCGTTCCACGAGATCCGCTGTGGCGTCCGACTGCGGCGAGGTCGTAGGGGTGATGGTCGCGATGGCGGCGTCCCCTTGCGAATTGATCCGCGGCTCGGAGACCGACGCCACGCCGGGCAGCTGCCGTACCTCGTCCAGGGCGGCCCGCAGCTCGTCTTCCGCGCGCGGGCCGGGCAGCTCGGCCGCCAGTGTGAGCGGTCCGTTCGAGCCCTTGCCGAAGCCCTCGGCCGTCAGGTCGTAGGCGACCCGCGTCGAGTTGCCGGGACTTCCGTTGCCGGCGTCCGGGAAGCCGAGCCGCAGGCCGAGGACGGGTGCGGAGAGCAGCACGAGCACCGCGGTTCCCGCGGCAATGGCCGCCCACGGGCGCCGCTGCATGGTCCGGCTCCAGCGCGAGGCGATATCGCCGCGGTCGCTCGCCCGCGCGCCGCGACGGCCGAGCAACGGGATCCGGAGGCGATCGACGCCATGGCCGGCGAACCCCAGCAGCGCCGGGAGCAGGGTGATCGCGGCCGACATCACGACGAGCACGGCAAGGCTCGCCGACAGGGCGACGCCATTCATGTAGTCGAGCCCGAGTATGAACAGGCCGAGCATCGACACGATGACCGTTCCGCCGGCAACGAGCACGCTACGGCCGGCGGTCGTGACCGCCTCGCCGACCGCCAGGTCGGGTGACGATCCTCGGTCGAGCGCCGCCCGGAAGCGGGTGAGTACGAGGAGCGCGTAGTCGATCCCGACTCCCACCCCGATGAGGCCGGCCACGGCCGTGGCCCACTCGGGGACGGTCGCGATTCCGGCGAGCACCCCGATCAGCGGCGTCGAGATCCCGAGGCCGAACAGCGCGACCGCCAGCGGCAGCCCCGCCGCGACGAGCGAGCCGAAGACGATCAGGAGCACCGCCATCGCCGCGAGCACACCGGTCGTCTCTGGCCCCGGGCCACCCTCGGCCTGGTCGATTGGCTGTCCGCCGAGGCCGACTGTCAGGCCCGGGCCGTTCAGCTCGTCGGCACGGTCGATCAGCTCCTCGCCCGTCTCGATCGGGACCTCGGACCCGGCGCGATCGAGCTCGAGCCGGATGATCCCGGTGGTGCCGTCTCGGGAAAACACGCCCGGCGTGGCGCGCTCGATTCCCTCGAGTCGCTGCGCCCGATCGACGAAGCGGTCGATATCGGGTTTCACGGCCGGCGAGCGGGCGCCCTGCGGCGACTCCCACACGACGTCGACGGTCTCCGCCGAGAATCCGCCGAAGCGCTCTTGAACGAGCTCACGTGCGGCCTGCGAGTCCGAGCCGGGTGCCGAGTAGTCGGCGGTGGACTCGCCGGCGATCCGGGGCGCCAATGCGATCACGGCGACAAGGGCGACGAGCCAGCCGGCTACGATCGCCCTGCGCCGTCGATAGGACAGCGCCGCCAGACGGGCGAGCCTGCCACGCGGTGCGCTCCGGTCGGTGCGGTCGGTTGGGTTCCTCATGCTGCCTCCAAGCGGTCGACATCGGATCGCCTGATGGTCGGCGCAAGCGAAGAAGCCGTCGTCGGCCCAGAGGAGGCTCGCTGGATTCTCCATTCGCACACCGGAGCCGGCACCCGCGCGCCGGCGGGTACGCCGCCGGGAGTAGCGGCCGCTGCAACGCACGAATGACGACGCGGCTGCCGGGCGCTGCGATCATCCTGGGTGGATGAGCACGGCCGACCGTCTTTTCGACTCAGCGAGCGCGCGCCTCGACCGCGCCCCGAAAACCGCAGTCTTGGCGTTCGTGGTGGGTGCGGTTCAGCTCTGTGGAATTCTGTTTGCCGCGCACGGCCAGGACGATCGCGAGAGCCTCGACGCGCTCGCGATCGCGCTGGTGCTCGCCGGCCCAGCCGCCCTTGCGGCGATCAGCCGCGCTCCGGTGGCGGTTCTCGCGGCGACGACCGCGGCAGGCCTTGCGTACTGGGCGCTCGACTACCCGCGCGGCCCGGTCATGCTCGCCATGATCGTCGCGTTCGTCGCCACCTTGATCGCCGGGCACAGGGCGATTGCGTGGGCCTCTCTCGCGGTCGTGTGGGGTGGCTTCACGTGGTTGCCGTCACTTGCCGGCGATGCGGCTGCACCGGGCGTGGAAAAGGCGCTCGGCCTGGCGGTCTGGCTGTTTCTGTTGGCGGCGGGAGCAGAGCTCCTGCGCGCGAAGATCGAGCGCCACGAGGAGCGCGAGTGCACCAGGCGCCAGCAGGAGGAGGCCCGCGCCGGCCAGGAGCGCCTGCGCATAGCGCGCGAGCTCCACGACGTGCTCGCCCACAACGTGTCGCTGATCAACGTGCAGGCGGGCGTGGCGCTCCACCTCCTGGACGAGCAGCCGGAGCGCGCCCGCCCGGCGCTCGAGGCCATCAAGGACGCCAGCTCGGAGACACTCAACGAGATGCGCTCGGTGCTCTCGATCCTGCGCCGGCCCGGCGAGCAGCCGCCGCGCTCCCCCACCGCCGGCATCGGCGGGATCGGCGAGCTGGTGGCTCGCACCACGGCCGCCGGGATTCCGGTCGAGACGAGCGTCAGCGGGGAGCCGCGCGCGGTCCCGGCCAGCGTCGACCTCGCGGTCTACCGGCTCGTGCAGGAGGCGCTCACGAACGTGGCGCGGCACGCGCGACCGGCCGCGGCCGTGGTGCGGCTCGCCTACGGCGAAGAGGACGTGACGGTCGAGGTGGACGACGCGGGCGTGCACGGCTCGGATGGGAACGGTGCCGGCGGCAACGGCATCGCCGGGATGCGCGAGCGAGTGGCCGCGCTGGGCGGCGAGTTCTCGGCGGGGCCGCGCCCGGGCGCCGGGTTCCGCGTGAGGGCTCGGCTTCCGCTGGGGACGTGAGCGTGTGATCGAGGTTCTGCTGGCCGATGACCAGGCGCTCGTCCGGGGCGGGTTCCGAGCGCTGCTCGACGCCGAGCCCGACATCCGCGTCGTGGGCGAGGCGAGCGACGGAGTGGAGGCCGTGTCGCTCGCTCGCGCGACCAAGCCCGATCTGGTCCTGATGGACATCCGCATGCCCGAGCTCGACGGCCTCGCCGCGACGCGCGAGCTTGCCGCGGACACGCGCCTGCGCGGCGTGAAGATCGTGATCCTCACGACGTTCGAGCTCGACGAGTACGTCTTCGAGGCGCTGCGTTCGGGAGCGAGCGGGTTCCTCGTGAAGGACACGGAGCCCGTGGAGCTGGTTGCCGCGGTGCGTCGGGTGGCGAGCGGCGAAGCGCTGCTCTCGCCGAGCGTCACGCGCCGCGTCATCGAGGAGTTCGCGAGCCGCGCGAAGGAGCCGCCGCCGATCGAGGAGCTCGACCAGCTAACCGAGCGCGAGCGCGAGATCATGGCGCTGGTGGCCGAGGGGCTCTCGAATGACGAGATCGCAGCTCGGCTCGTGGTTAGCCCGGCCACCGCGAAGACCCACGTGAGCCGCGCGATGGTGAAGCTGGGCGCCCGCGACCGGGCGCAGCTCGTGGTGCTGGCCTACGAGTACGGCCTGGTGCGCCCGGGCTGGGTCGGCTGAGCGGCCGGCGCGGAGCGCACCCCAGCCGGGATCGCCGCGCCGGTCACGCGCGCGGCGCGATCGGAGCAGAGCCACACGGCGACGGCGGCGAAGTCGGTCGCGCTGTCGCCTGAGACGATCGCGTTCACGCGCACGCCGCGATCCAGGTGGTCCATCGCCGCCGCCCTGCTCAGCCCGACGATGCAGTGAGACTCCTCGGTGTGCGGGCCGAGCGGGTTCGCCGCGGCGTTCACGATCGCGCCGCCGCCGGCGGCGAGCAGCGCCGGCAGCTCGAAGCTCATTGCGAGGTAGACCGCCCGGCAGCCGGCGTGCACGTCGCTTCGCACTCCGTCGACGGCGCCGATCGTGTTGATCGCGAGGTCGAGCGAGCCGAACGACTCCTTCGCGCTCGCCACGACGCGCCGAAGCGCCTCCGGCTCACGGACGTCCGCGGGCAGAGGCACCGCACGTCCGCCGTGCGCCTCGATCGCACGCGCCGTCCGCAGTAGGGCGAGGTCGTCCGCTCCGGCTAACACGACGGATGCGCCCGCGCTCGCCAGCGCCCGAGCGGTCACGGTGCCGGCCGGCCCGGCGCCGGTGACCAGGGCGGACCTTCCGGCGAGAACGGCGCGGTCCGGGACGGACGAGGGTGCGGTCACGGTGACGGTCATCGAGGCTCCTGGTTGCCGACTTCGGAGCCCGAATAGTCGGCGCCCGCGGCCGCCCGCACATCGCCTCGCGGGCGGCTTCGCGCCTACGCCCGTGGGCGTAGCCGGCCCGTGAAGGGGTGAGGACATCGAAGCGCGGACTGCGCAGGAGCTCGGAACCCTGCGCCCGGCCTTTGTCGTCACGCTGATATATCACGCTAGAAGTGCCGTAAGATCGGGTTCAACGCAGGATGGCCGCCGAACCATCGCCCTCCCAAGTGCCCGACGCGGCCGCGACGCGGCTCGTCGCCGAGCGCGCGTACGTCGAGCTGCGCGACAGGATCGTGACGCTTCACCTACCGCCCGGCACTGTCCTCCGCGAGGACGCGCTGATGGACGAGATGGGCATCGGTCGCACCCCGCTCCGCGAGGCGGTGAAGAGGCTCGCACTGGAAAACCTGGTCGACGTGCAGCCGCGCCGGGGCACGTTCGTCTCCGCCGTCGAGGCCGCCGACATCCAGAGCATCACCGAGGTGCGCGCCGAGCTCGAGGCATACGCCGCCGAGCTGGCGGCGCTCCGGCTCGACCCGGAGACGCGCACGAAGGCCGAGACGCTGCGGCGCGAGATCGAAGAGCTCGATGGCGGCGGCGACCAGGAGCGCCTGATGCGCTTCGACGAGCAGATCCACCGCTTCACGTGGGAGGCCACGCACAACCCGTACCTCAGGCAGACGCTCGAGCGGTACTTCACGCACTCGCTGCGCATTTGGTATCTGGTGCTCGACCGCGTGCCTACGCTCGGCCACGCCGTCCACGACCAGATGCAGCTCCTCGAGGCGATCCTCGACCGAAACGGCCCGCACGCGCGGACGATCATGCATGAGCACGTGCTCGCGTTCCAGCGCGAGATCCTCACGGCCTTCAGCCGGACCTGAGCGACCGTCCTGCCTAAGGCACCGATACGGGGCCCTATCCAGGACGATCGCGAAAGCGCCACCCTCAGCCCGGGCCGTTCGCGTTGACTCCCGCCCCCAGCGCTGAAAGGCTCGCGGCGTGACGACACGGATGTTCATCGACGGCGAGTGGCGCGACGCGACCAGCGGCGCGACGGTTGAGGCCACCAGCCCCGCCACGGGCGAGTCGCTCGGCCCGGTCGCGGACGGCGACCGGGCGGACGCGCGCCTCGCGATCGCGGCCGCGAACGCCGCCTTCCCGTCCTGGGGGGCGCGCACCGGGTTCGAGCGCGCCGAGTTCCTCCACCGGGCGGCCGACGTGATGGAGAGCCGCGCGGAGGAGCTCGCGCGCGTGCTCACGCTCGACCAGGGCAAGCCGCTGAAGGCGGAAGCGGAGGTGGAGGTCGGCGAGCTCATCGAGTTCTTCCGCATGGCCGCGGAGGACGGGAAGCGTGTCGAGGGCTCGATCCCCCAGAGCGCCACGCCCGGCCGGCGCGTGCTGCTGGTGCGCCGCCCGCTCGGCGTGCTCGGGCTGATCACGCCGTGGAACTGGCCGTACACGATGCCTGCCGAGGTGCTCGCCCCGGCGCTCGCCTGCGGCAACACGGTCGTGTGGACGCCGGCGCCCTCGACGGCCGTCTGCTCGCGGCTGCTCGCCGAGTGCATCGCCGAGGCCGACCTTCCTCCAGGCGTCTTCAACTTGGTGCTCGGCCCGGGCCCCGAGGTCGGCGACGAGCTGGCGGTCAATCCCGGCACACACGCGGTCGCGTTCACCGGCTCGACTCAGACCGGGCTGATCGTCGCGCGCCAGGCCGCCGGCAAGGCGCAGCTGCTCGAGATGGGCGGCAACGGGCCGCTCGTGGTGCTGGACGACGCCGATCTCGCGGCGGCCGCCGAGGCGGCGCGCGTGGGTTCGTTCCTGGGCGCGGGCCAGAGCTGCTCCGCCGCCGAGCGCATCCTCGTGCACGAAGCGGTCCGGGACGAGTTCGTCTCGCTGCTCGCCGGCGAGGTCGAGCGCGAAGTGCGGCTCGGCGACCCGCTCGAGGACGCCACGACGATGGGCCCTGTGAACAACGAACCGGGTGCCGTGAAGATGGACGCGCACGTTGCGGACGCGGTCGAGCGCGGCGCGACGGTCGTGACCGGCGGCCGCCGCGCCGACGGCTTCCCCACCGGGCTCTACTGGCAGCCGACGGTGCTGAACGACGTTCCGCCCGATTCGATCGCCGTGACTCAGGAAACGTTTGGTCCGATCGCGCCAATTGTCGGCATTGGCTCGCTCGAGGAGGCGATCCGGCAGACCAACGCGCAGACCTACGGGCTGATGGCCGCCATCTTCACGAACGACCTCGCCGCCGGCCTGCGCTACGCCGACGCGGTGCCCATGGGGCTCGTGAACATCAACGAAACGACCAACTATTGGGAGCCGCACCTGCCATGGGGAGGGCGCGCGAGGTCTCAGAGCGGGATCGGCAGAGTCGGCGGCCGCTACCCGATGGACACGCTCACCGAGCTTCAGACGGTCCTAATACAGACCTAATCCTAGGGCTGGCGCGGGCTTGCGCGACTGATATATCATCGCCTTCGAGATGAGTGACTCGCACGGCTCTGCCGCCGTGGAGACCCCTGAAGCGCCCCTGGCTCGGGAACGCAACGGCGACCCGCTGCTCTGCGCCGAGGGCGTCTGGAAGCTGTTCGGCCCGAGCGCCGACAAGATCATCGGCACGCCGGACGCCGAGCTGTCGCGCGCCGAGCTGCGCGAGAAGACCGGGACCGTCGTCGCCGTGAAGGACGTTTCGATCGACGTCTGGCCCGGCGAGGTGTTCGTGGTCATGGGCCTCTCGGGCTCAGGCAAGTCCACGCTCGTCAGGACGCTCATCCGCCTGATCGAGCCCACCGCCGGCACCGTCAGGATCGGCGACCAGGACGTGACAGGCGCCGACGCCGGTGCGCTACGCGAGCTCCGCCGCCACCGCGTGTCGATGGTGTTCCAGCACTTCGGCCTGCTCGCCCACCGCACCGTGATCGACAACGTGGCGTTCGGCCTCGAGATCCAGGGCAAGTCGAAGGAGGAGCGTCTCGGCCGCGCCGACGAGGTGCTCGAGCTGGTCGGGCTCCACGAGGTGGCGAACTCGTTCCCCGCCCAGCTCTCCGGCGGGATGCAACAGCGCGTCGGGCTCGCACGCGCCTTCGCGGTGGACCCTGAGCTGATGCTCTACGACGAGCCCTTCAGCGCGCTCGACCCGTTGATCCGCCGGGACATGCAGGACGAGGTGATCCGGCTGCAGCACGAGACCGGCAAGACCATGCTCTTCATCACGCACGACCTCCCCGAGGCCCTGCGGCTCGGCGACCGCATCGCGATCATGCGCGACGGCGCGATCGTGCAGCTCGGTACGCCGGAGGAGCTCGTCGGCTCGCCGGCCGACGAGTACGTCGAGAACTTCGTGCGCGACATCGCGCGCACGCACGTGCTGACGCTGCGGTGGATCATGCGCGACCCCCGTCCCGGCGAGAGCACCGAGGGACCCGAGCTCCCGGTGACGACGACCATGCAGAACGCCGTCCCGCTGGTCGCCTCGACCGACCAGCCGGTGCGCGCCGTCAAGGACGGCAAGGTGGTGGGCATCGTCGACCGCGAGGCGATCCTTCGCGCCATTGCCGAAGATCCGGACACCTCGGGCAGCGGCGGCGCAGGTGGCGGTAGCTAGCGGCAGGCTGCGGGCGCCGGCATTCGCGTCGCCGACGTCGCGCTTCCGTGGCCGAGGCGCCCAGGTGGGCGCGATCGTCGCGCTCATGATCGTCGGCTACATCGTCTGGAAGAACGAGTTCTCCTGGCCCGCGTCGCTCACCTGGGAGGAACTGCCCCGCAAGCTCGACGACGCGCAGGAGTGGCTCCTCGAACAGCGCACCGAGGGCTCGAATCCCTTCTTCGCCGTGCTGGACGGCTTCCGCGCCTTCGCCGACTGGCTCGTGACGGCGCTGCTGAACGGCCTCGAGTGGTTGACCTGGGTCGGCACGCTCGCGGCCGGGACGCTGATCGTCCTCCGCTTCGGCGGCTGGCGCGCCGCACTCGTCGTGTTCGGCGCGTTCGTGTCGTTCGCGCTGCTCGGCCTCTGGGAGGAGAGCATGCAGACGCTCGCGCTGATGACGGCCGCGGTGCTGCTCTCGCTCCTCATCGGCGTGCCGGTCGGGATCGTCGCGGGGCGCAACGAGCGCTTCTACCGCGCAATCACGCCGATCCTCGACGCGATGCAGATCGTGCCCGCGTTCGCATACCTGATGCCGGTCGTGATCGTGTTCTCCGTCGGCCCGGCCGCCGCCGTGATCTGCACGTTGATCTACGCGATCCCCCCGGCGGTTCGGATCACCGCGCTGGGCATCCGTGGCGTCACAGCGGAGTCGGTCGAGGCCTCGCAGGCGCTGGGCGCCACGTCGTGGCAGACGCTGTTCAAGGTCCAGCTTCCGCTCGCCCGGCGACAGCTGCTGCTCGCGCTCAACCAGACGATCATGTTCGCCCTCTCGCTCGTCGTGATCGCGGGCCTGATCGGCGGCAGGGGCCTCGGCGATGTCGTGACGAACGGGCTGTACTCGAACCCGGCGCTCGCGGTCCTCGCCGGCGTCGCGATCGTGATCATGGCGATCGCCCTCGACCGAGCCACCGCGGCCATCGCCGACCGCACCGATCCCGCCCGCCGCCAGCTCACCGACGAGGGCCGCAGGCGCGCCCGCAACATCACGTTCGGCACGCTCGGCCTGATCGCGCTGATCGTCTTGGCAGCGCGCGCACTCGGCGCGGACGCCATCTATCCGGACGAGTTCGAGACGTCCGCGACGGTCTACGACGCGAACATCCAGGACACTGTTCTGGGCTGGATCAACGACGCGCTCGAGTACATCCAGGACCCGGCGTCGTTCATCTTCGGCATCACCGACCCGGTCGGCAACTTCATCCTCGAACGCATGCTCCAGCCGGTGCAGAACCTGCTGATGGACACGCCCTGGTTCCTCGTGCTCGGCTGCCTCACCGCGATCGCGTACGTCCTGAGCGGCCAGCGGCCGGCCGTCACGGCGTTCCTGATGCTGGCGGCGATTGGGATCATGGGCGTCTGGGAGCCGGCGATGGACACCGCCTCCCAGGTGCTCGTGGCCACCGCCATCGCGGTTGTCATCGGGATCGCGGTCGGAATCTGGGCAGCGGAGAGCCCGCGCGTGGAGAAGGTCCTCAGGCCCATCCTCGACACGCTGCAGACGCTCCCGCAGCTCGTCTACATCATCCCGTTCATCTACCTGATGCCGGTGTCCCTCGTACCCGGTGTGGTCGCCTCGGTGCTGTATGCGATTCCGGTCGTGATCAGGCTCGTGACCGCGGGTATCCGATCCGTGCCGCCCGCCCCCGTGGAGGCGGCTCAGGCATTCGGCGCATCGCGACGGCAGGTGCTTGCCAAGGTGAAGGTCCCGCTCGCGCGCGACAGCATCATGCTCGGCGTCAACCAGGGGATCATCATGGTCCTCTCCGTTGTCGTGATCGGCGGGCTGGTGGGGTCCGGTGCGCTCGGCGACATGGTCGCCCGCGGACTGCAGCGCAACGAGTTCGGCCAGGGCGTAGTGGCCTCGCTGGCGATCCTCGCGCTCGGCATTGCGCTCGACCGCGTGACGCAGGGTCAGCGCCCTGCGCGGACCGCCACGAGCAGAGGCCCGCTGTTCGGCGGCCTGGCCAGGAGAAGGCGACAAGTTCAACCAGGAGGAGGGGCAGTTTGAAGACCCACAGGCACCTGTGGGCCGTGGTGGCGGCGCTGATGCTGGCGCTGTTCGTCGCGGCCTGCGGCGAGGAGAAGGACGATTCCGGCGATGGCGGGAGCGCGTCGAGCGGCGGCAAGGACTGCGGCAAGGT
>Ga0126307_10000823_pt1 | contig 20480 bp, 17 predicted proteins | sample Plot28_FD_89955 | JGI IMG/M metagenome (GOLD analysis project Ga0126307, IMG submission 89955) | Serpentine soil microbial communities from UC McLaughlin Reserve, CA, USA - Plot28 | ecosystem: Environmental > Terrestrial > Soil > Grasslands | place: USA: UC McLaughlin Reserve, Lake County... | reverse complement strand
GTTGACGCCATTGCGGTCGGGCACTACCTCGGGGTCAAGCCGCAGGCCGCCGAGGCAGCCCTGGACGAGGCCATCAGCCCGCACTTTCCTGAGGGCGCCCGCTCGGGACCCGCCGAGGAGGGGTTATTGACGCAACTGACTCTGCGAGGCACGATCAGCGGCGCGCTCGGTCAGCCCTTCTTCCTTCCGGACCCGCGCGATCCGTCGCGCCTCCTGGCGATCGCTGGGATGGACATCCCCGGCCGGTTCGGCGTCGGGGAGCTCACGGTCGTAGCGCGCGAGCTGTGCTGGGCGGTCGGACGTCTCGGCCGCCGTCACCTCGCGACCGTGCTTATCGGAGCGGGCAACGGCAACCTACCGCCGACCCGAACTATTGAGGCGTGGATCCGCGGCCTCGCGCAGGCGCTCTCCGGCCAGTCAGACGAGGCACGCATCCAGCGCATCACCTTCGTCGAGAATGACCCGCGACGGCTGGAAGAAATCGACACCGCGCTTGTGCTCATGCGCGACCGCATGGCGACCGAGCACAGACTGCAGATGGAGTACACCGGCGCCGGGGACGACCTGAAGCTGGAGTGGCGCCGGCTGGCCCAGGAGAGCGATGTCGCCGCCGCCGAAAGACGCTGGGGAGGAGGGGAAGGCGCTGCGGGGAGCCGCGATCCCAGGCCCGCACGAGTCACCATCACCCGCGACGGCGACAGCTTCCGCTTCGGTGCCATTACCGACGTCGCCGCCATCCCCGAGCGCGAGATCCCTCTCGACCCCGCGCTCGTCTACGAGGCCAACGATCAGCTGGCCGCCGAGCCGGACACAGCCCGCCTTCGCCGCGACGGCATCTACCTCGGAAAGCTCCTGTTTCCCGAGGACCTCGAAGATACGTTGCGCGGCAGCCCTCTCGTGCTGATGCTCGACAGCACGACAGCGCGGGTGCACTGGGAGCTCGTTGCAGGACCCCCAGCACTGGCCCCCGGCGCCGATCAACCGCCTGATTCGGTCGATACCCACCTAGGCATCGCTGCCTGTGTGACACGGCAGTTGCGCACAACCTTCGCGCCACCGCCCGAGCCTCCACCTCCGCCCGAGCGCCGTCTGCGCGTACTTGTCGTGGCCGATCCAGCTGAGGACGCACATCTGCCGGGCGCCGAGGAGGAGGGCATCCTCGTGGCTGACCTCTTCGACCGTTACAACACACATGACCAGCCCAATCGTGTCGAGGTCATACGGCTATTCGGCCCGCGGGAGGCAACCAGGACAGCGGTCCTACGAACCCTGATGACCGCACGCTTCCACGTACTGCACTTCGCCGGACACTGCTTCTACAACAAGGACTATCCACCTGGCTCCGGCTGGATTTTCACCGATGGCGCCGTGCTATCAGCCCGCGAGCTGCGCCGGATTGACCGCGTGCCGGAGTTCGTCTTCTCCAACGCCTGCGAGTCCGGCGTGACTCCCGACCGCAGCGGCAAACGCTCCGCCGACCTTGCCCCGAGCTTCGCCGAGTCGTTCTTTGCCCGCGGGGTCGGCAACTTCGTCTGCACGGCATGGCCGGTGGACGACGACGGCGCTCGTCTCTTCGCCACTACGCTCTACGAGCGTCTGCTTGGACTCGACGGCGCCGCGGGCCAGCCCGCCCCCATGTACGAGGCGATGCAGTCGGCCCGCCGCAAGGTCGCCGCCGCGAAGGGCGGCGGCGCCCGATCCTGGGGGGCGTACCAGCATTATGGCGACCCCCTCTATCGGCTCGTCGCCTCTGCTCAGAGCAGGTAAACGACATGCAAGCAGCGTCCGGGAATCGTTCTGGCGCCGGTACGGGATTGGGCAAAACGCTGGTTACGGTGCTCGGCATAGCGTGCACCGACAAAGCGCAAATGTCGATCACCTTGTCAGTCGAATATGGAACGCCCCGTCAGACTCAGTAAGTTGCGGCGTCGAACTTGTAGCGGTGAGGGGTTGATAGGTCGGCGGTCTCGTCGCCGCCGGTGGTCTGCAAGCTTTCCAACCAACAGCAAATAAGGAACACCACGTTAGTCCGGGCCTGACACTGCTCGAGGGCTGCTAATGACCAGCTCGCGCTCGCTAGCAACAGCGGACGTATCCGGAGCGGCTTTCGGCTGGCAGAGCGCCAGCTCAACCAGGCTGCGAACGCCATAAATGGCCGCGTGTTTCCCCGGGCAATGCGACGAATTGGCCCAATGGGGTCTGAGCATCGGCGAAGCCCACCGGTTACAAGCACGAACCTGCAGTTCCGTCACTAGCACGTGACTCAATCCTGATTCTTCCTGTGGAATTGTTGCTATGGATAGGAGCACGGGAAAGGCGCCCTTGACTCGGACCTCGGCCGCGCCGTAAACTGGCGAGTCCCGGATTTGAGCAAAGGGGCATAAAGTGCTCGCAAAGCCAATCTATTGCTACATCGACGACGGGCAGACGGTGTTATGAGCGGGCGGTCGCTGCACATCGGGCTCAACCGGGTGGATCCCGCCCATTACAACGGGTGGGACGGCGCGCTCAACGCCTGCGAGTTCGACGCGAACGACATGGAGACTTTGGCTAAGAGTCGAGGTTTCGAGACGAGCAAGTTGCTCAACGACGAGGCGACTGCCGATGCGATCCTCGCGGCGATCGAGGATGCGGCGGGTCGGCTTGAACCCGGCGACATCTTTTTCGTCAGCTACTCGGGTCACGGCGGCCAAGTGCCCGACAAGAACGCCGAGGAGGAGCTTGACCGCTCGGACGAGACCTGGGTGGCGTTCAATCGGCAGATTGTCGACGACGAACTGTACGCGCGATGGGAAAAGTTCCAGTCCGGCGTGCGGATCATAGTTCTGTCCGACAGCTGTCACAGCGGCTCGGTGCTGAGGAAAATCGATGCCGACGTGCCGGACCCCGTTGCCACCCGCGCTGCCGCGGCCAAGGAGTCGCCCCGCTACCGCGCGATGCCGCGGGACGTGATGATCACCACTTACCGAGCACACGACGACTTATACGACGGCATCCAGTCGTCCGGGGCCACAGCTCCAAAGGCCCAGATCGGCGCCACAGTGCTCCTCATCTCCGGGTGCCAGGACGATCAGCTCTCGCTCGACGGCTTCAGCAACGGGCTCTTCACCGAGAACCTCCGTGCCGTATGGGACGACGGCGCGTGGCGAGGGGGCTATCCGGCGTTTCACGAAGCCATCCGCACTCGAATGCCGTCGAGTCAGCAGCCGAACTACATGCGGGTCGGCGGGGCCAACGACGAGTTTGAGCAGCAGGACCCGTTCACGATCAGCTGAGCGGGAAGGGAGCGGCTCCTGGCCAAGAAGGCCATTCGTGATTTCATCATGTGGCTGCCCGAGTAACCGGCAGCGTGCTCTGCGGCCGCACTGTATGGAACCAGCCGCGCGCTCTTCAATGCACTAACCATGCTTGGTGGAAGCATTCGCGGCCTGAAGTGAGCAAGACCAGGGCTGACGTCTACGACCTCAGCGACGGATCTGACAACTGATTGCATCTTCGCTAAGGGTCAGGAGAACTTCGCCCGGCCAGCAGGAGCCAGCAGTCGCGCAATTATCGGCGAAGGGTGGACCGGGGCGGGGCTCCGTCGACTCGTGTACAGAGGAATCGCTTAGGACCAGTGCAGTACGAGTGCTGATGAGCCACTGGTAGTTCTCGTGAGGAACTACCTGGCGGTATCGGCTAAGAGCGACGTAATCTGGGACGTCGAGTTGTGGGCGTCCGGGGCTATTGTGAGTGTCCGCTAAACAAAATTCGTTCGCGATGAATCCTTCTGTATGAGTTTGTTGTGCTTCAGGAGGACTCGGCGGTACTGTGTCTTGATACACCGACGTGGCCACGCAAGCAGCCGGGGGCGGGACTGGCTGGCTGCGATAGGCCTCATGCACAAACATCGAGCAGTCATTTCCGTCCCGTTTGACTATGTTATTCGATGTCAGAGGCCCGCGAAGGTTAGCAGGTGCGATGCAGCCCACCGGGGTGGATGACACATATAGGTGACGATGTGACGGCTAGGCAAAAGGGCTTGGTCGTAGCCGTGAGTCCAGAGATTGCGCAGGTCTACCAGATCCTTTGATGCCCGGGATTCCAGTGAACGGAGCTAAGCATGTCCCAGTTTGACAGTGAAAGCGCCCAGGAAGGTGACCAAGTCGATCGCGTGGAGGATGTCCAACCCGCGAAGGACGTTTTCACCGGTGATGTCCGGAGCCCTGGCATCGCGGACCAGCTACGGTCCTCAGACCTGGTCGGGGACCTTACCCTGGCTCAGGGGTTGCGTTACACACCCGCAGGACTGAGGGTGCTCAGGACCAGCTATGTCTTCAGAGTCAACGAGCTGGTCCGCGGGAGCACAGCCGGTGAGTATGTCACCATCAACGACACGGGGGGCGTATATCCAGACGGCTCGAGCGTCTCGACCGAAAATTCGTTCAGGTTGAACCCGGGCGAGCGCTACATGGTTTTCGCCGACCGTGTCGGAGAGGACCTGTGGCTTCGGCAGGTTCTGCAGATCCACGGCGACGGTGATGTGGTAGCCGACGCCTCCGGCCGTGTTCTGGTGGAAAGTCGTGAGGGTCTTCCCATCGCGCAGGCCACGCCGACCTACGAGCCGCTTCGCTACGTGCGGACGGCGGCGAGGCCCGTCGAGCCGATGGAGGGCCCTCCCGACGAGGTATCTGTGCCGCTGCCTGCGCGGTCGGAAGCGGCCGCCGTCGCGCGACAGGGGGCGCTGAGCCTGCAGGCGGTCGTGCAGTACCTCCGGGCTCGGAACCGCGAGCCTTCGCCCCCCGAGGGTGTTCAGCCCCCGGTGGACGAAGAGGACGATCCCCATGCGGCGGCACCGTCGGCACGACAGCCACCAGCGAATATTGAGGCGTCGAGTCAGGAGTCGACGCGTGGCGTTGCGAGCGAGGGCCCTGCCAGAGCGGTTCTCTTGGGTAGTCACGTCACCGCTTTCCAGAGCCACTTTCACTTCATGCCCGATGACGACAACTGGGCGTGGACCAGCCACTGCCGCGGAAGTTGGAACGTCCTCGTCAACAACAGCCTGGGCCTGTTCGCGTACAAGATCACCACATCCGACGGCCAGCCCATTCGCAACCGGCTGCCGATGGCCGACAATAACCAAAACAATGTCGGGGTCTTGTCGAATACCCAGATGACCGACGGGGGGTACGACACTTGGGACGTGCTGTCGGCCAATGGAGTTTGCTACACCTGGGTCGACAGCAACAACCGAGTTCGCGAGACCGACATCCTCATCAATCCGGCAATTGCCGCAAATGAGGCACAGTTCCGCAAGTCACTGACTCACGAGTTCGGGCATGCCTTGACGCTTAACCATGAGACTGCGCGGATGGCCCTGTTATATCCGGGTACGTTCCGGCAACCTCCGAACTATTCCTCCCTTTGGTACTCCAGGCGGGATGACCATCAGGGCGTGCGCAGCATGCTGCAGTGGGTGAACGCCAACATCAGTGCTGGGACCTGGGATGTCGCCCAATTCACAGACATGGCGACCTGGTCCCAGGCGCACGATAACCCGGGTACTGCCGGGAACCTCGTGATGACCCGTATCTCCACCCAGACGCTCAGCCGTGGCGACACAGCAACCCTCGACTTCGTTCACGTGGAGAACCGGGGAAATGTCGCTGCCCAAAACGTCCGGCTGAAATTCTACCTTTCAACGAACGACGTGATCTCCGCCAACGACCACGAGATAGCCTCCTTCACCTGGAGCACATTCACGAGCTGGTGGAGCGGTTCGCTGAACGTGCAAATACCAAACACGGTTCCAACCGGCCAGTACTTCCTCGGCTGGATTATCACCACCGACACCACAGAACGGTCGACGGCCAACAACACGGCAGTCCTGATGCGGGACCATAACGCGGCGTTCGAGAAGGTCCGCATCACCGTCAACTGAACGGGCTGAAAGATTTCCGTCCGTTCCAATCGCGGGGCGTGACGAGGCGTATCACCTCCGGCTGAGTTTCGCCGCCGTGGCGCCGATGTGGCAAGCGGCGATGTTGATTGCCTGTCGGGGGAGCGATGCGGCGCGCCGCCAACCTCGCTCAGGGGGGCGGCCGGCGAAGCCCCAAGGCGGGCTGGCGGCGGTCGGCGCCGGGCCAGCCTGGGCCGCGGGCGTTGGCCCGCGCCCCCGGTCCAGGCGATCGGCAGACAGGGGCTCCATCAGTCGCCGCAGTGCGCAGAACCACAGGAGGACGTAGCTTGTCTGGGGGTGCGGGTCGGGGTGGTGCCGGATCGAGGACCACACGCGTCCGATCGCCGCGCCGTCGAAGAGGCCGGTCGCATTCCACCATTCGGGGGCCAGTGCGTCGTCGATGAGGGTGGCGAGATCGTGGGCGATCCAGCGAGGGTACCGGTGCACGAACGGTGCGAGATTGTTCGGTTCGGGGCGAGCGAAGGGATACAGCGGCCGGTTCGTGGCCGCGTAGGGGATCTCCGCCACCTTTGGCGAGCACTGGCGCAGGGCGGCCCGGTACAGCTCGCTGGTGCGCAGGAGCGGGGAGAGCGACCAGAGGAACCGGTAGGTGCGCGGGTCGGACAGGCTTTGGTGCACGGGCGCGGCGGTCCGGCCGAGCAGCCCATAAACCGGCAGCAGCTGCCCGGAAACGTAGTGCGCGAGCATCTCGCACTCGTGCTGCGCAATGCTTGAGCAAGCCCGAAAGCGGGCGCGGAACGAGCGGATCTCGCGGGCCAGCTCGGCCCGCGCCCGCTCGCTGACGTCTGGGCGCAGCAGGCCGAGCCAGTCGATCGGCTCAATCGGGCGGGTGTAGGAGAGGTGCCGCCAGAGATAGGTTCCGCGGCCGATGCCGTTGCCGAGCGTGGACACGAGGATCCGGTCTCCTGGGCGCCAAGCCAAGGCGCGCATCGCCACGGTGGCGTGGAGGTGGACGGGAGACACAAGTGCGCCCAGCCCGGTTGCGACGGCGTCGATGTTGGTCACGAGATCCGACGGCCCGAGGTCGATCGCGGCCCATGACATCCCGAGCGCCGCCGCCACCCGCTGCCCGAAGTGCAGGTCGCGACTATCGGGCAGTCCCCACGTCATCGCCCGGAGATTGTCGGTCACCCTGCCCTCACGGGCGAGCTTAGCCAGCACTGTCGCTGCCAAGCGGCTGTCGAGGCCACCCGAGAGAAGGACAGTTACCCGATCCGCGCCCGCGAATGCTCGCTCCAACTCGGCGGCGAGCGCCGACAGCAGCTCACTCGCTGCCTGCCGGGGCGAGACCACGCGGCGGCCGTACGGGGCGACGAGCGCAGGATCAATCTCCCCGTTGTCGTCAGTGACGACGGTCATCCACGAGCGCCGACCGATCCCCGAGAGAAGCGACCGGCCATCGACCACGTACTGGAACGAAAGCATCGATGCCACAGCAACAACGTCAAGATTCACACGCTCAGCGGTCGCGTGCGCGGCTGCCAAGATGTCGTGGTGCGCCGTCCCGTCGGCCGCCATGAACGCGGGTACCAGGTCGAGGGACGCGTCACCGTCCGCCTCGAGCACAGGCAGAGCGTACTGCTGACGGTTGAACGTCGCCTCAATTCGGGCGAATGCCATCCTTGCGGGTACCGATGGCCGATGCGACGATGTCCGCGTGGATGGCGATACCGGCGCCGTGGTAGTGGTGGGCGGGGCAGGCGTCATCGGCAGCGCCGTTGTGGGCGCGTATGGGCAGCGGGGCGTCCGTGTGGTGGTCGTCGACCGGGCGCCGCTCGAGCGTTACCGAGCGGGGAACGGCGCAACTGAGCTGGAGCAAGTGTCGGCGGACGTCACTCGAGACGCCGACATCGCCCGTGCCCGGGCCGAGGTCGAGGCGCTCGGTTGGGACGTGCACCACCTAGTAAGTCTCGCCGGCGGCGCCATGGATCCGGAGTTCGGCTCCTTGACGCTCACGACTGAGGCGACGATCCGCGACTCGATCGAGCTTAACTTGACGAGCCACATCCTCCTGACGCGTGCGTTCATGCCGATGCTCCCCGGTGGGTCAAGGGCCTCCGCGACGGCCAGGGACGACCGTTCAATCACGCTTGTGTCGTCGATCAATGCGCTACGCGACTACGGACTTCCCGCCTACAGCGCCGCTAAGGCCGGGATGCTCGGCTTCGCACGAGCTATGGCGACCGAGCTCGGTGGGCACGGCATCAGGATCAACGTGGTCGCGCCCGGCACCGTGATCAAGGGCGCGACCAGCACCCAACCAAAGGATATCGAGCGGCTCCGGCGGGGCAGCGCGCTGGCCCGCCTCGCTGAGCCGGACGACATCGCCGCTGCGATCGTCGCCGCATCCCACGACCTGCGGGCGATGACGGGTCAGCTAATCGTTGTTGACTGCGGGCAGACCGTCGCTACGCCGGCGTGGCGGCTCGACTCCGCTGCCAGCCAAGAACTGGCGCAGCCGTGAACCGGTCGACGTCTGAGCCCTCGGGAAGCTCGGTGCGCGTCTTCCTAAGTTGGTCGGGCGAGAGCAGCAAACAAGTCGCCAATGCGTTGAAAGACGGGATGCGGCGGCTGTCAGATCGCTTGGAACCGTGGCTGTCCGAGGATCTCCAGCCAGGCGCCGAGTGGGCTAGCATGCTCGTGCCCCAGATCAAGAAGGCGAGCCTTGCCGTCCTGTGCCTCACCAGGCGCAACGTCGGGGCGGCATGGATCGCCTTCGAGACGGGTGCTTACTACAGCTCGCGGCTGCGCAAGGCGGTCGTGCCGTACCTGCTCGACATCGAGCCGGCAGACTTAACTTTTCCCCTGGGGCTGTTCCAAAGCGTGACGGCCGACTGGCAGGGGACGAAGAGCATGTTCATCCGCGTCGGCCAGCTCGTCGACTTGCCGGCCCCGGCTGTCGAGGAGCGGTTCGCCCGCGACATCTGGCCAGAGCTCCGTGATCAGCTCACTCTCATCCAGAGGTTGCAGGCGGAGGCGGAAGAGACTGCCCACACCACCGCCAGCATCGCCAACGCATTCTTCCTCGGTCACGACCTCCGGTGGACGATCAACGTGGCAAACGCCAGACGGCCCCCGAATGAGATCAAACACGGAATCATCCAGATTCTCCATCAGGCCCGGGATCTCGGGCTCGATGACGACAACGGGGTTCGAGCGCTGAAGCAGGCGGTGAAGCCTTCCCTTGAGCTGCCAGATGATCAGTGGACCACCGAGATTCGCAACGAGGTCGACCTCGCCCTCCGGCTTGCCTTCGAGCGCATCAGCTCTTCCGTCACTCGCATGCAGCCCAACTACCGGCCCTACGATCCCGAGAACCAGCAGAGTTGGCTGCAGATGCAAGCCGAGGGACGGGCATGATGTCACCCCACACGGGCGCTCATGACGAGGCGCTGCGCCGTCCTCAAGCTCGCGCGTACGACCGCATGGACGTGGGCCACGCGACCGGAGACGACAACGGGAAGCCCGCTGTAGGCGTGATCGGAATCGGACAAGTGGGGCGCTCGGTGTGCGACCTGCTCGCGGCCCACGTGCGCCTGGTGACCTGGGACCGCGCCGACGGCGAGCCATACCCCGACGCGGAGCTCGCCGGTTGCGATTTCGCCATCGTGTGCGTGGACACTCCCGGGCGGGCCGAAGGCCGTGCCGACGTATCGTCGGTTGCCCAAGCAACGGCGCGGCTGCCCTGCGAGCAGGTGCTCCTGAAGTCGACCGTTCCCCCTGGTACCACCCGCCGCTTGGCGGCGAGCACGGGTAAGTCGATCTGTTATTGGCCCGAGTACATTGGCGAGAGCCGCTACCACAACCCCGTCTTCCCATCCCGGATTGAGGACGTTCCCTTCGTCGTTCTCGGGGGAGAGCCAGCGATCCGTCGGTGGTTCATCGATCGCCTGCTGCCGGTGCTGGGGCCGACCAAGACATACTTCCAGTGCGACGCCATCGAAGCCGAGCTCATCAAGTACGTTGAGAACGCGTACTTCGCCACGAAGATCGCGTTCGTCAACGAGTTCCGGCGTATCTGCGACACGTTCGCGGCCGACTGGCACACGGTGCGGGAGGGTTGGCTCCTGGACCCGCGCGTCGAACGGATGCACACCGCTGCCTTCGATGACGACCCCGGGTTTGGGGGTAAGTGTCTGCCGAAGGATCTGGCGGCGATTGTCACCGCGGCAGACGATGTCGGATACGCGGCCACGCTGCTCTCGGAAGTAATGGCGACGAACGCCCGCCTGCGAGGGGTGCAGGCCCATGGACAAATGGACGATGACGGTGTGAGGAGCTGATCTGGGTGGGAACCTCAGGCGGGCACCGTCCTCACCCGACATTGCCCGAGTAACTGATATCTCGTCGCGGTCACATCGGTGTTGAAGGCGTTATACATTCCGGTACTCCACCGCGAGCGCCTCGTTAGGCTCTACCGCGCCAACCTAACTCCACGCGATCCCCGCCGCGCTCGAAGCGATCTCAGTACTGAAAAAACCCGCCAGCGAGCCATAGAACGAGCCATCAAACGGCGGCATGAGCCTGAACGCCATCGCCGCCCACTGCGCGCAAAGACACCCGCCATGACCATGTGAACGCCCACATCGTCGACGAAGACTGTCGCCCAGGTTGATTCATGCAGTCCGTCATCGACGCGATGATGCACGTTTATGCGGTGCCGGCAGCCTGGGCGACAAGATAGCGCAGCACCCTCTGGGTCTTGTTCTCCTGGCTTTGCTCCACGGTTAGGGAATGTTCCGCGAGGAAGTGATGCAGAGAAGCCTGGTCCTTTTCGGCTTGAGCCAGGTCAGAAACCATCGAAAGCTCCAAAACTCCATCGCGTCGTCGATCACCAAGTGCGCAACAAGATGTGGGAATACATCGGTCTTCAGACGGCTGACGTCGTTGGTAGACGTCGGAGAGTTTGAAAAGCGGGCTGTCGTAGTTTGCTGGCGCGCCACCCGATCAGTTATTGCGGTTGACACTCGGGCCTCCTCTCGTCGCTGAAGTTGACCTTTCCGTCATTGGCATTCAGCTGACCGCTGGACAATTACACAAGCAAACTCTCGAAGGCGGCTGAGTGCCTTCCCGACAGACAGTAAGGAGAGCCGGCTGAGCCCGCCCAGCAGGATGATGCTTTCGACAAGGTCGCGCTGACGCGCACGCTCGAAGTCGAAGACGATCGGAATGCAGTTCCGCTGCGTGAGCGCCTTCGCCAGCTCATCCAGCACCTCCTTGTGAATCGTGAAGCGTCCAAGGAGCAACACCCACTGCGACGTCGTCGCGTCGATGATCCGCGCTATGTTGCCGTTGTTGAGCGTGAAGTACATGAACGAGGCGACATCGATGCCATCCACTGTCGCCTGCCGTTCGATCCGCTGCCCGCCCACTAGCTCTTCGTAGTCGATGCGCAAGTCACCCTGGTCGGCCCCATTCAGCTTCAAGTCCCAAGCTGACAGCCCGTAGACCCTGCATCCATTCAGGTGCGCTCCCGTCAGGTTCGTCCTCGCCAGCTGCACGCCCTGCAGGTTCGCTCCGCTGAGCCATGCCCCTTCGAAGCTCGTTTCATAGAAATCGGTGCGGCAGAAGTGGACTTCTCCAGGTGCGAGCCGGCGCGGTCCGCCTTAGCCAGGATCGCCTGGTGAAAATTCGCGCCCTGGAGCGACATGCTTCTAAGCCTCGCCTGAGTGAAGTTCGTATAGCTGAAGTCGTAGCCATCGAGGACGAGACCGGCGTCGCCCTCGGTGAAGTCATGGGCAGCGAGCATCGGATGGACCTCTGGATGCTCGAGTCGCCACTGGTTCCACACCTTCTTGCCGCTCCTGAGCGTGCGGAGGTGTTCTGCCGTTTGCCGCTCGCGTGCCCGGAGCTCCACGGAGCCATCGATGTACGCGCGCGCCGACGCGGCCAGCGTCTTGTCGTCTCCCGTGAACACGGGGACCGTGTTGCCCTCGATTGTCAACCGGCCCTTAACATCGCGCTCGAAGGCAAAGCCCTTGTAGAACTCGGCCACTGCCTTCTCCGGTGAACACTAATCCGAATTGACCTGCATCTGCCATTGATCACACAGTGGGCTGGGTCACCATTCGCATGACGCGTCAGCGCGTATCGCGATCGAGATGTCAGGCAGGCCGCCGCCAGAAGGTTCAAGCACGCGAACGCAGGCTAGCCGGTTGCGTACCTTCCCTGGCCGCGCGGATCTGCTCGCTAGTGAGTGGCACCGGGTGCCGCTGTCGAACCTGCAAGCGCTCGGGCAACTCGCCCCCTCTTGCTGCAGCAATCTCTTCTGATGTTGCCGCAATGTGTTGGGGTAGGTCAGTCACAACATCCACCGCCTTAGAAGACGTACATGGAACTCACTTCACCATAAGTGCCGGATACGGCGTAGTAGAGCCACACGTTGCTGCCCGTTGCCTTAGCATGCGTCACGACAGCCGAAAACGTGGCGGCTCCCTGAGGCCCCGGCGGACCGAAGCGTAGAAAGTGGTCGGGCGGCAGACCAGGAGCACCGCCAGAAGGGTGCGCCCAGACGCTACCTCCATCGGTATACACAGCATCAATCTGACCGAAGTAGTCCATCGTTCCCTCCAGGTTGCTTAAGCCCCGAGCGTCCTCGCCCCGCTGGGCGAGGACGGCATCAGTGGCGATCTCCGGTGTGGGGCGCTCGATGTGCTCGTCGATCCACCGCCAATCATCCCGGTCGTCAGGCATCTGGAAGCGCCCTTTTACCGGTTTCCGCGCAGCGCCTCGACCGCACGGCGAAGGCCTTGGACCTCACGAGCGAGTCCGGCGACCGCGGCCGAGCTCGCTCGCGCAGAGTTCTCGAGCGCGTTCATAACACAGAAGTTGGAGCGACTCGAGGAGTCCTGTGCTCGATTTGGCCACCCGCGATCAGGCCCATCTCATCGCGCATCCGCCCAGCCGTAAGTACGCCCATCATCGCCAGCACAGTCGGAGACGGGAGGGTGTACGGGTCGCAGGCGTCGAGGTTGACGGTGTACCCGATGTCGGTGAGCGCGCCGCCTGTCACCCTGCTGAGCGGGTTGGCGCCCTGATTGACGAACCCGGTCATCATCTCGGCGCCGAAGACGCTCTCCCGCCAGTGGCTGCCCTGAGTACCGGGGCCGAAGTTGTCCTCGATCGGCACTGGGACGCCTCCGCCAACGCCCGTGGCCGCCGTAACCAGATCGGCGATTGCCGTACTTGCGCAGGGCTCCTGCAGTTTGCCGAACTCAGCCATCGCGGTCTGGCCGACGAACGACCAGCTCGGCGTGAACTTGTTGCTTACCAGGCCCTTCTGGCTCCAGACGAAGTCCAACATCCCGATAACGTGACCCATCTCGTGCATGATCACGATGTCCCAGAGATTGTCATCAATCATCTTGGGAATGTCGGCGAGGTCGAACTCCATACCGCCCGTGATCGTCAAGAACTCGTGGGTGCTTCCAGCGGGACGCAGCAGGTCAGGTCCGGCACGCCCGAGGACGCGACCCGGACCATCGATCGCGACGCCAGCAGCGTCAATCCGGACGTCGTCGATGACCGTGCCACCGGGCAATTCGACGTCCTGCAGGTCACCGACAATGACCTCAGCCCACCTGTCCGCGGCTTTCTTGAATGCCTGCTTCTGGCTGTCCGTTAGTCCGCCAAGGAACCGAACCTCGATCGTGAACGGGTTCTCCGTGTCAGCTAGCCGCCTCGCTACGCTCCGGTCAGCCGTTGCCTCGTAGACCTCCTCGACCTCCACGGTATCCAGCCCGGAACCGAGACCGGCATAGAAACCCTTACCTTCGGACATGCAACCTCCTCCAGTCGACGTGATGACGATGCCCCCGCCCTTGCCGCGCGGTAAAGTGCAGCCCTCCAAACCGATCAAATTGTTGTAAGCGTTGTAGACCTAAATTCCAACTCGCTGCGGGCGCCGGCGACGAGGATCGGGCACTTGCATGTCCTCCGCTCGTGCATCGCCGGCCCGGTTTCCAATCTGCGAGATTGGTTCGATCCATTAGACCGAGAAGATCGGGAATGAGGAATACTTACTTCTACGTACGCTCGGGAGTCGGGCCCTGCAGGCGTCGGCAAAGGTCATGCCGCGTGGCGTATCGTCAGGCACGCCGTCATGGGCGCGGCCCTTGGGAGGCGGGGCGGCCGCCCCCACCATTTGAGCGAGCCGTGGCTCCGCGTTTGCGGCAACTGGTCGATGTCGACATGTTGGGCGTGGCTTCGTGACCGTGCCGAGCACCCGCACATCATCAACGCTGGAGAGACGGCGACCCACGAACCACTAATTCAAATCTTGCGCAAAGCCCGCTTTACACACGTGTAGGACAAACGGAATCAACACGAAGCGCAAATTGGATGCGCCGGCCGGCATACCGTCGTTATAACAGGCGGCAGCATTGATCGAGTCCGTAAATGCAATGGGTGGCCAATTCCAGCGGTCGGCCAGCAGGCAAGGCGAATTAGCTCGTTGACATCGTGGCGTTAATTCGGATGAGCGCGACTGGGAACGGCCGTGCCCCAGATGTCGACGATCGGATTGCGCTTGACATCGTCGGTTTGTCATCTATCCCGGAAGCCGCCCTGGATCGCGCCGGGTCGCCGTCGATGCACAGTCCACCGAGCAGGGCAGCCGGCTCGTCTTGGGATCAAGCCAGCCGACCCTATCGCAAGTGCGCCAATACGCCGCGTCAGCGTCATGGCGAAGCTCGGCCGTTGTCACGGCTCTGCGATCACCGGTTGCGGAGCGGTGACGATTCGGTGACGTGCAGCGGCGATAATGGCGCCTTGAGCGGCCCGACAGACCGAGATGCGATATGGAGGTGGTACCGGTGCATACGACGGCTCTGCGGCATGGCCGACCCGTGGCCCCTCAAGTCGCAGGTGCGCCGATCGTAACACCCGACCAAGACACCGCATGGTTCCTTCACAGCGCCCTAGGCTGTGAGGTGGCGGCCCTTGTGGCTGCTGAATGCGGCACAGCCTCCGCGTGGTTGATGATCTGGCCAATCGACGCCGTTGGTGCAGAGGCGCTGCCGCCGGTCACCACGCGTACGAGCTGCGATGCCAATCGACTGCCGAAGCAGGCCGATACTGCTTTCGCCTGCCCCGGGGGGGTCGAGCTTACCCCGGGACCTCCACCCGTGCGATGTCAGCTCGTTGTTCCGCTCCAGGCGGGTTGCACGCGGACTTCGGCATGGTACCTCGGTCGGGGTGGCCGAGCTTTCTCTCCCGAGGAGGTCCAGCTCGCCACCGTGCTGGCGCCGGGTCTGCGACTGCGACTCCATCGCAGTGCGGTCGCCGCCCAGCAGTCCGACCTTGAGCCATTAACGGCCCGAGAGCAGGGAGTGGTTGAGCTCGTCGCTCGTGGGCTAACGTCCCGGGCCATCGCCCGACAGTTCGACATCAGCGAGCGCACGGTACACAAGCATCTGCAGCATATATATCGGAAAACCGGCAATCGGGACAGACTCTCCGCCGTCCTCCACCTGCGCGACGCCGGCCTGCTCATGCTATGACTGTCACTTCGGGCGAGAGATCCCACAGCGGTTACAGCGATGTTCAATTTGCGGTGACTTTTGACTGACCCTCGTGATCGTAAAGCAAGATCACAGACAGACCTTGGTCGAAGTGGTCAATAGGCAGATGTGAAGCGTTGTCCGATGTTGCCAGAGCCCTCTAGGCAGTGCCACATTCGGCAAGGGCTGCAGCAGTAAAACCAAAGGCGCAGTGATATCAGGCGCCTGCGACGTAGGGCTTCATGAGACTACGGATTACCGCCGAGGGCCTGGCGTGAAGCTCACGGCGCAGCGTATCCGTGTAGAAGCGGTACTGCCGCACCGCCTCCGAGACGTTGCCTTCACGAAGGTGCACGCGAATAAGCAGGCTATGTGCGCTTTCCCGCAGCGGCTCGGCTCGAACGGCTGCCAGCCCAACCTGGAGCGCATCACACAACCGGTCGTCAAGGAGCAGCTGCTCGCCAATCCGGTCCAGGACGTGCAGCCGGATCTGTCGAAAGCGCTCCCGCTCATGAATGACCCAGTCGTCGTACCAACCCACCAGCACATCGTCGCCGAACAGGACAAGCTCGCGCGCGACATCGATCAGCTCCGTCTCGTTGTCCCGGCCGTCGAGCACCGCCAGCCCGCGGTTCATCACTTCCCGCAGATCGATCCTTACATCGGGATGTAACCAGATGTGGGTTTGCGAGGCGCCGACCAGAGGGAAGCCAGGCAGCGTTGGCAATCGCCAAAGAGCAGACCGCAGGCTCGCGCTGGCCCGATATTCGTCCGAGTTGAACCACAGCGTGCCGCTAACGTATGAGCGACGGACCGGCCGGTCGTGAAACGCGAGGAAGCCGACGAGACGCTGTGAGCGCGGCGGGATGTCGAGCGGCACCCCGTCGCACCGGGCATCGAAGTCCCGTATCAGCGACACAGTGACTCTGGATTGGGCCGCGCGGGTGTTTGCTGACTGTGTCACGAGCCTCCTAGAGGATGGACAAAGAGCATTATGGAGTCCCTGTACTGACCGGTCAGGTTCACGAGAACCGGCAGTCCTAACCGTCGGTCGCCCCCGACAGTGAAGTAAGTGACTGAGCCTTCCGGAGATTGTCTGTCGAGCACTTGATGGTCGAGATCGTTTTCGCGACAGTGTTGCTGCAGCTATCCATTCCATGGCCTGACCAGGCGGAGGTCGGGGCCTTACCTTGGTGATGCCTTCGGTCTCATAGATTTGGTTGTGGAGGGGCAGCGATCGGTCGGCATGGTGTCAGTCGACCAGCCTTGTCGTTGTTACTTTGGGTTGGCGCGGGAGCGGCGGGTGCCGAAGTCGCGGCCGCGAACACACATGGCGTCACTGGGACGCTCGGCCGATTTCCAATAGCAGCGGATTCGCGGGAAAAGCGTGCAAGAATGACACGACGGCGAGCCAGCCTGCCACCGCAATGATCTTTCGACGGCGCATCTCATCATCCCTCTAAAGCTGCAACCCCCCTCCTTTAGCTAGAACGATCGTCTGGTCGGTCGGAAACGTCAAGACATCTTCATGCCACGAGGAGTGGCTGCCGAGCAGTTGGCGCTCCACCTACAAGGAGAGACAAGGCGGAGCGGTGATACATGTTCAGTTCAAGGGCGGCCCACTGATTGCAGTAGTGACGTCTCGCTGCTTGGTGTAACTGGTCCTCACCGTGTGTTGTTCGGGAGTTTGGTTGATCGTGCGGCGAGGAGTGCTAGCGGCGCCACCCCCCTCGCCGGGTCTCCTCTGGTTGTTGAGGAGGGCCATGGAGCCCTTTGGGCAGGTGGCGGCCGGGCCGCCGACTTGCCATTCGTCGTGGTGAATTTCGACGAGCTTTTCCGGTCGACGTGTTACTCGATCGTGGCTGGACCCTCCAAGTGGCACGGGCTCGTTTGGGGCCGCCGCCGACCGCAGTGATTGCCCGTGACGGTCCCGTGACGTTGCCGTCCCACCCTGGAACCGTCATGCCGGCCACGACCAGCAGGAGGTGGAGGGTGGTCCGCGTCACTGACGAGCGGCAACCCCGCCAGCAGCCGCCGAGCACCACTCCCGGGCTCGCATCACGATAGTGACGACATGGGCGAGCTGTCGGCTGGTGTTGCTGGAGACCGATGTCGCCAAGCCGGTATTTGTGCGCGACTTACCGCACTCTAAGTGATTCGAGATCCGGGCGGCCTAACAGAAGGAGCAACGATGGCATTGCAGAACCCCAGCCTGCCGGGCAGGTTCAAATTCCGCACCTTCATTTATGCCGCGTCTGGTTTGAGCTACTCGGCTGTCCCGGACCTGGCGCAATACCAGATCTACGACACCCCGCATCCGGAATACGTGACTGGCCGTATTGACATCTCGGCCTTTGCCCAGTTCGGCTTCTCCACGCCCTGGCCGTTCTCGCCGACGGATGCCCCGCTCAACGGGCATGTCAGCGTGCCCAAGGGAAAGGGCCCGTTTCCGCTCGCGCTGTTCGCGCACGGCAACCATGACCCACTTGAAAACTCGACCCCGGGATACCTCTACCTCTGCGAGCTGTTCGCCTCGCACGGCATCATCGCCGCCACAATCGACGTCAACTTCCTCAACGGCTTCAACTTCGGGGAGAACGACGGACGGGCCATCGTCCACCTCGAGCATGTCAAGCAATTCCGAGCCTGGACCAACTCCCCTGTGCATCCGCTGTACCGCAAGGTCGACCTGAAGCGGATCCTTCTCGTCGGACACTCCCGCGGTGGCGAGGGAGTGGGCCACGCCTCCCTATTCAACACCCTGAGCTCCATCCAACCCGACGTCTTCAGCCCTGTGGTTCCGCTTGACGGGTCCGCCGGCTTGGGACCGTACGGATTCCGCTTGCGCTGCGTGGCCGCCATTGCGCCCACGGATCGGCAGTACGAGCCGATCGCTGGCCCGACAGTCGTCCCCGACCGGTACTACCTCGCTCACGGTAGCCGCGACGGTGACGTTTCCTCCTTTGAGGGCTACAACACCTACAACCGTGCGCATCCTGTGGACTTCGGGAATCCGGCGATCTCCGACGGCAAACTCAAGGCGCTGCTGTGGGTGATCGGTGCCAACCACAACCAGTTCAACAGCGCCTGGGCATCGGAGACTCCAGCCTCGATAACGATGCCTCGATCAGATCAAGAACAGGTTGCAAAGGTTCACCTTGGGGCGCTTGCACAGGCATTGCTACTGCGACGACGGCGGTACCTGGATGTGCTAAGAGACCACGCTGTCGCAGATGAGTGGGTGCCGACCGCGACCGACTTCGTGTCCCAATACCAAGACCCTGATCGCGTATTTCTCGAACACAACCAGGAGGGACTGGGCCCCCCGCAGATCTCAGCACCAGTCCAGGGGACGGCAACCCCAGTCGGCGTCCTAGCCGACCGCCAACTCTTCGATCTCGCCAACGCTGGTGCCGCACAGTCAACGATCACATTGCGACTGGAGTGGAGCGCTGTTGGAGACCGGCTCACACTCGACCTCAACCCAGCCACACTCCCGATCACTCACTATCGGACCCTGGCGTTTCGCATCGGCCAATCGACGGAGGCGCCCAACCGCGCCGGGCACGACCAGGACGTTACGCTTGTCATCTCCTCAGGAAGTCACACGTCCGCCGTCCGAATGAGCACGTTGCACCGATTGCTGTATCCGGACGTGACCTTCGGCGCCGGGAAGATCGTCATGCAATCGCTGAGACTGCCGGTGCGTCGCCTCGTTCGCCTCGGAATCGAGCCAAACGACCTGCGATCCATCACGTTCCTCTTCGACCAGGGGGCTAGCGGCGTGGTCTACGTCGGCGACGTGCAACTATCAAAGTGAATGGCTCTATCGAGAGGTTTTCATGATGGCTTTGACACCACCACAGGCGATAGCAGTCGAGGTCGTGGCCACACAACCGACCGAGGCCGACGATGCCGTGATTGCCCGCCTAAGCCCCGTTGTTCGACGCGCCGTGGCCCCCGCGGCCTACGTGATCAAGATCCAGCTGGAAACCATGCCGCCTGCCACATCGAGTGGTTGGGCGCTGTATGTCAACGACTTCCGGATCCCCAAGTACTGGCAATACAAAGACGGGATCTACTTCAAGGTCTACGATCCCCAATTCCTCGCTGACCATGACGGCGAACCACTACGCTTCTCAGCCAACGGGACCGAATTCAAAGAAACCGGACTGACACTGACCGCACCGGAGGTCGAGTCATCACCCGAGCAAGCCCGCGACCTACCACGCCAGGACGAGGTGCTGAATTCCCCATAAGAAGGCACAGCCAGGCACGGCAATTAATTCGCGGCGCCCTCCTTCTGCGCTATAGAGGGATTTCTGACCACCAGATATTCTGCTGGCTGCTTGTGGCACGCCCTTCCAGACTGCGCAGCTGTCAGCATCACAAGATCAGACCAATGCTTCGAAAGCTGGCGCGACGCCGATTGGATCCTCGTCGAAGGCTGGCGCTTCGACCACACCCCCACGGGTGGTCCAGCAACCGCGATGCCGACCGCAAGTGCTCCACGTCTGCACCGACCCGCCTGCCCGGGGGATCGTCTTCTCCGTGTTCTCCCTCGTCGTCCTCCTACTTTCGTCACCGCGGAGGACGGATCGCGGAGGTGCCGGCCCGACTCCGCATTTCGTGGGTTCGGGGTCACCGCATTGCTGGAAATGCGGCGGCGGCTGCCCTCAACCTGCCACGCCGCCGTTGGTTCACGTCTAGTGACAACAATCCGGTGATCTGCGGCGGGAATCGTCAGTCGTAGGCGATCTTGACGGGTTCCCCAGAAGTGTAGTGAGCCCTTACACCAGCGACAGGACGAAGGAAAGGACGAAACCTGCCGCAGTACTGAGCGCGACGGTGGGACCGCCGTGCTCGTACGCCTCTGGCATGAGGGTGTCGGCGAGTGGGGCGAGGACGGCACCAGCAGCAAAGGCCAGGGGCAGCGAAAGGGTCTCGTGTGTCGCTCGGGACAGTGGTCCGGCACCAAGAAGGACGGCGAAGATCAGAAGCAGGCCGCAAACAGTCCAGGT
>Ga0126307_10000821_pt1 | contig 20485 bp, 21 predicted proteins | sample Plot28_FD_89955 | JGI IMG/M metagenome (GOLD analysis project Ga0126307, IMG submission 89955) | Serpentine soil microbial communities from UC McLaughlin Reserve, CA, USA - Plot28 | ecosystem: Environmental > Terrestrial > Soil > Grasslands | place: USA: UC McLaughlin Reserve, Lake County... | reverse complement strand
GCTGCCTGCGCGCACACCCGCCTACCCTGTGCACTTGCCGGAGCTTCCGCACGGGCTTGCGTTGACCAGTGTCGGCTTTGCGCCCGATGTGGTGTGCCTGTCGGGCACCCTGCCAGAATGGCGGATGGATGTCCCACGAAAACGCTTGGAGGACATCATCAATCAGCTCAGCGTCGTTGGCGTGCCGCTCAACCTCACCAGGCTGGGGCGTCTCTTCTAATCGCAGCGGCAAGTCCACGGCCGTGTGACACCAGGTTGCCAGAAAGTGTCACGAGAGCCACGCGCGCGCGTTCGTCGCCAATCCCGACCAGGCCCTGACGAACGCCGGGTTGTCGCACCCACACCGCTACGGGACTGGATGCCCAGCTGGGGTTCTGATGCAAGGGCTGAGGCCGGCAAGGGCCTGCGGCAATAGGCCCCGGTGCAGGACGCCGAGGCGTTGAGTGGCGCGGGTGAGCGCGACGTAGAGCTCGGCCGCGCCGCGTGGGCCGTCGGCGAGGATCCGTTCCGGCTCCACCACCAGGACGGAGTCGAACTCCAGGCCCTTCGTTTGCGACGCCACAACCGCGCCCGGCACCCCCGGCGGCCCAATCACGACGCTGGTGCCCTCGCGACCGGCTTCGTCGCGGACGAATTCCTCGATGGCAGAGGACAATTCGTCGTCCGTGACACGCCGGGACCATGGCTGGACGCCACACGCGCGGACCGAATCCGGTGGCTGGACCCCCGGTGCGAACTGGGCGAGCAGCGCGGCGGCGACGGTCATGATCTCCGCCGGGGTGCGGTAGTTCACCGACAGCGACCGGTAGACCCAGCGGCCGGTGCTGTTCTTGCTCCTCGCGTGCGCGGCAACATACGGCTCCAGCATCGTGTCCCACGAAGTCGCTCCGGCCACCGACCGGCGTTGGGCGAGATCGCCGACCAGCGTGAACGATCGGCTCGGGCAGCGCCGCATCAGCACTCGCCAGTCCATTTCGGACAATTCCTGGGCCTCGTCGACCACGACGTGTCCGTAGGTCCAGTCCCGGTCCGCGGCGGCGCGCTCGGCGAGTTCCCGCGTGTCGCGCTCGACGAAGCGATCCGCCAGGTCCTCGGCATAGAGCAGGTCGGAGGCGAGCAGGTGGTCCTCGTCGTCCATCAAGTCCTCGCGGCTGACCATGAGGTCCAGCACACCGGCGGCGTACTCGGCCTCGGCCTCGCGTTCCCGCTCGGCGGCCTGGTCTGCCGCCTTGTCGTGGCCCAGCAGATCGACCAGTTCGTCGAGCAGCGGTACGTCCGACACCGTCCAGGCATCGCCATCGGCGCGCCACAGCGCCTGGTCGGCGCCTGCCGCACGCAGCCGGTCGGGTGACGAATACAGCTGTGCCAACAGGTTTTCCGGCGTCAGTATCGGCCAGAGCTCGTCCACAGCGGCGATGAACTTGTCGTGGTCCGCCAGCTCGGCAAGTAGGTTCGCCCGCAGCTGCTCCCATGCTTCGCGATCCGCCCGGGTCAGCCAGCCGCGGCCGATCCTGGCGATCGCCCGTTCGGTAAGCACCCACGTGACGATCTCGCGAAACACCGCCCTGGCCTCGTTATGCGGCAGCCCGCTGGCGCGCGCCTCATCCCTCGCCCACTCCGCGGTCTCGGCGTCGATCCGGACCGTGACGTCCGCCAGTTTGATCGGCAGCGGATGCTCCGGCAGTCGCTGCCGATCGGCGACGGCTGCCGCGAGCACGTCAACGATCTTCAGCGAACCCTTGAGCCGCGCGGTCTCGGGGGTGTCCTCGGCGGTGACGCGCAGGCCGGGCACAAAGTCGCCGGTGGTCATGAACACCACGTCGGTCTCGCCCAGCGACGGCAGCACGCGACCGATGTGGTTCAGGAACGCAGGGTTGGGTCCCACCACGAGCACACCATGACGTTCCATCCGCTTCCGCTGCGTGTAGAGCAGGTATGCGACACGGTGCAATGCCACCACCGTCTTCCCGGTGCCTGGGCCACCCTCGATCACCAGCACCCCCGCGTGATCGAGCCGGATGATCGCGTCCTGTTCGGCCTGGATCGTCGCCACGATGTCGCGCATCCCGTCACCGCGCGGCGCGTTGACCGCCGCGAGCAGTGCCGCGTCCCCTCCTTCGTCGCCGCTGGGGCGGCCGAGCACCTCGTCGGTGAAATCGACCACGTGTCGCCCGAGGGTGTGGAATTGGCGGCGTCGACGCATGTTCTCCGGGTGCGCGGCGGTAGCGACATAGAACGCGCGAGCTGCCGGCGCTCGCCAATCGAGCAACAGCGGTTCGTAGTCGTTCTTCTCGTCGAACAGGCCGATGCGGCCGATGTACAAGCGTTCGCCCGAAACGGCATCCAACCGCCCGAAACACAAGCCGGTGTCCGCCACGTCCAGCCGCTTTGTCCTTTTGGCCAGCGCCCGCACCTCGGCATCGCGTTCCACGAGTGTTCCGCCGTTCTGGACGTCGATGGGGCTGCGCAACGCCGCGCTGTACCTGCCCTTCACCCGAGCGCGCTCAGCGTCGAGCCGCGTGTAGAGCCCGGTCACGTAGCTCCGTTCGGACCGCAATTCGTCTTCGTACCCCTGAGTTGACATGTGCCCCTTAGTTTTTGCTAACTCGATGAGTTCCTGCGGACGCTGGCGGCGTTTCTCGGCTGACCAAGTCGCACAGCAGCTTCGCGGCCACCGTGGCCCCGTCGGTGCGGATAGTCGTGGCCACGGCGGTCGCTCTCGCTCGGGTCTCCGAAGCCAGCGCCGCTGCGAGCGCGGCCGACAAAGACTCGAAGGTCGGAGTCGGACCGTCGTGCGCCGCACCGATGCCCAGCTCGGCCACCCGACCGGCCCAGTACGGCTGGTCCGCAATCTGGGGCACCACCACCTGAGGCGCGCCTGCCCGAGTCGCAGTCGTCGTGGTGCCCGCACCGCCGTGGTGCACAACGGCAGCCATCCGGCCGAACAGTACCTGGTGATTGACCTCGCCGACGACAAAGCAATCGTCTCGGTCGTCGACCAGGGCCAGGTCGGCCCAACCGCGGGCCACGACCGCGCGGCGGCCCTGCGCTCGGATCGCCTCGATGGCCAATCGGGCGGCGTCCTCCGGGGCGCACACACTGCCGAAACCGACGTACATCGGGGGCGGCCCCGCATCCAGGAACGCTTCCAACTCGGAAGGGAGGGGACGTTCGTCGGGCAGGATCCACGCGCCGGTCTGTACGACGTGGAGGTCCGGCGAACCAGGCCACGGGCAGAGGATCGGATCCGCCGCCAGCCACGGGTGGTCGGTGAAGACGTGGTCGCGGACGTTGTCCACCGGTGGCAGGCCGAGCGCGGCGCGGTAGGCGTTGAGCGGCCCTCGGTACAGCGCGTTCACCCGCTCCGCGTCCACGTCCCACAGCACGCGGTTGTCGGTCTCTCCTGGTGGGAACGGCCGGCCCGGACGCGGCAGTGGCGACTGGTGCGGCGACGGGAGGGAACCCGGGGCGAAGGTCGCGAGCACATAGGGTATGCCGAGTAACTCGGCGATCGATCGCAGGCCGGCGGGCATCAGGCCGGTTGCCACCAATGCGTCGCATCCCTGCGCAGCTGCGGCCACGGTGTCGAACTGACTGGCTACCAGCTCTGCCGCCACCCGGGGCGCGTCCGCCGGTGTCGACGGTTTCGCGCCGTGGACCAATTGGCGCACCGACTGGCCGGCGGCAACCATCGGCACGCCGACCCGGGCCGCCTGCTGCGCGAAGTCCGGTGGCGCGCACATCCGCACCTCCGCGCCGAGTGCCCGCAACGCCACCGCGAGCCCCAACAGCGGTTCGACGTCCCCTTGCGACCCCCAAGTCGACAACAACACACGCAAATCGCAACCCCCATTTCCGCAGGTTCTGGCTTCGGCCAGCGATTGTGCGCCACGACCGGGGTCTTGCCGCAAGTCCCCCTGTGCGTTATAAGTTGAGAGTGGGAAGGCGTCCATGCGCCTTCCCATTTCGTTTGTGGGCAATGCTTGAGCCGTGATCGAACTGGCGCGCTACCGGAAGGGCCCGGCGAGCGTCGTCGTGTCGCACGACGGCGACGAGCTGCGGTTCTGGTCGTCCTACGACGACTACGGCAGGGCGATCACTGAAGAATCCCGCATCGCGGTCGCCGACTTCGTCGCCAAGGGCGAGGGGCCGTGGCCGTGGTATGACCTTGGCGAGAAGCGCGACGGCACGCTGACGATGCTCGACGCGCTCGGTGTCGACCCGTCGGCCTGGACGACACCGCTGCCCGACACTGCCCTCGATCTCTTCGACCGGGCCCGCAGCGGAAGCTCCTCGGTGATCGAACTGCTGGCCTGGGGCGCCGAGCCCGATCCCGTCGATCCCTGTGGCGCATCACCTCTTTGGTACGCGGTGCGTTCCCACAGCGCGGGCATCGTCGTAGCCCTGATAGAGGCCGGCGCCGACGCGGGCCGCCGCATCGAGCTGTCAGCCAGAGGCGAGCGATTCACGACGATACTGCACGAGATCGTCCGGCTCGGCCGTACCGTGGCGCTCGCCCACGCCCTTGCCAAGGGCGCCGGTCCTGAGCTGAGAGACTCCGACGGCGCGACGCCATTGCACGTCGTCGACGGCGACGGCGACAACGTCAACCCGGAGATGGTTCGCGCGCTCGTGCGCGCCGGGGCCGCGGTGGACGCCATCAGTTCGAGCAGTACCCAACCCATCGAACAGGCAGCCCGCCGGATTCTGCCCGCGACGGTGGCGGCGTTGGTCGACCTCGGCGCCGATCCCGGTCGCGGTCTCGAAGCGCTGCTGTCCTGGTGGGTGGTCGGGGTGCGGTTCGCCGGCTACCGCGCCCGCGACGTCGCCGACGTCATCGACGTCCTGCGTGCCGGCGGGGCCGCCGTCACCGAGCGTCACCGCGAATTGGCGGCAAGCGCGAGAGCATCGCAGGTAGAAGCCGCGCTTCGCCGCTAGAGTCGCGGCTGTGGCGGGTTACTGCCGATATGTCGCGATCGGTGACAGCCAGACCGAATGCCTTTGGGACGGCGACGATTCGGTGGGCGTGAGGGGATTCGCCGACCGGCTCGCCGAGATCGTCGACTCGCATCACCCCGGCGCTCCGCCGGCGAAGGCCGCGGTCCACGGCGCCCGCGATTGGAAGGGCTGGTCCCTCTAGAAGCCGAGGATCGACAGCGGAATCGGTGAGTTGCCGCTGGTGATCGATGACACCGCCGCCGGACAGAACATGGAGATCGCGATGCCGGTGAACATGGTCGCCGGGCCCAGCGACATGCCGCCGGCATCCGCCACCTTCGCCGCGACGTCGGCAGCGGTCTGACCGGGATAAGAGAGCATCGGGCAGATCTGCTGGCCCAGCGCCACGGCATTGGCGGTGTCGGCGGTCCCCACCCCGGCGTCCGTCAGCGCCGCAAGAAAGGCGTCGTCGGTCTCGGCCTGCGCGGGCGCAGCCCACACGAGGCCGGAAGCCAGCACACCGGCGGACAGGGCAAGGGCCATCGTTCGTCTGGTCTGCACCGGGGAATCGTACGGTCCCGGCCGCCGCCGCAGCTAACCGCGCATGTCAGACGCCCGTCCATGCGGCGTCGAGACGGTCCGCCACGTCGATGACCTTGGCCTTTCGCGACGCCGGGCTGTCGATCTCGTCGGAAACGTGAGCGGCGATGAAGCGTCTGATCTCTGCGTCGATGCCGCCGATGATGCGCACGACCTCGGCCCGCAGCGACTGGGAGGTGACGTGAATGGAGATGTCGGACGGCCGCGGCTTCTCGACGTCGAGGATCAGCAGCAGCGGCTCGGCGGCGCGCGCCGTCGCCCGCAGCGCGATCTCTCCGAACACCATGAATTTCGGCTTGTCGATGCGCAGGTCGACGACCATGTCGATCTCGAGGGGAATGCGGATTGCGAAGGTGATTGTCTCGCCGACTTTCCGGGTCACCCGGGGGTCTTGAACCCTGACCTTGGCGGTCACCTTGGCGATCTTGCCCGGCCCCTGAGCGATCGGGCCCATCTCGAAGGCATCGCCCGCGATGGCGGCAATCGCGCCGCCCACGCGGTCCTCGGTCACGGCGACCTCGAAGAATCTGCGCCCAAATTGTTCATAGGTCATGTAGTCATCGGCGTGCATGGTGTTGCTACCGTCTCACGTCCACCCGCCGCACCGGGTCAACGGGACCGAATCGAGACAACACCCGGCCGCTAGCCGCCGCCGTTTCGGCTCCGGGCTTCGGAACCGGATTCGCCGACGTCAAGAGAGTCGTCGGAGGACGTTTGGCCGACGTAGGTGCCGTCGTCCTTGTCCTCTTTGCCCGCCCGGGATCCGGCGACGTTTTCGTCCTCGTCGACGTCGTACTCGGTCTCGTCGTCATCCTCGCGCGGGCTCATGCGGACGGTCTACCCCGTCGAGTGACTCGCAAAACGGCTCAGCCGCCCGCGCCGAAGACCTGAATCCTCTTCAGTGCGGCGGGTTCAGAGCCGACCTCACCGACGACGACGCTGCGCTGTCCCGCCCGTTCGATGCCGGCCACGACGCTGTAACCGGACGCGATCAGCTTGCGCCACCGCGCGCCGGCGAGGTGCCTTGCGAGTTCCGCGCCGGTGAGCGCGACGCCGTCGCCGCTCGAGACACGCACCTGGCCGGTGAGCCGCCGCCGCATGCCGACCTCGTCGCCGTCGCATGCGGCGTCCAGGAATCGCGCGAAGATCCCCCTGCTCCCGGAGCCGACACCGCGGAATCCACTGAGGAATCCGAGCGTGCCGCCGAAGCCCTGGTTGGTCAGCAGCGCCTTCGACAAGTCGACGCCGGCAGGGACCGCGCGAACCCCGTTGCGAAGAAACTGGCGCACCATCGCTGGCAGCTCCCAAAATGCTTGCAGTGCAGCAATTTTCAGCTCGCCGTCGCGGTCTTCGAGGTCGTAGCGCAGGTATGCCGGAATCCGCATGGTCAGCGTCGACGCCATCCTCACGTCGAGCTGCACATCTCGGATCACCGTCAAGCCGACGACGATGTCGACATCAGGATGAAACGTGATGTCGCGCGGGCCGATGAAGGTGTCGTAGAAGCGCCCGATCGCCGCGGTTCCTCGGTGCGGGCGGGAGCCGACCGGATCCTCGACCCGGCCGTCCGCGGTGAACAGACCCACCCAGCGGTCGCGGTCGTGTGCGCCCGCCGCCGCCGGTGACCGCTCGACCGCAGCAAGGATGTCCGCGCGTGTGAAGGCCATACCGTTCCCTACCATCCTGACTTCCTCTCAGTCGACTACTTGGCCGCACGCAGGCACACTGTGGTTACCGCAATGTCGCGGTGTACGGCCAGAGGAGGAACCGCAATGAGCAGCAACGGGCCTTTCGGGTTCGATCCCGATGAGTTCGATCGCGTGGTCCGCGAGGCGGGCGAGGGCCTGCGCGACGCGCTCGACGGAGTCAGCAGGTTCTTCACCACGTCCGGGGAACGCGCCGGATGGGCCACGCTCTTCGATGACTTCGCGCGGCATTCACGGGCCAGGACCGAGCCGGAGACGACAGGCGAGACCGGGGACGGCGTGTGGGCCATCTACACCGTGGACGATGACGGCGGCGCCCACATCGAACAGGTCTATCCGACCGAACTTGATGCGCTTAGAGCGAACAAGGGCAATACCGATCCGACGCGCAAGGTGCGGTTCCTGCCGTACGGCATCGCTGTCAGCGTCCTCGACGCCTCAGATAGCGACGCCTAACTACTCGAAGCAGCGGCGCATGCCTGCCAGCATGGCGGTGTGGGCCTTGACCGCCTCGCGGACCGTCATCGCCGCCAAGGGCCGCGGCGCATCGATCCACATGTGCTCGGTGATGCGCGTTCCAACGTCGATGGGCTCGAACGTCACCGTCGTGCGCAGTCGGACCCGGGGGAACTGACGCGCCTCGGCCTTCACGGCACCAGTCTCCGGCACATGCAGGCGTGCCACATAGCCGATCCGTAACCGCCACGGCCCCAACGTAATCCGGTCCTGCACGCGATAGCTCTGCACGTAGCCGTCCGCGGTCTGTTCCCTGCGCGTCGCGCGCACCGCGACCACCAGCGGATGCACACGTTTGATGTTGTTCAGGTCGACGTAGAAGTCACGGACCTCGTCGGGTGGCGCGGGGATCTGCTCGGTAACGGTCCGCCGCGCGCGCGTCGCCCACCAGTTCACGCCTGGGTTGCGGGCGTAGCACCGAGCACCCGCTGGACGTCGGGTTTCATCTGCTGCAGCTGCTGGCCCGAGTGACCCCAACTGTGAATGCCGCCAGGGAAGCTGAACACGGCGTTGTTCCCGCCCGCGGCGATGTAGGCGTCGGCGAACGCATGGTTGGAATCGATCGCGAAGCCCTCCAGGAATCCGAGTCCGGCGATGGGCGCGTCGGGGCTGGCCAGGGCGGGATCGACGAGGTTGCCGTCTCCGCAGTAGATCCAGAGGCGGGTGCCGTTGGCCGCGAGCCTGCCGGCCTGCACGGTGGGATCGTTGCGGGCCCAGGCTGGGTCGCCCGGCGGACCCCACATCGCTTCGCGACTGAATCCGCCGTTCCACATCATCGCGATACCAACCTGCCCAGGGTCCGCCGAGAGGTTCAGGAAGCCCGACATGGACGCGGCGTAAATGAACTGCTGCGGGTGGTAGGCGGCGAGAATCAGCGCCGACGAACCGCCCATCGAGAACCCCACGACGGCGTTTCCGGTCTGCGGAGTGCCCTTGTTTGCCGCAAGCCAGGCGGGCAGTTCTTGGGTAAGGAACGATTCCCATTTGTAGGTGTACGTTCCGCCGTTGCCGACCGCAGGCGCGTACCAGTCGCTGTAGAAACTCGACTTGCCACCGACGGGCATCACCATCGACAGGCCTGAGCCGTCGTACCAGTCAAACGCTTGGGTGTTGATGTCCCACCCGTTGAAGTCGTCGCCGGCCTCCATGCTGTCCAACAGGTACACCGCATGCGCGTTGGGTCCACCGCTCAGAAATTCGACCTTCACGTCGCGGCCCATTCCCGGCGACGGCACATTGAGATGCTCGACCGGCAGCACGGGGCTGGAAAACGCTGCGGCCGTTGCGGATCCACCCGCGAAACCAACCAGTGCCGGCAACACCGCGGCCGCAGTGACCGCGACCGCCAGCCGCCGAATCCAAGCTCGTGACATTCCTCCAACGATCGCCATCGCTGCCCTCCCACCTAAGGCCCCGACCCCGGCTCTAGCGGACGATACGCGAAGAACTCCCAGCACCAGCGGTTTTTGGACAATCCGCACCGAGGTCTATCATTATAAAAACAATAAAATGGCCTCAATGCTTCGACGACCGAGGATCAGCATGGATCGCGACCAGCTCATCGACCTCACTCGCCGCGCTGTGAAACTGGCGCGCGACATGACAACCGACCTCACGCCGTCCGAGTCCACCGTCGCGGCGGACATCTACACATCGGCCGAACGCCTCGCGCAGGACAAAGCGATGCTGTTGGCCAGTCCGCAGCTTGTCGGCTACGCCTCCGAACTCCCCCGGCCCGGCACCTACTGCACCAAGACCGTGATGGGCCGTTCGATTCTGCTGACCCGCAGCGCCGACGACGCCGTACGCGCGTTCGACAACGTCTGCCTGCACCGCCAGTCACGCGTCGCTGAGGGCTGCGGCGCCGCGCGCAGGCTCGCTTGTCCGTACCACTCGTGGACCTACGACCTGGGCGGCAACCTCGTTGGCGTGCCAGGTAACGAAGGGTTTCCCGACACACGTTCGGCCTCGGCGAAACTCACCGAGCTACCGGCCGCCGAATGCGCCGGTTTCCTGTGGATTTCGCTGGACCGCGACGCGTCCCTCGACATCCCGGCGTTCCTCGGGCCGCTTGCCGACGAACTGGACTCCTGGGGCATCGGGCGATGGTCACCGTTGGGCGAGAAAGTGCTCGACTGCCCGATCAACTGGAAGCTCGCCATCGACACGTTCGCCGAGAACTACCATTTCGCGACCGTACACAAGAACACTTTCGCGACCATCGCTCGCAGCAACTGCACGGTCTTCGACTCATTCGGCCCACACCACCGGCTTGTGTTTCCCCTCAACGGAATTATCGACCTCGAGAACCTTCCCGAAGAGCAATGGGATCCGCTGCAGAACATGGTCGTCATCTACGCGCTGTTCCCCAACATTGTGTTGTCGGCGACGATCGCCAATGGAGAGCTGTTCCGCGTCTATCCCGCCGATGTGCCTGGCCGCTCGATCACCGTGCACCAGAACTCAACACCGTTGGACCTGTCCGACGAGTCGACGGCTGCCGGCGCGGCAGCGGTCTTCGACTACGCGCACGCCACCGTCCGCGACGAGGACTACGCGCTCGTGACCGGCCTGCAGGCAAACCTCGAGTCGGGTGCGCGCGAGCATTTGGTGTTCGGCCGCAACGAACCCGGCCTACAGCATCGCCATCAAACGTGGGCTTCGGCGATCTCGGCCAATTCCCAATCTCGATACAGCGCGAGCGAACGCTCGTAGAACGCGAAGCCGCTCACCGGTTTTCCGCGCATCGTGCCCTGATACCGGTACGGGCCTTCCATGTACTCGATCGGCAGTGCATGCGCCGGCGCCGCAACCAGAGGCTCTCCCGTTAGGTCCAGGTCGAGCGTGCGCGATGTGAGCCGGTGCCGGTCCGGCATGTACCGCAGCGCCGAGGGCGGTGGCACGAGTGGACTGACTGACTCCGGCCACTGAACGTAGCTGAACACCGCCACCTCGATATCGTCGGCATACTCGGGCTCACTATCCGGCGAACTCGTCGTCGCACCCGAGAAAGGCTGCAACGCATTGCCGTTCGTTCGGTCGAATTGCCGCCAAATGCTCAGGTCGACAGCGTTGTCGAGGTTGATCGTGCGCCACTCGTGACTACGGGCGCGAACATCGCCACCGGTGCCGCTATTTACGACCAGCGGGAACCATTGCCGGTCTACGTGACCGGCGCTGCCGGTGACCGATTCCTCGATAGATCCCCAGCGCAGAGTGCCCGTCATGGTCATGCCGGTTTGAAAGTAGGAGTACGTGTCGTCTTGGCCGAAGCAGGTGATCTTGCCGTTGTGGGTCGAGGCGCCCAGTGGAACGGGAGGACGCGAAGGTGTCACATGCAGGTCCAGATGCATGGCCGCACCGCTCTGGTCGGTACCGACCAAGCCGACGTCGTAGGTGTACGGCATCAACTGCTGCTCGTCGCGACACGTCCGCCATACGGCGGGCCCCGCGCCGCTGTCGTACGTGATTTCGAGGTGGCCGTCGCCCAGGGACATTTTCGGCGTTGCACCCGGCTGCATATTGTCAGGCGGCATGTCGTAGTCGGTATAGGTCCCATAGGTCCCGTTGTCGAGGTCGAAAAGGGCGAACGTGTAGAAGTCCGCGATGATCGCCTGCCCGGGCCGGTTCTTGTTGAAGATCGTCAGAAACGCGAACCCGCGGCCGCCGTCAGCAGTCAGCTCGCCTGCGATGAACCAGGTATCGGACTCGCAATCGGGGTGGTTGCCCTCTGCGGCCGGGAACATGAGCTGCGGGTCTTGGGAGACGAGTTGGAAGGGATATGCACGCCAGTCAGCTGATAGCGGGTTGTCCACGGCACCTGCCTTTTTTGCTATGTTTACAGCAATAGCAACTTTAGCGGTACGGACGGGCGGTGACGCCGTTGAGTGACGTCGAGAAGCGTTTCCCGTTCGACGCCTACCCCAAGGGCTGGTTCCAGGTTGCCTACAGCAGAGAGGTCGAACCCGGCCAGGTCGTCGGCCTGCACTACTTCGGGCGGCGGCTGATCTGTTACCGCGGCGACTCAGGAACCCCACATGTGCTCGACGCATACTGTCCGCATCTGGGCGCCGACATCGCCGTTGGTGGAACAGTCGCCGATGACTGCATCGTCTGTCCGTTCCACGGCTGGCGCTTCGACGGCGCCGGGTCGAACGTGGAGATCCCGTATGCGAAGACCGTGAACCGCACTGCGCGGCTGCGGGCGTGGCCAACGGTCGAGCGAGCCGGAGCCATCTTCGTCTGGCACGCGGAGGCATCGACCGAACCGGAATGGGAACTGCCCAAGATCGCTGAGAGCGAGGATGCGGCGTTCGCCTTCCACGCGCCCGAGTCCGCCCGCTGGCAATTCCGGTCCCATCCGCAGGAGGTGTTCGAAAACACCGTCGATACCGCGCATTTCGCCACCGTGCACGGCGTATCCGGGTTTGGCGACCTCGACCTCGAAACCGACGGGCACCGCCTGCGCGCGATCGCGGAGGTGACCTTCCAGACGCCGCGCGGGCCGGTGTCGGGAGCGGTCGACTCCGAGCTGTACGGCATGGGCCTCGACGTGGTCCGACATCGCGGGCTTGGCCGTTCCTGCACGCTGCTGACCGTCACCCCGATCGACGGCGAGTTCGTCGACGCCCGGTACACGTTCTTCGTCCAGACCGACCCGCAGACCGGTGAGATGACGCGGATGGGCCTTGGCTTCACCCGTGACTTCTGCAAGCAGATCGAACAGGACATCCCGATCTGGGAAAACAAGATCTATCGCGAACGTCCGCAGCTGGCCCGCGGCGAAGGCGCGATCACCGAGTTCCGCGCCTGGGCGCGGCAGTCCTATGAGGAGGCGCATCAGTGAGATCCCGTGTCTACGACAAGCTTTACATCGGCGGCCGATGGGAGTCGCCGTCGACCGGCCAACGACTCTCGGTGATCTCACCGCACACCGAGGAACCGATCGGCGAGGCCCCGGAGGCGGCGCCCGAGGACGTCGACAAGGCGGTGGTGGCCGCAAGGGCGGCATTCGACAACGGGCCGTGGCCCCGCCTCACTCCGTCCGAACGGATGGAGAAGATCGAGAAGCTGGCGGCGGTGTACAGCGGCCACACCGACGAGATGGCCGACCTGATCACCGCCGAGATGGGCTCGCCGCGCAGCTTCAGCAGGCTCGGCCAGGCCACCGGCGCGGTCGCACAGATGCACTTGAACTTGGCGACGGCGCGCGAGTTCCCGTGGGTCGAGCGGCGACAAGGCCTGTTCGGTGAGGTGCACGTGCGGCGCGCGCCGGTCGGTGTGGTCGGCGCGATCGTGCCCTGGAACGTGCCTCAGTTCCTGCTCATGCCGAAACTCATTCCTGCGCTGATCGCCGGCTGCACGGTCGTGGTGAAGCCGGCGCCCGAAACACCTTTGGACGCGCTCTGGTTGGCCGAGATGCTTGACGAGATCGCTTTGCCGGAGGGCGTGGTGTCGATCATTCCCGGCGGCCGCGAGACCGGCGAAGCGCTGGTCCGCCATCCGGGTGTGGACAAGATCTCGTTCACCGGCTCCTCGGCGACCGGCAGGCACATCGCTTCCCTGTGCGGTGAACAGCTCAAGCGGGTGAGTTTGGAGCTCGGAGGCAAGTCTGCGGCCATCATCCTCGACGACGCGGACATCGGCCACACCGTCAAGCAGTTAAAGATGGCGAGCCTGATGAACAACGGACAGGCGTGTGTGGCGCAGACCCGCATTCTGGTCAGTGAGCGCCGCCACGACGAGGTCGTCGACGCGCTCGCCGACATGATGTCGGGCCTACAGGTCGGCGATCCCGCGGACGATGCCACCGACGTCGGGCCGCTGGTCGCCAAGCGGCAGCAGAACCGCGTGCGGGGCTACATCGAGGCCGGCGTCGACGACGGTGCGCGAATAGTATTGGGGGGCACGGATAAACCGTACGACCGTGGCTGGTACGTCCAGCCCACCCTGTTCACCGATGCGACCAACGACATGCGAATCGCCCGCGAGGAGATCTTCGGGCCGGTGCTGACAGTGCTCAAATACTCGGACGAGCGCGACGCCGTGCGCATCGCCAACGACAGCGACTATGGGCTGGGCGGATCGGTGTGGACCGCCGATGTCGCCCATGGCTTGACCATCGCTGAGCAGGTTCGCACCGGCACGTTCGGTATCAACATGTACACGCTCGACACCACCGCTCCGTTCGGCGGATTCAAGCAATCCGGTATCGGCCGCGAGTTCGGATCCGAAGGTATGTCCGAATACGTCGAGCTGCAGTCAACGGTCAGCGCGGGCACCCTGCCGGATCTCAACTGAGCCACCGGGAATCGCGATTGAGCCATGTCGTGGTCGAACGGCACGGCGCTGTGCTCGTCTGCCGGCTCAATCGCCTGTCGGCAGACGCCCGCGCGGATGACGGTGTGCTCGCTCGCGCCGTGGCGACTGCGTTTCCCTGTCGAGTCGCATGCTCGCCATTTTATTCGACCCTCCATCCGCCTTTGGCGAGTTCGTCGTGGGAGACGGTGATGTCCACGGCGGTCGGCAGAAAAACATAGGGAAACACCCGATAGATTTGCTGATCACAGATCGATGATGTCGCGATCACGTGTCCGGCAGAGGCCGACATGATTAGGAGGGCAATTCAATGACCCACTCGAATCGCTGGCCACTCTTTGCTCGTGCAGCAACCATAGTCACCGCGGGACTGGTCGGGGCGCCGGTTCCCGCACACGCGGTCCCGCCCGCCCCGTTGGCTCCTCCTGCCTGTCTGTAGTAGGCGTTCGCGGGTCCCACCACGATCGTCGGAGGCGGGGTGCCGTGCTGACGTTCAACGCGACCGGACCGAACGTCCAAACCACGATGATGACCTCGGCAGGCATAACGGCCCCCATCAGCGGCTTCGTTGACGCGAACAGATTCGTCACCCTTTCTGTGTCCATGCCCGGGCCCCCTCCCGCGACCGAAACCTATAGCGGCGCTGTCGGTGACGATGGGATTGCGCGCGGCAAAATATCCAACACTTCACCGATAGTCTAATCAGGTGGTAGCTGGAGTACGGGGGCGCCTCTCAAATGCGAGAAGGAGGCGGCTCCCAAAGAAGGGCCGACGGTGTCGTTCGAGCCCATCCTCGGCGGGCTGAACGCCCACATCACCGACCGCAGCGACGTCACCTCACAGTGCACCTATGACGCGGACGGCTTCACGCGCACGTTCCGGTTGGAAGCGAACAAGTCGACCGATCTCAGGATCGTCCCCGCCATACCAAAGCTCGACAACTGGAACATCAACATCACCTGCGACAACGGCACCAGCACGAAGACCACTCAGTTCTTCTGACCGATAACGCGCCGGTCGGCCGGACTTGAAAACCGCATAGCATCATCCACCGATCTTGTGGTCAGTGACCGAGTATGCGAGGGCATCACCGCGTTCCATGCCCGAACGCCACCACAATTCGGAGGCAGTTAGGCAGTCGTTGACAAGTCCAGCGTGACTTCGGCAGGACAACACAATTCGTCGCGCTGGTTGTAGATCGCGATCTCCAGGTCCACCAGGTATCGCGGCGCGGCACCGGAGGTATCCCGCCGTTTGTTGACCGCGAGTCCGCGACCGACCATCGAGTCGCCGGCGTAGATGGACCCCTGCAGCGTAACCTTGCGACGCACGACCCGGCTGTACGGACCGGCCCACGCCGTCGCGATCCGGTCGACAAACCCGGCGATGTGCATGGTGTTGACGAAAATCGTTCGGTGGCCGCGGTTTCGGGCATACTCCGGATCGAAGTGCCACGGAATGTAGTCCCACGTGGTGCCTGCGTTCATGATCACGCGCTCGTAGCTGATCTCGTCGACCGTCTCGGGAAGCTCGCACGGCACGGCGATCTCATCCCACCTCATTACTGCGCCGCCGGGGTATAGCGGAACAACATGTTGCGGGCGACAGCCACCGGGCTGCCGTCGTCCCTGCAATACGTCTCGAGCGTCTCGATGAAATGGCCGACGCCCAGGCGGGTGGTCTTCTCCGGCGACACCGACACCACTTCCTCGACCACGCTGAGCCGGTCGCCTTCCAATACCGGTGCCAAGAACTCGACATCGTTGGACGCGTTGATGATCGCCGTACCGGGCAACGGAACTCGAACGGCGATCGAAGCGGTCGGCGGTTCACCGCTGGGTACCCAGGGCGGCGGCATCAGCAGACCGACCAACAGCGCAGGCGGCGCGACGATCCCTCCCCACACCTGCTCGGCGAATTCGGGATCCCAGTACGCCGGATTGGCATCGCGCACCATCGATGCGAAATGCTGGATGCGGGCAGCGCTCACCGCGCTGCCGGCGAACCTCGGCTCGGTGCGCGCGCCGACCATCCGAGCCGCGTCTTCGTAGCCGCCGAAGGCGAACTCGTAGCTGATGTCGGCGCTCACACCGGCAGCGCACTCTCCCGGGCGGGAAGGTCCCACTCGAGTTCGCGCGACGTGAAGTACCAACCGCCGCGCTCGTAGATGAGGCTGTCCCGATATGTGCCGGTAGCGCGTAACTCGTTGTCGCGGAACAGCAACGCGACACACTGTTGGGTCGCCTCCACACCGTCAACGGCTATCTCGTGGTCGACGGTGACCAGTCGTTGACCACTGCCACCGTCGAACGCGGCAGGCAAATCGGTGTATGTCTCCCCCGCACGCGTCAGCGACGCCCCCGCGTGACGGAACGTTGCGATCCAACCGGCGAGGTCACCCGCGGAGTACAGCCGGTTGTATCGCGCGTCCAGATCGAGAATTGCGGCGCGCCCGGCCAATCCGGCCAGTACGAATTGCTGTTGGTAGGTCATGGTCATGTGCGTTCTCCTCTAGCGATTCAGCACGTAGCCGTGGATTTCGCGGTCCCAAGCGCCCGCGCCCAGACCCCTACGGCGCAACACGTCCTTGCGGACGCGCCCGATGACGTTCTTCGGTATCTCGTCGAGCACTTCGAGATATCGCGGCACGCAGAAGTACGGCATGCGCTCCGAGCAGAAGTCCAGCAGTTCAGCGAAATCGACGATGGCGTCGGGCCGCAGCGTGAAGGCCACGAGGATGTCGTCCTCACCGAGCTCACTCGGGACGCCGACGGCCGCGGCTTCGGCCACGGCGGGATGGCGCATCACCGTCGTCTCTAACTCGACGGATGACACGTTCTCGCCGCGTCTGCGCAGCGAGTCCTTGAGGCGGTCTACGAACGTCAGGTTCTGGTCGCTGTCCAACCTGCCGAGATCACCAGTGTGGAACCATTCAGCGTGCGGCTCCACCGCCAGTCCCCCCCTGCCGGACACCGACGACACATACCCCTCGCTCATCGCATGTGTGGCCCGCGCCCGGCAGACGATCTCCCCAACCATACCGCTGGGTACTTGTTGAGACTGCGAATCGACGATGCGCACGTCGAACGCCGGATTGGCTCGTCCCGAAGTTCCGGGCACACCCTCTTCGGACACCGACTTGTACGCGATCGGGAAGGCTTCCGTCATCCCGTACATCGTCACAACGCGGCAGCCATAGCGCCGCTCGATGTCGCGGTAGAGGTCCGCCGAGATCGGCGCCGCCGAGAGGAAGCGCAGCGGCAGTTCGGCATCGCGCGGATCGGGTGGCAGATTCCACAACATCGACGCCATGGCACCGGCCCCAGCGAAGCCCGCGGCGCCGCACGCTCGTATCTCGTCCCACACCTGGGCCGGACGGAAGCTGTCGGTCAGCACGCTGGTCCCGCCCACCAGCATCGGCGCCAGCACCGTGGGTGCCGCACTGAGATGAAACAGCGGCATGGCGGTCCACAGCACCTCACCCGCGCCGAACTCCCACGCCGACGCGACGGTCTGCGCGGCGCGAAACAGGTAGGGCCAGGTGGTCGCGACCGCCTTGGAGGGCCCTGTGGTGCCCGATGTGAAGAACAACGCGCCGATGTCGTCGGGACCGGCGGGTGCGACATCCGGTGGCGTCGTCGGAGCGCCCGCCAGGGCGGTGTCCAGTGAATCATCTTGGATCAGAATCGACCTCAGTGTTTCGATGCCGTCGGAGACCTCGAGCACGCGGGGTTGGCGCGAGCCGTCTGTGAAGATGACGGCCGAATGCGACAGCCGCAATGCGTGCGACAGGAATTCACCCTTGCTCGCGCCGTTGACGGCGGCGCTCACCGCGCCGATCCGCGCGGCGCCGAGCCAGAAATATACCCACTCCGGGCAGGTACCGGTGAACAGTGCAACCGTCTCGCCGCGCCCAACCCCAAGTTCGGCCAACACGTTGGCGGCCGCGCACGACCGGTCGCGCATCTGCGCGAATGTCACAGGGGTGCCTGCGATGGACATCATGACTCGGTCACCGAACTGTTCGGCACGTTGGTCGAGCACGGCCGGAACGGTCAATTCCCCGGCGGGCATCACACCCTCGCTGCGGCGGGGTCGGGCGCGCCGTCGGCGGTGTACCCGAAATCGTCTGCTGACGGTTCAGTCCCGGGATAGAACCGGTGCGCCCACCGGCGCAGTGCGGCGTAGTCGCGTGCCTCCTCGGGGGCCAGGTTCGGCTTCTCGAGGTACTTCATGTTCTCCCAGGTGAAGAAGTCCTGTTTGATGACTTCCTGCTGCAAACGCAAGAACTTCGCAGCGCGCCCGGTCGGTTCGTCGCCGTTATCACCAGGTTCGCGCACCGATGCCTGGGTGTAGAAGTAGTCGGTGTAGTCCTCGTCTACCGGCGTCTGACCGGTGACTTCGATCGTCGCAATGAGGTCGGCGGGGAAGCGCACCAACCCGATGCCCAGCGAGTAATTGTCGTAAATGATCTTGGCGTCGACTGGGCCGTTGGGCGTCAGCCACGTTTTTTCCCGTCCGCCACCGAAATTCGCGTTGACCGTGGCGTGCAGGTGGTAACCGGCGACCTCGAAGGAAGCGGTGTTCGCGGGGTTGGCCGCCTTGTGCACATACTGCACGTGATACGGGTCGGCCGCGTTCTCGATGATCATCTGCGCGTGCACCTTGACCCGGTTGACCATCCGGCTGTGCGGATGCAGCGGGTAGTACTCATCGGTTTCCAGCTCGGGCAGCACGGGGGGCTGCCAGTACGGTGCCCGGCCGTGGCGTTCGTGCCACACCAGGATGAAGCCGTACCACTCCACGCTCGGATAGGTCCGGATGCGGACGTTCTGCTTGCAGCCGATCTTGCTGTACGGGATCACGGCGTTGGTGCCATCGCCTCGCCACTGCCACCCATGCCACGGGCAGACGATGTGTTCGCCCTCGACGGTGCCGCCGACCCCCATATTGGCGCCGAGGTGCTGGCAGTAGGCGTCGAGCACGTTGATCTGTCCCGACGCGGTGCGGAAGATCACCAGCTCCTCACCGAAGTAGTGGGCGCGCTTGACTTGGCCGGCAGCCAGTTCGGACGCGAACCCGACGATGAACCACCCCGTCGGGAAGCGATACGTCGACAGGCTGATGCCGCTGGACCCGAATTCGCGCTCCGACGGATCGAGGGTCGAATCAGAAGCCGGGTCCGTCATTCCTTCTCCATCCACGCGAAAACAGGCGGTTCGTTGAACCTGCCCGTTGCCTATTTTTACTATTTTAGGCATTCTAGGTCAAGGCGAACGAATTGAGGACGATGCATGCCCACTACGGCTCCTGTCGATCTGTCGGATTCCGCGTTGTGGCGGAACGGTTTTCCCGACGATCTCTTCGTTGAGTTGCGCCGCGAGCGGCCGATCTTCCACCACGATCTCACCGACGGCGTCGCCAAGACCGTCAAGCGCGACTTCTGGATGACGACCAAGCACCGCCACGCGCAGCGCATCCATCGAGACACCGACTCGTTCACCGCCGTCGACGGTCCGCTCATCCAGGGCGTTGGCCCCATCGGCTCGTTCCCGACGATCATCAACATGGATCCACCCGATCTGACCAAGCGGCGCAGGGTGATGTCGCACGCCTTCACCCCGAAAGCCGTCGGCAAGCTCGAGGAGGGCATTCGAAGGCGGGCCGCGTCGATGATCGACCGACTGCTCGCGGCCGGCGGCGGCGACTGGATCGGTGATGTCGCCGACGTGCTCCCGATGTCGGTCATCGGCGACATCGTCGGCATACCCGAAGCGGATCGGCCACACGTCTTCGACACTCTCGATCGCATCCTGAAGTTCAACTCGCCGGACGTGCACTTGACCGAGCAGGAGCAACTCGCCCTTTTCGGCGAAATCTTCACGTATGCGCTGGAATTCACCGCGGAGAAGCGGCGCAACCCGGCCGACGACATCTGGAGCACGCTGACGTCCGCCGTCGTGACCGACGAAAACGGCGAGCAGTTGTCCATCCCCACCAACGAGCTGGAGATCTTCTTTTTCGTGATCGCCATAGCCGGCAGCGACACCACGAAGAATGCGCTGGCATCGGGGCTGCAGGCGTTCGTCACCAATCCCGAACAGATCGAGCGGTATCGCAGTGACGAGGCGATCCGACCGCGCGCGGTTGAAGAGGTGCTGCGCTGGTCGTCGCCGATCGCGTTCTGGACCCGCAGCGCGAAGGTGGACCTGGAGATGGATGGCGTCACCATTCCGAAGGGCGGCCGTGTCGTGTCGATGCTGCGCTCGGCCAACCGCGACGAGGAGGTCTTCGAGGACCCGTTCGCATTCGACATCGGTCGCACTGAAAACCCGCACGTGACGTTCGGCGGGGGCGGTCCGCATCACTGTCTCGGCGCGATGCTGGCGCGCGCCGAGATCCGCGCT
>Ga0126307_10000820_pt1 | contig 20490 bp, 23 predicted proteins | sample Plot28_FD_89955 | JGI IMG/M metagenome (GOLD analysis project Ga0126307, IMG submission 89955) | Serpentine soil microbial communities from UC McLaughlin Reserve, CA, USA - Plot28 | ecosystem: Environmental > Terrestrial > Soil > Grasslands | place: USA: UC McLaughlin Reserve, Lake County... | reverse complement strand
TGCCCCGCGAGACCGAGGTGCGGCTCGCAAATTTGCTGCCGCTGCTGGCGCAGAAGTTCGGCCAGAGCACGGACGACCTCATAACTATAGAACTTCGCCTCACCCACCAGGACCTCGCTGCCATGGTCGCCTCCACCAGGGAGTCCGTCACCAAGGTCCTCAACGACATGCGCAACCGCTGTGTGATTGAAGTGGACTCAGGCCGTATCACCCTCAAAGACACGCGCACCCTCGCAAAACTCGGCGGTGATTAGCATTTCAACTAGTCAGCCCGCTTCGGGCCTGTCGGCCCTCGCTTTCAGCTATCAGCTTCTTCGGTACCGACCGCCCGGCCCCGCACGAGGGCACGCCGCTTGTGACAGGCGTGTTCTACGCTCGTGGGGAGGCTATGAGACGAGTTGCTGATGGCTGAGAGCCGCTGACCAAAGGGAGGCGTCAGCCTGAGCGTGCTGACTAGCTGAGTTGGAGGGCGTTTGCTCGAGCTGATCGAAGCTGTGATACTCGGGGTGGTTCAGGGCCTCACGGAGTTCCTGCCAGTCTCGAGCTCCGGACATCTCTTGCTCGGGCAGTATTTCCTCGGGCTCGACCAGGACCGTTTCGGGCTCTCCTTCGACGTGGCGTTGCACATGGGCACCCTCGTCGCCGTCGTCTCGTATTTCTGGCGGGATCTCAGCAGGATGGCCCTCGCTTTCTTGCGGTCGTTCAGGCACATGGACCTCGCCAACGATGCCGACCAGCGGCTTGCTTACCTCGTGATCGCATCTACCTTGCCTGCGGCTCTGATCGGGTTTCTGTTCGAGGGTTTCTTCGAGAACACGGTGCGCTCGCCGTGGGTGGTGGTCTTCAACTTCGCCCTCGTTGGCGTACTTTTTCTCGTCGCTGAAGCCGCGGGCAGCCGCAGCCGGCGGGCTTCCAAGCTCGGGTTCGGCGAGGCCGTCGGGATCGGGCTCGCTCAGGCGATGGCACTCGTGCCCGGCGTCTCGCGTTCGGGGGCCACGATCACGCTCGGTCTGTTTCTGGGGCTCAGGCGCGAGGAGGCGGCCCGGTTCTCGTTCCTGATGAGCGTCCCGATCATCGCCGGCGCCGGCGGCCTGCAGCTTGGGGAAGTGCTCTCCCCAGGAATGAGCGCGCACGAATGGCTGCTGTTCGTAACAGGCTTCGTCACCTCGGCGTTCGTAGGATACTTCACGATACGGTTCCTGCTCGCGTACCTCACGCATCACAGCCTGCGCGTCTTCGCCTACTACCGCTTCGCCGTCGCGGCCGTCGTCACCTTATTGCTCGTCGTGTTCTAGAACGATTGGCAGTAGCATCGCCCTACTGCCAATCGCGCATTCGGCTACGAGCGAAACCAAGAAGCCGAAGTGCTGACAGCTTGCAAAGATGGCCCGCCGTCTGTTACTTTGGTTCGATCATGCGCCACGCGGCCCGTGCATTGCGGCGATTTACCGGGGAGGGACGCTCCCTTTCCTGAGGCGCGGCCGCGCTCCTCCCACTCCGCATCCTTACAAGACCTCTACAGGAGACCGCACACGTTATGAGCCAGTCGAACTTACCAGATAGAGAACACACCCGTCTCGCTGAATCCCGGGGATTGCCTCGGGTGACGGAGATGGAGTCGCTGCGCCAGGAGATAGACTCGGTGGACGAGGAGATCGTGTGCCTGCTCGACAGGCGCGCCTGGCTGGCGCGCAGGATAGGTGAGATCAAGCACCAGAGAGGGATTTCGGCCTACGCCCCCGCCAGAGAGCGGGCCGTCCTCGACCGGGTCGCGACCCTTGGAGAGGGGGAGTTTCCCAGGCGCGGGCTCCAGGCCGTATTCCGTGAGATAATCTCCTCTTCCATCTCCCTCGAGGCCCGCCTCAAGGTTGCTTACCTGGGTCCCGAGGCGACGTTCACGCACGAGGCCGCCATGCGTTCTTTCGGTACGAGCATCGAGCTCGAGCCCCAGACCACGGTCGCCGAGGTCTTCGCCAGGGTCGAGCGCGGGGAGGTCGAGCACGGGGTCGTGCCCGTCGAGAACTCCATGGAGGGGGCCGTAACCCACACCCTGGACGAGTTGATGAACAGCCCCCTGAAGATATGTGGGGAGGTGTATCTGCCCGTCTCCCAGAACTTGATCTCCGCGGAACCGTCGATGGAGAGGGTGAACCTGGTGTGCTCGCATCCGATGGCCCTGGCCCAGGCCGCGAGCTGGCTACGGCGCGAGCTCCCAAGGGCGCGCCTGGACGAGATCGATTCGACGGCGGAGGCCGCGCGGCGGGCAGCCTCCGAGCCCGGGGTGGCCGCGATCGGTAGCGTGCTGGCGGCCGGCGCCCACGGCCTGACGGTCCTGGCGCGCAACATCCAGGACGCCCGCGCGAACACGACGCGCTTTATCGTGCTCGGGCGGACGTGGGCCGCGCGTACGGGCAAGGACAAGACCAGCGTCGTGTTCTCCGTCAAGGACCGTCCCGGTGTTCTCAAGGACGCGCTCTCGGCTTTCGCTGAAGAGGGGATCAACCTTACCCGCATCGAGAGCCGTCCGAGCCGCAAGCGCGCCTGGACCTACGTGTTCTTCGCGGACTTCCTCGGCCACCCGGACGAGGATAGGGTGAAGCGTGCCCTCGAAGCCCTCGAGGAACACTGCCCTTACGTGGGCCTGATCGGTGCCTACCCCGAAGTCTCTCCCGAGATAGCCTGACTGCCAGGGACGGCGTGGACTTCAACGCCGCCGCGCGGGAGGTTCTGGAGGAGGTTGGTCATCCCCTCCACTACACGGATATAACAGAGGTCGCGCTGCAGTCGGGGTACCTGCGGAGCGCGGGCCGTACCCCCCAACACAATGCGGGCGAGGCTCTCCGCGGACGTCAGGGACAATCCCGCTACGCTATTCGGGCAGACCGCGCCAGGCGTCTACGGGTTGAAGGAAGCATTCTAAAGCGGTTTGCAGAGAAGGTCTGCGCCCTGTGTCCAAACCGCGGCAACAGGTATCAGGCTTCAGGAAGGGCCCGCACAGAGATCCGCCACCACAGAGAGGAGCTCCGACTCCTCCAAGCTCACTCGATGTGAAAATCGCTGTAAGGCGATGCGCAGAGGGTTAACATCTCTGCGCATCGCACGTTCGGCCACGAGCTATCAAGAAAAAGCTGACATGCTGAAGTGCTGAAATGCTATATTGCGGAAGACTATTCTTACCAACGCCGAGGAGAAACCATGGTCGAGTTAGAGGAAGAGCCAGGCGAGGCGGCCTGGAAGATCAGGAACCTCCAGGACTACGACGGGCGGCTCGAGAGGGCGGCGCAGAGGTTCGACGAGATCTCCAGGGAGCGGGCCGAGCCCGCGCTGGTGGTCTACGAGACCGCCCTTATGAAAAGCGGACGCAGTGAGGATGAGATCCGCGGTCTCGTCCGCGAGTTCCGCGAGACATTCGAGGACGAGGAGGAGCCGCTGGACATCCCCCGGGTCAGCAGCATAATGAGCGTCGAGGGCGACGGCTGGTTCTTCGGGGACGAGAGCCTCCGCGTGCTTACGGGCAGGCTTCTCGGGCAGTTTCAGCACAGGGTTGCACAGTACAACTACGTGGACGAGCGCGAGGTCTTGAGACGCTGGGCGGATGGCTACGACACACGCCTGTTCGTGAGGCGGCGTATCTACGAGACCGAGCCCGTGGTAGGCGTGGTCGGGGGCCTGGACCTCACGCTCTTGCAGTACCTGCGCGTCGCGGCCGGAGGCAACACCCTTGTGCCGACCAACAACGTGCGGCGAGCGCTCGATGCCCTCGGCTACAAGGGGGACGTCTACGAGGCCCTCGCCCAGGCGGAGGTCCTCGCGCTGTACCTCGAGCTTCCCGCTCCGATCGTCGGGGAGATGCTCGAGGATCTGGGCCGCGAAGGCTTCGCCGACTTCCCCGAACCTCCGCGCGAGACCGCCGCACCTGAGGAGGCAGGCGACGAAGGAGTGCCATCTGAGGGAGGCTCCGTGGAGGGCGGTCAGAAAGGGCAAGCCTCCGCGCCCGAGGCCGGCCGCGAAGACTCCCCCCGTACTGCGGACGGCGAACAGAAGGGTTAGAGTCTAAGACTGCAAGCAAGCCCGGGAAAATGGTAGAATACCAGGCGATATCTTTACAATGACTCGTCTAGCAACCGCTCAGCGCAGCATCTCTCAGAACGGGTTCGAAGAAGGAGCAGGCGGTAGCATGGCAGACTCCAGAAAGCGCATAGCGTTAAAGCCTCACATGGACCGTATCAAGGAGTGGGTGGAGGCGGGCAAGACGGACGACTGGATCGCCGACGCCCTCGGCACCAGCGCCTCCTCGGTACAGTCCTTCCGCTCTCGCAACGACATCTACCGGCGCGAGCGCGGGCCTCGCGAGCCTGAGAGCCTGTTCGAAGGAGTACTCGACCACGGCGAACGCGACGGCTGGGGCCTGTGGCTCGACCCTTCCATCGCGCAGGATCCGATCTGGAAGGAGCACTGGGCAGGGGTGGAGGCCGTCGTCGTGAAGGTCGCCGAAGACTCGATCGTGCTCGAGGCCGACGGAGGAGAGGCAAGGTCTCAGGATGAGACCGCGCTACCAGCGGCTATCCCCGCCGGAACGTCGGAGGACGGAGAGGCCGGTCAGCCGCGCGAGCGGGGTCGCGTCAAGTGGTTCGACGCAGAGAAGGGATATGGTTTCCTGATACGTCCCACGGGCGAAGATCTCTTTGTCCATCAATCCGAGGTACAGGACGACCCTTCGGAACTCTCTCCCAACGGAGAGGTCGAGTACGAAGTGGGTAGCAACGACCGGGGCCCGAACGCCCGTCGCGTAAGGACTCTGGGCTAGAGCGGTTCGCAAAGGGATTCGATCACTTCGAACCCGCGGCTTCAGGCATCGGGATCCCTTTGGGGCCTGAGGTACTGTAGGCTCTGAGGACTGGATCATTCGACGGTGGAGGAGCCTGGATCTTCGTTCAGATGCGCCGTCGAGGCGACCTCGAGCAGGCGCAGCCTCGCTTCTCCCCGGCCCCATTGCAGGCGTGTGATCGAAGCGTTGGCAGCCCGCTGCGCGCCGGGTAGTATCTCGGGCCCGTAGAGTTCCCTGAGAAATGCTCTCATGACCCCCCCGTGTGAGACGACGACGATGCGCGCTCCGTCTCGATGGCTGGCGCTGATAAACGAGAGGGCCTCTTCGAACCGCGCGATGACCTCCTCGTCCGTCTCGGCCCCTACTAGCGCCCAGCGTTCCTCCTCGGGGATCGCGAGGAACTTTCTTGACAGCTCGGGGTTATGCTGCTCCTGCTCGGCCCAGGTATGGCCTTCCAGGATACCTCCTTGCCTCTCGCTCAGGCCATCGACAGGGACGACCTGGCCCTCGAACCCCGCACGGTCGCGGATTATCTCTGCGGTCTCCAAGGCGCGCGAGAGCGGGCTCGAGTAGAGGCCTTCGAAGGGTTTGCCCGCGAGGCCGCGTCCCGCGAGGCTCGCCTGCTTTTTGCCCTCCTCCGAGAGGGGAAAGTCCATCTGGCCCTGCCAGATGCCCTTGGCGTTCGCCGTGGACTGTCCGTGGCGCACTAGTAGTAGTTCTCGTGGTTCCGGCATCGGGTAAGCGTAGTGTATGGAGACGCTCCCGGCAAATCTTCGCCGATGCTAGAATCTGCGGGTTCGTGGTTCGATGGGGAGGCTTGCCAGGATGTTTTGGAGAGGAGAGGGAGAGGCGCCCGATGAGAGCGTTGAGATAGCGGCGAAGGAGCATAAAGGCCCCATACAGATCGAGCGCGACGCCCCCCGCCCGGCCACGATCTTGCGGGTGGCCGGGGAGTTGGAAGAACGGGGCGGCAAGATCCTCGAGCTCTTCAAAGAGGTCGATTCCCCACTCGGACGGGTGGTCCTCCCCATATATCTGCGCCAGGACGACAGGGAATTCTTCGTCGAGGTCGAGACCGGGCCCTGGGATGGCAGGAGGGCGGTTGAGGCGGTGGACAGGGCTGCTATTCTGCGGAGTTCGGAGCATGCCGAGGCCGGGCTCGAGATACTGAGCGGCTACCCCGTGCCCCCTGAGGTGGAGTTCTACTTCGGCACGTCGCCGGCAGCGCTGCTGCAGCTCGACCTCGCGCGGCTCACGCCGGACCGGCCCGAGGTGAGCGCAGGCTTGTTCCGGGAAATCGGGAGCAACCATTGGGGCGTCGACCTAGATTACGAGCCGGGGTTTCTTCCGCTAATCGAAGAGCTACTCATCGCCGCACTCGAGGGCGACGAAGCCCAGGACAGGCCGCCGCTCTCAGATGGGCTCGTGGCCGGCCTTGGGTGCTTTCTCGGCGAGACCATCCGCCGCAACGTCAGCCCACCCGGTGTCTGGCGCCAGCCCGAGGCGTGGGGAGAAGAACCGGTCGTCGAAATAGGGGATCTTGTCCTCGACCCCGTCGGCAAGGCCAAAGCCTTCCTCGAGCGCGGGCCAGAGGAGTCCCTGGCTTTCTACGCCGAGTACGTACTAGAACAGTGGGAGGGGGGGCGGGATCCCTCGTGACTCTCAGGCGTAGCGGCTGCGCAGCTCACGGACTATGTGCGAGGAGTCGATGAGCACCTCGTCGTCGATGGTGAGGATCGGTATCGCCCGCTGCCCCGAGAGCCGGATGACCTCCTCGCGCATGTCCGCGTCGGCGTCGACGGCCTCGTAGTCGAGCCCGAGCCGCTCCAGCTCGTTTTTCACCCGTTTGCAGAACGGGCAGTACTCGCCCGTATAGAGCTTTATGTCTGTCTTCTGTAGGGTCGCATCCATAGCGCGCCTCCTGATATTAGATCCGTTCTCTCGAATATATTATACCCGGAGGGGCCATATCTTACGCCGCCCTGGGCTGAGGGCCGGGCTCTTCGTCAGTCTACCGGAGGGCCTCTTCGTACTCGCTCGGGTCGTAGATGAGGGGGTAACTCTCGTCGAGGATGTCGCTCGCCACAACCTCGCCGACGACCACGGTGTGGTCGCCTGCGCGGGCCCTATCTATGAGCTTGCAGTCCAGGTAGGCCAGGCAGTCGAGGAGGAAAGGCGAGCCCCCCGGCGTCAGGCCGTAGGGAATGCCCTGGAGCTTGTCGTGGTACTCGCCGCTCGTGTCCGCGAAGTGGGTAGCAACGTCTACCTGATCCTCGCGCAGGACGCTGAGGGCGAAGGTCTCGCTCTCGAGGGCGATGTCGTGTGTGTAGCGGTCGCTCCTGACTGCGACCGCAACGCAAGGAGGACGTTCAGAGGACTGCATCACCCACGAGGCCGTCATAGCGTTGGACTGGCGGCCGCGCCGGGTTCCCATCACGTAGACCCCGTGGGTCAGGTGACGGAGGGCCGCACGTATAGAGTCCCGGTCTCGAAGGTCTCTGTCCAACACAATCCTTTCGGTACGGACAGAAGTATTTTATCAGGAGCGGGTATACTGCGGATCATGTCTATTTCCCAATGGGCAGCTACGTGAGCCTGAGCGGGCCCCTGATCTGGTTCGGCGTCCTGCAAGCCGTGATCTACCTGCTCTTTATCCGGGCCATAGACCTCTACGAAAGGGAGCCGCTGCGCTACGTGATACCCGTGTTCGTGTGGGGGTTCGCCGTTGCGACGACGATCTCGCTGATCTTCAATACGCTCTTCCAGCTCACGCTCAGCTCCGTGACGAGCGTGAAGACCGCCAACTTTTTTACCGCCGTCGTAGAGGCGCCCGTGGTGGAGGAGTGCACGAAGGGGCTCGCGTTACTCTTGATCTTCTTCGTCGCCTACCTCGCTCGCCGCAGGAGCGGCCTGGTCGAGTTCTCAGGCGTGATGGACGGCATCGTCTACGGCTCCGCCGTCGGTTTCGGCTTCGCCATCGCCGAGGACCTGATCTACGGTCTGCACTACGGCGCTGAGACTTTCATCGTCCGCAGGATCTTCGGCGGTTTCGCCCACGCGTCATTCACCTCGCTCACGGGGATCGGTATGGGTCTTATCCCCTGGGTGCAGAGCAGGGCCCTCAAGGTCGTCCTGCCCCTGCTCGGTCTCCTCGGGGCGATGCTTTTGCACGCGACCTTCAACTTTACGGCCACCGTGTTCGGGCCCGTCGGATACCTCGTATTGTTTTGCGTAATTTTCGTTTACATCGTGGTGATCATCGTGTGGCTCGCTATCGAGCGGCGGGCTATTCGCGGAGAGCTTCGGGATGAGGTAAAGGCAGGAACGATCACCTCCCAGGAGTACGCTATACTCCCCAGCTACTTCCGAACGACGGGCTACTACCTCGGGCTGATTTTCAGGGGTAAGTTGGGCAAATGGTTCAGGGCACGCAAGCTGAACGCCACCGCCGTGGACCTGGCCCTCGCAAAACGCCTCGCACGCCGCTCTGGGAGCCCCGGCAGCATGGATCGCGTCAAGATGCTCCGTCAGAAGATCCTCGACATGAGAGAGGGAGCGACCGTCCGGGCGGCCTCCTGAGGGGCCTGGCCTCGGGCATAATCCTCGCCGGTGGCGCCAGCCGCAGGATGGGGCGCGAGAAGTTGTCCCTCGAGGTTGAGGGGATGCCCCTAATCCAACGCGTCAGAGACGCGCTCGCTGGCCGCTGCCAGGAAGTGCTCGTGGTCGGCGATGACACTATCAGGCTCGCAGGGGTCTGGTACGTGAGCGGTGAGCGGCCTGGCAGGCTCGGACCGCTCGCCGGTATGGAGGCCGGTCTTGCCGTAGCAACGAACCGGTCCGCCTTTGTCGCGGCCGGCGACATGCCGTTCTTGCACGAAAAGGTGGTCGGCTACCTGCTGGAACGCCTGGAGAAGCCCGACGTGTGTGCCGTCGTCCCGCGATACCGGGGCAAGATCCATCCCCTGTGTGCCGCCTACGATCGCGACGTATTGCCGCGCGTCAGGGCGGCTCTGGACGGGAGGGTACGGGCTGTGCACCGGTTTGTCGAAGGTATGGACGAGGTCGTGTACGTCGGGGAGGAGTTGCGGCGGTTCGGGGACCCCGACCTCTTGCTTATGAACGTCAACTCGCCCGGGGATCTGGAGCGGGCGAGGCGCGAGGCCCGCCTTTGAAGAGACCGCCCTTGGGGGGCGTCCTCGGGGAGCTGGGAGACCTCCTGAGGGTGTGCGGGGGCTCGCCACCTGCCTCCGCACCTCGCAACGCAGCGGGGAGACCCCGGGTAGTCGTCGTCCTCGGGGCGCAGGTTCTGCCAGGTGGGAGACCGAGCCCGACGCTGGAGATCAGGACGCGCCACGCAGGCGAGTCATACGGCCTGGGCCGGGCCGACCTCCTGATACCGACCGGCGGAGAGGGCGAACACCCGCCCAGCGAGGCGGTCGTGATGTCGGGCATCTTGCGGAAGATGGGTGTGCCCGATGCCGCGATCCTGCGTGAGGATACCGCCAGGAGCACCTGGGAATCCGCGCTCAGGGTGGCCGAGATCGCACGCCGCAGAGGCGTTGATGAGGTCCTCGTGGTTACCGACCCGTTGCACTGCGTCAGGACGGTCGCCTCTTTTGGCAGGGTCGGGCTGCGTGCTGTGGCGGAGCCGGTTTATAGTAGTCCGATGTGGCGCAAGAAGTGGTCCCGCATGGGGCAGTTCTTGAGGGAGAGCGGGGCTCTGGTCTGGTACAGGATAAGGTACGGGGTAGGGGCGCACTCCCGGCCGTAGCCGTCGGGGCGCTGGTCGGGGCGGCCGCCACTGCTATCGCCTTCTGGAGGTGTGCCCTTGGGGCGGCCGTCCCCCTGCCGCCGGTGTGGGATGTACGATCACAATGTTTCCCACAGGGGATGCTGTATCCTCACCTGTATGTACGGTAACCCAGGGAGAGGTTCTGGACCGATCAGAACGGGTTTCGCTTGCGGGATCACGGGTGTTCTCGTCGCGCTCGCCTCGGACCTCTATTTCCTCTTTGTCGATCCCGCAGGTACCCCTGGTTGGGTCCTCGCCGCAATAGCGCAGTACAGGACGCGCCTTGCCCTCGCGTTGTTCTTGTTCCTGGCGATACTGGCGGCCCTCAGGGTACGCCCTTCGCGCCTCGACCCCGGGGTGCCCTACCGGTCGCTGCTGCTTCGCGACAGTGCCCTGGCAGCGACGACGGTCGCCGTCATGGTGGGGCTCGCGCTGTTTCTGACTACCGCTCTGCAGGCGACGTTGCTCGCCGGATCTGCACGCGACTACGCCGGGGAGGCGGCCCCCAAGATCGTCTCTTACGTAAACGAGGTCCGCACGGAGATCCAGCAATCTCGCAAAGAGCGCGGGGCCTCCCCCGAGAGGGTCAGGGATCTTCCGCCACCGGCACAGACCTCAGAGGTCGAGGCGACCCTGCAACCACCCACGCTGCGGGATCTCGGCCGCTCGATGGCCAACTTCGTCCTGCGCGCGGTCTTGCTCGGGACGGCGGGCGGGCTGGTCGGGGTGCTCCGTGGCCGTCCCGCTCTCTCGGACACCGAGAAGCCCGGTGGGGCACCTCGCGCGGAATGAGTCTCTGGCACGGGGAACAGGTCACCGCGGCGCTGGTCCTCGACGCCGTGTTCGGCGAGCCTCCGGAGTCCGTACACCCGACCGTGTGGATGGGGCGCGCGATCTCTGCCTTCGAGAAGGGGGCGCTGAGGTTGGGGAGCCCGCGCTCCAGGCGCCTCGCTGGCATCTTGCTCGCCCTCTCGGTGCCTTCGCTGGTGTTCGTCTCGACGCGGATGATACTTGGCGTCGTACCCCGCAGGCCAGCGTGGATGATCGGGACTGCCCTTATCTCGACCACGCTCTCGATGCGTGGCCTCGCCGAGGCCGCAGAGGGTGTCGAGCGCCGGCTGCACGAAGGACTTCTCGAAGAGGCCCGAACGAGGGTCGGGCGCTTTGTCGGGCGGGACACAGGCCACCTTTCGGAAACCGAGGTCTGCAGGGCGACCGTGGAATCGGTCGCCGAGAATGCGAGCGACGGTGTCGTCGCTCCCATTCTCTACGGCCTCCTCTTCGGGGCACCGGGGGCGCTTGCATACAAGGCCGTGAACACCCTCGACTCGATGGTGGGCTATCGACAAGCTCCCTACACATACCTCGGATGGGCCTCAGCCCGTCTGGACGATCTCGCGAACCTGGCGCCGTCGAGGATTACAGTACTCTCTGTCGCGGCCATCTCGGGACGCCCGCTTCGCACCCTCCTTACTGCTCTTCGCTACGGTCCGCTCACCGCCAGCCCCAACGCCGGCCTGGCTGAGGCCGCATTCGCTGGCGCCCTCGGCGTAAGGCTCGGCGGCGCCAACGCGTACGGTGGGGTGCTGCGGGATGGACCAATACTCGGCGACGGACGCCTTCCGATCCCTGACGACATCCGGCGCGCTGTCGGTCTCATGCGCCGCTGCTGCGTGCTGGCCTGCTGCGTGGCATCTCTGGCGGAGAGGGTCTTTCGTGGTTAGGGGCTGGGCACAGCATCCCGGCGACCGTCACCACGGGGCGCACGGCGACCTCGTCTCGCGGACCCTCGACGTCCCTATCGGGGAGCTGCTGGACTTCAGCCAGAACATAAACCCTCTCGGTACGCCTGTCGACGTCCCAAGAGCCGCCCGAAGAGCCCTCTATGAGGGATCAGGACGCTACCCCGACCTGGAATACACTGAGCTACGCGAGGCGCTTGCCGCTTACCTCGGCGTCCCTGCCGGGAGGATCGTACCGACCAACGGTGGGGCCGAGGCGCTGTTCCTCGCAGCCAGGGCGGTCCCGGAGGGCGGAAGGACATTGGTGCTCGAACCCACCTTCTCGGAGTACGCGGCCGCGGCCCGGGCCTCCGGCATGGAGCCCGTTCGCAGGGTGGTCCGACGGCACAAGGATGGTTTCAGGTGGGATCCCACCTCCCTCGAGGACCTCGAAGGGGTCTCCGTGGTGTTTCTCTGCAACCCGAACAACCCCACGGGCGAGGCGCTGGGCTACGGGGAAGTACTCGAGGTGGCGGCCCGTGAAAAGGAGGCCGGCGCCTTACTCGTTGTCGACGAGGCCTTCGCCGACTTCGTTCCGGGGATCAGCGTCGCAGCGATGGTGGACGGAGGCCTCTGGGTCGCGCGGTCCCTCACCAAGTTCTTCGCGATACCGGGTCTGCGGCTCGGCTGTCTCGTCTGCGACGATGCAAGACGCGTCGAGGCGCTCCAACCTTCCTGGCCGGTGAACGCTGTCGCCGCGGCTGCGGGGATCGCCGCCGTAAGGGACAGTGGCTTCGCAGAAGCCTCGGTAGCCGAGGTGGCCCGCCTGCGCCAGGGCCTCTTCGAGGCCCTGGAAGCCCTCCCTGGCCTGCAACCCTTCCCGGGCGCCGCGAACTTCCTGCTCGTGCATGGGCCCGATGGACTCCCTGGGCGGCTCGCCGGGCGGGGGGTGCTCGTGCGGGGTTGCGGGCCATTCGAGGGGTTGGGGCCAGAGTATTTCCGTGTCGCAGTGCGGAGTGCCGAGGAGAACGGGCGGCTTGTCGCGGCGGTCAGGGAGGAGCTGTAGCCGTTCGCGCCCTTATCCTCGGCGGCGCCCGCAGCGGGAAGAGCGCCTTCGCCGAGCGACTGGCCTGCTCCCTTGGAGGGGAGCGTGTCCTCTACGTGGCGACGGCCCTGGCGGGGGAAGACGAGGACCTCCAGCGGCGCGTCAGGCTCCACAGGAAGCGCAGACCCGGCGAGTGGGGCACGCTGGAGATAGGGGACCTCGACGAAGTCCTGAGAGCGGCAGAACGATGGAACGCTGTCCTGCTCGACTCCCTCACCCTGTGGGTTTCGGCCAGGGAGGAGCAGGCGCTCTCCGAGTTCGACCGGTTTCTGGCCCGGACCGAAGAGATCACCGTGCCCCTCTTGCTTGTGAGCGACGAGGTCGGACTCGGAGTCGTGCCCGCGAGCGAGGCGGGGAGAACGTTCCGTGACGTGCTCGGGACGGTCAACCAGCGTGCGGCAGCGGCGGCGCAGGAGGTCCACCTCTGCGTCGCCGGGGTAGGCCTCAGGATCAAGTAGTTGAAGGCGCTACTCTCCTTTTTCACGGTGCTCCCTGTTCGCGGGGCTTCTCTGGATGTGGCGGCGCGCGAGGTCAGCCTACTGCCCCTCGTCGGTCTCGTCACGGGGTTGCCCGGGGCCGTCCTGCTCCAGGCGGCCCAAGTAGTGCCTCCTGGCGTCGCCGCCACCCTCGCGCTCGGGGCCGTGCTTCTCGCTGGCGGTATGCACCACGCCGATGGTGTCCTCGACGTCGGTGATGCCATTATGGCCCACGGAGACCCCGAACGACGCCGCGAGGTCCTCAGAGACGCCCGCGTCGGCATCGGCGGTCTCGGCGCGCTCTTCCTGGTCTACGCCCCTACCGTGGGCGCACTCGGCGCGCTGTGCGCCACCTCCCCGGGCCGGGCTGCGCTCGCCCTGTTCGCCGGCGAGGTCTCTGCCCGCTCGGCGATGCTCCTCACGCTCGCCTTTGGGGAGCCCGCCGACGCGCGTTCCTCCTCCATTCCCTTTGTGAGGGCGCTCTCCGGGCCGCGCCGCACCTCCGGCATCGCCCTGGCGTTGCTCGCGCCGCTGCCTCTTCTTCTGGCGACGAGCGCCTTCGCCCCGTTCGCCATCCTGACCGTGCCCCTTGTCGCGCTGGGCGCCCTACAGATCTCCGCGACGAAGTTCGGCGGGATCAGCGGCGATGTCGTCGGGGCCACGGGGGAGGCGTGTCGCGCCGTGTTGCTCGTCTTGCTGTCGGCGACGATGTAGCTGATGGCTGGGCCGCGGTTAGCTTGTAGGGGCGGTTCACGAACCGCCCCTACAAGCTAACCGCTCTAAGACGTCAGTTCCTCGCCCGGCTGCATGACGTTTACGATGGTGCCTGGGGCGAGCTCGCCCACGTGCTGCTGGAACTCTTCCGCGGTGCCTGGCAGGAAAGGGAAGGTGCCGTAGTGGATCGGCACGATGTGCCTGACGCCGAGGAGCCGCGCGGCGTGGGCCGCCTCGAACGGGCTCATCACGACCTGGTTCCCTATTGGCAGCAGGGCGAGGTCAGGCTTGTAGAGCTCGCCGATCAGGCGCATGTCGCCGAAGACCGCCGTGTCGCCCGCGTGGTAGAGCTTGAAGCCGCTCTCGAACTCGATCACGTAGCCCAGCGGCTCGCCGCCGTAGATGTAGCTGCCGTCGTCGAGCTGTATGCTCGAGGAGTGGAAGGCGTGGGTAGCTGTGACCTTGATCCCTCCGACCCCCACCGTGCCGCCCTTCTGGATCGGCATGGCGTTCTCGATCCCCTGCCTTTGCAGGTAGGAGAAGATCTCGAAGTTGGAGAGTGTCGTGGCCCCCGTCTGGCCTGCGAGGGGTTCGACGTCCGAGAAGTGGTCGAAGTGGCCGTGGGTTATGAGGATCGTGTGTAGCTCCCCGACCCTCTTCATGTCGTCGGGAGTCTGGGGGTTGTCGGTGAGGAAGGGGTCTATGATTATCTGCTCGCCGCCGGCGGTCACGAACCTGAAAGTCGAGTGACCGAGGTAGGTGATCCTGGCGCCGCCTAGCATCTGTTGCACGATTTTCCTCCGTACGTTAGCCAACCATGATCCGAAAAAGGACCAGTCTAACGTATACCCTTCCCAAGGAGCGGAGAAACGGGCGCCGCTACCGTATAATTCTGCGGGCGTCCCGAGTGGGTCCTGGGCAGGTCTTGCAGCAGACAGTGACTCTTGCTGTGGAGGGCTATCGTGGCATGGCTCGGCTCTCGAGAAAAGCGTTGTAGGGGACCGGAACGGCGGCGATTACGCTGTAGCCGCTAAGATACAGGCACAGACGGCGAACATCCAAACTCGGGACCGGAGGCTGATGTGGGGTATCTGCCCATCGAAGACCACGGTATCATCGGGAACCTCTACACGGCGGCGCTCGTCGGTACCGAGGGCACCATAGATTGGCTGTGCCTGCCCGCCTTCGACTCCCCGAGCGTCTTCTGCTCCATCCTCGACGACGAGAAGGGCGGGCATTTCGCGTTGCGCCCTGTCGAGTACACCCGCAGCCAACAGCTCTATTTGCCGGACACGAACGTACTCCTGACTCGCTACTTCTCGCCGGATGGCCTGGCCGAGACCCTCGACTTCATGCCGATCATGAGGCGCCCGAACGAGCGTCAGAGGCTCGTCCGCAACGTGCGGGTCATCAGGGGGAAGATGGACTTCCGCGTCGAGTGCCTGCCCGCCTTCGACTACGCCCGCCGCGACCATACCGTCTCGGTCGAGAGGTCGGGGGCCGTCTACGAGTGCGGAACTCAGTGTCTCGGGCTGGCTACCGACGTGCGGCTGGAAGAAGGGCCGAGAAGGTCTGCGGTGGCGCGATTCACGCTCGGCGAGGGAGGAAGGGCGACTTTCGTCCTGGCGCATCTCAGGGAGGGTGAGTGGCCAGGGGAGATACTCTCGGACATCGGGTTCGAGGAGCTTCTGTACAGCACGCTAGGATACTGGCGGCGCTGGCTCTCGAACAGCACCTACCAGGGGCGGTGGAGGGAGATGGTCCACCGTTCCGCCCTTGTCCTCAAGCTCATGGTCTACGACCCGACGGGCGCGCTCGTCGCCTCCCCCACGATGGGCTTGCCCGAGAGGATCGGGGGCACAAGGAACTGGGACTACCGCTACACCTGGCTCAGGGACGCGGGGCTGGCGCTCTACGCCCTGATCTACGTCGGCTTCGAGGATGAGGCGCGCCATTTTATGGGCTGGCTGAAGGACCGTTGCCGCGAGGATGCGGACGGCCTCCTGCAGCCGCTCTACGGCATAGACGGCCGCAAGGACATAACCGAGATGGAGCTCACGCACCTCTCCGGGTACATGAACTCAGCCCCCGTGAGGCTCGGAAACGGCGCCTACAAGCAGCGCCAACTAGACCTCTACGGGGCCGTTCTCGACGCCGCGTACCTCTACAACAAGCATGGCGCTCCCCTCGACTACGACCTCTGGAAGAACCTCAGGAAGATCCTGGACTGGCTGAGCGAGAACTGGCGTGAGCCCGACGAGGGCATCTGGGAGGTGCGAGGGGGCAGGCGCCAGTTCGTCTCCTCCAAGCTCCTGAGCTGGGTGGCCCTGGAGCGGGCTGGAAGGATCGCCCGCCAGCGCGGGCTGCCAGGGGGGAACGGGCACTGGGAGGCCGAGCGCGACGCCATCTACGAGGAGATCATGGAGAAGGGCTGGAACCCCAAGAAACAGAGCTTCGTTCAAACCTACGGCTCGGACGCCCTCGACGCCTCGTTGCTCATGATGCCGCTGGTCAAGTTCGTCGGGCCCACGGACCCGCGTTGGATCGCCACCCTCGACCGCATCCAGCAGGAACTCACCTACGATACGCTCGTCGAACGCTACCAAACGGAGCGAGCGGCCCCTGACGGGCTCGAAGGGGGGGAAGGCAGCTTCAGCCTGTGCTCCTTCTGGCTCGTGGAGTGCCTCACGCAGGCAGGGCGCCTCGAAGAAGCGCGCCTCGCCCTGGAGAAGATGTTCTCCTACGCTAACCATCTGGAGCTCTACGCCGAGGAGCTCGGACGGTCGGGCGAGGCCCTCGGCAACTTCCCCCAGGCCTTCACCCATCTTGCGCTTATCAGCGCAGCGGTACACCTGGATCGCGCGCTCGGGGAGAACTGAACCGCCGTGCGCGCTCCGCTCTTCGAGGCCGTCCCGAACTTCAGCGAGGGGCAGGACCACAGGAAGATCTCACGCATCAGGGAGGCCGTCCGCGCCGTCTCGGGCGTCCGTATCCTCGGCCTCCATTCGGACCCCGACCACAACAGGAGCGTCCTAACGTTCGCCGGCGAAGAGGCCCCCGTGCTATCCGGCGCCGTCGCCCTGGCGGAGGCGTGCGCCACCGAGCTCGACCTCGCCTCCCAGTATGGTGAGCATCCCAGGATGGGCGTTCTCGACGTACTCCCGTTCGTGCCCCTCGAAGGTGCCACGATGGACGACGCGGTCAGGCTGGCCCGCAGGGCCGGCGAAACCCTGGGTTCGCTCGGATTTCCCGTGTTCCTCTACGGATTTGCCGCAACGGCCTCGCACCGCCGAGCCCTCCCCGAAGTCAGGCGGGGCGGCTACGAGGGCGTCGCCGCCCAACTCGAGGACCCCCTGTGGGAGCCGGATCACGGTCCGAAGACTCTGGACCCCAGCAGGGGTGCCGTCGCCGTCGGGGCCCGCCCTTTCCTGATAGCCTTTAACGCGTACCTAAATACCGACGACGTCGATGTCGCACGGGAGGTTGCCAGACGGATCAGGGAGAGCGGCGGCGGCCTTCCGGCCGTAAGGGCGCTCGGCTTCGGTGTCGGCGGCGAGGCTCAGGTCTCGATGAACCTGACGGACCTGGAACGGACCCCCATCCCTCTGGCTCTCGAAGCCGTTCGCTCAGCCGCGGCCGACCTCGGCGCCTCGGTAGAGTCGACCGAGCTCGTCGGCCTGGCGCCGCTGGAGGCGATCCTGCAGACGGCCCGCTACTACCTCGGCCTGCGGGAGCTGGATGCCCACGATGTGCTGGAGATGAGGCTCAATGCCGCTTCTGATTCTCGAAGCGAGTAGAGACTCGCGCCCGGGGCGTCGGGTGTGCTGATCTACCTCGCAGGACCACTGTTCTCCGAGGCCGAGAGGCGCTTCAACCTGGAGCTTTCGCAGAGGCTAGAGGCCCTTGGCTTCAACGTCTTCCTCCCGCAACGCGACGGCGTCGAGCGCGACAGAGCACCCTACGACTCGATGACCCCCGAGGAGCGGCGCCGCGCCACGTTCGACCTCGACAGGACCAGTGTCCTGGACTCGGACGTGTTCCTGTTCGTGCTCGACGGACGAGTCCCTGATGAGGGGGCATGCGTGGAGCTCGGCATCGCCTACTGTCAGAAGTACCTCGAAGGCGGCGAGAAGCTCCTCGTCGGGCTCCACACGGACACCCGCGCGGCCTTCGTCGGCGCGAGGCTCAACCCGATGGTGCGCGTCCCGCTAGACTACGTAGTCGACGACGAGGAGACGCTAGGGCGCCTGCTCGCCGAGCAGGGTCCGAGGCGTCCACGTGATGGACTACCCCCGCGGAAAGGAGCGGTGTGATGAACGGGCGCGAGATCAAGGCGGCGGCGATACAGATGTCATCGACCCCGAACAAAGAGGAGAACCTCGAGACAGCGGAACGGCTCGTACGTTCGGCCGTCTCCTTGGGGGCGGATCTGGTGACGCTGCCTGAGCTGTGGAGCTGCCACGGCTTTGAGGACGTATACGGGGATAACGCCGAGCCTGTGCCAGGGCCGACCACAGAGTTTCTCGGCGCCCTCGCGCGCGAGCTCGGCGTCTACTTACTTGGAGGTTCGATCCTCGAAAAAGGCCCGTCCCCCACAAAACTGCATAATACATCGACGTTCTATGGGCCCGACGGTGGGATGACGGCCGTTTACCGCAAGATACACCTCTTCGACGTGCGCGCCCCGGATCGCGCATACCTGGAGAGCCGGACCATTGCCGCGGGCACGGAGATAGTGACAGCGAAGGCTGGCGCGGCGACCATCGGGCTCACAGTGTGCTACGACGTACGCTTCCCCGAGCTCTATCGCTTGCTGGCGCTGCGTGGCGCTGAGGTCCTCGCGGTTCCTGCTGCCTTCACGCTCCAGACGGGCAAGGACCACTGGGAGCTCCTCTTGAGGGCGCGGGCGGTGGAGAACCAGGCCTATGTCGTCGCTCCGGCCCAGTGGGGAAGGAAGGCCGATGGACGCTGGACCTACGGACGATCCATCATCGTGGACCCGTGGGGCACGGTGCTGGCCCAATGCCCCGACCGCGACGGGTACGCGCTCGCCGATCTGGACCTCGATTACCTCGACCGTTTCCGAGAAGAGTTCCCCGCCCTCGAGAACCGCCGTCCCGAGGCTTACGACTGGGAGAGAGCCTCTGACACAAACCATCTGGCCGCATCGGTACGTACATACCATGGAGTGGTCGGCGGAGATGCCGCTGAGGGCACTTTCCCTGTCCGGAATGAAGGTCCGTGAGCGGCCCGGTCGAGCCCTATAGAGGGTTCTGCGGTTACCGAGGCGGAGCCGAGAGGCCGGAGTGCGGTTTGACTGGCTAGCTCAGAATCCCGGGTGGGAGGGAGATGTTCGGACCGGTAGTGAGAGTCGTGGGAGACGAAGAGTTGGTACGCCGGGTAGCGAAAGGGGACGACCGGGCGCTCTCGGAGCTGTACGACCGCTACTCACGGCCGGTCTACGCCACGGGCATCAGGGTGCTCGGGGATGCCTCCCTGGCCGAGGAGCTGGTCCAGGATGCCTTCACGAGCGTCTGGCGGGCGGCGGGATCGTTCGACCCCGGGCGGGCGAGTTTCACAACCTGGCTCTATCGGATCACCCGCAACCGGGCCGTGGATCTCAACCGGAGGCGGCGGGCCAGGCCTCTGTCTGCCGGAGAGGATCCGCTTCAAAACGTGTCCGGCGGCCCCGAGCCCGAGGGGGGTGTGGATGGCTGGGACGTTGCCAGGGCGCTCTCGCGTATCCCCGATGAGCACCGGGAAGTGTTGACCCTGATGTACTTCGACGGGCTCTCTCAGCGCGAGATCTCCCACCGGACCGGCGTCCCCTTGGGGACGATCAAGAGCCGCAGCACGGCTGCACTAAAGAAGCTCCACAGGAGCTTGGTACGCCCCGAAGCCGAGGAGTTCCGACATGAGTGAAGACCGCTTCGAGGAGCTCCTCGGCCCCTACCTCCTCGGCGAGCTCTCAGTCGAAGAGGAACGCGAACTGGAGCGCCATCTGGAGGAGTGCTCTGAATGTCGGGGTGAGCTGGCGCGCGCCAGCCAGACCCACGATCTCCTCCGGGGACTGGCAGCCGGCGGGCCCCCGCCGGAGCTCAAGGCCCGCGTGCTGGCACGGGCGAGGGACGAGATCCCGGCCCACTCCCGAAGCGGATGGAGGCTCTGGGTGCCCGTGGCTGCGGCGCTGCTGCTCGCCGCGATTGTGGGTGCCTGGCTGCTCCAGCCTGTTGTCAGGGACTCTTCGGCCGAGCTGGCGCTGACCGCCACGGCTCTGGCCCCAGGGGCTAGTGGCGACCTTCGAGGAGAGAAGACGGCAGAGAACTTGCAGATCGAGCTGGAAGTGCGGGATCTGCCCAAACTCCGAAGGTACGAATACTACGAGATGTGGTACGCCAGGGAAGACGGTGGAAGGATCAGCTGCGGTACCTTCCGCGCGCAGCATAGAGGTCAGACCACCGTGAACCTCAGTGCCCCTGCTAGCGCCGTGTCGTACCCGATAATCGAGGTGACTCGCGAGCCCGACGATGGTGACCCCGGATCTAGCGGGGAGAAGGTCCTGGTCGGAGACCTTCGTAGTCTTTGAGCTTGCAGCATCTCAACTCTTCAGCAAGCGCCCGATAGGGCGCTTGTCAGCATTTCAGCTTGTCAGTTCTTGGCTCTTGCTGACTAGCTGCCAAGCCGCTTGGCGAAGCCGGGTGGCGTGCTGACCAGCTGAAATGCTGCATTGCTTCATGTTTCGACGGGTCCTGAGGTGCCCAGTACTCCTCCCGAACGGTCCTTGGCCCGCACCGCCACGTACGCTTCTGAGGTCCTGACCACCATGGCCGTCTCGAATCCCTCTCGGGGTACTG
>Ga0126307_10000819_pt1 | contig 20496 bp, 16 predicted proteins | sample Plot28_FD_89955 | JGI IMG/M metagenome (GOLD analysis project Ga0126307, IMG submission 89955) | Serpentine soil microbial communities from UC McLaughlin Reserve, CA, USA - Plot28 | ecosystem: Environmental > Terrestrial > Soil > Grasslands | place: USA: UC McLaughlin Reserve, Lake County... | reverse complement strand
GCGGCCCTGGCACTTGCGGCCTCGCCGGGCGCGCTCGCGCACGATCGCGGCGGCCCGGGTGCGCCCGGCGTCCAGCAGCAGATCGTCACGGCAATTGTCGGCGCTTCGAAGGTCAGCCAGCGCCTCGGATCCCGGTCGGACTAGGGGACGGCGGAACCCAACTACGGCCCGCAGCTTGCGGAAAGGAAAAGACTGAATGAGCGGTAATGGCACGTCGCCCAGGGGCGAGCATCGCACGAGCGCCCTCTGGGGGACAGGGAACCGAGGTGGCGACTCCCGGTCGAACGCGCCGTGGGGCAAGGGCGGATGCGGCCTCGTCACTGCGCTCGTTGCAACGCTGGTCGTCGCGGCTCCGCTCGCTGCCGGCGCGCCGAAGAAGGGCGACCAGCCATCGACGTACATCGACCCGGTCCTCGTCGCGAAGGCGAACTCGACGCCGAACGCGCTGGTCAAGGTGATCATCCAGAGCACGGGCGTCAATGACGGCGCACAAGAGGCGTACGACGCCTTCCACGAGCTCCACGACCGCTCGGGCGGCAACCGGGCGGAGACCCTAAAGGCGAAGTACCGGTTCATCGCCTCCGTCGCGGTGACGCTGAAGGCGAAGAAGGTGCTGCAGCTGGCCCAGATGCCGAACCTGATCGTGACCTACGACGCCCCGGTCAAGCTCAGCGGCACAACGGCGCCTGTCACGCTCACCACGAAGCACATCTGGCCGACGGCGTCGGGCGTCAAGCCCATGTGGAACAACCGTCCCGCGAGCGGTCCGGTGCCGACGATCGCCATCGTCGACTCGGGCGTCGAGAAGAACCGGGCCGATTTCGACATGGGTACGCGGATGATCGACGACGTGGTCATCACCCAGCTTCAGCCGAACTCGGCCGGCGACGGCCGTGGTCACGGCACTTTCGTCGCCGGCATTGCAGCCGGCAGCGCCAAGGATCAGGCCGGCGCAGCTCCACAGGCCAACCTGATCTCGCTCGACGTCATGGACGACAACGGCATGGCGCGCACGAGCGACGTCATCGCCGCTGCCGAATGGATCCACAAGAACCGCGCCTCGAAGAACATCAGGGTTGCGAACATGTCGCTCCACTCGACGGTGCCGAGCAACTTCGTCAACGACCCGCTCGACAAGGCGGTCGAGAAGCTGTGGTTCGCCGGCGTCACCGTCGTCGTGGCCGCGGGCAACTACGGCAAGGAAAACGGCCCGAGCGGCGTCCCGTACGCACCCGGCAACGACCCTTTTGTGATCACCGTCGGCGCGATTGACCTCGAAGGCAGCACCAGCATCCAGCGGCACGACGTTCCGAACTGGTCGGCGTACGGCTACACGAACGACGGGTTCCGTAAGCCGGAGGTCGCGGCGGCGGGCCGGTACATGATCGGTCCCGTCCCAGCGACCGCGACGCTGCCGAAGGCCAAGGCTGAGAACGTCGTCGGCGGCGGCTACATGCGCCTGTCGGGGACGTCGTTCGCGGCGCCCATCGTGGCCGGCGCTGCCGCCCAGCTCGTGATCGAGCATCCCGGCTGGACGCCCGATCAGATCAAGGGCGCGCTGATGAAGCGGGCTCGCTACGTTCCGGACGCGCCTGAAGGCTCCGCGGGCGTCGGCGAGATCAACGCGGCGCGGTCGTCGCTGCTGACGGCCCCGCCGGACCCCAACGCATCGCTGAACAGGTTCCTCGAGAAGGACGTGCTCCTGGGGACGACGGATTTCGACGGCGCCGCATGGTTCGCAGCTGCGAAGGCCAACGCCTCCTGGGACTCGGCTTCCTGGAGCGACGCCTCCTGGAGTGACGCCTCCTGGAGTGATGCCTCTTGGAGCGATGTCTCCTGGAGCGACGCCTCGTGGTCGGACGTCTCCTGGAGCGATGTGCTCGCGGCGGCCGACGTCAGCTGGGAGGACAACGCGGAGGGCGAGGCCGTCTCTCCCACCGGCGACTACATCATCACCCCGGAGGAGGAGGCCGCCGCGGCTGCGGATCCGGAACTCAATCCGGAAGCGGCTGCGACGCCCGTCGCGCCGGCGCCGTAACCACGACTTCAGTGGCTCTGAACGAGCCGGGGCGGCGCAAGCCGCCGCGGCGCACCCTTTCGGGGGTATTGCCTCTCACCCTTTCGGTGATACCTAGAACGGGGGATGCCCCACCCAACATGCCGTCGTACGTTCAGGCCAAGTGGGTGCGAGGAGCCCGCGTTTCCTGACGGTGAATGAGGTCTTGCGGCCGATGAAGCAAGGAAGCAGTTGATGAGTGCGCCCCCGACCGAGATGAGGTTCGGGAGCGAGCTCCCGGGCCGGGATCCCGTCGGCGGGCGGCTCTCGCTGCGCGCCCTCGTCTACCTGGTTGCCGTCGCAGGCATCGCAGCGGCCGTTGCGGGCCCGTTTCTCCCCAGGCTTGAGCATCAGACCGACGGCTGGATCACGTTCCTGATCATCGCCACCGCGGCCGCCGTCGCCCAGCTCTTCCTCGTGCGCACGGGGAAGAACACCTCGTACCACACGACCATCGTCTTCCTGATCCCGGCGGCGCTCCTGCTGCCGCCGGAGCAGGTCGCGCTGATCCCGATCATCCAGCACCTGCCCGACTGGCTGAAGAACCGCGCGGCGTGGTACATCCAGAGCTTCAACATCTGCAACTACACGATCTCGATCCTCGCGGCCTCCGGTGGTGCGTACATGGTCCACCAGGCTGGGATCCTCGACGACTATCCGAACCTGACGTTTGCGCTCGCCGGGCTGACGGCGTGCGTGCTGCTCGTCGGGATCAACCACTCGCTGCTCGCGCCGATGCTCGCGCTCGCGCGCGGCCATTCCATTCGCGAGTCGGGGCTGTTCTCGCTGCAGAGCCTCTCGACGGATCTCGTGCTCGCCTCGCTCGGAGTGGGGATCGCCACGTTCTGGGGGATCAACCCGTGGCTCGTGCCATTTGCGATCGCGCCACTCGTCCTGATCCACCGCTCGCTCTCGGTGCCGAAGCTCGAGGCCGAGGCCCGCGTCGACCCGAAGACGGGCCTCTTTAACGCCCGCCACTTCGGCCAGGCCCTGAACGAGGAGCTCACGCGCGCCGCGCGCTTCGACCGGCCGCTGTCGCTGATCATGGCCGACCTCGACCTCCTGCGCGAGATCAACAACAGCTACGGCCACCTCGCAGGAGACGCGGTGCTCAAGGGCATCGCAGAGGTCTTTCGCGCCATGCTCCGCCACTACGACGTCCCAGCGCGCTTCGGCGGCGAAGAGTTCAGCATCCTCCTGCCCGAGACGGACCCGGAAGAGGCGATGGAGATCGCCGAGCGGATACGCAGGGCTGTCGCCCAGCGGCGCTTCGACGTCGAGACGTCGAGCGACCCGATCCGCGCCACCGTGTCCATCGGCGTCGCGGCCTACCCGCGCGACGGCGCCAACCCGAACGAGTTGATCCACCAGGCTGACCTCGCCGTCTACAGGGCAAAGCTCCAGGGGCGCAACCGCGTCCTCGACGCGACGACCTCGGAGCCGCTGGCGATGCCGCCCGCGCGCCGCGCTCGCCTGACTGCGGTTACGGAGGACGGCGACCACGTTGTCCCGCTGCCGCCCGTCGACGAGATGACGCCGGGGCCGGAGCGGCGCCAGGCGCCGCACCGGCCTCACGCCGTCCAGGGCCCACGCTTCTTCTCGCTCTCGAGCCGGCTCGCCGCGCTGGTCGGCGTCGTGTCGTTCATCGGCGTCACCGCCGGGGTGCTCGGCGCGATCTTCGGGACGGCCACAGATGTCTTCGGGCTCGTCGCGCTGATCATCCTCGTCGGCCTCGGCCAGGCCGTCGCCCTCGAGGTGGACGACGGCTCGATCTCCGTCAGCGCCGTGGGCGCCCTCGCGGGCGCGGCGCTCTTCGGACCAAGGGCTGCGCTTGCGCTCGCGATCACCACGTGCGTCGTGGACTGGAGCGCCAAGCGGTATCCGCTGCATCGGACGCTCTTCAACATCGGCGCGCTCTCGCTCGCCTCGCTCGCAGCCTCCGCCGCGTTCGCCGCCGGCTTCGAGGGGAGCCTGGGCGAGCTGGTTACCGTCGGGGCGGGATTGGTCGCCGGCGCGGCGTACTTCGCGGTCAACATAGGTCTGCTCAGCCTCGCACTCGCGATGGAGGGTCACGAGCGCTGGTGGCGGGCGTGGCACGAGCGTTTTCTCTGGCTCCTGCCGCACTGGGTCGTCTACGGCTTCGTCGGCGGCGTGATGGCGATCGCCTACCACGCGGCCGGCCCGTACGCCCTCGCCGTCTTCGCGGTGCCGCTGCTCCTGATGCGCAAGACGCAGGAGGCCTACCTCCGGCACACGCGCAAGAGCGCGCAGAAGCTCCGTCAGGCGGCGGAGACGATCCAGACTCAGAACGTCTCGCTCGAGAAGGCGAACCGCCTCCTGCGGGAGCGCTCGACAGCGGCGATGGAGAGCCTGTCGGCGACGGTCGATGCTCGCGACGCGTATACCGCAGGTCACTCCCGCCGCGTGCAGGAGCTTGCGCTCGCCATCGGGCGCGAGCTCGGCCTCTCGAAGGCGGAGCTCGACCTGCTCGGGCACGCGGCGCTCTTCCACGACATCGGCAAGCTCGCCGTCCCCGACGCGATCCTCCTGAAGCCGGCGACGCTGACGACGGACGAGTGGGACCTGATGCAGCGGCACGCGGAGGAGGGCGCGCGAATCATCGACCGACTCGGCTTCCTCCAGGACGCCGTGCCGGCGATCCGGCACCACCACGAGCGCTTCGACGGCACGGGCTATCCCGACCGCCTCAGGGGCGAGGACATCCCGCTCGGCGCGCGGATCATCCACGTCGCTGACGCGCTCGACTCGATGCTGACGACCCGCATCTACCGTGCGGCCCGTCCCGCCAAGGACGCGATGGACGAGCTGAAACGCTCCACCGGCAGCCAGTTCTGCCCGCGCTGCGTCGCGGCGCTCGAGCGAATCCTGCCGCCGGAGCTGGTCGAGGACGAGAACGCGCGGCAGGCTCTCGTCGCGGCCTCGGCCTAATCTGAGCCGCTCGCCTGAACTTGCATCTGAGCGAATTAGCTCTATCCTTCTTGCCATGGCGCGAAGACCAGCGCGCGAGCTGCTGGCCGGCCTCGACCGTGACGCGCTCGCCAGCTTCCAGGCCGGAATCCGCAAGCGCTACTCGGACGAGGAGATCGTCCAGCAGCTGCTCGATTGCGCCGCCCGGCTAGGGCGGTCGCCGTCGATGCGCGAGTTCTCGGCGGATCCCGAGACTTCGGTCCACCCGCAGACTGTGATCGAGCACTTCGGGAGCTGGAACGCCGCGAAACGCGCAGCCGGGCTCGTCCCGCGCCGCTTCGCGACGCGCGAGGAGCTCCTCAGCCAACTCGGCGAGCTGGGGCAAACGCTCGGACGGACGCCGACGGCGCGTGACCTCGACGAACACCGGCGCTCGATGCCCTCGAAGTCGCTCTACTGGCACACCTTCGGCTCACTGACGCAAGCACTGCGTGAGGCCGGCTTCGACGTGCCGGTGGGGGAGGAACGGTTGGAGCGCGCCGTCGACCAGGGTAGCGAGCTCGCGCTCCAGCTCGGCCACCTGCCGAAGTTCCAGGAGTGGGCGGTGGCGCGGAAAGAGGATCCGTCGCTGTTGACCGAGTGGCAGGTCTACCGGATGTTCGACGTGCGCCGCGGCGCATGGTCGACCTTCCAGTTCCTGATCAGGGAGCGACTAGTGGAGGACGGGTACGAGGTCGGCCGCGACGGGAAGCTCTCAGGCGGCCGCGGCAAGCGCCGTCAGCAGGCGTAGGCAACTCTCGCGCTCGCCCGGCGCCCGCACTGCCGGAAGCGGCGCCTCCGTGTACTCGCGATCCGGCGTGAAGCTCTCGCGATGCGTCTCACGGCCATGCTCGAACCTGAGCAGGGTTCCCTCGGCGAGCTCGCGCTTCTGGAGCGGCATCCGCATGAAGTACTCGAACACCTCCAGCGCGTGCTGGGTCGAGGCGAAGAACGTGCCCTCGGCGGCTGTCCCGAGCCACAGCGGCCGTGCCGCGCCGCGCGCGAGATAGAGGACGTCGGGCTCGCGCGCATCGAGCCACGCCGTCGCCATCGAGCCGCGCAGCTCCTCCATCGTCTCCGCGCGAGCGCCGAGCGTCTCCGCAAGCGCGAAGATCGCCTCGCTGTCCACTGACATCTCCGGGGCGTCACGGTCGAACCTGTAGGTCGCGAAGATCTCCTCGTCGTTGACGATCGTCCCGTTGTGGATCCCGACGACGTCGCCGTGGCGGACGGGGTGGTTGTTGGCCTCGATCGTCGGGTGGCCCTTGGTGTAGTCGCGGACGTGCACGAGGACCTCGCAGGCCTCCTGTGGGACGGTCAGCTCGCGCAGGAGCGCGCTCGCGCCGGCGCGGCGCTTGTGGACGACGGTGCCGCGCGCGGTCGAGCGGTAGGCATAGCCGACGGCATCGCGGCCGCGCTCGGCGATGCCCGCCAGCAGAGCTTGCGCAGCGAGTGTCCGGGCGACTCCCGCGCCCGGATCCAGGCTATATCCCGCGATTCCGCACATCGTTTGATCGTAAGAGTGGCCGCAGACAGCGCCGCTGAAACCCCTTTCGCTATGACGCTCGAAGCTTCCTTCGGTTAGTCGCCCACACGGGGCGTCCCTCGTTCGAGGGAACCCGCCTGCGAGAACCCGCGCCGATACAGGCCTCGATGGAGCCGAGCCCCCTTCCCGAGCCCAACGCCGAGGTCGAGGCCCCGGAACGCCATCTCGAAGTGGTTCCCGGCGCCGGGGAGCTCGACGTTCCCGACGTCGAAGACAAGGACGACGCGGCTCCGGTGGCGGACAGCACGCCGCTCCACGATCCGCTCAAGCTCTACGTCCGTGCGATCGGCGACGGGCGCCTGCTGACAGCGGAGGAGGAGCGCGAGCTCGCGCGCCGCAAGGACGCGGGCGACGAGGCCGCGAAGGCGAAGCTGATCGAGTCGAACCTCCGCCTCGTGATGTCGATCACCCGGAACTACACCAAGGCCGGAGTGCCGCTGCTCGACCTGATCCAGGAGGGCAATCTCGGGCTGATCCGGGCCGTGGAGAAGTTCGACTGGCGCCTCGGGTTCAAGCTCTCGACCTACGCGACCTGGTGGATTCGGCAGGCCGTCTCGCGGGCGCTCGCCGACCAGGGACGCACGATCCGCCTGCCCGTCCACGTCGCGGAGCAGGCCCGCAAGATGCTCCGCTCCCGCAGGATCCTGACGCAGAAGCTGAATCGCGACCCGACCGTGGACGAGATCGCCAAGGACAGCGGCTTCACGCCGGAGCGCGTCCGCGAGCTGCTCGAGCTCGTCGAGGATCCCGTCAGCCTGGAGACCCCTGTCGGCGACGGCGAGAGCCTCTACGGCGACCTGATCGAAGACACGAAGGAGGATGGACCGGACGTCGCGACGGCGAAGCAGCTGCGCTCGGCCGACCTCGCGGAGGCGCTCCTCCACTTGAACCCCCGCATGCGCCGCGTGCTGACGATGCGCTTCGGCCTCGAGGGGCAGTCGCCGAGGACGCTCGAGGAAGTGGGGGCAGAGCTCGGGATCACGCGCGAGCGCGTCCGCCAGCTGGAATCGCGCGCGCTGCGCGAGCTACGCAGCGTCGCGCCCGCTCTCCAGCTGTACCTGGAAACCTGACCGCTCCGCCTGTCGCTGAGAGTCTCAGACTTTCAGCCACCGTATGGAAGACGCGGCCGAGATGCGAACCGCGGCTGCTGCGGGACGACCGCAGCGAACGAAACGGGCAAAGCCCGTTTCGCAGCCGGGTTAGTTCACCGACTCGATCTCGTTCAGCCGTGAGAGGCGCTTGAGCGCCTGGCTCTCGATCTGCCTGACGCGCTCGCGGGTGAGGTCGAGGCGCCGGCCGATGTCCTCGAGCGTCCGCGGTTCGGCGTTGTCGAGGCCGTAGCGGAGGATCAGGACCTGCCGCTCGCGGTCGCCGAGCGCCGCGAGGGCGCGGGCGAGCGCCTGGCTGCGGAGAAGCACCTCGACCTGCTCGTCCGGCGTCGGGTCCTCGCCGGCAACGAAGTCCCCGAAGACGGCGTCCTCCTGGTCGCCGACAGGCTGGTCGAGGCTCGTCGACGCATGCGCGGCGGCCTTGACCTCCTTCGCCTGCTCAATCGGGAGGCTGGCCTCCTCGGCGACCTCCTCGAGCGTCGGCTCGCGGCCGAGCTGCGTCCAGAGCATCCGTTCGGCCTTGTTCAACTTCTGCAGCCGCTCGACGATGTGGACGGGCATCCGGATCGTCCGAGCCTTGTCCGCGAGCGCGCGGGCGACGGCCTGCCGGATCCACCAGGTCGCATACGTGGAGAACTTGAACCCGCGGCGCCAGTCGAACTTCTCGACGGCGCGGATCAGGCCGAGCGTGCCTTCCTGGATCAAGTCGAGGAACGGGAGGCCCTGGTTGCGGTAGTTCTTCGCGATCGAGACGACGAGCCGCAGGTTCGACTGGATCATCCGTTGCTTCGCCTGCATGTCGCCGCGCTCGATGCGCTTGGCGAGCTCGACCTCCTGCGCGGCGGTCAGCAGCGGGTGGCGGCCGGCTTCGCGAAGGAAGAGCTGCAGCGCGTCGGTCGTCGTCTCGACGAGCACCTGCGGCTGCGAGATGGGCTCCGGAGCGCGCTCCTCTTCGACGATCTCGATCCCGCGCTGCTCGAGCTCCTGGCGAAAGGCCTCGAGCTCGAGTGGATCGAGCTCGAGCGGCTCGAGCACCTCGTGGAGCTCCTGCTGGCGCACGGTGCCGCCGGTTTGCTCGGCTGCCTCGAGCAGATGCCTGACGTCCTCGCTGCCGAGGACGGTCTCGATTTCAGCCGTCGTCATCCCGCTATTTCGGTATTTCCCACTACTGGCGACGCAAAACTGGAAGCACCTCGCCTCCCGAGGCGGGTGCGAGCATAGCCCACATTCCCCGAAGGCCGCCAGAACGGCCGGCGCACGAGAAGAAACGTTATGTCAAGTCGGAACACGGACGGCCCAAACAGGCTCCTCCGCCTGCCTCCCGCCCGCCGAGGAACCGGCTTGGCCGGTTCCGAGCCGAAAGGCATCTAATGAAGGAAGCAGTTACAGCCAACGGGCAACCGAGACGGTATGTGCCTGCCAGGCGTTCCCTCGCCGGAAGTCGCAAGACTTCCGGCGACCACAAAAAAAGTTCTGCCACCAGCTGAGCCGAGGCTCCTCCGGTGGCAGAACTTTCGTCGAGCCGATTTCGCTTTCGTCCACCGATCTCGTTGACTTTCGCCTTCCGGCTACGGCCCTCGCGATCGGCTTCGTCCTAGTCACGTCCCGTACTCGACGCAGGAGGGAGACTAGGGGGCGCCCAGCGCACATTCAAGGCCTCGTGACGCGTCGAGTCCGCGAAGTTGTCGCTCTTTGCAAACTTTTCTTTTTTCCACATTTCCACAGCCATCCGTGCATTCTGTGGATAAGTCGATTCACGGTAGGATCGCCGCGTGCATCTGCGCATGCCGAGCTTCGACCGCGGCCTCACGTCCTTTCTCTGGGCAGTCGGTCTCGGCCTCTACGTCTGGCTGGGCATGCTCGCGATCGGCGTGTCGGGCGCCACAGCCTTCATCTTCGCCGGGCTCTCGGCCGGCGCGATCTTCCTCTTCGTCCGCCTCTACGGCGGCGATGAGGTCCGCCCGCCCCGCCGCCGTCAGTCGACGAACAACCGCGCCGGGATCCGGTGATCCCCGGCGAGCGCGCCCAGCAGTCGGTGCGCCAGGTCGCCGCCTAGCACCGTCGAGACGCTCCTGTGTGCGCGGAGGCTCGCGGAGGCCGGAAAGGCGGGCACCGCGGCGGATCCCTGGCGGAGTGAGCGCCGAACCCGTTGAAACCTTTCCCTCGCTCAGTACGCGATCAGCGAGTGCAGCGCGTACTTGCTGAGCCGCTCGCGGCCGCCGAGAAACGACAGCTCGATGATGAAGCAGACGCCGACGACGTCGCCGCCGAGCTGCTCGACGAGCCCGCCGATCGCCTCGACCGTCCCGCCCGTCGCGAGCACGTCGTCGTGGATCACGACGCGCGCGCCGTCGCCGATGGCGTCCGCGTTCAGCTCGAGGGCGTTCTGCCCGTACTCGAGCGCATAGGTGGCGCTGACAGTCTCGGGCGGGAGCTTTCCCGGCCGCCGTGCCGGGACGAAGCCGCATGGGACCGCGTTCGCGATCGCGGCGCCCAGGATGAAGCCCCGCGCCTCGGCGCCGAGCACGAGATCAGGGCTCTTCTCGCGCGTCCACGCCGCGAGCTCATCGATCGTCTGGCCGAGCGCCTCGGGGTCGCGCAGCAGAGGGCTCACGTCCTTGAAGCCGACGCCCGGCTCCGGCCAGTCCGGGACTTCGCGAACCCGCGTTCGGAGATCGACGGCCATCAGTGCGCGGCGATCCCGCGGAGGGAGCGCCAGAAGAACAACTGGGAGAGCTCCTGCGCAAGCTCCGCGAGCAGCTGAAGGTCCTCCATCCCACTCTGGCGGCGGTCGGGGTTTCGGGACCGCAGTGCGGGCGCCACGATCGCCGACAGTAACGCGGTTTCACGGTCGGCCGCGGTGCGAAACGTCCGCAGGTGGCGAGCATCGATGCCGAAGCGGGCGAGCTTCGCGCACGCCGCCGCCACCTCGGCCTCGCTCTCGGCGTAGACGCGGTCGCCGCCGTCGACGCGCGACTCGATCAGCCCGTACTCCTCGAGCTCGCGCGCGAACCCTGCTGTCACGCCGGCGCGCTCGCACAGCTCGCTCAGCTCGATCTCCGCCTGCTCGTAGGTGTCCGCGAGCGACGCCCGCCCGCGCCGCGCGCGCTCCTTCGTTCGTGGTGACGCAAGCTCTTGACGGATCACGCGCAGCGGCAGGAACTCGTCGCGCTGCAACCGCAAGATCGTCCGCAGGCGATCGACGTCGTCGTCCGCGTACAGCCGGTATCGCCCGGGCGTCCGGCGCGGCGCCAGCAGCCCCTGGTCTTCGAGGTAGCGGATCTTCGAGATCGAGATGTCGGGGAACTCCTCGCGCAGCAGCGTGCAGACGGCGCCGATCGTCAGCGGCTGGTTCTCCGGCGGTGTGACGGCGGTCGCGGTCACTTCTGGAGGAAGGTCAGGCGGTACTTGCCGATCTGCAGCTCGTCCCCGTCGGCGAGCTCCGCGCGTTCGATGCGTCGGCGGTTCACGAACGTGCCGTTCAGGCTCCCCTGGTCCTCGATCACGAAGGAGCCGTCGCTGCGGCGGAGGACCGCGTGGTGGCGAGAGACCGTGACGTCGTCGAGGAAGATGTCGCAGTCCGGAGAGCGCCCGATCGTGGTGCTGTCCTCGGTGGGCACGAAATGCTCGCCGGCTCGCCCACCGCCCGAGCGGACGACGAGCGCCGGGCCCTCCATGCCAAGATCCTCCAACGGCGAGGCCTCTTCGAGGTCGTCGGGGTCGAACGCCATCGTCGTGTCTCCCCCACTCGAGTCGCGCACGAGCGCCGCGCCGCACTTCGAGCAGAAGTTCGCTGCTTCAGGGTTCTGAAACCCGCACTCCGGGCAGTAGACGTGGCTCATGGCGACGGCTACGCCTCGGCCGGTGGTGCCGCCTTGCCCGCAAGGATCTCCGTCAGCCGGTCGACGTCGACCTCACTGAGCGGGCTCTCCCCCGCGCCGACCTGGCGCTGCAGCCGCGCGACGAGCTCGGCGCGGAGGATGTCGATCTTCCCGTGCAAGAGCCGTCGGCGGTACGAAACCTCCTGCTCCTCTCGCTGGAGCTGGTCGATCAGCTCCTTCAGATCGGAGTCGGAAAGCGTGGAGAGATCGGGCAATGGTTCCAAGGGAGGCCTTTCGTTCGGGAGAGGTCAGTTAACCAGCAGGACGACTAAGGGTCAACCTCACGTTGAGCTTTTGATCAGACTGTGACCTCCTCGCCGTGTTCGAGGACATTCTCCACCAGCTCGCGCAGCTCGCTTTCGAGCTCCGCCGAGGTTTCCTCGTCCGCGCCCTCGGCGTAGACGTGGACGACGGGCTCGTCGGGGTCGGGCAGGACCTGCGCCCACCCGCGTTCGTCGAACACTTTGATCCCGTCGCTGAGGTCGACCTCGCGATCCTTCAGCCGCTCGGTGAGCACGCGCATGACGAGGCCCTTCTGGCTCCACGGGCAGGGGACGCGCCGGTGGACGACGTGGGACTCGGGCAGGTCGGAGACCAGCTTGGAGAGCGGCTGATCTACGGGAGCGAGCAGCTCGAGGAGCTTGCAGAGGCTCGCCATCGCGTCGTAGGCGGGGAGGAACTCCGGGAACAGGTAACCGCCGCCGACGGCGCCGGCGAAGATCACGTCCTTCTCCGCTGCTGCCTTCGTAAGCGCCGCGAGGGACGCCGGCGTCCGAACCACCTCGAGTGGACGGTCTTCGACGAGCCGCTCGACCTGGCTCGTGACCGTGATCGGGAACGCGAGCTTCCCCCGCTTCCCGTTGCCGCCGATCAGGCGCAGATAGAGCAGGAGTGCCTGCTCGACCGGAATCTCGCGCGCTTCGTCGTCGATCACGTACAGGCGCTCCGCGGCGCGGTCGAAAACGACGCCAAGATCGGCGCCGATCGTCGCGACGAGGCGCTTCGCCTGGCCGACCAGACCGCGCAGCGGCGTGCTCTCAGCGGGCTGGTCGGCGCTGAAGCCATGCGCTGCGACGGCTTCGACGCCGAGGGGGCCGAGCAGGAGCGGCAGGACGAAGGACGCCGCCGAGTAGCCATAGTCGATCACGATCTTGAAGCGTCGCGCGCGGATCGCCTCGGCGTCCAGGCTCGCGAGCAAGTCGTCCGCGTAGCCCTCGCGTGCCCGCGCCGGATAGGTGATTCCGCTGACGTCGGACGCGGCCATCCGCCGGAACTCGAGCCGCGTGAAGTGCTTCTCGATCTCCTTCTGCATCGCGTCGGTCAGCTCGATGCCCGGCGGCTCGAAGAAATGGACCTTCACCACCTCGGGATCCGCGGAGCTGACGCCGACGTGGAAGCCGCCGTCGTAGCCGTGGCTCTTTAGCAGGTGGCGACCGACGGGTGCGGGAAGCACGCGCAGGTCCGCGACCTCGACCCCGGTCGAGCTCAGGCCGGAGATCATCGCCCGCTTGATCATCCGGCAGGCCCGTGGCGACTCGCGGCTTGCGACGACGCGCGCACCGCGCTTCAGCGCCGTCCCGAAGGCCTCGGCCAGACGGATCGCGTTCTCGGGAGTCAGGTCGACATTGACGAGACCCGAGACGCCGTCGGCAGCGAAGAGGCGAGACGAGGAGCGAGACTCGAAGATCAGGTTCTCGTAGACCTGCGAGCCCGACTCGACCTCCTTGAACGGGAAGATCCGAATGCCCGGCATCACGACCGATTCCGCGCCGATCGTCACCTCGTCGCCGACGGCAACGTCCTCGTGAATTCGCACATGAGAGCGGATGTCGCACGAGCGGCCGACGATCGCATTCTCGATCAGCGAGCTGCGGCCGATGTGTGTTGCGGCGTCGACCACGGAGGCCACGGTCCTTGCGCGCTCTCGGAGCGTTACGCTCGCGGAGAGAACGGAGTACGGCCCGACCGTCGCGTCGGAGGCGATCCGGCAGTAGTTCCCGACGAACGCCGGCGCCTCGACGCGGTCGAAGTCGTCGATCTCGACGCCTTCGCCGATCCAGACGTTGCCGCGAAGCCGGACTCCCGGAATCTGGAGTGCGACGCGGGCGTCGAGGGCGTCGAAGTTGGCCTGGCGGTACTGGGTGAGATTGCCGATGTCCTGCCAGTAGCCCTCCGTGATGAACCCGTACACGGGGCGGCCCATCTCGAGGAGCAATGGGAACAGCTCCTTGGAGAAGTCGTACGGCCGATCCGTGGGGACGTGCTTGAGCACCTCGGGCTCCAGCACGTAGACGCCGGTGTTGATCGTGTCGGAGAAGACCTGGCTCCAGGACGGCTTCTCGAGGAAGCGCTCGACGCGCCCGTCGCTGTCGGTGACGACGATGCCGAACTCGAGCGGGTTCTCAACGCGCTTGAGCGCGATCGTCACGGCGGCGCCGCGCTCGCGGTGGAACTCGACGAGCTTCGTCAGGTCGAAGTCGCAAAGCGCGTCGCCGGAGATCACGAGGAAGGTGTCGTCGAGCCGCCCACTCGCGAGCCGCACGGAGCCGGCGGTTCCGAGCGGTGATTCCTCAACTGAGTACTCGATGTTCATACCCATCCCGCCGCCGTCCCCGAAGTAGCTGCGGATCGCCTGCGGGAGGAACGCGACAGTGACGATCACGTCCTCGAAGCCGTGGCTGCGGGCGAGCTCGATGATGTGCTCCATGCACGGCTTCCCGACGATCGGCACCATCGGCTTCGGCTGGTTCGAGGTCAACGGCCGCAGGCGTGTGCCCTCCCCGCCTGCCATGACGACGGCTTTCACGCGCGGCTCCTGAGCGCCGAGGCGACGTACAGCACGCCCGCGATCATGGCGAGCAGGAGTCCCAGCCAGAAGAGGACGTACGGCAGGTCGGTCCCCTCGCTCGTCACGAGCATCAGCGCGAGCGCCGCGTACAGGATCCAGGTCGCGGCCTTGCCCAGGAAGCTGACGGAAAGCTCGTACCCGCGGGGCATCACGAGCTTATACCCCGCCACGAGCACCACGTCGCGCGCGAGGATCAACACGAGCGCGGGCCACGGCAGGCGGTCGTGGTACCAGAGGAGGATCACGGCCGTGTCGATCATCAGGCGGTCCGCGAGCGGGTCCGCGACGGTGCCGAAGCGGGACTCGACGTGCCACCGACGGGCGAGCCACCCGTCGAGCTGATCGGTGATTCCCGCCGCGGCGAAGACGATCGCCGCGGCCCAGCTCTTCCCGCCCTCCGCGTTCACCTCGAGCGCGATGAAGACCGGGATCGCCGCGAAGCGCGCGACCGTCAGCGCGTTGGGGATCCGGGCCAGCCGGACGGGGACGACGCGCGTGGCCATGGAGCAAGGATAGTTCGTCGCTTTCGCCGGAAAATCCGGCCGGGAATAAGGTTCACCCCGCCTCCTCCCCGCTTTCACGCTAGCGACGACGCACGCACGTGTGTGTCGCGGCTCTGCGTCGAACGTGTGACGATCTCTCCCATGGCCGAGAGGCTCACGCTGCCCGGCTTCGTCAACGCCCACAGCCACGCGTTCCAGCGCGCCCTGCGCGGCCGCCGCACGGGCGGCGACTTCTGGGCGTGGCGGGCCGCGATGATCGCCGCGGCCGAGCGGCACACGCCCGAGACGGTCCGGGCCGAGTACGCCGAGACCTATCGCGAGATGCGAGCGGCGGGCTACACGGCCGTGGGCGAATTCCACTACCTCGGTGTGGCCGAAGCTCGCGCCGCGGCAGAAGCTGCCGCCGAGGCCGGCATCGAGATCACGCTCCTCCTCACCGCCTACGCGCGCGGCGGCAGCCCGCGGTTCCGGCAGGATTCGCCGGCTGACTACCTCGCGCAGCTGGCCGAGCTCCGCGCCGAAGGCATTCGCGTCGGCTGTGCCCCCCACTCCGTCCGCGCCTGCCCCGCCGACTGGCTCGAGGAAATCGGCCGCCATGCCGCCGCCGAGCGCCTGCCACTCCACATCCATGCGGACGAGCAGCCCCGGGAGATCGAGGAATGCCTGGCGGAGCACGGTGCGCGCCCGATCGAGCTGCTCGATCGAGCCGGTTGCCTGGGACCGGGCACGACCGTCATCCACGCCACGCATGCCGACGACCATGAGTTCGACCTCTTGGCAGCCGCCGGGGCACGCGTCTGCGTTGCGCCGACGACCGAGGCGAACCTCGGCGACGGCTTCGCACCGCTCGAGCGCCTGCGGATACGCGGGATCGGCATCTGCATCGGCTCGGATTCCAACGTCCGGATCGATCCGCTCGAGGAGCTTCGCGAGCTGGAGACGACAGCTCGCCGCTCCTCAGGCCGCCGCGAGATCTGCGACGCCGAGACGCTCCTCTGCTTCGGCGCCGACGAGGGCGCGGCGGCCCTCGGCCTCGAGACCTGGCCCGAGATCGAGATCGACGCCGACCACCGCTCGCTGAGAGGAGTCGACAGAGCAGACCTGCTCGACGCGCTCGTCTTTGGGTGCGCGGCGGATGTGGTGGCTAGCGGACCTTGACGCGACTCGTGCCGGTGAGGTAGCCGGTCTTCCTCGCCTGGAGGAAGAGGAAGCCCTTCGCCTTTGGCTTGAGCCGGAAGACCACCTGGCCACGCCGGTTGGTGCTCCGCCACTTCGTCACGACGCCCGGGCCGAAGGCCCGCACGCGCGCGCCCGCGACGACCCGTGCGCCGGCCTTCACCGTGACGACGACCCGACGGAGGCGCTTGGCCTTGAGCCGGCCCTTCGCGCTCAGCCGGAGCACCTGCGTCGTGCGCACCACGTCGCCGCTCGTCTTGAGGCTGAATGAGTGGGGCCGTGTGAAGTCCCCGAGGTTGAGGTCCTCATCGACGGCGGCGACCTTCCACCAGAACGTCCCGCCCTGGAGGTAGCCCGCGTGCGAGAGCTGCGGCGCGTAGCTCGTGTTGTCGGTCTTGACGTCCTCCACTACGCCGGAGAAGTCCTCCTTCGACGAGACCAGCACGCGGTACTGCTTCGTCCCGGGCTTCGGATCCCATGCGAAGAGCACGTGGTCGTCCGTCGCGTCGGTGCGCGCGCCGGTCGGCTCGCCGACGGTGCGGGTGTGGTAGACGGTGGACGACCACGGGCCCGGAGTCGTCATCGACGTGTTCGTCGGGAAGTTCGCCCGGACGCGGATCCCGGTGATCCCGGTGCCCGTCATCTTCACGAACGTGGCGGCGGCCGAGCGGAAGTCGTCGTACTCGAAGTGCTCGCCGTCCGGCTCGTCGACCGCGATGCGGTAAGAGACCGCCCCGGGAACGGGCGCCCACGAGATGACCGGGAACATGTCGCCGGCGAGGGCGTCGAAGAGCGGCGCGGGCGAGGGAAGCCTGCGCTGGAACGAGCCGACTGCAGACCAGCGCAGGCCCACGAGGTTCTCATCGTTTGCGCGGACGCGCCAATACAGGACGGTGTCGGCGGGATAGGACTTGTTCGCGACGTACGCCGTCGACGACGTGTTCACCTCGTCCAGCGTCGTCCCGAAGCTCGGATCCTGGGAGACCTGGATCGTGTACTGCCGTGCCGCGTCTGCGGGCGACCAGCGGAAGATCGGCTGACCGACGACGTTCTCTCCCGCGGTCGGAGTGGTCAGCGTAGGCGGGACGGACTCCTTGCGGAAGTTCGACGGCGCGGCGACCAGCGGATTTCCCGCGGCGCCGCTCCCGTTCAGCCCCGTTGCGGGGAGCACAGCCCAGTAGTAGAGCGTCGTCTCGTCCTGGAACGTCCTGATCCAGTTCGGCCCGCGCGGCGCGTACGCAGGCACCTGTGTGAAGGCGTAGTCGACGATGTTGCTGAACGACGCGTCCTTCGAGACGAGCACGAAGTACGAGTGCACGCCGGCAAGGAATGGCGTCGCGCCGATGTGTGCGAGCGGCGTGCCGCTGACGTGCACCTCGGCGTCGACGGCGCGCCCTGGATCCGCGTTGATCGTCGCGGCGAGCGCGTTGATGTTCCCGTCCGGGTAGGAGTACGCGTCGCCCCCGAGGCCGGTCGAGATCAAGAGGTCGTCCTGTGACGAGTCGCTCGGATCGTCCTGGACCGCGACCGTCGGGTTGTCGCCCGTACGGTCCTTGAGCGTCAGCGCCGAGTTGCCGAGCGTGTTCAGCAACGTCCTGTACGCGACCGTGGGCAGCGGCTTCCACGCGAAGAGGGGCATGCGGGTCGAGGTGACGCCCGTCGCCGGCACGAGGTAGTCGTTCGCACCGACCGAGCCGGGCGTGCAGACGGGCGTACACCCGCCGCCGGGCGAGGCGCCGGCCCACTCGAACGCCGGCGCCGTGCCGCCGTTGATGTAGGTGTACTCGCCGTAGACCTCAGAGGTCAGGTCGCGCTCGCGATCGCTCCGGGCCCTGACGCGGACACAATACGACTTGCCCGCGAGCGGCCGCCAGGGCTCCGAGGCCATCGGCTTCGCGTCCGCGTAGGGCTTGACGTTGTTCCAGCCGTACCCGAGCGGCGTCCAGGCGGTCGTCGCCGTCCGCACCGCAGACCAGTGGTCGAACCCGCCGGAGGACCAGTTGCAGATTCCGCCTTCGAACGGGTAGACATCGACCTCGTAGCTCGAGGCGCCTGGGACTGGGTCCCACGCCACGACGGGGACATGGGTCTGGTAGCCGGCCGCGACTCCGTCGACGTCGCTGCCGGGATCCGAGAGGTTGTCGCGCATCCGGACGTTCTTCACGGCCGGCGCCGCCACGGGCGGCACCTTGTCGAACGTCTTCACGAACGAGGGGCCGACGTTCCAGTTGCCGGCGTTCCCGAAGGCGTCGATGCCGCGAACGCGCCAGTAGTAGGTGTTGTCGCGCAGGTTCCGGTCGGGCGCGTGCGACGACGCGAGGATCATCGGCCAGCCGGGCCCACTACAGCACACCTTCGAGCCTGGCGAGAAGTCCTGCGCCGGGTTGACCTCGAGCTCGTATTTCGCCGCACCCGGGATCGGATTCCACGAGAAGTACGGGTCGTAGACCTCAGCGTCGGCGCGAAGGTCGCCGACGGTCGTCGCCGTCGTCGTCGGCCACAGCCACGTGAAAGAGCCGACCGCGGAAGGCGTCCCGCGATGGCCCTGGGCGTCGAGCGGGGTGACGCCCCAGTAGTACGTCCCCGGCGGAAGAAGCAGCGCGCGTGCCGCATACGACGTCCCCTGCGTCTCGATGTTGCCCTGGCCGTAGACGGACGAGCCCAAAGCGGGATCGCTCGCGATCGTGACCCAGTACTTCGCCGCGTGCGGCACGGCCGACCACTTGAGTACGAGTGGCGTCGACGGGTGCGTCGCGACCGCGCCCTGCGTCGGCGACAGCAGCGTCGGGGCGAGCGTCCAAGCCTTGCGCAGCGGCCGGGGCGCCGACCACGGCGAGACGGCACCCGCCGCCGTGATGGCGCGGACGCGCCACCAGTACGTCCCGTTGGGCAGCGTCTTCTTGACGGTCCCCCTCGTGTTCCTCGTGAAGAACTGGCCCTCCCCCATCCCGAGGACGGGCGAGTTGAAGCCGGCATCGGCGGCGAGGGCGAACTCGTAGCGTTGCGCGCCGGCAACCGCGTTCCACGCGAAGGACGGCAGCGACTGAACCGAGGCGTCTGCGGCGGGCGACGTCAGCGTGGGCGCGTCCAGCGCCGCAGCCGGTCCCGCGAACGCGAGTGCTGCGAATGCCGCGAAGGCACCTGTGACAACTCGTAGGGCGACCATTGCTGGTGATCGAGCTCAGCGGCCGCAGAGCTGTCCCGGTGCTTCTCTCCTTTTCCTCGCGGGCTTTCGCGGCCTTGCATCGGGGTCGGCACGCGCTTCGCCAATCCCTCGGCTGAGGGGGTTCGACCTACGCGGCAGTAACGAAGCACGCGTCACGTGACGACCGCGCAACGACGAGACGCCCGAGCAGGCGCCCTCTGTGTCCGCGACGCAGAGCGTGCCACGAACCGTTCGAGACGGCGACGCGGATCAGCGACCGACGCTCACGTTCGAGGCGCGGAGATCGAGACCGCGTAACCCATCGGTACACACGAGCGTTATCCGGTGGGGGCGAAGCGCCGGGGACTAACGGTGTGCGGCGTTCTGCGGACTGCTCCGCCCCCACCCTCGCCGGCGCGGGGCTCCGTCAGAATCCCTCCATCGCGTCTTACGTCGTCAACGACCGCGCGGTGGCGCGAGCACAACGCCTGATCCGTGGGCGCCAGTACGTCCTCAACAGCGACTGGGGAGACGTCCAGCCGGACGCCGAAGCCGAGAATGCATTCCTCGCGTCACACTCGTGGGGCGAGTACGGCGAATGGCACCTCGGACTCACGGATGGCGCGTCTGACCAGACGAAGGCGCGGTACGCGTTCGTCTACGGGGACTTCCGTCGCCTGCACCGCACCGGCCTGATCGCGTGTCACTACCGTGCCGCCGAGTGGCGGCATAAGGAGATCGAGCTCGCAGCTCACGATCTCCTGCAGCTTCTGGACAGATCCAGCGCCTGACGCGCCTCGAGTGCGAAGAGTGCGGCGGCGTCTCGGGAGACGACGAGCGCGGCTGGCGGGCGTACCTGACGACGGACGAGGACGAACCCGCAGAGGTCGTCGTCTACTGCCCCGAGTGCGACGAGCGGGAGTCCGCCGTCGAGGGTCGTTCGACTGGCCGACCTAGGCTGCCAGAGCCTCCGGGCTAGACACAACTGTCAACCCGGCGTACGCTGACCTCGGTAGGCCCTCGAATCCTGCGGCTCGCGGGCGCGAGGAGCGAAGCAGGAGGGCACGCCATACGCAGGCATTGTCGCGTTGTTTTGGCAGTCTCCGCCGTCGCGATGCGCGGGCGGCGTCACCTATGCCGTTGCCTAAGTCGGCAGCGCGGTGGCGTCAGCAACGGCTGTCACAAGTCAGCAAACGGCGCAGGCTCGTCTATGACAGCGGTGAAATGCCGAAGCGGCTGCCGGCGGCGACGTGAGAGCCTGCTTT
>Ga0126307_10000818_pt1 | contig 20509 bp, 20 predicted proteins | sample Plot28_FD_89955 | JGI IMG/M metagenome (GOLD analysis project Ga0126307, IMG submission 89955) | Serpentine soil microbial communities from UC McLaughlin Reserve, CA, USA - Plot28 | ecosystem: Environmental > Terrestrial > Soil > Grasslands | place: USA: UC McLaughlin Reserve, Lake County... | reverse complement strand
TGTTCGTCCCTCCGAAGGGCGAAGGCGCGGAGATGCTGAACGGCGGCGCGGCCGAGGTCGCGCAGCGCATTCATGAGATCGTGCAGGAGAAGCTCGCGTGAGCGTCCTCATCGTCGCCGAGCACCTGCGCGGCCAGGTCCGCCCCATCACGCTCGAGCTCGTCTCGGCGGCCGAAGAGCTGGGCGAGAAGACGGTGGTTGCCGTCATCGCCAAGGACCCTGCCTCGATCGCCGACCAGGTGGACGTCGAGGGCGTGAACGAGATCGTCAGTGTCAAGGTCGAGCAGGAGGAGTTCGAGAACGACGTCCACCGGCAGGCGGTCGAGCAGCTCATCTCCGATCGCAGCCCCGACGTCATCCTCGTTGGGTTCACCGTGAACGGGATGGGCTACGCCCCCGCCCTGGCCGCCAAGCTCGGCATCGGGTTCGCCTCGGACGTCTTCGCGCTTCGGCGGGACGGCGACGACCTCGTTGCCGAGCGCTCGTTCTACGGGTCGAAGGTGAACGCCGAGATCGACTTTCCGGGGCACGACCGCGTCCTCCTGATGATCAGGCCCACTTCCTGGCAGCCGGCCGAGGGTGACGGCGCGGCCGTCGAGGCGGAGCTGGAGGCCGGCATCAGCGGCTCGCGGGCCCGGCACGCCGACTTCCAGGAGGTCGCTCCGGGCGGCGACGTGGACATCACGGCGGCGGACTTCCTCCTCTCCGTCGGGCGCGGCGTGGGCGAGAAGGAGAACCTCGGCCAGTTCGAGGGGCTTGCCGACAAGATGGGCGCGACGCTCTCCGTCTCGCGACCGCTCGTCGATCAGGGCTGGATGCCCAACTCGCGGCAGGTCGGCCAGTCCGGCAAGACCGTGAAGCCAAAGGTCTATTTCGCCCTCGGAATCTCCGGCGCGGTACAGCACCTCGCAGGGATGAAGACGAGCGGCACGATCATCGCCGTCAACACGGATCCCGAGGCGGCGATCTTCAACGTCGCCCACTACGGCGCGGTCGCCGACCTCTTCGAGATCGCGGAAGAGCTCGAGAAGCTCTACTAGCGTGACCGCGACTCGGGACACGTTCGCCGGTCTCGAGACCTGGCAGATCGTCCTCTGGTACTCGCTGATCGTCCTCTCGGTCGCGATCTTCGTCTACGGCGTCCTTCGCCTCCTCCTCAAGTACCGCCGCGGACGCGGCCACGAGAAGCTCGGTAACCGCCGCGAGCGCGCGATCCGCGTCGGCAAGGTCGTCTTCACGCACGCCTGGATCCGCAGGCGCGACCCGATGGCGGGACTTGGACACCTGCTCGTCTTTTACGGCTTCATGGTGCTCTTCGCGGGAACGGCGATCCTGGCCTTCCAGGACGACTTCGCGAACCCCGTCCTCAGCTTCGACTTCTGGCACGGATGGTTTTACAAGCTCTATTCGCTTTTCCTCGACGTCTTCGGAGCCGCGCTCGTCGTCGGGCTCGCCTACTTCGCGGTCAAGCGCGGGATCGTGAGGCCGTTCCGCCTCCGCTACTGGCGGCCCGCCGAGGCGGCCGAACCACTGCGGGACCAGCCTCGCCGCTACGAGCTCGGGTACTGGGTTTTCCTCGGGAGCCTCTTCTTCCTCGCACTCACCGGCTTCCTGCTCGAGTCGTTTCGCATCGCCGCCGACAACCCGAGCTTCGAGGTCTGGGCGCCGGTCGGCTGGGCAATCGGGCAAGGGTTCCGTGCCATCGGCTTCGAGGACGGGGCCGCGGCGGACGCGCGCGCAGTCGACTGGTGGGTGCACGGGGTCTTCGCGCTCTTCTGGGTCTCATCGATCCCGTTCACGAAGGCCGTGCACATGCTGGCCGGCCCGGCCGGTGTCGCGGTCAAGGACGACCGCGCGGGCAACCGCCTCGCGCCGCTACCGGCCGGCGCAAAGGCCGCGGACGTCGGCTACGCGTTCATCGACTCGCTCCTGCCCAAGCACCTCCTCGACCTCGATGCCTGCACGAAGTGCGGCAAGTGCCACGCCGCATGCCCGGCGACGGCGACCGGCTATCCCCTTTCACCGCGCGACCTGGTCCTCGACCTGCGTGAAGTGGCCGAGGGGTCGATGGGGAACCGCGCCGCGCTCGGCATCGCCCCCGAGTTCCCCGAGCACGCCCAGATCCTCGGCACCATCAAGTCGGAGACGCTCTGGTCGTGCATGCAGTGCATGGCCTGCGTCGAGATCTGCCCCGTCGGAATCGAGCACGTCCCGATCATCAACCAGATGCGCCGCGCCCTCGTCGAGAAGGGCGACATGGACGGCCAGCTGCAGCAGACGCTCGAGACCATCTACACCTCCGGCAACTCCTTCGGCGAGGCGAAGCGCAAGCGCGGGCGCTGGGCGAAGGATCTCGACTTCGAGGTGAAGGACATCCGCAAGAGCCCGGCGGAGGTGCTGTGGTTCGTGGGCGATTACGCGTCCTTCGACCCGCGAAACCAGAAGGTGACCCAGTCGCTCGCGCGCATCCTGCGCCGGGCCGGCGTCGATTTCGGGATCCTCTACGACGGCGAGCGCACCGCCGGCAACGACGTGCGCCGGGTCGGCGAGGAGGGCCTCTATGCGGATCTCGCCGAGGAGAACGTCGCCACGATCTCCGGCTGCAGCTTCGACCGGATCCTCACCTCGGACCCGCACAGCTTCAACACGCTCAAGAACGAGTACCCGCAGTTCGGCGGCGAGTGGGACGTGATGCACCACTCGCAGCTTCTACTCGAGCTGATCGAGAGCGGGCGCCTCGAGCTCAAGAAGGGCCTCGGCTACCGCATCACCTACCACGACCCGTGCACGCTCGGTCGCTACAACGGCGTCTACGACCCGCCGCGCCAGGTGCTCGAGGCGCTCGGCGCCGAGCTCGTCGAGATGCCGCGGAACCGCGACAACGCGCTTTGCTGCGGCGCCGGCGGCGGACGCATCTGGATGAAGGAGCTGAAGGGCGAGGACTCCCCGCGTCCGAGCGAGCTCAGGATCGACGAGGCGGTCGGGCTCGGCGGCATCGACTATTTCGTCGTCGCCTGCCCAAAGGACGTGACGATGTACGAGGACGCGATCAAAACCTCCGGGCACCAGGGCGAGCTCGAGCTCCGCGAGCTTTCCGAGCTCGTCTGGGAGTCCATCACCGTCGCCTGATGGCGCACATCGCGCTTGCCGTGAAGGATCAGGCGCGCTCGCGCCGCTTCTACGAGACCTACTTCGAGTTCGATCCAGCGACCGCCTGGGTCGCCGAGGACGGTGTGCTCCTCATCGACGGGCCCGGCGGCGTCCGTCTCGCACTCGGCGAGACCGAGGAGTCGATCGAGCTGCCGGGCTTCTTCCATTTCGGCTTCACGAGCGCGGCCGGCCCGGAGGAGGTTCGCGCCTTCCGCGACCGCCTCGCCGGCGACGGGATCGAGATCGCCGAGTTCGCCGACGAGCCCGACTACGTGAGCGTCAAATGCAGAGACCCGGACGGTTACGTGGTCGAGTTCGCGTGGGAGCCTGACGCCCAGGCGGAATAAGCCCGCACCATGATGTCGGTGGGATTGCCGCCGTTCGTCGGCGATATGTCGTCCGGGCAGGCAGACGAGGCGACGAGCAAGTTCGTGAGCGCGCGCATGAGGACGTAGTCGCCGGCCTTCGATAGCGCGGGCTCGATCTCGATGATGCGCCCGTCTGGGCCGATCTTTGTGTTGTAGAAGAAGTTGATCGGCTCCCAGAAGCGGCGCGGCGCGTAACCGAAGGCCGCAAGCTCGCGGTTGAAGTTGTCTGTGCAGTTCACGTGGTCGGGATAGCCGAGCGCCTCGTATGTCTCGCGGTTGCACGCGATACCAAAGGTGTCATGCCTCCCGACGGTGTCCTCGACGAGCTCGAGGAGCTCGTTCCCTTCGCCGTCGTAGAAACACTGCCCGGGCACTGGGTAGAGCCCGTCCACGAGCGCGCGGGTCACGGTGGTCGAGATGCCGACACCCGGACGGACGCGGTGGAAGGCGAGAAAATCGGAGACCTGGCATCCCTGGATGTCCTCGATCTGGACGTACTCGCCCGCCGCGAGCTCGTAGGCCTTTGCGTCGGCGGGCCCCACGCGAGCTTCCGCGCGCGGCTCTCCGAGGGTCTCCAGGACGGATCGCTTGGACTCGACGGCCATCGGTTTCCTAGGCTACACCCGTACTCCCACGAAAAGGAGCTTCCGTTGAGCAAGGAGACCGCGTTCTATCCCCGCCTGAAGGCGATGACGGACGAGTGGATGGACCTGTTCGGCTACTGGGCGCCGACGGTCGTGACCGACACGCAGGAGGAGTACCGCGCCGTGCGCGAGACCGCGGGCCTCATGGACTTCACCATGCTGCGCAAGGTGGACATCGAGGGCGAAGGCGCGCAGGAGTTCGTCAACTCAATGGTCACGCGCGACGTCTCCAGGCTCATTCCGGGGCACATCGCGTACGGCGCGCTCACGGACGACGACGGGAAGATGATCGACGACTGCACGTCGATGATGCGCTCGCCGGACAGGATCCGCTTCTGCGGCGCGAACGATCGCGACTACGAGATCTTCAGCGAGAAGGCGCCGGGCTCGATCACCGTCCGCGAGTTCACGGACGCGATGCCGCATCTCTGCCTCCAGGGGCCGAAGAGCCGCGAGATGCTGCAGGGACTGGCCAACCAGGACATCTCCAACGACGCCTTCCCGTACTACACGTTCCGCGAGGACGTCGAGATCGCCGGCATCTCCGTCTTCATGACCCGGCTCGGCTACACGGCGGAGCTCGGCTACGAGCTCTGGGTCGACCGGGACCGCGCGCTCGAGCTCTGGGATGCGCTCGTCGAGCACACCGAGCCGCAGGGGATGAAGGTGATCGGGATGGTCGCGCTCGACCTCTTCCGAATCGAGGGCGGCTTCATCATCGGCGGCATCGAGTACGACCCCACCGTCTCGCCCTTCGAGTGCGGGCTTGGGTGGTCGGTCGACTTCGGCAAGGGCGACTTCCAGGGCCGCGAGGCGCTCGAGCGCGACAAGGACGCGACACAGCTCAGGCTCACGAGCGTCGTGCTCGAGAGCGGCGGCGACGAGGCTTCAGGCGGCGACATCTTCGTGGACGGAGAAGAGGTCGGCCTCGTCACACAGGCGGTCGAGTCGCCGTACCTCGACGGAAAGACGCTGGGTCTCGCGAAGATCCGCAAGGATCTCATCGAGGTGGGGCGTACCATCGACGTTCAGATCGGGGACGAGCACGTACGCGGCGAGCTCGTGACGCACCCGGTCTACGACAAAGAGCGAAAGCGAGTGAAGGAGAGCTAGATGGCAGGGTGGACGAGCCTGGGTGGTCGGGAGGAGCGGTCCGCCGCCGCCCCCTTCTGGATCGCCGGAGCGGGCCTCGTCCTCGTAACCGTAGCCGCGTGGATCTTCGTCATCGCCACGAGCGGCGACGACATGGACATGATGCCGAGCGCCGGCGCCTACATCGGCTCATGGACCCTGATGATGGCGGCGATGATGCTCCCGTCGGTCGCGCCGTTCGCGCTCCTCTACGCGCGCGGAGCCTCGACCTCGGCGGCGCCCGGGCTGTTGGCACTCGGCTACCTCGGCGTGTGGGCCCTCGTCGGGATACCGGCATACGCACTCGACCGCGCGCTCGGCATCGAGCACCCGACCGCAACGGCTGCCGTCCTGATCGCGGCCGGGCTCTACCAGCTTTCGCCTCTCAAGCAAGCGTGTCTGAGCAAGTGTCGCTCGCCGGTGGACTTCCTCGTCCAACACTGGCGTCCGGGGCTGGGCGGGGCGTTCCGCCTCGGGGCCCACCACGGCGCGTACTGCCTCGGCTGCTGCATCGCGCTCATGGCCGTGCTCGTCGTCGCCGGCGGGATGGGTCTCGCGTGGGTGGCCGCGATCGCGCTCGTCGTCGCGGCGGAGAAGCTTTTCCCCCACGGCCCGCTCCTGGGCAAGATCGGGGGAGTAGGATTAATCGCCGCCGGAATCGTCGTCGCGTTGTGAAAGGAGACCTCAGATGGCTGACTGGGAGCTGAGCGGAACCGTCCTCATCGGCTGCAACTGCGATTACGGGTGCCCGTGCAACTTCAACGCTCCGCCGACCACCGGTGATTGCGAGGGCGGCTGGGTCTGGAACGTCGAAAAGGGCCGGTACGGCGACGTCGGTCTCGACGGTCTCACGGTGGCGATGTTCGCCGACTGGCCAAACGCCATCCACGAGGGCGGTGGCAAGGCGGTCGCGTACTACGACGAGCGCGCCGACGACCAACAGCGGGAAGCGCTGGAGACCCTGCTCCGCGGCGGCGAAGGCGGGCCCTGGGGGATCTTCATCAACACCTACGACCTCCTAGAAGTCGCCCCGGCGGCGATGGAAGTGAACCTCGACGGTGAGCGCTCGAGCTACACCGTAGGGGACGTGGCCGAGCTGCAGATGGAGCCGATCAAGAATCCGGTCTCCGGCGCGGAGGTGCGCGCAGGCGTCGAGCTCCCCACCGGGCTCATCTGCAACAAGGCCTGGTGCGCGGCGTCGACCGTCTTCAGGGTGAAGGGCGGCGACGAGGTCACCTACGACCACTCGGGCAAGCAGGCCGAGTACGCCCCCTTCTCGTACTCGGGACCCAGCTGACGCCTAGCCGCTAGGACTTCATGCGTTGGCCGGCCTCGGCGAGCACCTCGCCGAGGATGGAGACGATCTCGTCGATCTCGGCCGTGTCGGCCACGAGCGGCGGCGAGATCTGCACCACCGGATCCCCGCGGTCGTCGGCGCGGCAGATCAGGCCCTCCTCGAAGAGCCGCGGTGAGAGGAACCCGCGCAGGAGTGTCTCGCACTCCTCGTCGCTGAAGGTCTCGCGGGTCTCCTTGTCCTTGACGAGCTCGAGCGCGTAGAAGAAGCCAGTCCCACGCAGGTCGCCGACGATCGGCAGGTCGAGCAGCTGCTCGAGAGTCGCCCGGAACGGTCCCTCGTTCTCGAGCACCCGCGCGTTGAGCTTCTCGCGCTTCATGATCTCGATGTTCTTCAGCGCGATCGCCGCCATGACCGGATGGCCGCCGAACGTGATCCCGTGGCTGTACATCTCGTGACCCTCCAGGAACGGCTCCATGACCGAGTCGCGCGCAATGACGGCGCCGATCGCGGCATGCGCCGAGGAGAGCCCCTTGGCCGACGTGATGATGTCGGGCCGGATGTCGTACCGCTCGGATCCGAACCAGGCTCCGAGGCGGCCGAAGCCCGTGATGACCTCGTCTGCGCAGAGGAGGATCTCGTAGCGGTCGCAGATCTCGCGCACGCCCTTCCAGTAGCCCTCGGGAGGCGTGTACGAGCCGCCCGCGTTCTGCACGGGCTCGAAGATGACCATGGCGACGGTCTCGGCGCCGGCCTGCAGGATCGCTTCGTCGAGATCCTTGAGCAGGAACTCGGTGAACTCGGCCTCGGTCTCCTCCGCAGGACGGTGGTAGCGGTTGGTGTTGTGCACGTGGATCACGTCCGGGACGAGAGGCTCGAACGGGATCCGAAGAGACGCGATGCCGTTGATCGACAGAGCGCCCATCGTCGTACCGTGGTACGCGATCCGGCGCGCCACCGCCTTCCAGCGGCGCTGGCTCGGGATCCGCTGCTCGATGCGCTCCCCTGCCGCCATGCGCTCCGCGACCTGGGCGCGAACGTTGTCGCCCCGCGCCGTGTAGTACTGCCGCGCGAGCTTCCAGGCCGACTCGACCGCCTCGGAGCCCCCGGAGACGAAGAAGACTCGGTTCAGATCGCCGGGCGCAACGGACGCGATCTCGGCCGCGAGCTCGATCGCGCGCGGATGCGCATAGCTCCAGTTCGTGTAGAAGGGGAGCTCGCGCAGCTGCGCCGCGGCGGCCTCGCCGATCTCGTCGCCGAAGCCGTAGCCGATGTTGACGGCGAAGAGGCCCGCGAGCGCGTCGAGATAGCGCTTGCCGTTGATGTCCTCGAGGTAGCAGCCGTCCCCGCGCACGATGATCGGGATGTCCTCGCCCGTGTAGCTCGACATCCGCGTGAAGTGGAGCCAGAGATGCTCCCGGGCGGCCTTCTGGAGCTCGGCGGGAGAAAGCGACGTGACGGAGGTACTCACACTGCTCCTTTCGGTTGACGGCGCCACTGCCACAGCACATTGACAAGCATGATCGCGATGGCGATGAAGAAGATGGCAGAGCCGATGACGTTGATCGCGGGAGAGATCTCTGTCCTCGCCGCGCCCCAGACGTAGAGCGGAAAGGTCACTACAGAGCCCGAGTTGAGGTACGTGATGACGAAGTCGTCGACCGACAGCGCGAAGGACAGCAAGGCCCCGGCTAGGATTGCCGGAGCGATCAACGGCAGGGTCACGCGGAGGAATGTCGTGACCTCGTTGGCGCCCAAGTCCATCGCCGCCTCCTCGAGGTGGCGATCGAAGCCGACGAGACGGGCCTTCACGGTCACGACGACGTAGCTGATGCAGAACATGATGTGTGCGATCAGAACCGTCCCGAAGCCAAGTGGAGGAAGCACCCCGAGCGGGTTGTTCAGGAATAGGGTCAGAAGCGACGCCCCGAGGACGATCTCCGGCGTCGCCATGGGAAGGAAGATGAGCAGGTTCGTGGCGCCGTTGCCGCGGAAGCGGTAGCGGACCAGGGCGAGCGCGATAAACGTCCCGAGGGCCGTCGCGATCACGCTCGAGAGCGCCGCGATCTGCACGCTGACCGTAACCGCCTGCTGCACGTCAGGCGAATTGAAGGGGTGAAGCCAATTGTCGAAGGTGAAGCCTTGCCAGACGATGTTGAACTTCCCGGCCGGGTTGTTGAAGGAGAACACGATCACAACCGCGATCGGGAGCAGGAGATAGGCGAACGCGAGCATGGCGTACACCGTGAGCAGGTGGTGGCGCACGAACCGAAGCGCGCGGACCAAGAGTCCGGACGTCCGGCGCGCAGGGAGGCGTTCGGCCGCGGTCGTCACCCTGTGAGCCTTTCCGAGCCGAGCACCCGCGCGTAGACGAGTACGACAACGAGAATCGCGGACATCAGGACGAACGACAGGGCGGCGGCTTCGGGGTAGTCCGCGATCACCTTGAACTTCGACTGGATGACGTTCCCGATCATCGATTGGTGCGGCGTGCCGAGAAGCTGCGCGTTGATGAAGTCGCCGGCAGCCGGAATGAACGTCAGCAGTGTGCCGGCGAAGACCCCTGGCAGCGAGAGCGGAAACGTGACCCGAAGGAACGCCATGACTCGGCTCGCATACAGATCCTCCGCTGCCTCGATGAGTCGCTGGTCTATCTGCTCCAGGCTCACGTAGATCGGTAAGGCCATGAACGGGAGGAAGTTGTACGTGATGCCCGCGACAACCGCAGTCGAAGTGGCGAGCAGACGTCCGTCCTCAGCCAACAGATGGAGCGTTTGCAGGGTTTGGACCACGAAACCTTCATCACCGAGGAGCGTCTGCCACGCGAGGGTGCGAATGAGGTAGGTGACGAAGAACGGCGCGATAATGAAAAGGAGCAAGAGATTCTTCCAGCGTCCCCCTCGAAAGGCGATCCAGTACACAAGGGGGTAGCTGATAAGAAAGGCAAGAAGCGTCGCCAGGCCCGCGTACTGAAGCGAGCGGAGGAACTGCGCCTGGTACCGCGTGACGGCATCGGTGTAGTTCTCCCAGGCCCACGAGAAGACGTAGCCGGAAAATAAATCGCCCGACTGGAGCGACGTGTTCGCCAGGTAGTACGTCGGGACCAAGAAGAAAACGGCCAGAAACGCCATCCCTGGCAGAAGGAGCAGGTACGGCGTCGCCCAGCGATGCCGATGCAGGAAGGTCATGAGCTCCTAGACGCCGATCACGGCCTGGAACTTCTCCTTCAAGTCCGTGTTGTCCGCAGCCTCGGCATCGAAGAGCTTGACCTGTGCGAGCGTCTCCTCGTCGGGGAAGATCTGCGGGTTCTTCGCGAGCGAAGGGTCGATCTTCGCGAGCTCTTCCTTCGCTCCCTCGACCGGACAGATGTAGTTCACCCAGGCTTCGATCTCCGCCGCGACCTTCGGGTCGTAGACGAAGTTCATGTAGGTCGAGGCAGTGAAGACGTCGCCGCCGGTCGGGATGAGCATGTTGTCCGTCCAGATCATCCCACCGTCGTCCGGGATGACCCATTCGAGGCCAGGAGTGTCGCTCTGGAGCTGCGCGACGTCGCCCGACCAGGTCATTGCAGCCCAGGTGCTTCCGGCAGGGAAGTCCTGCAGGTAGTCGTTGCCCGTGAAACGGCGGATCTGTCCCGAGTCGACCGCTTGCTGGAGCATGTCGATCGCGCTGTCGAAAGCGGCCGGCTCGACCTTTGTCGGGTCGGCGCCCTGCGCCTGCATGACGAGCCCCATCGTGTCGGGCATCTCCGTCAGGCAGGTGACCTTTCCCTTCAGCTTGGAATCGGTGAGAAGCTGCTCGACCGACGTCACGGGGCCGCCCGTGAACTTCGGGTTGTAGCCGATGCCCGTCAGGCCGGACTGCCACGGAAGCGAGTAGTCGCGGTTGGGATCCCAAGCGGGGTTCTGCAGCGCCTCGACGAGATTCGCCTCGTTCGGGATCGCGCTCTTGTCCTTCTTCTGGACGTAGCCGAGCCGAATCATGCGGGCGGCCATCCAGTCGGTGAGGACGACGATGTCACGGTCGACGTCCTGGCCCTGGGAGAGCTGAGCCTGATACTTGCCGAACCACTCCTCGTTGTCGTTGACCTCCTGGATGTACTTGACGTTGACGCCCGTCTCTGCAGTGAACTTTTCGAGCGTCGGCCGGCTGCTACCCTTCTTGTCGATGTAAGCAGGCCAGTTGGCGAAGACGAGCGTGTCAGCGAGCTGCTGCTTGACCTCCGTCGAAGCACCACCGGCGCCTGTCTGCGCCGAGATCCCACCGCCCCCGCCACCGCAGGCCGCGATCAGGGACGGGAGGCTGAGAGCACCAGCGCCGACTGCAGCGCGCTTCAGAAACAGACGTCGAGTGATCGGATCGTTCAACCGGGTGTCGGTCATTCGCTCCTCGCTTTCTCGGAATCGACGACGAACGTGGAGTCGGGGCTCCACGAGAGGGTCACTTGGTCGCCGGGATGGACCGCCGCAGCGCCGGCTTCGCTGTTCTGGACATAGACCGAGATCGGGCCCTGCGGCGTGCTCACGATGTACTGCGTGGAGACGCCGATGTACGCGCGCTCCTTCACCTCGCCGCTCAGCGCGTTTTCGTCGGTGCGGCCGATCCGGATCTTCTCCGGTCGAATTCCGACGGCCACGGGCCCCTGCCTGCCTTGAGCTCCGGGAGCCCGGACGACGGTGCCGTCGTCGAGGCGAACCGAGCCATCTCCGTTCGAGACGCCCTCTAGGAGGTTGGAGACGCCGAGGAACCGTGCGACGAAGGGCGTCGACGGCCGCTCGTAAAGGTCGTCCGGAGAGCCCAGCTGCTCGATGTGCCCTTCGCTCATCACGGCGATCGAGTCGGCCATCGTCATGGCCTCTTCCTGGTCGTGAGTGACATGGATGAAGGTGATCCCCAGGTCCTGCTGGAGCGCCTTGATGAAGAGCTGCATTTCCTTGCGAAGCTTGAGGTCGAGCGCGCCCAGCGGCTCGTCGAGGAGGAGCACGCGGGGGCTGTTGACGAGGGCGCGCGCTAGCGCGACCCGCTGCTGCTGGCCACCCGAGAGCTGCCGCGGCTTACGCCGCTCCATGCCGGAGAGCTGGACAAGCTCGAGTATGCGGATTGCCTGCTTGCGCAAGTTCTCGCCCTTGATGCCTCTGCGGCGGAGCCCGAAAGCAACGTTCTCGAAGATCGTCAAATGTGGGAAGAGCGCATAGCTCTGGAAAACGGTGTTGACGTCCCGCTTGTAAGGCGGGAGCCCCGTGACGTCGCGGTCGCCGAGGTAGATCGTGCCTTCGGTCGGCTCCTCGAAGCCGCCGATCATGCGGAGGGTCGTCGTCTTCCCGCATCCGGAGGGGCCGAGTAGCGCGAAGAACCTGCCGTGCGGCACCTCGAGCGTCAGCTCGTCGACCGCCACGACCTCGTCGAAACGCTTCGTGACACTCTCGAGGCGGACGTCCGGTGCGGAAGCCTCGCCCCCCGACGTCGCCGATGGCTCTACGCGCTCCTCGACCGCCACGTCATTCAGTCGATCTTCGCCATCACGTGCTTGATCTGCGTGTAGTCCTCGAGCGAGTAGACCGAGAGATCCTTGCCGTAGCCCGACTCCTTGAAGCCGCCGTGCGGCATCTCGGAGACGAGCGGAATGTGGTCGTTGATCCAGACGGTGCCGAACTGGAGCTTGCGCGCCGCGTTCAGCGCGCGGCCGACGTCACGCGTCCACACCGAGGCGGCGAGGCCGTAGCGGACGTCGTTTGCCCAGGCGATCGCCTGGTCGTCGTCCGCGAACTTCTGGACGCTGACCACGGGGCCGAACACTTCGCGCTGGATGATCTCGTTGTCCTGCTCGATTCCGGTGACGACAGTCGGCTTGACGAAGAAGCCGCGGTCGCCGTTCGAGTCACCGCCGGTGAGAATCGTCGCCTTCGACTCCTTGGCGCGCTCGAGGAACCCGACCACGCGGTCCTGCTGGTCCTTCGAGATCACCGGGCCCATCTCGATCTCGTCCCCTTCGGCCGGATCGCCGACGTGCAGCGACTCGACTGCGGGCACGAGCTCCTCGATGAGCTTGTCGTAGATCTTTGGGCCGGCGACGACGCGCGAGGCGGCCGTGCAGTCCTGCCCGGAGTTCCAGTAGCCGGCGATCTTGATCGCCTCTGCCACCGCAGCGGGGTCGGCGTCGTCGAAGACGACGACCGGAGCCTTGCCACCGAGCTCGAGGTGGACGCGCTTGAGGTTGTCCGCAGCCGTCCGCGCGATGGCCTTGCCGGTCTCGACGTCCCCGGTCAGGGAGACGAGGCGCACGTCGGGATGCTTGACGAGAGCCTCGCCGACGGGCACGCCGTCGCCGGTGATGACGTTGAGCACACCCGGCGGGATCACGTCGGCGGCGAGCTCCATGAAGCGGAGAAGCGAGAGTGGAGTCTGCTCGGACGGCTTCAGCACCTGAACGTTCCCGGCCGCGAGCGCGGGCGAGAACTTCCAGACGGCCATCATGAGCGGGTAGTTCCAGGGAGCGATGCCGGCGACGACGCCGATCGGCTCGCGCCGGAGCATGGAGGTGTAGCCCCGCATGTACTCGCCGGCCGCACGGCCTTCGAGCACGCGCGCAGCACCGGCGAAGAAGCGGATGTTGTCTGCGGACACGGGCATCTCGTCCCGTGCGTAGGACAGGGGCTTGCCGACGTTCTTGGACTCGAGGGCCGCAAGCTCCTCGGCGTTCTCCTCGATCAAGTCGGCGAGCTTGAAGAGCATTTCCGCGCGCTCGCCGGGAGTGGTCTCCAGCCACTCCGGAAGCGCATTCTTGGCCGCCTCGACGGCGCGGTCCGCGTCTTCGGCCGTGCTCCGCGCGACTTCGGCGATCACCTCGCCGGTCGACGGATTCAGGACTTCCATCGTCTCTCCGCCGGCCGAGTCGACCCGCTCTCCGCCGACGAAATTCTTGTGCTGCGACACCGCCACGCTCATCTCAGGACCTCCGGCTCCGTTACTACGGCACGGCCAGCGTAGCCCGCGCGCCGTTCTCCAACAACCCTGAAGCGTCGTCCTAGGCTCTATTGGCCACTTGGACGCGATGGCCTAAAGACTGAGGATCGCTACTCCCGTTGCGACAAGGACGGCTCCGGCGAGCCGCTCGGGCCCGACCGGCTCCTTGAGGACGAGCGCCGCGAAGGCCGCCGCGATGACGATGCTCGTCTCCCTCACCGCAGCGACCGAGGCGGCGGAGGCACGCTGCAGCGCGGCGAGCACGAGGCCGTAGGCGCCGAAGGTCGCGAGCCCTGCGGCCACCGTGGCCCAGCCCCATTCGGCCCGCAAGGCCGAACCGCCGCGCAGGCGCACGATCGCCGCCGAGTAGCCGAGGCCGGAGAGGAGCATCGAAAGCTCGAGGTAGACGAACGGCGCGGCGTAGCGGATCCCGTACTTGTCGACGAGCGTGTAGGCCGCGATGAAGCAGGCGATGGCGAGGCCGAAGAGGACTCCCGCCGGCTCGGCCGAGGGGCGCAGGCCGCGGACGAGGAGAACGCCGAGCCCGACGAGGCAGACGCCTGCCGCCTGCTGCGGCGAGCTGCCGAGCCCTAGGGCCGCCACGCCGACGACGAGGACGAGCACCGGCGCCGTCCCGCGCGCGATCGGGTAGACGACCGAGAGCTCGGCCCGCACGTAGGCCGCCGCGAGCAGGATGACGTAGCCAAGCTGGAGGAACGACGTGACGACGATGTAGGGGATCGCCGCGGGCTCGATCCTCCAGGTAAGGGCCGCAACCGGCGCGTAGGCGAGGAGAGCGACGAGGAGAGCCAATGCGGTCGCCGCCTCGGGGTCCTTCGCGCGCGCGACGAGCAGGTTCCAGAACGCATGGAGAAACGCGGCGGCGAGGGCGAGCGCGAGGGCGTCCAGCGGCACGGCGATAGTCTCTCCTGCCGATGGGACGGCCGCGCGCGATCGTGTTCGACTTCAACGGGACGCTGTCGCACGACGAGCCGATCCTGTGCGAGATCTTCATCGAGCTCTTCGCCGAGCACGGAAAGCCGCTGTCGGCGCAGGAGTACTTCGACGTTCTGGCTGGCCTTTCGGACCCCGAGATCGTCCGCACCTGGCTCGGGCGCGACCACCTCGACGTCGACGAGGTGATCGAGGAGCGAATCCGCCGCTACCGTGCCGCGGTCGCCGACGGCTCGAGCGTCCCGCCCGAGCTTCGGGAGGCGGTCCGCTTCGCGGCCGAGCGCGTCCCGCTCGCGATCGTGTCAGGCGCCGCCCGCCCCGAGATCGAGCCGGTCGTCGAGGCCGCCGGCCTCATGGGCTCCTTCGCGGCGATCGTCCCGGCGGAGGACGTCGAGCGCGGTAAGCCCGAGCCGGACGGCTATCTGCGGGCTCTTGAGGTCCTCGACAGCGGGCTCGCCGCGCGCGACGTCCTCGTCTTCGAGGACACGGAGGCCGGGGTCGCCTCCGCCAAGGCCGCAGGCATGCGCTGCTTCGCCGTCCTCGGCACCCTGTCTCCGGAGCGGCTGTCACAGGCGGACGAGATCGTGGAGCGCATCGACGTCCGGCTCATGCAGCGGCTCTTCGACGAGGCGTGAGGCCACTCGTCCTCGCCCATCGCGGCGCCTGCTGGGAGATCCCGGAGAACACGCTGGAGGCCTTCGAGCTCGCGATCGCCGAGGAGGCCGACTACATCGAGTTCGACGTGCGGGCCCGAAACGGGGAGCTCGTCATCTGCCACGATCCCGGGCCACCCGAGGGCGTGCCGACTCTCGACGAGGTGCTGGCCGCCCTGACCGGCCGCGTCGGCCTCTGCGTCGAGGTGAAGGAGGAGGAGACGACCGACGCCGTCCTCGACGCGCTCGAGCGCCACGGCGTCGATCCCGAGCAGCTCATCGTCGTCTCGTTCCAGGTGGGCGCGGTCCGGCGCGTGGCGGATCGCCGCCAGGAGATCCGCTGCATCCTGCACACCGACGACCCCGTCGAGGCCGCGGGGTGCTGGGGGATCGGCTTGGAGGAGCCTGCGACGGCCGGCCGAATCGAGGCCGCTCAGGGCGTGGGACTGGCGACCACGGTCTTCACCGTCAACGACCCGGCGCGGATGCTGGAGCTCGCCGCGCTCGGCGTCACCGGGATCTTCACTGACCGGCCGGCGCTGGCTCGGCGGACGCTGGCTCGCTGAGCGCGAGAACGCGCCCCCCGTCCGCCGGGAAGCTCGCTGCCACGCGTGAGCCAACGGGAAGCTCGGCGGCCTTGTGGCCGGGAAGGTCGGCCGAGAGGTCGTGGTCGCCGGCGTCCACCTTCACGCGCGTGATCGCGCCGAGGAAGATGTGCGCGACGACATCGCCGATGATGGCTCCGGCCACCCCACCCTCCGCGCGCTCGAGCTCGAGGATCTCGGGACGGACGAGAACGAGGACGCGCTCCCCGCTTGGCAGGTCATGCGCATCGTCCACCGCGAGGACACTTCCGCCCACCTGTACCTGCCCGCTTTCGGCAACGGTCGCCTCGAGCCGGTTCATCGTGCCGATGAACTCGGCGACGAACGGCGTTCCGGGCGCGTTGTAGATCTCGGCGGGGGAGCCGATCTGCTCGATGCGGCCGTGAGAGAGGACGGCAACCCGATCGGAGATCGAAAGCGCCTCCTCCTGGTCGTGGGTGACGTAGAGCGTCGTGATCCCGAGCTGGGTCTGGAGGCGGCGGATCTCCTCGCGGAGCTGGACGCGCACCTTTGCGTCGAGCGCGGAGAGCGGCTCGTCGAGGAGAAGCACGCGAGGCTCGATCGCCAGCGCGCGGGCGAGGGCGACCCGCTGTTGCATTCCTCCGGAGAGCTGGTGCGGATAGCGCTTCGCAGCGGCCGTGAGCCCGACCAGCTCGAGCAGCTCCTCGACCCGCGTGCGACGAACAGGGCCGCTCTCCCCTCGGATCCGCAGGCCGAACTCAACGTTCGCCTCTGCGGTCATGTTCGGAAAGAGCGAGTAGGCCTGGAAGACCATGCCCATGTCGCGCTTGTTGGCAGGAATGTTCGTGAGGTCGTTTCCCTCGACGACCACGCGTCCCGAGGTCGGCGTCTCGAACCCGGCCACGATCCGGAGCGCGGTCGTCTTCCCGCAGCCGGAAGGGCCGAGCAGGGAGAGGAACTCGCCGGCCTCGAGAGCGACGTCGATCTCTTCGATCGCCGTGAAGTCGCCGAACTCCTTGTGCAGCTTCTGGAGCTCGAGATACGGCATCAGCGGCCCGCCACCGGGGCGACTCCTCGACCGGGCCGCCGTCCGACCAAGAGGATCCCGAGCAGCGCGAGCCAGGTGAGGCCGAAGCTGATGATCGTGAGCGCCGCCGCCGGGTTCGCCTGCGTCTGGCCGACGTAGTTGATGTATGTCGGGAAGGTGTTGAAGAGCGCGATATGAGCCATGGTGAACTCGCCCATGACGAGGGCGAAGGTGAGAAACGCGCCCGCGAGCGCGCCGGATGCGATATTCGGAAGGATCACGCGCATGAGCGTGGTCGTCCACCCCGCTCCCAGGCTGTGTGCCGCCTCCGTCAGCGTGTGCACGTCGATCGACCGAAACGAGACGTCGAGCGCCCGGAACATGAAGGGGAACGAGAGGACGACGTAGCCGGGGACGAGGAACCGAGGCGACTCGATGAACCAGAGCGGCACGCGGTCGACGTTGTAGAAGTCGAGCAGCCCGACGATGAGGATGATCGGCGGGACCACGAAGGGAAGCACCGAGAGGAACTCCACTAAGGGGCGAAGCCGCGGAAAGCTCAGGTGCACGCTGTAAACGCCCGGGATCAGGATGAGCAGGCTCACCACGATCGTCGCGAGGGAGAGCTTGAACGAGACCCAGAGAAGGTCGCGGAACTGCGGGTCGCTGAGGATCTCCCGATAGGAGGAAAGCCCGTAGCCGCTCACCTCCTTGAGGCTGAACTCGAGCGTCGCGGCGAGCGGGATGAAGAAGTAGGCGGCTCCGATGCCGAGCCAGACCCAGCCCGAGCGGGGCATGTGCCGCGTCACGATTCTCGCCTCCGCCAGCGCGACGCCCGCCGCTCGAGGACAAAGTAGAGCGCCATCGTCACCGAGATGACAAGCGCCATGCCCACGGCGAGCGCATATCCCTGGTGAGGATCGGAGAGGACGTTGCCGCCGATCAGCTCACCGATCTGGAGCGGTGTCAGCTCGATGTGCCCCGACGTCAGGGCATAGGCCGTCGCGTAGGCGGCGAACGCGCTCCCGAAGAGGAGCAGCATCGCGCCCAGGATCGACGGGAAGAGGATCGGCAGGCCGACTCGGCGCCAGTACTGCCACGAGCTCGCGCCGAGATTCGAGGCCGCCTCCCGCCACTCCTCGCGGAGGCCATCGATCGCAGGAGCGATGATGAGGATCATCAGCGGGATCTGGAAGTAGAGGTACGTGACGACGATCCCCCAGAAGCTGAAGAGGGTAAAGCCATGTCCATAAAGATCGATGCCGATCTTGTCGAGCCCGCGAGTTACGGCGCCCACGGTGCCGAGGGTCGCGATGAAAGCGAAGGCAAGCGGCACGCCGCCGAAGTTCGCGGCGACGCCTGAGAACGTCGTCATGGCCGGCCTGATGAAACGCGGCGCTTTCGGCGAGATGGCCGCATAGGCGATCAATAAGCCGAGCAGACCGCCGAGGACAGCCGTGTAGAGGCTGATCTTGATGCTGGTGATGTAGGCCGAGCGATAAGGCTCGTGAAAGATGGCCGAGACGAATTTCGTCGTCCAGGTGCCGTCGTCTGCCCGGAACGCGCCGATGAGGAGCGCGGCCGCAGGGATGAGCAGGAACGCAATCGCCCAGAGGAAGAACGGCGCGACACCCAGCCAGGCGAGCGGGAAACGCCGTCCGGGCTGCCTTGGAGCGGCCGCCCGGACGGCGTCGAGGCTTTCAGCGGTTGCCGCCAGGAGTTACCCCGCGACCTCGTTCCAACCGTCGGCAATCGTCTGCGTCGCCGCGTCGTTCTGCTCCGGGGTCGGAAACTCGATGTTCGCGTAGAGGTCCGCCGAGGGCAGCGCGTCGAGCAGTTCCTGCGGGACGACGCCGCGGTCGGACATGTCCTGGAACCGGACCGGGTGCGAAAAGCCCTTCAGCCAGAGAAGCTGGCCCTCGTCCGAGTAGAGGAACTCCTGCCAGAGCCGAGCGGCGAACGGATTCGGCGCGTCGGCGTTGATCGCCTGGCAGTAGAAGTTCCCGACCGCCGCGTCGGCCGGGACGGTCACTTCCCACGTGATGTTCGACTTGAACTCGGAGCCGTAGGCGATCTGCAGGTAGTCCCAGTCGATCGTGACCGGTGTCTGGCCGTTTGCCACCGTTGCCGGCGTGGCGTCGACGAGGATGAAGTTGCCCATGTCCTTCAGCTCTGCGAAGAAGTCGATGCCGGGCTGGATGTCGTCGAGCGAGCCGCCGTTCGCGACCGAGGCCGCGAAGACCGCGGCGAACGCCGAGCCCGACTCGCGCGGGTCGCCGTTCAGCGCGACCTTGCCCTTGTACTCCGCCTTCTTCAGGTCGGCCCAGCTCGCCGGGAGCGGAGCGACCTTGGTGTTCGCCCCGAGCGAGACCGCGCCCCAGTAGTCGCCCACCCACGCGCCGTCGGCGTCCTTCAGGTCGTCCGGGATCGTGTCCCACTGCGAGTTCTTGTAGTTCGCGTAGAGACCGCCGGTCTTGCCTTCCGCGGCGAAGGACGGCCCGACGTCGAGGACGTCCGGCGCACGATCCTGGCCCTTGAGGGACTTGACGGCCTGGTTCTCCTCGGCCGACGAGCCGTTCGGGTTGGCGTTCGAGATCTTGATGCCGTACTTGGACTGGAAGGTGTCCATGATCTCGCCATAGTTCGCCCAGTCGGGCGGGAGGGCGATCGTGTTCAGCGTCCCTTCCTCCTTGGCCGCCGCGATGAGGTCGTCCATCGAGATGTCGGCGCCCGACGCGGGGACAGACGGCGCGCCGCCGCCCGTTCCCGTCGCGCCGCTGGTCGAGGTTTCGTCCCCCCCGCACGCAGCCGCGATAGCCGGCAGCGCCGTCAGACCTGCTCCGAAGACAACGCCGCGCCGCAAGAGCGAGCGCCTCGTAATCCGGGACTCTTCGAGAGCACGCTTGACGCGCTCTTCCAGCTCGGGGTCCTGCATGGTGATCCTCCTCGCGTCGTGTTGAGGAGTCCGATGGTCTCACGGAGCTAGGCTCCCTTCAAGATGCGTACACACGTCTTTCTCCAGAAAGGCACCTGGCTCAAATGTGCGCTGCACGCGCACACGACCAATTCCGACGGCGAGCTCGCGCCCACCGATCTCGTCCGCCACTATGAAGAAGCGGGGTTTGACGTACTTGTCATCACCGACCACTGGGTCCGCACGGTCGAGCCCTCGACGGTGCGCCTGCTCGTCGTTCCCGGGACTGAGCTCGATGCGCTGCGCCGGGACGCGAAGACGTATGCCCACGTGCTCGCGCTGGGCGTCGAATCGGACCCCGAGCCTCCCGCGGCCGATTTTCCCGGGCTCGAGGAGACGGTTGACTGGGTGCGCGCAAACGGCGGGGTGCCCTTCATCGCGCACACGTACTGGAGCGGCCTGCGCACCGATGAGTTCGAGGAGATCGAAGGGCTCGCCGGCATAGAGGTCTTCAACGCGGGCTGCGAGCTCGAGGTCGGGCGCGGCCATGCCGGCCTCCACTGGGACGAGGCGCTCCAGGGAGGGCGTGACCTGCTCGCCATCGCGACGGACGACTCTCACCACCCGGGCAAGGACAGCGCGCACGCGTGGGTGTGGGCCCGCTGCGAGGAGAGAAGCCGGGAGGGGCTCCTCGCGGCTCTCGACTCGGGCTCCTTCTACAGCTCGAGCGGACCGGAGATCGCGGCGCTCGAGACCGAAGACGACGATCTCGTGGTCCGCTGCAGCCCCGCGCGCAGCATCACGCTTCTCACCGGCCGGACGAAGGGGGCCCGCGTGAACGCCGGT
>Ga0126307_10000817_pt1 | contig 20525 bp, 23 predicted proteins | sample Plot28_FD_89955 | JGI IMG/M metagenome (GOLD analysis project Ga0126307, IMG submission 89955) | Serpentine soil microbial communities from UC McLaughlin Reserve, CA, USA - Plot28 | ecosystem: Environmental > Terrestrial > Soil > Grasslands | place: USA: UC McLaughlin Reserve, Lake County... | reverse complement strand
CGTCATCTACGCGACGGTGCTCGGCAGCCCCGCGCGCTCGGTGCGGAACGCCGACCTCGAGGAGCTGCTGGCCTGGGGCATGTCGCGCTACGCGCTCGTCTCCTTGGCTCCCGCACGGCGCGTGTACGGCCGGGTTCCGGTGACGTACGGCGAGGACGCGGTCCCGGTCGTGGCGAAGCCGCTCACGCGGGCGGTCCGGGTCGGGCGGCCGCTGGAGCAACGGGTCGTCCTGCCGGACCTCGCCGATCTTCCGATCCGCCGCGGTGACACGCTTGGTGAGCTGCGTTTCTACGAGCGGGGACGGCTGATCGCGCGCTCGCCGCTCGTCGCCGCGGAGGACCGCGACGCGCCGTCCACCGTGGAGCGCGTGAAGTGGTACACGGGCCGAATGCTCTCGCACATCGGCGGTTGGTTTACGTGAGCCTCCCGGCAACATCCTTCTGGCCTCTGGCCGCTGCAAAGCGGCGCCGGCCATGCGTGCACGCGACGCGCGCATGCGCTTCTGCATCCTCGCTCGGCTTGCTTTTCGCACGCCGGAGACGCGGCAATCTCACCGGGAGGCTCACGTGATCGTCACCGTCACGATGAACGCGGCGCTCGACCGGACGCTGACGGTGCCGAACTTCCAGCCGGGTCAGCGCCACCGCGCGAGTGGCTGGCTGACGCTCGCGGGTGGCAAGGGCATCAACATCGCGAGGGCGCTCAAGCGCCTCGACGTCCCGGTCGTCGCGACGGGCCTTGCGGGAGGGCGCACGGGCGCCGGGATCATCTCGGAGCTGACGCGCGAAGGCATCCTCAACGACTTCGTCCGCATCGCGGACGAGTCGAGGACGTCGACGGCCGTCGTCGATCCCACCGGCGGCTCCTACACCGAGATCAACGAGTGGGGCCCGCAGGTCGAGCCGAAGGAGCTCGACCTGCTCCTGGAGAAGCTGCGCTACCTCTCGCGCGGCGCCGACGGCGTCGTCTTCGCCGGCTCCCTGCCGCGCGCCGTCAGCGAGGACTTCTATGCGGAGGCGATCCGGGAGCTCAACCGGCGCGGGCTCCAGACGACTCTCGATGCCGAGGGCGAGCCGCTCCGCCAGGCCGTCGAAGTCGAGCCGTTTCTGGTCTCCCCCAACGAGCGCGAAGCGGAGGGCCTCGTCGGCCAGGAGTTCCACGACAGCCAGGACTTCGTCGAGGCGCTCGACCACATCGCCGACCTCGGCCCGCGCAACGTCCTGATCACGCTCACCTCCGGCTGCTACGCGCTGGTTCGCGAGGAGCGGGAGCCCGCCCGCTACCACGCCGCGGTTCCGCGGCTCGAGCCGATCTCGCCCGTCGGTTCCGGGGACGTGCTGCTCGCCGGCTTCATCGCCGCGCGCTACGAGGGACGATCGGCGGAGGAGTCGCTGCGTCGAGCCGTGGCCGCGGGCGCCGCGGCGGTGCAGGAGGTCGGGGCGGGCCGCTTCGAGCCGCGGGAGATCGCACGGCTCGAGGACGGCGTGCGCGTGGAGGAGCTCGAGCGGGTTGCGTCCGAGCTCTGAGTTACCATCAGCTCTCAGTTGAGAGCGCAAGCCAAACACGGTCTTTCGGCCCAGGCAACCGCGAGGAGCCTGGGCCTTTCTGCTTTAGGAGGGCGCCGTGGAGATTGACATCGGCAGGGGCAAGAAGGCGCGGCAGGCATACGGGTTCGACGACATCGCGATCGTCCCCAGCCGCCGGACGCGCGACCCGCAGGACGTGGACATCGGCTGGAAGCTCGGCCCACACCTGCTCGAGCTGCCACTGCTCGGGTCGGCGATGGACGGCGTCGTCTCTCCGGCGACGGCGATCAAGCTCGGCCAGCTCGGCGGGCTCGGCGTGCTCAACCTCGAGGGGATCTTCACCCGCTACCAGAACGCGGAGGCGCAGCTGGAGCGAATCGCGAAGCTCCCGAAGGACAAGGCGACCGCCGGGATGCAGGAGATCTACTCGCAGCCGGTCGAGCCGAGGCTGATCGCCCAGCGCATCGAGGAGATCAAGTCGCGCGGAGTCCTCGCGGTTGGCTCCCTGACGCCGCAGCGCGTACGTGAGCACTACGAGATCGCGCTCGCAGCGGGCCTCGACATCCTCGTGATCCAGGGAACCGTCGTCTCGGCGGAGCACGTGTCCTCGAACGGCCAGGCGCTGAACCTGAAGGAGTTCATCTCCTCGCTGCCGATCCCGGTGATCGTCGGCGGCTGCGCGTCGTACCAGACGGCGCTGCACCTGATGCGCACCGGCGCGGCGGCGGTGCTGGTCGGCGTCGGCCCGGGCGCCGCCTGCACGACTCGCGGCGTGCTCGGGGTCGGCGTGCCGCAGGCGACCGCGATCTCGGATGCGAGCGCCGCACGGGTCCAGCACCTGCTCGAGAGCGGCCAGTACGTGAACGTGATCGCCGACGGCGGGATGCGGACGGGCGGAGACATCGCGAAGGCGATCGCCTGCGGTGCGGACGCAGTGATGATCGGCTCCCCCCTCGCCCGCGCGAAGGAGGCGCCCGGCCGCGGCCACCACTGGGGAATGGCGACGTTCCACCCGACCCTCCCGCGCGGCGCGCGCGTGGAAACGCAGCAGGTTGCGACGCTGGAGGAGATCGTGATCGGGCCGGCGCGCGAGAACGACGGCACGCTCAACCTGATGGGCGCGCTCCGGACGGCGATGGCCACCTGCGGCTACGAGTCGATCCACGACTTCCAGAAGGCGGAGATCATGCTGGCGCCGGCAATCACGACCGAGGGGAAGGTGCTCCAGCAGAGCCAGCGCGTGGGAATGGGGTGGTAGTGCCCCGCCCAGCGATACATGCTGGCTTCTGGCCCGCGATCACGCGGCACCAGAGCCCACCCTCCTCCTCGCCAAGGTCTGCAGACCTTGCCTCGTCCGAGTGCGGCCTCTGGCTTGGTGCTCGCGAACCAGAAGTGCAGCCGCATCACCGGACGGGGCGCTAGTGGCGGAGGTTCTGCCACTTCCCGCGCGAGAGCCGATGCCGGAAGACCGGCCCGTTCTCGTCATCGACCTCGGCGGCCAGTACTCGCAGCTGATCGCGCGCCGGGTGCGCGAGTGCCGCGTGTACTCGGAGCTGGTCTCGCACCGGACGGCCGCCCAGGCGATCCGGGCCCGCAATCCGCGCGCGCTCGTTCTCAGCGGCGGCCCTGCGTCGGTCTACGCCGACGACGCGCCCGACGTCGATCCCGGACTCTGGGACCTCGGCGTCCCCGTGCTCGGGATCTGCTACGGCATGCAGCTGATGGCGCGCGACCTCGGCGGGCGCGTCGAGCGCACCGGCGCCTCGGAGTTCGGGCGCGCCGACCTCCGCGCCTCGGGCGGAGCCCTCTTCGAGCAGACGCCAGAAGATCAGGTCGTCTGGATGAGCCACCGCGACTCCGTAACCGCGCCGCCGGATCGCGCGATCGTCACGGGCTCGTCGCCGTCGACGCCGATCGCCGCTTTCGAGGCACGGGAGCGCGGCCTGTACGGCGTCCAGTTCCACCCCGAGGTCGTGCACACCCCGCACGGCAACGACGTGCTGAAGAACTTTCTCTACGGAGTCGCGGGGGCGCCACCTTCGTGGACGGCTGCCGCGGTGATCGAGGAGCAGGTGGAGCGGATCCGCGCGCAGGTCGGCCGCGCGCGGGTGCTCTGCGCACTCTCGGGCGGCGTGGACTCGGCAGTCGCGGCGCTGCTCGTGCACAAGGCGGTCGGCGACCAGCTCACCTGCGTGTTCGTCGACCACGGGTTGCTGCGGAAGGGCGAGGCGGCGCAGGTGATCGAGACCTTCGAGGGGCACTTCCACGTGCCGCTCGTTCACGTCGACGCCGAGGACCGCTTTCTTGACCGCCTCGCGGGCGTGGAGGACCCGGAGGAGAAGCGCAAGCGCGTCGGCGAGGAGTTCATCCGCGTCTTCGAGAAGGAGTCGCAGCGACTCGGACGGATCCCGTTCCTCGTCCAGGGGACGCTCTACTCGGACGTGATCGAGTCGGGCGGTACCGACGGCGTGGCCGCGACGATCAAGTCCCACCACAACGTCGGCGGCCTGCCCGAGGAGGTCGACTTCGAGCTCGTCGAGCCGCTGCGGCTGCTGTTCAAGGACGAGGTCAGGCGCGTCGGCGAGGAGCTCGGGCTACCGGAGCGGATGGTTTGGCGCCAGCCGTTCCCGGGCCCGGGACTCGCGATCCGGATCATCGGCGAGGTCACGCACGAGCGCCTCGAGATTCTCCGGCAGGCCGACTCGATCCTGCAGGAGGAGGTGCGGCGAGCGGGTCTCTATCGCAAGCTCTGGCAGTCCTTTGCAGTGCTGCCGGCCATTCGCTCGGTCGGCGTCCAGGGCGACGAGCGCACCTACGCGTACCCGATCGTGATCCGCGCGGTCACCTCCGAGGATGCGATGACCGCGGACTGGGCCCGGCTGCCCTACGACCTGCTCGAGACGATCTCGAGCCGGATCATCAACGAGATCCCCGCAGTCAACCGCGTGGCGCTCGACATCTCCTCGAAGCCGCCGTCGACGATCGAGTGGGAGTAGCCACGCCCGGGCGGCGGTAGTGCCGTACCGCATCCTCGGGTTCTGGGTCGTGCGACGGGCGTTTCGTCTGCTGACGGCAGACGATCCCCGTCCGCTGCGGGTCCGCTTGACCCGGGAGGCAAAGCGGATCCTGGTCGCGGCAGCGGTCGTCGCCGTCGCCGCCATCGTCGCCGTCGTTGGTCTGGTCGCGCTGCTGATCACGCAGCTGACCTAGCCGAACCATCTCGACGTCTCCTGACACCCCTGGAACCTTTCGCTCGACATGCGCCGCGAGCCAGCGTCCGGCGGCTCGAGGATCTCCTCAGGCTCGAATGGGCTAGACCGCTTGGAAGCGGGCGTGTCTCGACTTGCCGCCGGCGATACGCACGAGCCGCCGGAAATCTCTGCGGGTCAGGCTGACGGCAAGGCCAGCGGGCGATACGCCCTTGGCGTGCTTTGGCATGCGGACCCGCAGCGCGGCGGGCAGACAGACGAACCGCAAGGGCGGAGCAAGCATGAAAGCCTCGCCGTCGAGACCGACGGCGATCGGCGCTCCCGAGTCGACCTCGAACGCCGGAGCAGTCCACTGGCGCAGACCGCCGTACCGCTTGTACTGCCCGGCCGCTCCGAACGTGAGCAGCCTTGCGAAGTCCGTCGCACGCCGGATTCGGGTCACCACGATGCCCAGGCTGCCACCGTCCATGCGGAACCGCGACCCAATGCCGCCGAGGCGCCTCACCTGATACGGGTTGTTCGAGACCACGACCATCGCTGCGTCGGTCCATGCCCTTCCGTCGGGACCGTCGAAGCGGAGGTCGATCGTCTCTGTCTTGTCCGGCCCGAGCATCGTCGGCAACGCGCGCCTCCAGGTTCGGAGCTTTGCCTCGCGGTACGCGTCGGACTGGACGACCTGCGCGTACAGCCCAAGCGACGCGTTGTTGACGAAGACGTGCTCGTTCACGCGCGCGAGGTCTACTCGTCGCTCGAAGCCGTCCGTGAACGCGTCGAGCGCTCCGACGACGTCGTCCCGGTTCAGGCCGAGATCGAGCGCGAAGTGATTTCGCGTGCCGGTCGGGACGCACACATGTGCGACCTGGTGGCGCATCGCGATCGTCGCCACCTGCGCCTGCGAACCGTCTCCGCCGGCCATCCCGATCACATCGGCGCCGTCCCGGATCGCAAGCTCCGCCAACTCGGTGAGATCGTCGCCAGGCCGGAGCAGCACCGGCTCGATTCCGCGCTTGACCGCCTCGTCCGAGAGCTCCCAACGCTCGGCCTTTCCGTCCCCGGACTTCGGGTTGATAATCAGCACGCCCTTCGACGTCGAACGCGGGGTTCGTCGGAACCCACGAGCCCTCGACGGGTTCGTCTCGGTGTCGTGGCGGACGGCGTAGCGGGCAGAGAAGCCGAACACCGCGAGCGCGGCGAACAGCAGCGCCAGGAGCAGGTACTGATGCTGGACGAAGCCGAGCAGGCCGAGGAACGCCACGACGAGGCCGACGACGCCGAGCCACCGCTTGAGCCGGCGACGCGTCAGGACGAACCACCCCGAGAACCCGGCCAAAAAGACGAAGACGAACGCGAAGAAGACGGCGCCCGCGTCTCGCAGGATCAGCGCGACAGCGAGCACGAAGAGACCCACCATCGCCGCCAGCGCCACGACGGCCGAGGCCCGACACGCCGCCGACGGCGGCGCCCATTGCATTGGGTGAGACGTTGTCGCCATGACTCCTAACCCTCGCGTCTGCGCACAAAGACAACGCCGACCGAGTGCTGGAGCCGGAAGAGCTCGTCCCGCCTGAAGCTAGGGCAGGACGACCTTCAGCCTATACCTGATCCGGCCGTTTCGGAAGCAGCACGTGGCCTTCGACGACGGCGCTGGCGACGTCGACGAGCTTGCGATTGGTGCTGCGCGACTGGACGCGCAACATGTCGAAGGCGGCAGTCTCCGTGACCGAGTGGCGCTCCATCAGGATGCCCTTTGCCCGCTCCGTCACCGCGCGCCGTCCGAAGGCGCCCTCGAGGTCGTGGAACTCGGCAAAGCGTCGAAGCACGATGTCGATCGAGCTCTGCCAGTCCTTCGCGTCGGCGTCGGTGACGTAGGCGAAGACGCCGCGCTTCGACGCCTCCTTCACGAAGACCGGATCGGCCGCATGGATCAGAGCGATCACCGGACAGGTCGACTCGCGAACGATCTTCTCGATCAAGGTCAGGGCGTGCTCGGAGTTCTTGCCGAGCCCGACGAGCGCGACATCCGGTTGCTCTCTCGAGGTCACAGCGCCGACGTCGGCAACGTCGATCTCGCGCGCGATCACCTCGTGTCCCAGCGCGGCGACGATCCGCGCGACGAGGGCCAGACGCTCCTTCCGCTCGTTCGCGATCAGGACGCGGAGGTGCTGAGTTTCGAGGTCGTGCATAACCTCCTTGACCGAGTTTGAACGCGTGCCACGCCCTACTCGAACCTCTAAAAGGTACTCCAACTTGGTGCTAGGGTGAAACGGCCTGGCCCTAGCCTTAGGCGGGCAATCTTTTTCCGGCTCCGACACTCGGCCGGCGTAGCGCGTGGATACCTCCTCTCCGCGCGGAACGCGAGCGATGGGAGCCGCATGAGCGATCTGATCCATCCCAGTCCACCCGTTTCGGGCGTCCCCGAAGGCTCTCGGGCCTCGAGGCGCATCAAGCCCCGCCCCGGCGGTCTCTCGGAACGGTTGGCTCCACATCTCCGCCGGCTGCCCTCGCTGGCCGTTTCGTGGATCGTTGCCCAGCCCTGCATCGCATTGCTCATCGCCTTCATGGTCACGCTGGGCTTCTTCATCACGGAGGTCCTGCTCTCCAGCGAGACGATCTCGAACGCGGACGATTGGTTTCCGGAGTGGTTGGCCGCCCACCGGACAGCGTTCTTGAACGATGCGTCCTACTACGTCTCGAGGATCGCGGATGCGCCAATCCTGATCCCGCTGGTGGGTGTGGTTTGTCTGTATCTCGTCCTCAGACGCCGGTGGCGCACGGGCAGCTTCGTGCTGCAGGCATCGATGGCCGAGTTCACGTCGTACGCGGTGTGTGTGTACTTCATCTCGCGCCTGAGGCCAGAGGTCGTCCGGCTCGACACTTTCAACATCCACCACAGCTACCCGTCGGGGCACGTCGCGGCCGCAACTGCGATCTACGGCGGCATCGCGCTGCTCCTGGCGGCGCACTACAAGGCGCTGCCGCTGCGGATCGCGATCTGGACGGTCGCGGCCAGCATCCCGCTCACCGTCGCGCTGGCGCGGATGTATCGCGGCGAGCACCATCCGCTCGACGTCGCGGCGGGAATGCTCATGGGCGTCGGAGCGATCGTCGTCGCCGTCTTCGCAGTGCGCACGGCGCGCGCTGTCGCCGAGCTCCGCGCAGAGAAAAACAGCGAGGAGGTCTTCGCAGGATGAGTGGCGTCGCGGTCATAGCGAACTCCGCCAAGACCCTCGACGGCGGACTGCCCGCGCTCAGGAACGAACTTGCAAGGCGGGGCGTCTCCGATCCCCAATGGCGAGAGGTCGCCAGCAGCAGGAAGGCGCCCGAACAGGTCGCCGAGGCCGTGCAGCAGGGCGCAGAGCTCGTCTTCGTTTGGGGCGGCGACGGGATGGTCCAGCGTTGCGTCGACGGCCTCGCGAATGCGAAGAGCACCGTGGCAATCGTGCCGGCGGGGACGGCAAACCTGTTTGCGTCCAACCTCGGGATCCCGCGCAAGCTGGACGCCGCGGTCGAGCTAGGCCTCAACGGCGAGCGCCGGGATGTCGATGTCGGCCGGATGAACGGCGAGCGGTTCGCGGTCATGGCTGGGCTCGGATTCGACGCGCGGGTAATCGGGGGCGCCGATCGGAAGATGAAGCGGCGTCTCGGCCGTTTGGCGTACATCGTGTCGGCGGTCCGGAACCTGCGCATGAAACCGTTCGAGGCCCGGATCGACGTCGACGGCGAGAAGTGGTTCGAGGGGAAGGCCAGCGCCATCCTCTTCGGGAACGTCGGGAAGGCGTTCGGCGGGATCGAGATCTTCGATGAGGCCCGAACGGACGACGGCCTGCTCGAGATCGGCGTCACGAACGCCGACGGAATCGTTCAATGGGCGCGCACCTTCGCCCGGCTCCGGTTCAGCAGCGCGTCCAAGTCCCCGTTCGTCCGCATGACCAAGGGGCGCTCGGCGGAGGTGACCCTTCGCAAGAAGGTCCTCTACGAGCTCGACGGCAGTCGCCGGACGAAGCAGAAGACCTTCCATGTCGAGATCGAGCCGGCCGCAGTCAGCATCTGCGTGCCTGCGAAAGCGGTGTGATTCGCTGCTCGTTCTCATCTTGTTGCTCGGTGCTCTCGTGGCCGGTTTGGTGGGCGCATACGTGATCTCACACGACCCGTTCCACGCCCTTTCGAGCGGAGGGACGCCCGGGTTCGCCGTCACGCTGCACCATCGAAGGAGCCAGCTCCTTGCGTTCGGCGCCGGCGCTGCCGTCTTCGCCGGCGGCTGGCTCTGTCTCGGGCTGCTCGGCTATCTGATGCGTGGCGACTCGACCGTGGCCCGCATCGACTCGAGCATCGCGCGGTGGGCCGATCGCCACTCGAGCCACTTCTCCGAGAGCGCCCTCACCCTCGTGACGACGCTCGGCACGAACCTCGCCGTCGCCACCTTCGTCGTGGCGCTCCTCGCCTTCGACTGGTTCCGGCGGCGAAACGCCCGGGTGATCGTGTTCCTGGTCGTGGTAGTGCTGGGAAACACGCTCATCACGCGGTTCGTCAAGGGCCTGATGGACCGGGCGCGTCCCGCGTTCAATCCGGTCGCCGACACGCTCGGCCCGTCGTTTCCGAGCGGTCATTCCTCACTCGCTGCGGCGTTCTTCGCCGGCGCCGCGCTGCTCCTGAGCCGCGAACGCAGCAAGCCGGCCACGGCTGTGATCGGCGGGGCCGGGATCGCGCTCGCGGTGGCCGTCGGTATCAGCCGGGTCTTTCTGGACGTGCATTGGGCCTCGGACGTGATTGCCGGACTCGCGCTCGGCTGGGCGTGGTTCGCCTTCTGCGCAATTGCCTTCGGGTCTATTCCGCGACGAGCAGTGGCGGCTCACTGATGGCGGCCGTTCGCGCGATCAAGGGCACAGCCAAAGCCGATGAGCGGCTCATCAACCATGACCTGTCCTTCCTCGACTACGACGCTCGGATGCTGGCCTTCGCCCGCGATACGGACCTGCCCCTGCTCGAGCGCGTGAAGTTCTGCGCGATCTTCTCGGAGATGCTGGACGAGTTCTTCATGGTCCGCCTCGGCGGCTTGACAAGCCAGGCGAACGCGGGCATCGGCAGTCGATCGCCGGATGGACGCACGCCTCTGCAGACGCTGCGCGAAGTGCGAAGCCGCGTCCTCGAGCTCCAGGAGGCGCAAGCACGACTCTGGTCGGAAGACCTCGTTCCCGCCCTGGCGGCCGAGGGGATGGTCGTCGCGGACGTCGAGGACCTGTCGGCCCCCGCCGTCAAGGAGCTCGAACGCCGGTACGCAGCAGACATCTACCCGGTGATCACGCCGCTCGCCGTCGGGCCCGGCCAACCGTTTCCGTACATCTCCGGGCTCTCGATCAGCCTGGCTGTGTTCGTCCGCGACCCGGAGACGCTCGAGGAGCGCTTCGCACGGGTGAAGGTTCCCGAGCGTCTGCCCCGGTACCTCGTCGCGGACAACACCTACTTCGTGCCGCTCGAGCGGGTGCTCGCCCACTTCCTGCCGACCCTGTTTCCGGGGATGGAGGTCGTCGAGCACTCTCTGTTTCGCGTCACGCGGGACGCCGCCGACTTCGAGGTGTCCGGTGACACGGACGACCTGCTGGAGGCCGTCGAGCTAGAGCTGCGCCGGCGTCGGTTCGGCGAAGTGATGCGGCTCGAGGTCTCCACGACGATGTCCGACGCGATGCGCGAGCGAATCCAGGAGGGGTTGGACGTGCCCGACGAACTCGTCTACCCCGTGATCGGGACGCTCGACCTGGCAGATGTCTCGGAGTTGACGAGCTTCGACCGCCCGGACCTCAAGGTCGACCCGTGGGTGCCCGTCGCCCGTCCGCCGCTCGCGGCTGTCAACGGCGGAAGCGATCAATTCGCGGCGATTCGCGCCGCGCCGCGCCTGATCCACTATCCCTACGACTCGTTCGCCGCGAGCTTCGAGTCGTTCGTCAACGCGGCATGTGCGGACCCCGACGTCGTGGCGGTGAAGTCGACCGTGTACCGAACGGGAGAGAACACGCCGCTGGCGCCCGCCCTCGTCCAGGCGGCGGAGGGCGGGAAGCAAACCGTTTGCCTCGTCGAGATCAAGGCCCGCGGCGACGAGCACCGGAACATCCGGTGGGGACGGGCGCTCGAACGGGCCGGCGTGCACGTCGTCTACGGGCTGCCGGCGACGAAGATCCACGCCAAGGCAACGCTGATCGTCCGCCGCGAGGCCGGCACGCTGCGCCGCTACGTGCACATCGGAACGGGCAACTACAACCACGTCACGGCACAGACGTACGAGGATTTCGGTCTCTTCATCGCCGACGAGGACACGGCAGCCGATGTCTCCGAGCTCTTCAACTACCTGACCGGGTTCGGCCGTGCCGTGCAGTTCCGGAAGCTGCTGGTTGCGCCGTTCACGTTGCGGCGGCGGCTCGTCGAGGAGATCCGGGACGTAGCGCAAGCAGCGCGGAAGGGAAAGAAGGCTCGGATCCGGATCAAGGTGAACGGGGTCACGGACAACGAGCTGATCGACGAGCTCTACGCCGCATCCGAGGCGGGCGCCTCAATCGATCTCGTCGTGCGAGGGGTGTGCTCGCTGCGGCCCGGCGTCCCAGGGTTGAGCGACAACATCCGGGTCAGGAGCGTGCTCGGACGCTTCCTGGAACACAGCCGTCTCTTCAATTTCGAGGCAGGCAGCCGCAGCAGGTTCTACCTCGGCAGCGCCGACCTGATGGCGCGCAACCTCGACCATCGCATCGAAGTGGTCGTACCCATCGAGGAGGTCGAAGCGCAGAAGGAGATCACGGCGGCATTCGATGCGCTTCTCGCCGACTCGGCGTCCTCATGGGAACTGGCCAAGGACGGCGTTTGGCATCGCGTTCGGGCGAAGAAGGACACGAGGCCGCGGTCAGCGCAGGCCGTGCTCATGCGCCGCGCGCGGCGGCGCTATTCGCTCGCGCGCTCCCACTGAGCTCGTTCGACCTTCGCAAGTGCCGGTGCTAAGGTGAGTTTGCCTTGCCCCAGCCTTAGGCGGGCATCTCCGGCTCCGACACTTGGCCGGCTCGCGCGTCGTCGCATCGGCGCGAACCGCCAAGCGTTAGGAGCTTCCATGTCTGCTTCTTCTTCGGGCCAGGCAACAGCAGCCTCTCCGTCCGAGATCTCGGGGATCGTCGAGCTCGCACCCGGCGCGAGCGCCAAGATCCGCAGCCCCCTCCTGGTTGCGATTCTCTCCGTGATCACGCTCGGCGTCTACATCGTCTTCTGGTGGTACTTCGTCAACCGCGAGCTCGCCGACTACGGCCGGGCCCGCAATACGCGCGAGCTCGGTGACAACCCGACCATGTCGACACTGGCGGTGTTCCCGGGTGCACTCATCGTCGTGCCCGCGCTCTGGACGGGAGTCACGACCTTCCAGCGTGTCCAGGCTGCGCAGAGGATCCAGGGCCGGACACCGATCAACGGCTGGATCGGGCTCATCCTCTACCTGGTCATCTTCCCCGCGTTCTTCGGCTACCTCCAGAGCGGGCTGAACTCTGCGTGGCGAGCGGCCGCCGTGAGGCCGGAGGCGTGAGGCGGCGTTCCTTGGGGCTCGAATGACGACGGAGACGATCAGCGTCAAGCACGTGGCCAGTCACGTCGCCGGTCGCCGGGCGCCGAACCTCGCGGGCGCGATCTACGGGACGATCGTCGCGACGGCTGTCGTTGCCGGACTGGGCGAGCGTGCATCGGTCTCGGCCTGGCGGGCGCTGTGGATCGTCCTCGCGAGCGGCGTGTTCTTCTGGGCGGCGCACGTGTACGCCTCGCTACTCGCCAATCGCATCCAGAGTCGGCGCCCCACGCGGCGAACAGACGTGAGGGCGGCGCTGTCACACGAGTGGCCGCTCTTCTACGCGAGCTTCCCGCTGGCGGTCCCGCTCGCGCTCGCGTGCTTCGGCGTCATTCCCGCCCATCTGGCGCTCGGCGCGGCCACGTTCGTCGGCGTCCTCACGCTCGTCGGTTGGGGTGTCGCGTTCTCGCGGCGCGAGGGCTACAGCCTCGCCGGAATCGTCGCTGCCGCGTCGATCAACGCGGCCGTCGGACTCTTCATCGTCGGTCTGAAGGTGGCCGTGCGGTGACCCTGGATCAAAGCAGAGGAGGTCGAGATGTCTGAAGCACTTGCTCCTTCAGCGCCTGAAGAGGTCCACGGCTTGACATGGCAGAAGGTGTTCCTCGGCGACTGGTCGCGATACGTCCGCGACCCGCTCGACGTCCTGAGGCTGATCTTCATCGGAGCGACGCTCCTCTGGGGCCTCACCGGGCACCCGTGGACCCAGGTTGTCGGCGCTTCGCTCGTCCTCATCCTGGCCCGCGCCGCGAGCCTGCCTCGCTTTTACGACTTCAGCCTGATCGTGGTTATGACGCTCGTCGGCTGGGGCGAGGCACTCGGTATCTACGACTCGTGGCGGTACTACGACAACGTCGTCCACACGACCGTCCCACTGCTCTTGACCGGCGTGGTCTACGTCTGCCTGATGCGTCTGGACGTCCTCCCCGAGCTCCGCGACCTGAGGAACAAGAGGCAGCGCATCGGGTTCTTCCTCACGGTCTTGATGATGGGAATGGCGATCGGCGCCGCCTGGGAGATCGTCGAGTGGACACTCGACACGAGCACCGGCTCGCACCTGATCATCAGTACGACTGACACAGCGACCGACCTGATCTGGGACACGATCGGCTCCGCCGGCGCCGCGACGATCCTCGTCCTCTGGAGCCTCGGCAATCACTCACTGCTACGGCGCCCAGGCGTCGCGCTCGCCGACAAGCCGTTTGGCAGCTTCCTGAAGGTCAGCACCCGGTGACGGCGATCAACAGAAGAGCACCGGTTACAGGCTCGCGCCAGATCGAGATCGCCGCTCCGCCGACGCTTGCTTGGGACGTCCTCACCGCGATCGAGCGCTGGCCGAGCTGGAACTCGGACGTCAAGACCGCCGCGATCGAGGGGGCCGTACGCGAAGGGACCAAGTTCCGGTGGAAGTCCGGGCCGGGGACGATCACGTCCACGATCCACGACGTCGAACCGCCGTCCCGGATCGCCTGGACAGGCAAGACCTTCGGGATCAGGGCGATCCATGTCCACACACTGGAGGGGCGCGACGGCGAGACGGTGGTCAGGACGGAGGAGTCCTACGACGGCCTCGTCGCGCGGATCTTCAAGGGGCCGCTCAAGAAGACACTGGATCGTGCGCTTCGGGACGGTCTCGAGCGCCTGAAGCTCGAAACGGAGCGCCGGCAACTCCTCCGCTAGCTGCGTGCGTGCGACTAGGCCGGCGGTGGAAGCCGGCCGAGCTCCATGAGCTTTCCGCCGCCGGCCTCGACGACAACGGACGCCGCCTTTCGCGTCCTGCCGAAGAGAGGCTCGAGCTCGGGCCCGTGGCCGCACAAGACGGCGGCCGTTCCCCCGAGGGACAAGGCGACGGCCCGAACCGAGTCGGGTCCAGCGCCCTCCGCAAGCTCCTCGCTCAGCTCGAGTTCGACGCCGCGCCGTCGGGCGAGCGGCTCGAGCGTCTGGACGCAGCGCACGGATGGGCTCGACACGATCCGGTCGACGTCGAAGCTACTCAGCTGTTCGACGAGAGCTTCGGCCTGGCTCCGGCCTCGAGCATCGAGCGGCCGGGCGGCGTCCGGCGCGGCCCATGCGTCTCGTTCGCCGGCGGAGGCATGCCGCACGACCACGAGCGGCGGCTGGACGGCCCGGAGGACGTCGAGATCGCGGTCATACGAGAGCCTCGCCGCAGCCTCTGCGTGGCCCAGCCACACCGCCGCGTCGATCTCGTCGTGCGGGCTGAACTCCCCCGACTGCGCCTTCATCGTCCAGTACCGAACAACCTTTTGCCGCCCACGAGAGTCCCGGTAGCTGGTTCTCGGCAACTCTCCGATCAGCGAGCAATGCAGGCCCGTCTCTTCCTCGACTTCCCTGAGCGCGGTCTCGTCGTCCGCTTCACCCGGCTTCGCCTTCCCTTTTGGAAACGTCCAGTCGCCGTAGCGCGGCCGATGAACGAGCAGTACCTCCGCTCCAGTCGCGCCGACTCGGCGCACGACGCCTCCCGCCGCCCGGACCACGTTGGGGCGAAGCGTCAGCTCCACTCGGCCTCAGCGGCCCGCGTCACGCGCTTCCACGCCTTTTTCCAGAGGCGTCGCGCCTCGATGCGCCGCCGGCGCTGCCTTTCGATCAGCCGACCTGCGGCGACTGCTGTACGGCGGGTACCGCGCACCCGCGCGAGCATTTCGCCGATCTGCCGCTCGGCGACCGATGCGTCCTGGTGCTCGCCGAGGATGTCCTGCAGGGCTCTTGCCCGTTCCACATAGCGCGGGCTTGCGCCCGCGGCCTCTGCCGCGTAGCGCGCACGCTTCACCTGGATCCGGACCTCGTGGAGCTCGAGATCGGCTGGATCGTCGTCGACCTGCTCGACGGCTTCGCGCAATCGCTGGTACTCGGTGATCGCAGGCGACCGTAAGTCCTCTCCCGCACGAAGCCTGGGCGGCTGCGCGAGCTCGTGGAGCAGGTTCCGGTACCGGGCCGAGTCGAGCACGTCGCGGAGCTTGGCGCGGCCCTCCTGTCGCTCGCAGTCCAGGAGCTCGAGCACGGCACCGAACGCCCCGGCCTCGTCGAGGCTCACGAGCTCGTCGAGTAGGTACGCGATCAGGACGTCGCGGTCGCGGACCTTTCCGAGAGCGCGAGCGAGCCAGCGGAGCTCTTCGCTCAGCCGATGCGCTCGTTCGGGGTCGGACGACAGCGGGCCGCTCGAGCCAAGGAGCGAGCGCAGGCGTCTCGCTGCGACCCGCTGCAGGTGAACCGCCTCCGGGTCGGCGCCGAGCTTGACTGCAGACTCGCACGCGATGATCTCTTCCCGGTAGCGCCGCACCGCCTGTTCGAGCGCATCCTCTTCATCCGACTCGATTGACGGAAGCGAATGAAGGGCGGGAGGACTTTGCACCACGTGTCATCGTAGACCTGCCCAGTCGCATGGCTAGACACCACCGCGAATCGCGGGTTACGGGCTAGGCACGTAGTCCCGCGCGCCCCACTGTGTGACGATCTGTTCGTGATCAGGGGCCGGCTCGGGCTGATTCACAGCGCGCTCTTCGTGCTCGCGTATCTCCGGAGCAGCGAGGCAGCCTGAACGAGAGCGCGTTCGTCGAGTCCCTTGCCCGGGCACGGATCGGCGATACGTTCAACCAGTACGCCGCGTCGAGGCTTCGCCGCGAGCGCCTGACGGCGTACCTGCGCCGCCGCCGCAGCGCGCAGTACCTGCTCGTCGGCGAGGCGGCAGGCTATCGCGGGACGCGCGTCAGCGGGCTGCCGTTCACGTCCGAGCGTCAGCTCACGGGCTCCGGCCCAGCCGAGGCGACGGCGACGATCGTCCATCGCGTGCTCGCCGAGCTCGGGCTCGAGGACGACGTCCTGCTCTGGAATGTCGTACCGACGCACCCGCATCGGCCGGGCGAGCCGAACTCAAACCGCCGGCCCGCCTCAGCCGAAGTACGGGCTGGCATGGCGTTTGTCGAACGCATTGCAGCAGGGCGCCACCCAATCGCCGTCGGGCGCGTGGCGCACTCGGCGCTCAGCGGCCCCTACGTGCGGCATCCGTCGCACGGGGGGTCCGCCGACTTCCGTGCAGGGCTCCTGGTATCCATCCGTTGATGCGCAGGCTTCTGATCGGCATCGCCGGTCTCGTCGTCGTCGTTGCCCTGTTCTTCGTCTTCCGGCCGAGCGACGAGGGCGAGAGCACGGCGGCGACCACGACGACCACAACCACGTCGACGCCGACGGCGCCGCCCGAACCGCCGCCTCCACCACCCGGCCCGCCGCCCGCCGCTCGAGTCGCGATCGTCGTCAGGGGAGCGATACCTATCGGCGGCATCCGGTCGGTAACCGTCGCCGAGGGGCGGCGCGTGCTGATCGTCGTCAACGCCGACGTCGCCGACGAGCTCCACCTCCACGGCTACAACGTGATGCGCGACGTCGAGCCGGGGAAGCCCGGGCGACTCGCCTTTAGGGCGACCATCGTTGGCACGGTCGAGCTGGAGCTGGAGCAGAGCGACGTGCCGCTCGCCCGCATCACGACCAAGCCGTGAGCTTCGTCCTTCCTCTCGCCCACGGGCTCGGGGGGATCCGCGATCCGGTCATCCCGCTGTGGCTGTTCTTCTACGGCGCGTCGCTGACGCTGATCCTGAGCTTCGTCGCGTTGGGCGTGCTGTGGCGCAAGCCGATTCTCGAAGGACGCGACCGCGGGAGGCCGCTCGGTGAGTTCTGGCAGCGGCTGATCCTGTGGGTCGGCTGGCGGGTGCTCCTCGGGGCGGTCTCCGTCGGCCTGCTCGCGCTCGTGTGGCTCGCGGCGCTCGTGGGGCAGCCCGATGCAGGCAACAACATCGCCCCGACGTTCGTCTGGGTGATCTTCTGGTTCGGCCTCGTCCCGCTCGTGGTCGTCTTCGGAAACCTCTGGTCCGTGTTAAGCCCGTGGCGCGCGGTCGGAGACGCCGTCGCCTGGCTCTGGAGCAAGACGGGACGAGACTGGGAGCCGGCGGCTGCGTATCCCGAGCGGCTGGGCCACTGGCCGGCGGCAATCCTGCTGCTTGCCTTCGCGACCCTCGAGCTCGCCTACCCTCGCTCCGCTGAGCCGCGGACACTCGCGCTCGCGATCGTGGTCTACAGCTGGATCACCTGGGCCGGCATGCTCCTCATCGGGCGCCGAACGTGGATCGAGAACGGCGAGGCGTTTCACGTCTACTTCGGATTGCTGGCGTTGATCGCGCCGTTCGCAGTGGAGGAGCGCGACGGCCGCCGCGTCGTCACGATCCGCCCGCCGCTCGCGGGACTGACGGCGCGGCAGGAGACGCCCGGAACGATCGCCTTCGTCGCGGTGATGCTCGGCTCGGTCGCGTTCGACGGCCTCAGCCGCGCGACCTGGTGGCAGGACCGCGTCTACAGCGCCGAGTCGCGATACATCGTCGACTCACCACGGACCGCCGATCTCGTCGCGACCGGGATCAACCTGGTCGGGCTGATCGTCGCAGTGTGCGCCATCGCGGCGCTCTTCTTGATCGCGGTCCGCGCCGCCCGACTGGTTTCCGGCAGCCGCGACGACCTCGCCAGCGTCTTCGTCGCGAGCCTGATCCCTATCGCGCTGGCCTACACGGTTGCCCACTACTTCACGCTGCTCATCAACCAGGGACAGTACGGGATCCCACTCGCGTCTGATCCGTTCGGTCGCGGCTGGGATTTGATCGGGATGTCCGATTTCCAGCCGTCACCGTTCAACTCGCCGAACGCAATCTGGTACACGCAGGTCGCCGTGCTCGTGATCGGGCACGTGCTCGGGCTCGCGCTCGCCCACGACCGCGCCGTCGCGATCTGGGGCTCGGCGCGCACGGCGATCCGAACGCAGTACGCGATGCTCGCGCTGATGGTGCTGTACACCTGCACGGGCCTGCTGCTGCTCTGGAACGGCTGACGTGCTCCTTGCCCACGGCGGAGTCGCCGGAGCGATCGTCGAAGTCTCGATCGCCCTGCTGATCGTCGCGATCGCGCTCGCAGCCTGGGTCGGAAATCGCAAGGAGGACGAGTAAGTCGTTGCTATCATCCGCCGCCGGCGGGCCGAGGGTCCGCCGCTTTCCTATGCCTACGAAGACCTGGAACGCGAAGCCGGGCGAGGTCGAGCGCCGCTGGTACCTCGTCGATGCCGACGGTAAGACGCTCGGGCGTCTGGCCACGCGCATCGCGGATGCGCTCCGCGGCAAGGATAAGCCGCAGTACACGCCGCACGTCGACACCGGCGACTTCGTCGTCGTCGTGAACGCCGAGAAGATCGCCGTGACGGGCAACAAGCTCGACGACAAGGTCTACTACCGGCATTCCGGCTACCCCGGCGGCATCCGCAGCCGGACGCTGCGCGAGGAGCTCGAGCGCCGGCCGACGGAGGTCATCCGCAAGGCCGTCAAGGGCATGCTCCCACGCAACCGGCTTGCGCGCGCGCAGCTGACGAAGCTGAAGGTCTACGCCGGCCCCGAGCATCCGCACAGCGCGCAGGACCCGAAGGAGCTTCAGCTCTGATGGCGACCGCCGCGCAGTACCAGGGCACGGGCAAGCGGAAGACGTCGATCGCGCGCGTGATCCTGCGTCCGGGCGACGGCGGGACGTGGATCAACGGCCGGACCATCGACGAGTACTTCCCTCGGTCGACGCATCGCACGACTGTCATGGCGCCACTGAAGGTCGCCGGCGCTGAGGGTTCCTACGACCTCCGCGTCCGCGTCGAGGGCGGCGGTCCGACCGGCCAGGCCGGAGCAATCCGCCACGGCATCGCTCGAGCGCTCGTGGAGGCCGATCCCGAGCTTCGGACGGTGCTGAAGCGCGAAGGCTTCCTGACTCGGGACGCGCGCAAGGTCGAGCGCAAGAAGGCGGGCCTGCACAAGGCGCGCAAGGCTCCGCAGTTCTCGAAGCGCTGAGCGACGTTTATGGCGTGATTCGCCTCGACGAGGTCGAGGCGCTGCCGACGTTCGGCAAGCTCAAGTGGAAGCCGCTGCGGCGGCCGCTGGGCGTCACCGCCTTCGGCGTGAACGCCTACTGGGCGGAGCAGGCGGGCGACGAGCTGATCGAGGAGCACGACGAGCTCGGCACGGGTGCGGGGCGTCACGAGGAGCTGTACGTCGTCGTCGGCGGTGCCGCGCGCTTCACCGTCGCGGGGGAACAATTCGACGCCGCGCCCGGCACCGTCGTGTTCGTCCGGGATCCCGCGGCGCGGCGCGCGGCGGTGGCGACGGAGGCGAACACGACGGCGCTCGCGGTCGGCGGTGCTTCGGGACGCCCGTACGAGGTCTCGCCGTGGGAGTGGGTCGCGGAGGCAGTCCCCGCGTGGCGAGCCGGCGACTACGCAACGGCACGACGCACGATCGAGGAAGGTCTCGGGGAGCACCCCGACAATCCGAGCCTCCTCTACGACCTGGCGTGCGCCGAGGCGCTGGACGGCGAGGCCGACGCCGCGCTGGAGCACCTCGAGCGGGCGATCGAGCGGAAGCCGGAGCTCGCGAGCGACGCTCGGAGCGAGGAGGACTTCGCCTCGATCCGCTCCGACCCGCGCTTCCCGTCCTAGGCTTCCGCGGATGCGCCGGTACTTCGGCACCGACGGCGTCCGCGGCATCGTCGGCGCCGACCTGACGATGGACCTCGTCGAGCGGCTGGGTCGCGCTGCGGCGCGCTGGTCGAGCGGCGGACGCGTCTTCGTCGGCCGAGACACGCGGGAGTCCGGGCCCGAGCTCGAGGCGGCGTTTGCCGAAGGCGTCGCCTCCGCAGGCGGGAACGCGGTGCTCGGGGGCGTGCTGCCGACGCCTGCCGTCGCGCTGCTGGCGCTCGATCTCGGTGCGGTGATCTCGGCCTCGCACAACCCGCCGCAGTACAACGGCGTCAAGTTCTTCGACGGGGACGGTCAGAAGCTCACGGATGCGTCAGAGGAGGAGATCGAGGCGCTCCTCGACGGGCCGCGCAGCTCGCAACGCGGCACGATCGACCGTGTCGGGATCTCGGCGGATAGCTACCTCGAACACGTCCTCGACAGGTTCGGCACGAATCTGAGCGGGCTTCGGATCGCCGTCGACTGCGCGAACGGCGCGTACTCGGAGATCGCGCCCGATGCCCTACGGCGACTCGGCGCCGACGTCACCGCTGTCGGCGTCGACGCCGCGAGCGGCTTGATCAACGTCGGCTGCGGAGCCACTGACCTCTCGCTGCTCGCGGCGACGGTGCGCGAGCGGCGAGTAGACCTCGGCATCGCCTTCG
>Ga0126307_10000816_pt1 | contig 20538 bp, 25 predicted proteins | sample Plot28_FD_89955 | JGI IMG/M metagenome (GOLD analysis project Ga0126307, IMG submission 89955) | Serpentine soil microbial communities from UC McLaughlin Reserve, CA, USA - Plot28 | ecosystem: Environmental > Terrestrial > Soil > Grasslands | place: USA: UC McLaughlin Reserve, Lake County... | reverse complement strand
CGGCGCCGATCGCCTCGCCGACGGCGCGGGCGTCGTGGTCTCCCTCGGAGAACATGTTCGTTCCGCGCCCGTTGCAGGTGAAGAGGAGCGCGCCGGCGGCGCGGTCGCCCTCCAGCGCGCTCGAGAGGTTCTCGCGCAGGTCCTCGTCCGCTGAGCGGGCGTCGCGTACGTGGAAGCGCAACGTCTGGCCAACTCGCACCGGCTCGCCGACGGCCAGGGCGCCTGTTTCCTCGTCCACGCCGATCAGGCCGCGCATCAGGTAGTCGCCACGCCGGTAGTCGGCGCGGTTCTCGTCGATCACCAGGCCCGCGAGCACGCCGCCGTTGGCCGCGAGCCGCTGCTCCTCGTCGGTCAGGGTTCCGAGGTCGGTCTTGAGTCTCTCGAGCGCGGGCTCTCCGGCGAGCTCGAAGACGACGTTGCCCTCTGCGCTCGTGATCACGGCCTCGCGGCCGATCGGCGCGCAGCCCTGCGAGACCACGGTGCGGACGGGCACGCCGCGCAGGACTGCGCCAACGGCGCCTTCAGTCAGCAGCTCGCCGTCTAGGAAGAGCACCTGCGTGTCCGGATCGCCCGAGCCGGCCGCGAGCCCGCCCACGAGTGGAACTTCGTCCTCCTCCTCGTTCAACTTCGCGAGGAATCCGGAGGCGGGGAACGTGAACGGGTCGACGAGGAACGTGACCAGGTCGGCGCCGTCCAGCAGCGGGAATCCGCTCACGGCCACGCCGTCGTCGCTGCCGAAGGCGACGCTGTGAAAGGTCTCGATCTCCGCCTCCGGGAGCGAGGCCGCCCAGACCGCTGCGCCGGGGCCCGACTCGAGCTCTCGGTCTCGGGCGACGACGCCTTGTGCGACGCAGCCGAGCAGGTGTGCGGGCTCGAGCTCTCGCTCGACGGCGGCGAGCGCTTCCTCGGCACCGGCGACGTGGTCGGCCGAGAGGAAGAGGAAGGCAAGGTCGACCGAAGCGCCAGCCAGTGCATCCCGGGCCTCGCGCGCGGCCTCCGCGGTCGCCTCGGCCGCCGAGGTGGAGGCGGACAGCCCCGCCCCGACCCGGCGCGTGAGCGTTTCGGGCCTCATGGGGCGGAGTGTACGCCTCGGATCTCTAGCTCTTCCGAGCGGTGGCCTTGCCGCCCTTGCGGCCCGCGGCCTTCTTCTGGGCGGTAGTGCCGCCCTGGCTCGAATTGCTCCTCGAGCTCGACCCGGAGCCGGACTTCTTGCCGCCCCGGCTCGAGGCGCCGGGGGAATTGGCGATCTTCGCCGCCCGCTCCTTCGACATGCCCTTGTCCTTCAGGGCCTCGTACTGCTTCTCGTTCTTGACGTTCGCTTTCTTGCTCGGCATGTCCCCTCCTCGGGTTACGGCTGTGAGATTTCCTCGACGAGCGCGCCCGTCTTCTGGTCGTTCGCCTCCCTGGCCACGTCGGCCTGAGCCACGATTCCGACGAGCCTTCCGTCCGCCTCGACGACCGGCAGTCGGCGGATCTGGTGGCTCGCCATCAACCGGAGCGCCTCGTCGAGGTCCTTCTGCGGATCGACCGTGACCAGATCGGTGGATGCGATCTCGCGCACGCTCACCGACTGGGGATCCTTGCCGGCGGCGACGACCCGAGTGGCGATGTCGCGGTCGGTAACGGTGCCGACCAGCCGTCCGTCCTCGACAACCGGGATGATCCCTACGTCTTTCTCCTTCATGAGCCTGGCGGCTTCCACGACCGTGCTCTCAGCCTCGATGCTCGCCGGATTGGACGTCATCACGTCTTGCACGCTCTTCCCCATGGAGTCCTCCTATTTCTTTGGAGTCATCCTCGGCTTCCCCGCCCGGAACACTCCGAAACGGTGAAAATGAGGCCGTGCGTACGGCCACCATCGAGCAGCGGATCACGGAGCTCGCGCTCTCGTTCCCGGAGTCGTACGAGGACCGGCCCTGGGGTGACTTCCCGGTCTTCAAGGTGGGGGCAAACAAGGTCTTCGCCTGGGCCCAGGTCGAGGAGGGCGCGGTGCACGTGACCGTGAAGTTGACAGCGGAGGAGCGTGAGATCGCGCATCTCCTGCCCTTCGTGCGCACCGCGAGCTACGTGGGGCGGTACGGCTGGGTCACCGCCGCGGTCACGGACGAGGACTCGCTCGAGGCCGCCCTCGAGTGGCTGCGCGAGAGCTACTGGCTCAAGTGCCCCGCGGAGCTGAAGGGTGCCGTCGAAGGCGAGGATTAGGGCCTGTCCCGGGGACTGACCCGGGGACATGGCCTCACGACCCGATTTCTTTGCAGCGATTCAGCGTGATCTATCGCGACCAGAGCAGGGGTTTCGACCTGGAAACTATCCCCTCCGGCCACGGCCTGGGGTCTGACCCCGGGTCATCGCCGGAACTGCCATGTCCTAGTCGGCCCCCGGGTCGTCCTGAGCGTCTGAGTCGCCCGTTTCCGGATCCGGCGCCGGAGAGTCGTCGAGCTCGTCGTTGCGGTCGTCGTCGCGAGGCTGCGAAGTATCCTGCTCTTCCATGAAAGTGGTTCTGCCCGACTCCTCGGAACTCGAACTTCCCGCCGGCGCTACGGGGCTCGACGCCGCTGCCGCGATCGGGCCGAAGCTGGCCGAGCAGGCCGTGCTCGTCCGCTCCAACGGCAACGTCCAGGACCTGCGCGCGCCGCTCGAGGAGGGCCAGCAGATCCAGATCCTGACCACTCGCGACACCTCGGATCCCGACGCGCTCTACGTCCTGCGCCACTCGTCTGCGCACCTCCTCGCCGAGGCGGTCCGCCGCCTGTATCCGGGCACGAAGATCGCGATCGGGCCGCCGATCGAGAACGGCTTCTACTACGACTTCGAGTTCCCGGAGCCGATCAACGAGGAGGCGCTCGAGCGGATAGAGGACGAGGTCCGCAAGGAGCTCGCGGAGGGCCGCTCCTGGAACCGCGAGGAGGTGAGCGCCGAGGAGGCGAAACATCGCTTCGCCGAGCAGGGCGAGGACTACAAGGTCGAGCTCGTGGACACCGCCGACGGGCCGATCACGCTCTACACCCAGGGCGAGTTCACGGACCTCTGCCGGGGTCCTCACCTGCAGGACTCGAAGCCGATCAAGGCGGTCAAGCTGACCGGCCTGGCCGGCGCGTACTGGCGCGGAGACGAGCACAACAAGCAGCTGACGCGGATCTACGGGACTGCCTTCTACTCGCAGGCCGATCTCGACGCATACCTCGAGCGGCTCGAGCAGGCACGGGCGCGCGACCACCGTCGGCTGGGAACGCAGCTCGATCTCTTTCACCTTTCCGACCACGCGCCGGGGATGCCGTTCTGGCACCCGAAGGGGATGGTGATCTGGAACGCGCTCGAGGACCTGCGCCGACGCGAGAACGCGAAACGGGGCTACGTCGAGGTCAAGACGCCGCTGATGTACGACGTCGATACGTGGAAGACCTCCGGTCACTGGGAGAAGTTCAAGGACGACATGTTCCTCGTCCCCTACGGCGAGGATCGAACGCTCGGCCTCAAGCCGATGAACTGCCCCGGGCACATGCTCCTGTTCGGGTCGGCGCTTCGCAGCTACCGAGACCTGCCGCTCCGCTACGCGGAGGCCTCGACGCTGCACCGCAACGAGCGCGCCGGAACCCTGCACGGCCTGCTTCGCGTCCAGCATGTGACGCAGGACGACGCGCACTTGTTCGTCACGCCGGAGCAGATCGAGGACGAGATCTTCGCGTGTCTCGACTTCGCCGCCACCCTCTACGACCTCTTCGGCCTGGAGGCGCGCTTCGAGCTGTCGACAAGGCCGGAGAACAAGCTGGGAACCGACGAGGAATGGGACTTCACCGAGGGGGCCTTGCGCGCGGCCCTCGAGCGGCGCGAGATCGACTACACCGTCAACGAGGGCGACGGCGCGTTCTACGGGCCGAAGATCGATCTGCACATGACCGACGTCCTCGGCCGCTCCTGGCAGATGGGCACGATCCAGCTCGACTCCCAGATGCCCGCCCGATTCGGGCTCTCGTACATGGGGGCCGACAACGAGGAGCACACGCCGTACGTCGTCCATCGCGCCCTCTTCGGCTCGCTCGAGCGCTTCATCGGGATCCTGATCGAGCACTACGGAGGCGCCTTCCCGTTCTGGCTCGCCCCGGTGCAGGTCAGGATCATTCCCGTCGGCGAGGATCACCGGGCCGTGGCGCACGAGTTGGCGGAGCAGCTCGCCGGCTTCCGGGTCGAGGTGGACGAGCGAGACGAGACGGTGGGCAAGCGCATCCGGGACGCGGAGGTCGAGAAGATTCCGTTCGTGATCGTCTTCGGCGACAAGGAGTCGGAGGAGTCCCTGGCCGTGCGCGAGCACGGGGGAGCGCAGTCGACGAAATCGCTGGACGAATTTCGCTCGTACCTTGCTACGCTGTGATCCTGCTCAAGCAGGGCCAGCCCTCACCTCCCGAGCCGTGCGCTTCTGCGGAGGTTCAACCGAGTCGGTGGACGAGGAGTTTCAGGCCGCTGCTTGCAGCGTTTTTGTCGTCGAGAAGGAGGAACTGAGAACTTGGTGAAGGGCGTTTGAGACCACGACGGAACATCGAGCCGGATCGCGCGCCGGTCCCGCAAGCCCGAATCAACGAGCTGATTCGCGCGCCGAAGGTCAGGCTGGTCGACGAGGACGGCTCGCAGATCGGGGTCAAGGACACGAACGAAGCGCGCGAGTACGCCTGGGGCAAGAACCTCGACCTGGTCGAAGTCGCAGCGCAGGCCGATCCGCCCGTCGCGCGGGTGATGGATTACGGGAAGTACCGCTACGAGCTGGAGCAGAAGGCCAAGCTCGCGCGCAAGCATCAGGTCTCGATCAACGTCAAGGAGATCAAGTTCCGGCCCAAGATCGGAATTCACGACTACAACACCAAGAAGGGCCACGTCGAGCGCTTTCTCAACCAGCGCGCCAAGGTCAAGGTGACGATCATGTTCCGTGGGCGGGAGCAGAGCCATCCGGAGCGCGGGCGTGACCTCTTGATGCGGCTGGCGGAGGACGTGAAGGAGATCGGGCAGGTAGAGTCCCCGCCGCTGCTCGACGGCCGGAACATGGTGATGGTCCTGGGGCCGACGAAGAACGCAGGAGTGACCAAAGAAGACGATGCCAAAGCAGAAGAGACACAGCGCAGCCAAGAAACGGTTCAACGTGACGGGGACCGGCAAGCTGCTTCGCCGGAAGGCGATGCAGAGCCACTATCTCGAGAAGAAGTCGGCTAAGCGCAAGCGCGGGTTCCGCCAGGCCGAGCCTGTCAGCCCTGCGGACGTGCGCGAGGTCAAGAGGCTCCTCGGGAAGTAGGGAAGATGCCGCGAGTCAAGAGATCCGTTCACGCGCGTAAGAAGCGCCGGAAGGTGCTTGGCCAGGCCAAGGGCTACTGGGGGCTCAAGCACACGAGCTACCGGCGTGCGAAGGAGCAGGTCGAGCATTCGCTCGTCTACGCCTACCGTGACCGCAAGAACAAGAAGCGGAACTTCCGCCGCCTTTGGATCATGCGGATCAACGCAGCCGCGCGCCGCGAAGGGTTGTCCTACAACCAGTTCGTCTCGGGGCTGCGCAAGGCCGAGATCCCGCTCGACCGGAAGGTGCTGGCCGACATCGCGGTCAGCGACCCCGCGGCCTTCGGCAAGATCGCCGAGCAGGCCAAGGCCGCGCTCGACAGGGCCTGACCGAGCTACCTGAGGTCTTCCGCCGGCAGGCGGAGCATTTCGAGGCGCTCGGCTCACCTGTCTACGCACGGTTGGCACGGCGCTGCGCGACCGAGCCGCTGCTGGAGGAGCTGATCGGGGAGCTGCGGTGGGACGTTCCGCTACGACTCTTCGGCGGCGTTCACTATCTCGAACTGTCGGGCGTCGAGCCCTACGCGCTCTCCGGGGAGTGGGAGGACTTCCGCCGGACGCTGGTCGCCCAGCAGGCGTTTCTGGCCCGGTTCATCCAGGAGCAGGCGGTTCAGACCAACGAGGTACAGCGTTGCTTCGCGCTGCTGCCGGCGTTCTTGACCCTCGCCAAGGTCTCCCGTGCTCGCTTCCTCGACCTGCTCGAGCTCGGACCTTCCGCCGGGCTCAACCTGCTCTGGGACCGCTATGCGTATGCCTACCGGCACGGGTCGTGGGGCTCGTCGGAGCTCACCCTGCGCGGAGTCGAGTACGTGCCGATGCCGGCTGAGGTGTTGGAGACGCAGGTCGAGGTCCGCACTCGGCGCGGGATCGACCTCAACCCGGTCGACGTGACGACCGAGCACGGCGCCCGCTTGCTGCGCGCGTTCATCTGGCCCGGGCGGGTCGAACGTGGCCAGCGGTTGCGGAAGGCGATCGAGATCCTGCGGCGCGAGCCGCCTGTCCTCGTGCGCGGCGATTATCTGGAGTTGCTGCCGGGGCTGCTGTCGGAACGGGACGCGGATGCGCTGACGGTGGTCTTCCAGACCGCCTCGACGGGATACCTGCGGCCCGAGCAGCGCGCCGAGCTGCGTGAGCTGCTCGAGCAGGCGGGGCGCGAGGGGCCGCTGGGCTGGATCTCGACCCGTGCGGTCGAGGAGCGAGAGGAGAAGCGCGACGACAGCTACGAGCTCGAGGTCGCGCTCTGGCCGGGGGGCACGCGGCGCTTCCTGCTTCGGTGTGACTTCCACGGCAACTGGATCAGGTGGCGCTCGTGATCACCTCGGCGTCGAACCCGCGTCTGAAGCTCGTGCGCAAGCTCGGCTTGCGCCGGCAGCGCGAGAAGCTCGGACTGTTCGCAGCCGAGGGCGAGGATCTCGTCGCAGCCGCGCTCGGGGGCGGCTGGGAGCTGGAGTTCGCGCTCGTGGACGCCGAGCGGTCGCCGGCGCTCTCGCTAGCGCAGGCCGAGCGGGTTGCGCCGGAGCTGCTCGCAGCAGTCTCGAGGCTCGGCCACTCGCCCCGGGTGATCGGCGTCTTCCGGACGCGGTCGCCGGAGCGCGAGCGGCCGGAGCTCGGCCTCGAGCTCTGGCACGTGCGCGATCCCGGCAACGTTGGGACGCTCGCGCGCGCGGCCGACGCATTTGGCGCATACCTGGCTTTATCCGAGGAGTGCGCCGACCCCTTCGGGCCGAAGGCGCTGCGGGCCTCGACCGGCTCGATCTTCCGCGTGCCGCTTGTTGCCTTCTCACCGAAGGGGTGCGTGGCGCTGCTGTCGCACGGTGCACCCACGCTCTCGGAGCTCGACCCGTCGCACTCGCGCTTTGTCCTGGGCGCGGAGCGGGAGGGGCTCCCCGACGAAGTGGTCGCCGCCTGCGCCGCGACTGCCACCATCCCACTCGTCGGGCGCGCCGAGTCGCTGAACGTCGCCATGGCAGGGACGGTCGCGCTCTACAATTGGCGGAAGTCGCATGGAGCTCGCTGACTGGATCGAGGCGTACGGGCGTGCCTGGGAGGAACGTGATCCCGAGGCTGTCGTGACCCTCTTCACAGAAGACGCCTCGTACCGGTCGTCACCCTTCGGCGAGCCGAATCTCGGGCACGAGGGCATCCGTGCCTACTGGGCTCAGGCGGTAGGCACGCAGGAGGGCGTTCAGGTGCGAATGGGCGAGCCTCTGGTCGACGGCAACGTGGTCGCGGTCGAGTGGTGGACGACCATGAACGACTCCGACGGAGAGGTCACGCTGCCCGGCTGCCTGCTGCTGCAGTTCGCCCCGGACGGGCGCTGTTTCGACCTGCGCGAGTACTGGAATCTTCAGGAGGGCCGGCTGCCTCCACACGTGGATTGGGGCAGCTGGAGGCGTGGGTAGACTGGCCGGAATGGCCACGATCACCGGGATCTGGACCTCTCCAGGCCGCAAGAGCGGGCGCTCCGTCGGCCACGAGCGGATTCGCGCCACCGCCGGCCAGGGGCTCGAGGGATGTGCGCACGCGAACCCGCCCAGGCGCGAGGTGCTGTTCGTCTCGAGCGAGCACCTGGAATCGGTCGGAGTCAATCCGGGCGAGATCCGCGAGAACCTGACCGTCGAGGGGGACGACGTGGAGCAGTGGCCGATCGGCCAGCGCGTGCGCGCCGGCGAGGCGGTCTTCGAGATCACGATGGTCTGTGATCCCTGTCACCGGATGGACGAGCTCCGCGAGGGCCTGCGCGCAGAGCTCGAAGGCAAGCGCGGGATGCTGGCCCGCATCGTCGAGTCGGGCGAAATCACCGTCGGCGACCCGGTCGAACTGCTCTAACCGTTCCCTTTCGGCCACGCCTCTGGGTCTGACCCTGGGACATGTCAATCGCTCCTCGTTTTGCGGGGCCTTCAGCGTGCTAGTTCTCAGGAGAAGCAGGGTCTTCTTCGCTGTTTTGCACCAAGCGGACACGACCCGGGGTCAGACCCCGGGTCATGGCTCGGAGGGTTAGCGCGGCCATCTAGCCACCCAGACCGTGTCCTCGCCACCGCTATAGGGCCGCCGGTCGAACCAGCCGAAGCAGCCGAGCACCTCGAACCCTGCCTGCTCGACCAGCGCGCGCCATTCCTCCGGCGAGAGCCAGGCGAGACTGAAGGTGGTCGCGCCCGAGTCCCCCCGCACGGACAGGGTCAGCGTGCGGACGCGCGAGTCCCAGTCGGCGCGCTCGAAGATTCCCGGCTCACGCTCGAGCCAGCGCCCGTGCGTGTCCGCGATGTCGGCGGCCCCCGGCGCGAAGACGTCGAACACGAGCCGCCCGCCGGGCACCAGCAGCTCCCGCGCCGCCCGCAGCGCCCGCAGGCGCGCTTCGTCGTCCAAAAGATGCAGGAACGAGCGAAAGGGGCAGGTCACGAGCCCGACGCGCTCCTCCACCGGCGGCTCCTCGAGATCGCCAAGCCGCAGGTCGACCAGCTCCGAGACACCCGCCAGCTCCGCACGCTGCCGGCACACCTCCAGCATCCCCGGGGACGAATCGACCCCGATCACGCGGATCCCCTCGGCCGCGGTCGGTACGGCGATTCGCCCGGTCCCGACCGCGAGCTCCACCACGGGGCCACCGGCGCGCCTCGCCTCCTCGACGTAGAAACCAACGTCCTCCGTCACGCTCCGGCTCCACGGGTCGTAGAGCTCGGCGATCGAGTCGTACAGGCTCACCCGGGCTTGCGCGCGACCCAGACGAACTCTTCGCTCGTCGCGTCGAAAGGACGCCGGTCGAACCACCCATAGAGCGCCTCGACCTCGAGCCCGGACACATCGATCAGCCCTTCCCACTCGGAGCGGGTGACCCACCAGAGCGAGATCGAGCCGCCCGCCTCGAGCGTGATGTCGATCCGGTTGTCGGCGGGCGCGTGATCGACGCGGTGCCGGATCCCTACCTGGTCGGCCCAGACGCCGTCGTTTGCCGCGGCGATGTGCGGGTTGAACGCGAACGCGTTCCAGGCGAAGCGGCCACCCGGCTGCAGCGAGGCGGCCACCCGCTCGAAGACGCGTCGCCGGTCGGCCCAGGTCGGCAGATGCAAGAGCCCTCGGAACGGACAGTAGATGAGCGCCGCGGACGTCTTCAAGGACAGCTCCCGCATGTCGCCCTCCCGCAGCTCGAGCTCCACGCCCGCCTCCGCGGCCCGTTCCCGCGCCTGGGTCAGCATCGCCGGCGAGGTGTCGATCCCGAGCACGTGCCCGACGGCACGCGCCACGGGGATCGCCACCCGTCCGTTGCCGACTGCGAGCTCGACTACCGGTCCGTCGGCCTCGTTTGCCAGCTCGACGTAGAACGGAACGTCCTCGGTCATGGGCGAGGCCCAGTCGTCGTAGATCGCGGCGAAGGGCTCGTAAGCGCTCACGAAAGCCGATGGTACAGTCGCCCGATGGACCGGCAGGCCCTCGAAACCGAGGCACAGAGCGCGATCGCAGGCGCAACGAGTGCCAGCGAGCTGGAGGAGGCGCGCGTCCGGTACCTCGGCCGGAAGAGCGAGCTGGCTCAGGCGCTGCGCGGCGTTCGCGACCGTGAGAGCGGCATGACCCTGAACGGAATCCGAGGCCGCCTCGAGGCAGCGCTCGAGGCACGCCGTGCGGAGCTCGAGAGCACCGAGCTCGACCGCTCACTCACGGAGGAAGTCGTCGACGTCACGCTCCCTGGCGACCCGTTGCCGCTCGGCCACCTGCACCCGATCACGCAGGCGCGCCGCCAGATCGAGGACACCTTCCTCGGCCTCGGCTACGAGATTCGCGATGACCGCGAGGTCGAGACGACGGAGTACAATTTCGACAAGCTCGCCTTCGATCCGTGGCACGCGGCGCGCTCGCCGCGCGCGACCTTCTTCTTCGACGAGCGCCGGCTCCTGCGCACCGAGACCTCGCCGAGCCAGATCCACGCGCTCGAGGAGCACGAGCCGCCGATCTACATGGTCTCGATCGGCCGCTGCTACCGGCGCGACGCGATCGACGCCACGCACTACCCGATCTTCCACCAGTTCGAGGGCCTCGCCGTCGACCGCGGGATCACTCTTGCCGACCTCAAAGGCACGCTCCTGCACGTGATGCGCGCGATCTTCGGGCCGGAGCGGCGCGTCCGCTTCCGTACCCACTACTTCCCCTTCACGGAGCCCTCGATGGAGCCGGACGTCTCCTGCGGGATCTGCGATGGCAAGGGCTGCCGCACGTGCCGCTACTCGGGCTGGCTCGAGATGGGCGGCTCGGGCATGGTCGACCCACGCGTCTTCGAGAACGTCGGTCTCGATTCCGGCGAGTGGAGCGGCTTCGCGTTCGGCTGCGGGATCGAGCGGGTCGCGCAGCTGAAGTACGATTTTCCCGACATCCGGGCGCTCTGGGAGGGGGACCTCCGCGTCCTCACCCAGTTTTGAGAGTCCCCGTCTCCTGGCTGCGGGACTACGTCCCGCTCGAGATGCCGCTCGACGAGCTGGCGACGCGCCTCTCGATCTCGACCGCCGAGATCGAGGGGATCGAGCGGCGCGGCGTCCCGGACACCGACGGCAACCTCGGCCTCTTTCGCGTGGGCAAGGTGCTGGAGGTCGCTAAGCACCCCAATGCAGACCGGCTCCAGCTCTGCCGCGTGGACATCGGCGAGGACGAGCCGCGGCAGATCGTCTGCGGAGCCTGGAACTTCGGCGCCGGAGCCACGGTCGCGGTCGCGCTCCCGGGCGCGGTGCTTCCGGGCGGCTTGCAGCTGGAGCAGCGCAAGGTTCGGGGCGAGCTCTCCGACGGGATGATCCTCGCCGAGGACGAGGTCGAGCTCGGTACCGACCACTCGGGGATCATGGTGCTGCCCGAGGCGGAGCCGGGCACGGCGCTCGGCGACGTGCTCCCGCTCGTCGAGGAGGTACTGCTCGTCGAGTCGACCGGCAACCGGCCCGATCTGCTCTCGATCTACGGGCTGGCGCGCGAGATCGCGGCGCTCTACGAGCTCGAGTTGTCGCCGATGCCCGGGCGTGATCCTGATGCGCGTAGCGCGTGCCACGAGCCCGTGGACGTGACGGTCGAGGACTTCGGGGGCTGCCCGCGCTACGTCGGCCGGCTCTTCCGCGGCGTCACGATCGGCCCTTCGCCGATCTGGCTCAAGACGCGCCTGCTCAACGCGGGGATGCGCCCGATCTCCAACGTCGTGGACGTGACCAACTACGTCATGCTCGCGCTGGGCAACCCGCTGCACGCCTTCGACCTGGCCGCGCTGAAAGGGGGGAAGGTCGTCGTCCGGCGCGCCGAGCCGGGAGAGACGATCCGTACCCTCGACGGCGTCGAGCGGAAGCTCGAGCCGACCGACCTGATGATCGCCGACGCCGAGCGCTCCGTCGCGCTCGCCGGGATCATGGGCGGAGAGGAGACCGAGATCGGGGAGTCCACGACCGACGTGCTGCTCGAGGCGGCCAACTTCGAGCCGACCACGATCTTTCGCACCTCTGAGCGCCTGCGCCTGCGCACGGAAGGCTCGAATCGCTGGGAGAAGGGCGTCGACCCGTACCTCGCCGAGTCGGCCGCGAGGCTCGCCACCCAGCTGATCGTGGAGACCGCCGGTGCCCGCTGGGCCGGCCATGCGGACGTGCACGAGCGCCTGCCGGAGTGGCCCGTGATCAACTACCGGCCGGAGCGCGCCGACGAGCTAATCGGGATCGTGACTCCGCCGGCGGAGCAGATCGGCTGGCTCGAGCGCCTCGGGTTCGAGCATCGGGGCGTGGAGGTGATCACGCCCACCTGGCGGGCCCGAGACGTGACACGCGAGGTGGACGTGATCGAGGAGGTGGCCCGTAAGCGCCTCGAAGAGGTTCCCTTCACGCTCCCCGCCCGGCGCGAGATGTTCGGAGCCCTGACACCGCTGCAGCGCCTGCGCCGCCGGGTCGAGGACGTGCTCGCCGGTCTCGGGCTCACCGAGACCTATACACCGTCGTCGCGGCCGACCGATCCCGATCCGAACCCCTGGCGGCTGCCCGAGCCGATCTCCGCCGAGCTGGCCGTGCTCAGAACGCGTCTGCTCCCGAGCCTCGTGGACGCGGCGCGGCGCAACGTCGAGCTCGGCGCCGAAGGGATCGCCCTCTTCGAGATCGCGCGGGTGTACCTTCCGGGGGACGAGCTGCCCGACGAGCACACGCGCGTTGCCGCGATCGTCGAGGGCGGCTGGAGCCGGGCGAAGGGCACCGTCGAGACGCTCTACGGTGCGCTCAAGGCCGAGCCCACCTTCCAGCGTACGAGCGACGACCTGCTCCATCCGGGCAAGGCCGCGACCGTCGGCTCCGGGGTGGTCGGCGAGCTCCACCCGGCAGCGTCGGACGGCATCTGGGGCGCCTTCGAGCTCGATCTGGCGACGTTGCTCGAAGAGGCCCGCGAAGAGGTGCGGTACGAAGACGTCGCCAGCTTCCCGGCGATCCACCAGGATCTCGCCTTCACCGTTCCCGAGGAGGTCAACGCCGCCGAGCTTGCCGCTGCCGCGCACGAGGCCGCGGGCACCGAACTGCGCGAGATGCGGCCCTTCGACGTCTACCGCGGCGAGCAGGTCGGGCCCGGCCGCAAGTCGGTCGCCTTCGCGGTCAGCTTTCAGTCGGCCGAGCGGACGTTGACCGACGAGGACGCGGCTTCGCTGCGCGAGCAGATCGTGGCAGCGCTGAGCGAGCGCTTCGGCGCGGAACTGCGCGCCTAGTACCTAGAGGTGGTTCGGCGCTAGCCGCTCGGCTAGCTCCACCAGCACCTTCCGCTGAAACTCCGGCTGGTCGTCGAGCAGGCGCTTGAACGAGCGGTCCGTGATCACGAGCGCCCGCACCGGCGAGGTCGCCGTCACCGTCGCCGTGCGCGGCGAGTCCGAGACGAGCGCGATCTCGCCGAAGAAGTCTCCCGGGCCGAGCCTGTTGATGCTCGTGCCGTCCTTGATCACGTCGGCTTCACCCTCGAGCAGCACGAAGAACTCCCGGCCACGCGAGCCCTGCGTCGTCATCTCCTTGCCCTCGCGCAGGTCGATCTCGTCCGCGATCTGAGCGATCTGCTCCAGCTCCTTTTTGGAGCCTCCTGCAAACAGCGGCACCCTCTTGATCAGCTCGACCTTCTCGTTGCGGTGAAGCACGGGGTGAGTCTAAGGCTCTCGAGGCCGGGAGAAAACCGAATGTGTATTTCGACCCGTATGGGGTAGCGTGACCACTATGCGACCGATGCTGTTGCTCCCACTCGTGCTGGCCGCAGTGCTGCTGCCGGGATCCGGCCAAGCGGCCGACCCGGTGCTGAAGGCCAAGGTCGGGCCGGGCTTCTCGATCTCGATCGCGAACGGCGCCGGCGTCAAGGTCACGCGCGTGCCCGTAGGGACGTATTCGATCGACGTGAGCGACCTCTCAGCGGAGCACAACTTCCATCTCAAGGGGCCGGGCGGCATCGACATGGCGACCGACGTGGCCGCCACCGGCAGCGTCACCTGGAACCTGAGGCTCCTGGACGGTACCTACACCTTCCTCTGCGACGCCCACCCGGGGACGATGAGGGGCACGCTCGCAGTGGGTGCCGCGCCGCCGCCGAAGCCGAAGCTGACCGGTCGCGTCGGTCCCGGCAAGGTGATCTCGCTGAAGACCGCCGCCGGTACCACGGTCAAGACTCTCAAGGCCGGCACCTACAGGCTCACCGTCCGCGACGCGACCCGGGGCGAAAACTTCCACCTCCTGGGCGCAGGCGTGAACAAGAAGACGGGCGTGAGGTTCAAGGGCTCCGTCATCTGGACGGTCACGTTCAGGGCCGGTAGCTACACGCTTCGCTCCGACGCGAGCAAGAAGCTCCGCCGGAACTTCAAGGTCATCTAGGCCCCTACGCGCCGCGTCGCGCCGGTCGCACGAGTCCCGCCCTGGGCCCGCCGGCCGCGTGGATTTCCGCCTGCCGGTCGAGCTCCGCGTTCAGCTCTGCGCCGAAGAGAATCGCCCACGCGCTGTAGTTGAGCCACAAGAGCAGGATGATCGCTCCCGCGACCGAGCCGTAGGTTCTCGCGTACGAGCTTGAATAGCTGGTGTAGAGGGCGAACAGCCCCGAGAGCACGAGCCAGAGCACGGACCCGACCAGCGACCCAGGCGAGATCCACCGCCAGTTGCGGTGCTCCACGTTGGGCGCGAGGAAGTACACCAGGGAGAAAAAAAGCAGCACCGCGACGAACGCAATCGGCCAACGCGCGATGTTCCAGAAGGTCTTGAAACCGCCGCCGAGCCCGGTTCGGGAGACGATCGCGTCCCCGAGACTGCCGCCGAAGACGATCAACAGGAACATGCCCGCCGTGACGAGGCCGGTCGCGATCACGAGCACGAGCGCGATCAGGCGCAACTTCCAGAACGGTCGCGTCTCGATGCGGTCGTAGGCGCGGTTGACGGCCTTGATGACCGCGCCCATCGCGCCGCTCGCGGCCCAGAGCGCAAGCAAGGTGCCTACGGTGAAGGCGATGGCCGAGCCGGTCTTGTTGTCGGCCGCATCCTTCTTCGCCAGCCCGATCATGTCCGTGACGCCTTTCGGGGCGACCGTGCCGACAAAGCGCTCGACCTCGTCGAACGCGCCGGTGCCAAAGAGCCCGAGCAGGCCGATGAGCAGGACGACGGTCGGCAGGAACGCAAGCAGCGAGCTGAAGGCGACCTGCTGGGCTAGTCCCATGCAGTCGTCCGTCATGAACTGCTTGCCGGCGCGCTTGAAGACGTCCACCCATTCGCGCCAGGACAGCCGGAACGGGCTAGCGGGCGCCCGCCCGCGCTCGGTGCTAGTCGCGGTCGACAAGGGAGAACGGGCCGAAGCGAACCTTCGTCCTGCCCTCGCGGCTGCGTCGCATCAGCAGGCGCATCGTGGCGCCGATCCCGCCCGAGACGACGAAGCCGAGCCCGAGCGCGGCCGCGGCCGCGACGGGAAGCCTGTTCTTGAGCTTTGCGTTGACGTCCACCCCGGCGCGAAGGTCGTCCACTGCCATGCCGAGTCGCTCGCGCTCGGCTTCGATGTCGCGACGGACCTGCTCGGTGGTGCGGGACCTATTGGTGGCCATCGTGCTTCAACGCCTCCGTGGTCAGCTTTGCCTCACGCAGCGCCTGTTCGGGAACCGGCGGCGTGCCCTTCTTGAACGAACGCAGCGCTAGCCCACCCAGCAGGCCGGCGACAAGGACCACTCCACCGGTGACGATCAGGAGCGCCAGCCAGGTCGAGGTCGCCGTGGCGATCGCGGCCGCGATCGTGGCCAGGGCGAAGCCCAGCCCAAAGACCAGAAGCACCGCGGCCAGCAGGCCAAAGACGATTCCCTTCGCCAGGTACCCGACCTTGCGCTTGAGCTCGAGGGTGGCAAGCTCGAGCTCCAGCCGCACCAGCGTGCTCGCGCGCTCGGCGAACTGCTTGGCCGCCGAGCCGAGGCCGGCGGATTCCCGGTCAGTCTCTTGGGTGTGCATGGCCCCTCCAGTCGAGCACCTTGGCGAGCAGCACGCCGGCCACGAGCGCGGCCCCGACGACGACGACCGGCGGCGGGCCCTTTCCACCCAGCTTGCGCTTCCTCGGGCGCTTGCCGAGCTGGGGGCTCGACGGAGCGGGCGGGGGTGGTGCGCCGGGCTCCTGGTCGGTCGGTGCCCGCCCTCGCGCGCGCGCCTTGATCAGGCTGGGCTTCAGCTTGCGCAGGAACGCGGCGTCGTTGGTCAGCTCTTCGGCCAGCCACTCGCCGACGCCGTCGCCGCGCGCAGCGGCCCGGCTGGCGAGTTGCTGGAGGCGCTGGGCGCCTCGCTCGACTGCGTGATCGGCCTTCGTCATTTCTTTGCCGGCGGGGCCTCGCCCGTCGCGACGCGCCAGATCGTGGATGCGGCTCGGCGCGCGGCCATAGTCGCGCCGGCGGCGAGGCCTGCGTAAAGGCCTGTCCAGAGGAGCTTACGAAGCATCCCGTCTTGGTTACCTGACGATGACGTGGCCAAACCTGGGAGCTACTGTAACCACGTGGAGCCCGAGGCGCGCCCGCTCGTAAAATCCGAGCGGCAGCGACTGATCGCGAGCGTTGTCTCGCGGCGGCGCGTCGGCAGCCAGCACGAGCTCGCGGAGGCGCTCGCCAAGGCAGGTTGCCCGGTCACGCAGGCCACGATCTCGCGCGATATCCGCGAGCTGCGGCTGGAGAAGACGAGCGATTCGCTCGGCCGCCCGCGCTATGTGCTGCCGGACCGCGCGCCTCGCCGCGACCCGCGCGAGACGCTGGCCGGCGTCCTGCGCCAGTTCGGCGTGCGTGCGACTGCTGCGCAGAACATCGTCGTCGTGCAGTCCGAGCTCGGCTCGGCACCCGCGATTGCCCGCGCCCTCGATCGAATCGAGCACCCGAAGATCGTGGGCACGCTTGCCGGAGACGACACGTGCCTGGTGATCACGAGCGGCCAGCGCGAGGCTCGCGCGGTCGCGCGCGAGCTCGGCCAAGCAATCGATTCCTAGTCGGCCTGGATCTGCTTCGTCGGCGGCGGCTCCTCGTACTCGTCGAGCCGCGCGAACTCGTCCTTGCCGATCGAGAGGCCGACCTCGCCCTGGACGATCTCGGTCACGAGCTCGGCGGGCACGAAGTGCGCCTTGTGCAAGAGGCCCGTGCCAACGGTCAGGCCGCTGAAGATGTCGGCATTCGAGTCGCCGACGACCTCCTCGACCTTGCCGACCTCCTCACCGTCGGCGCCCACGACCGTCCAGTGTTTTTCGATCAGGAACCAGGAGACGGGCTCGGCCATGCCTCAGACCGCTTTCCCGCCGACGTACCAGACCGGGCCCTGCGTCGCAACGGGCTTCGTGTCGGAGAGCGCGCGCAGGATCCGTGTCTCCCCGGTTATTCCTTTCTGGTCGAGCCGCTCGAGACAGCGGCGGGCCATCTCCTCGGAGGCTCCGTAGCCGAACCGGCGGGCGACGCGGAAGCGGTACGCGAGCCGCTTGTCAGCCCGGGCCGGGTTGACCGGCGCGAGCATCAGCGCTCCTCGCTCCAGGTAGTCGCTCGAGGTCAGCTCCACCTCGGCCCAGAGGTCGCTCCAGTCCGCGGGCAGCCCTCCGAGCAGCAAGTCCCATTGTTCGACGAACGTCTGCCGCTGCCGCGCGGGCGCCCGGGCCGCCGCTTCGATCACGTTTACGAGCTCGAGCGAGCCGCCGAGTCCCTCGCGGTCGACACGGCCCAGGAGCCGCACCGCGAGATCCGGAACAGCGCCGCCGCCGACCCGCGAGATATAGACCCAGATCACCTTCCCGCGCCGGCTCGGGTTCGCCGAGCCGAGCAGCGCGGCGGCGCGAGCAGCCTCCGCTTCGTCGTGGACGGTCAGCCGCAGACGCGCCTCACCCCAGCCCTCGGGCAGGCTTTCCTCGATCGCGCGCCACTGGTCGACGAGTGCCATTCGGCTGAGCATAAGCGATCACACCGTCCGTGAATCGTCCTCTCCGACCGCGAAAAGCAAGCCATGCAAGGAAGCGGGGAGTCTGCGTAGCCGGAGGCTCCGGACGCGACTGAGGACGCCGCGAGACGCTGCTTTGCAGCGCCTCGGAGAGGGCGAGGCACGGGCCGTGGGGTCGTCAATAGACTCAGTGGAATGGCGAAGGTCGAGCGGAAAGCACGAGGCAGCCTCTCGGAGGAGCGGTTGCGCGAGTTCCTGCGCGAGATGCTTCTGATCAGGCGGTTCGAGGAGAAGGTCGAGGAGCGTTTTCGAGCCGGCGAGCTGCCCGGCTTCCTCCACGTGGCCATCGGCCAGGAGGCGGTCGCGGTCGGCGTCTGCCAGGCGATGGACGACGGCGACGTCTTTGCCTCGACCCACCGCGCGCACGGCCACACCCTCGCGCGCGGAACCCATCCGAACGCGGTCATGGCCGAGCTCTACGGGAAGCTCGAGGGCTGCTCGCACGGCTACGGCGGCTCGATGCACCTCTACGACATCGAGCGCGGGAACCTGGGCGCGAACGCCGTCGTCGGCGGCGGGCTGCCCGCGATCACGGGCGCCGCGCTCTCGTTCAAGCTGCGCAACGAGGCGCGGGTGGCGATCGCCTTCTTCGGCGACGGCGCGACCAACATCGGCACGTTCCACGAGTCGCTCAACCTCGCACAGCTCTGGCAGGTGCCCGCGGTCTTCGTGCTGGAGGACAACCGCTGGGCCGAATCCACGCCGGAGTCGCAGCACTCGCCAATCCGAGACTTGAGCAAGCGCGCCGAGGCGTTCGGGATGAAGACCATGAAGGTCGACGGTCAGGACGTCGAGGAGGTGCACCGCGTCGCCTCGCGCGCGATCAAGCATGCCCGCGACGGCAAGGGCCCCGTGTTCCTGCACGTCGAGACCGAGCGTCTGGTCGGCCACTACATCGGCGATCCGCAGGTCTATCGCGACAAGGACGAGCTCCACGAACTGCAGGAGACACGCGACCCGATCACGCTCCTGCGCGAGAAGCTCGACGTCTCCGACGGGGACTTCGAGGCGGACGACCGCGAGGTGCAGGAGCTCGTCGACGCTGCGGTCGAGTTCGCGAAGGCGGGCACCGATCCCAAGCCCGAGGACGCCCTCAAGTACATCTATGCCTGACGCATCTGACCGGCCCCCGCTCACGGCCGGCGAAGCACGCCTCTGCGCCGGCCTGCCGTCGCTGACGGAACGTCGCTCTCCGGGTCCGTGCTCACGCACTGTCCCCTCCGGCGCCGCATCGCCGGCGCCGCCTCGGGAGCGCCAGGATGCCTGAGCTCTCCTACCGCGAGGCGGTCCGCGACGCGCTTTCGCAGGCGATGCGCAAGGACGACGACGTCTTCATCATGGGAGAGGACATCGCCGAGATGGGCGGCTCGATGGGCGTCACGCAGGGGATGCTCGACGAGTTCGGCGCCGACCGCGTGCGCAACACGCCGATCTCGGAGATTGCGATCGTCGGCGCCGGGATCGGCGCGGCGATGCAGGGCATGCGGCCCGTCGTCGAGGTGATGTACGAGGACTTCCTGACGGTTTCGATGGAGCAAATCGTCAACCAGGCGGCGAAGCATCGCTACATGTCGGGTGGGCAGCTGAAGGTGCCGCTCACGATCCGAACCCAGGGCGGCGCCGGCTGGTCTCCCGGCGCGCAGCACGCGCAGCAGGTCGAGGCGTGGTTCGTACACGTGCCCGGCCTGAAGGTCGTCTTCGCCTCGACGCCCGCCGACGTGCGTGGGCTGCTCTGGTCGGCGATCTACGACGACAACCCGGTGATCTTCTTCGAGCACCGCACGCTCTACGGCCTCAAGGAAGAGGTGCCCGAGGACCTCGAGCCGATCCCGATCGGGCAGGCCCGCGTGCACCGCGAAGGGGAGGACGTGACCGTCGTTGCGACCGGGCGGCTCGTGCACGAGGCGCTCGGTGCGGCCGAGGAGGCGGAGTCCGACGGCATCTCGGTCGAGGTCTTCGACCCGCGCACGCTGCAGCCGCTCGACCTGGACGGGCTCGTGGCCTCGGTGAAGAAAACCAATCGGGTCGTTGTCGCGCACGAGGCGATCACGCGCATGGGCTTCGGCGCCGAGATCGCGGCGGTCGTGCAGGAACAGGCCTTCGACTGGCTCGACGCGCCGGTCGAGCGCGTCGGCGCGAAGTTCGCGCCGCTGCCCTTCGCGCCCGTGATGGAGGAGTTCGTCGTGCCGCACCAGGCAGACGTGCTCGAGGCAATCCGACGGACGGTGGGCCGGAATGGCACCTGACCAGCCTGTTTTCGCCCCCGTCCCGGGGACAGTCACAGTGACAGTCAAAGTGACTGTCACCTGTACTTGGCTGGAGGAGCCATGGCCAACGAGGTAAAGCTGCCGCGGCTGGGCCAGGGCATGGAGTCCGGCACGATCGTCAAGTGGCTCAAATCCGAGGGCGAACGCGTCGAGAAGGGCGAGCCGCTCTACGAGCTCGACACCGACAAGGTCACGCAGGAGGTCGAGGCCGAGGCCTCCGGCGTGCTGCTCAAGATCGCGGTGCAGGAGGGCGAGGTGCCGGTCGGCGAGACGATCGCGGTCATCGGCGAGGAAGGCGAGGAGACGCCCGACCTCAGCAGCGGGAGCAACGGCTCGGCCGCGCAGGTCGACGAAGACACGAAGAAAGAGGGCTCGGCCGCGCAGGAGGTCGACGAAGACTCAAAAGAAGAGGGCTCGGCCGCGCCGGCGCGCGAGGAGGAGCGCGAGCGGGGGCGCGAGGCTTCCGAAGACTCAAAAGAAGAGGGCTCGGCCGCGCCGGCGCGCGAGGAGGAGCGCGAGCG
>Ga0126307_10000815_pt1 | contig 20547 bp, 25 predicted proteins | sample Plot28_FD_89955 | JGI IMG/M metagenome (GOLD analysis project Ga0126307, IMG submission 89955) | Serpentine soil microbial communities from UC McLaughlin Reserve, CA, USA - Plot28 | ecosystem: Environmental > Terrestrial > Soil > Grasslands | place: USA: UC McLaughlin Reserve, Lake County... | reverse complement strand
CGGGCTGGGCCTCGCCCTGATCATCGTCGCGGCGGACGACTCCGACGACTCCGGGACGTCGGCCACGGCTACCAGTCCCGAAACGGCGACCCTGACCGAGCCGACGACAACCAGCGCGCCGACCAGCTCCACCACGACCGCGACACCTACCACAGGCGGCACGCCAGTCCCCGGGGGAACGTCCTCGACACCAGGTGGCGGCCCAGGCGGCCTCTAGGGCGCGACCCAGCGGCCCTCGCCCGTCGTCGCGAAGAGGTCGATGCGCGAGAGCTTCGCGAACACCACGTAACGCTCGGCAGCGCTGTATGGGGGGTGGCAGGCAGTCAGCACCAGCTGGTCGAAGCCGACCGGCTTCAGGATCCCGACGTCGCCGGGGTCGACGACCTCATGCCTCTCGACCACATAGGTGAAGGCGGCGTAGGGCATCTCGACTCGGATCTCGTCGCCGTCCTCGATCTCGTCGATGTGTCGGAACGGGGCCAGGTAGGTGGTCCGGTGGCCGGCGATCGCGACAGTCCCCGGCTGTCCCGGCAACGACGTGTTTCTGTAGTGGCCAGGCCCCTTCTGCAGCGAGACGGTGTCGGTCCCCTGCACGACGACGATGTCGAGGCCGATGCGGTCGATCTTGATCCGCCCGATCGCATGGCCCTCCTGGAGCTGCGGCTCAAAGCGGTCGGCGAGGATCTGCGCCTTGGCCGGGCTGCCGCTGACACCGGCAATGGCGGCCAGATCGGCGGCGCTCGGGTACTGGGCCTCGAGGTCCTCGAGCTCGTCCTCCGCCTTTCCCTGCTGGAGCGAGCCGTACGCGGCCGAGAGGGGCTCCTGCCAGACCAGGGTCAGGCCGGCATCGGCGAGGACGACGATCCCCGCCGTGATCAGCATCGTCGAGACGATCCGTACCGCCCGCTGCACTGCCGGGATTCTCGCAGCGGGATCCGAGCGAACCCGCCACACTTGCCGCCTCAATGGAGCAGGCACCCAGAATCGCCTCGTACCAGGCCGATCCCGACGAGGTCGGGCGCGTGCTGCTGCTCTACTCCGGCGGCCTCGACACGAGCGTGATGCTGAAGTGGATCCAGGAGCGCTACGGAGCCGAGATCGTCACGCTCACGGTCAACCTTGGTCAGCCGGGGGAGGACTGGAACGTGGTCACGGGCAAGGCGAAGCAGCTCGGCGCGGTCGAGACCGTGCTGGTGGACGCGCGCGAGGAGTTCGCCGATGAGTACGTGCTGCGGGCGATCAAGGCGAACGCGCTCTACGGCGGCGGCTATCCGCTCTTCACAGCGCTCGGCCGTCCTCTGATCGGCGAGCTGGCCGTCGAGGCCGCACGGGAGCACGGCTGCAACACGATCGCCCACGGGTGCACCGGGAAGGGCAATGACCAGGTGCGGATCGAGGCGACGATCGCGACGCTCGACCCGAAGCTGGGCATCATCGCCCCGGTCCGGGAGTGGCAGATGGGCCGGGAGGAGGAGATCGCCTACGCGCGGGAGAACGGCATCCCGGTCAAGGGCGGGACCGAGGTCTCGCCGTACTCGATCGACGACAACCTCTGGGGCCGCTCCTCCGAGGGGCGGACGATCGAGGAGCTCGATCAGGCCGCTCCCGACGACGTCTTCCAGCTCGTCACCCGCCCCGAGCAGGCTCCTGACGAGCCGCAGGTGGTGACGGTCGGATTCGAGCGCGGGCGCCCGGCCTCATTCGACGGTGATCGGCTCGGCCTGGTCGAGCTGCTCGAGCGCGCTGCCGAGATCGGCGAGCGCCACGGCGTCGGCATCGTCGACCACATCGAGGACCGGGTGGTCGGGCTCAAGGTCCGCGACGTCTACGAGGTGCCCGCCGCCGCGATCGTGCTGACCGCCCACCGCGAGCTGGAGAAGCTCGTCTGCACGATCCATCAGAACAACTTCAAGGGGATGCTGGAGAGCCAGTGGGCCTACCTCTGCTACGCCGGCCTCTGGCTGGAGCCGCTGCGGCGAGACCTCGACGCCTACATGGACTCGGTGAACGAGTTCGTCACCGGTGAGGTGGCGCTGAAGCTCTACCGCGGCAACATCACGCCCGTGAGGCGGAGCTCACCGTACGCGCTCTACGACCGCTCGCTTGCATCATTCGGCGAATCCGGGGGAGAGTTCTCACAACACGCAAGCCCCGGGTTCATCGAGCTGTTCACGATGCAGAGCCGGCTGGCCCACAGAATCCGAGAGGAGGCCGAGGAGTGATCTACGAGTTGATTGGCAGGCTGGTCGTCGAGGCGCTCAAGCTGCGCTACGGGCGCGAGATCCGGATCGCCGCAGGTGCGGGGGTGGCGCTTGCGGTACTCGGCATCGGCGCCTACCTGGCGACGCGAGGCGAGCGCAAAGAGGAAGCCGCCTAGAAGCCCTTCTGCCGAAGGAGGTGAGTGTGCTCCGATCCGGGGATGGACGGTGCGCTGATCCCGCTCCTCCGGAAACTGTGAGCGCGATCTGCCCACTCGCGGCGGCGATATCGGAGACGCGACCTGATTAGCGCCAGTCGCCCGCCGCTCATCGGACCGCCTCCGAGGCGCGCCCCGGCTGAGCGGTCACGTGGCCGCGAAGCCGCTGTCGCAGCCGGCTGAGCAGGCCCAGACCGCGTCCGCCGCGCACCTGGCTCGCCCTCTCAGCGAGAAGCGAGCGGATCTCTGCCGTCTGCTGGAAGGGATCCGCGATCGATTGCCCGGTTGCGAGGGAACGAGCCGCCACCAGTCGGCCCTCGGCGATCCCGCCGAGCAACGGGGCCGGCGGAGCGTCTGCCGTGTCGAGCTCGGCGAGCCGGGCGAGGGCAGCGCCATCCTCTATGCCAAGAAGCCTGATCTCAATCCTGTCTCGGTCGGTCATCTTGTGCTCCCGTGTTCGGCGGTTCATGGATGGAACGTCTCCATCGTCCCTGGTGTGAGGTATCAGCGCAACATAAATTCCTTCTCAGTCTGATAAGTTGTCCTTATGCTTGATGTGAGACGCATCAGGGTCCTCCGCGAGGTGATCGGGCGCGGCTCGTTCTCCGCGGCAGCTGAATCGCTGCACCTCTCACAGTCAGCTGTCAGCCAGCAGATCGCCGCGCTCGAGCGTGAGGTCGGCGTCCCCCTGCTCGAGCGGACCAGCGACGGACCCAAGCTGACTTCGTCCGGGGAGGCGCTCATGGAGCACGGCGACGCGGTGATCTGCCGCCTCGAGGAGGCGGAGCGAGAGCTCGCCCAGATCGCCGGGCTGGAGGGCGGCCGGCTGCGGCTGGCGAGTTTTCCGACTGCGAGCGCAACCCTCATGACCCGCGCTCTTTCCCGCTTCCGCCAGAGCTTCCCCAAGGTGGAGCTCGCCTTCACCGAAGACGAGACCGAGGAGTCCTACCCGGCGCTCAAGCGCGGGGACCTCGACCTGGCGGTGGTCTTCGACTATCCGGGCTTCCCGCTCGACTTCTCCCGGGACGTCGAGGCGGAGCTCATCTATGAGGAGCCGATGCGCGTCGCGTTGCCCCCCGGCCACCCGCTCGCCGCCGCCAAGTCGGTGCGGATCGAGGACCTGGCCGACGAGGACTGGCTCTGCGGCGCGCTGCCGAGCTCGTGCCGCTTCCAGGTGATCAACATCTGCCGCGAGGCGGGCTTCGAGCCGCGGATCGCCTTTCAGAGCGAGGACTACGCCGTGATCAAGGGCTTCGTCGCCGGTGGGCTCGGCGTCGCGATCCTCCCCGAGTTGGCGGGTGGGGATCCGGGGATCGAGTTGAGGGCAGTGAGGGGCCAGAAGCCGGTGCGCAGGATCTACGCCGTCACTCGAGAGAGCGAGGCGCGACCGCCGGCGGCCGAGCAGATGCTGGGCATCCTGCGGGAGGTCTGCCGGGAGTACCGCGAGGGGACGTCGCTTCGAGCGGTCGCCTAGGGCTGCACGATTTCTTGCAACCGGTCGACCGCGCGGTCCGGTGCTCGACCGGCCGGAAGCCGCTGTGAGAGCGTTCGCTACGGTTCCGGGCTCGATAGAGCCGAATCCCGGGCATTCGAGCCCGGGAGCGGGGGACCCAAAGGCGGCGCTGACAGGCGCCGCCCGGGGCGAATCGCCGGCTACCAGCTCCGGCGTAACGCGACTCCTTGAAGCGTGAGCCCGTCAGCTAACCCCGCAGGCAACGAAGGAGATGAGGGCAGCGCAGACATCTGAGAGCGGTACCGGGCGCGCGCACAGCAGGCGCGCGGCGCGGCGTCGCCGTGCGATGCTGGGGATCGCCCTCGCGTCGGGGGTCGTCGTGGTTCTGGGTGTGAGCCTGGCCGGGGCTGATCCCTCCCTCAAAGACCAAATCGACTCGGCCAAGTCCAATGCGGGCCAGCTCTCCGGCCGAGTCACCACGCAGACCGCCCGCATCGTCTCGCTCACCCAGCAGGCACACCAGGCCGGGGCGCAGGCGATGGTCGTCGCCGCGCAGGTGGAGGAGACCGAGGCGCGCTCGCGTGAGCTCGCCGCCGAGCTCCGGGCGGCCGAGGCGAGGCTCGTCCGGCTGCGCGCCGAGTACGCCGCCGCGGTCAAACAGCTCGAGGAGCGATTGGTCGCCATCTACCAGAGCGACACCCCCGATGAGGTCACGGTCCTGCTCAACTCCAACGGCTACGACGACCTCGCCACCCGCGCGGCCTACCTCGAGGCGCTTCACAACGCGGACAGGCGGATCGCCGACCGGGTCGCCTCGCTGCGCCAGCAGGTTGCCGATCACGTCCGGCAGGTGACGGACCTCAAACAGCAGGCCGACGCCGAGGCCCGGCAGCTGAGTGCTGCGCGGGCGAGCCTGATCGCGAGCCAGGAGACAGCGAACCAGGCGGCTGCCGCCGTGTCCGCCGCGAGAGCGCAGACCGAAGCATCGCTCTCCGACGCAAAGGGCCAGGTCGAGCAGCTCGAGGAGGAGCTCGTTGCACAGCAGGCGGCTCAGCAACAGGCCGCCTCAGGGGCGCCCGCCTACCTCGGAGGCCCCTTTGCGATCCCGACCTACATCGTCATGTGTGAGTCGGGGGGCAACTACAGCGCCCTCAACGCCTCGAGCGGGGCCGGAGGTGCGTACCAGATCCTGCCATCGACCTGGCGCGCCTACGGCGGCCAGGGTCTCCCGCACCAGGCTCCGAAGGAAGAGCAGGACCGGATCGCTGCCCAGATCTGGGCCGACTCCGGCCCGAGCGCCTGGGCCTGCGCCTAAGCGGTCATTTTCCGGCGCTCGTAGGCGCGGCGGCCGGATTCGTGCATGAGGCCCTCGGCGACGAGCACGTTGACCCGCGCGATGTTGCGCTCGGACCAGTTGCTGTCGGGCCGGCGCGGGGCGAAGCGGACCATCCAGCGCTCCTCATCAATCCGCATGCCCTTGGTGTCGATCCAGCCGAAACAGAGGGCCTGATCGAGCGCATCCTGCATCTTGATGCCGCTCTTGCTCGCGCCCTCCTTGTAGAGCCCGACCCAGAGCTCATCGGCGCTGTCGTGATTCGCCGTGAGCCAGTCGCGGATCTCCTCCGTTGATGCGAAGAACACTGGTTCGCTTGTCTTGGACCGTTCCAACTAGCTGTTGCTCTGCAACACCAAAATGGATCGCTTCGCTTTTGTGCGGGTCAGCCGCCCGCGATCGCACGCAGGTCCTGGGGACGCAACAGCACGTGAAGGACGTGGTCGTCGATCGCCGCGATGCCGCCCTTCTTCATCTTCACCCTCGATCCGGTGGCGAGAGCTACGGCCTGCGAGAAGTCCGGCTCGTGGCCGACCAGCATCACCTCGCCGCGGCCGGCGGCCAGCTCGAGGGGATCGAAGTCGCCGCCCGCAAGCCGGTCGTCCTCCTCGATCGGCGTGCCGAGCGCCTCGCAGGCGAGCTCCGCGGTCCGCCGAGCGCGAACCTTCGGGCTGGTCAGGCAGACGTCGAGCTCCACGCCCAGGGCCTTGAGCGCCTCGCCCGCCGCGCGCGACTGGCGCTCGCCCTTCTCGGTCAGATCGCGCTCGGCGTCCGGCTTGCCGCCGCCGTCCTCCGCGTCGCCGTGTCTGAGCAGCCAGATCACATGCCCAACCTATCGAGCAGCCCGCATGGCCCAGGATTTCTTCGGCACGTGCGGGATCCGCACCTATTCGGTGCCGGTTTTGTAGGGACTACGTCCGCTCGCGCAGGCATGATCGATGGGTGAGCGCCGGAGCGGTTCATCTGCATGTCCACAGCGAGTACTCGCTGCTCGATGGCGCCTGCAAGATCGACGCCCTCGCCGCCCGCGCCGCCGAGCTCGACATGCCGGCGCTCGGGCTCACCGATCACGGTGTGATGAACGGCTCGGTCGAGCACTACAAGGCCTGCGTGGCGGCCGGGATCAAGCCGATCATCGGGCTCGAGGCCTACCTGGTCGACGACCGCAACGTGACGCCGACCCAGCCGCGCTATGAGCGCAACCACCTCACCCTGATCGCCTCCAATGACGCCGGCTTCCGCAACCTGGTCAGGCTGAGCTCAGCGGGCTTCCTCGAGGGCTTCTCGCGCGGCAAGGCGAACGTCGACCTGGAGTTGCTCTCCGCCCACTCCGAGGGAGTGATCGCCCTGACCGGCTGCCTGCAGTCGCGCTTCTGCCGCCGGCTGGTCGAGGACCGCCCTGCCGACGCTCGCGCGCACGTCGACGACTTGATCCAGGCCTTCGGCCCCGAGCAGATCTACTTCGAGGTTCAGCGCAATGGCGTCGCCGAGCAGGAGAAGGCGAACCAGGGGATCGTCCGCACGGCCAAGGAGCTCGGCCGGCCGCTGGTGGCGACCGCGGACGTCCACTACCTGCGTCGCGAGGACTACGACTCGCACGCGGCGCTGCTCTGCGTTCAGACGAAGTCGACGATCGAGCAGCCGAAGCTCCGTTTTGACACCAACGAGTTCTATTTGAAGAGCCCAGGCGAGATGTCCGAGTCCTTCTCGGACATGCCCGAGGCGGTCGCCAGCACCCTCGAGATCGCCGAGCGCTGCGAGCTGGAGATCCAGCTCGGAGAGCTGCTGCTGCCGAGGTTCCCGACGCCGGACGGGGTGGAGCCGGGCGAGATGCTCCGCGAGCTGGCCACCGAGGGGCTGCGGCGCCGCTACGGGGACCCAATCCCGGCCGATGCCGCCGAGCGCCTCGAGTTCGAGCTCGGCGTGATCTCGGAGATGGGCTTCGAGTCCTACTTCCTGATCGTCTGGGACTTCGTGCGCTACGCGAAGGGGGAGGGGATCGCGGTCGGGCCGGGACGAGGCTCTGCCGCGGGCTCGATCGTCGCCTACGCGCTCGAGATCACGGACATCGACCCGCTCGCGAACGGCCTGCTCTTCGAGCGCTTCCTGAATCCGGGCCGCAAGTCGATGCCGGATATCGACATCGACTTCTCGGTGCGCGGCCGCGAGCGGGTGATCCGCTACGTGGCCGACAAGTACGGGCGCGAGTGCGTCGCCCAGATCATCACCTTCGGCAAGATGGCGCCGCGGGCGGCCACGCGGGACGCGGCCCGGGTGCTGGGCTACGACTACGCGACCGGCGATCGGCTCGCCAAGCAGATCCCGGAGCCGATCTTCGGCCGCAGCCCGAGCTTCGAGGAGTGCCTGAAGCCGGGCGAGGAGCTGAAGCGGACGTACGAGTCGGACCCGGACGCACGGAAGATCCTGGACACCGCCCAGGGACTCGAGGGGATCGTCCGCAACCACTCGATCCACGCCGCGGCGGTGGTGATCGCCGACCGGCCGCTACAGGAGATCGTTCCGCTGCAGCTCGCCGAGGATCGGGGAGCCGCGAACGGCAATGGCAACGGGAACGGCGAGCGCGCCTACAAGACGGTCACGCAGTACTCGATGGGCCCGATTGAGGAGATCGGCCTGCTCAAGATGGACTTCCTCGGCCTGCGCAACCTCGACGTGATCGAGGACGCGGTCGCGATCATCGAGCGCTCCCGGGGCGAACGGATCGACATCAAGGACATCCCGCTGGACGATCCCCAGACCTTCGAGATGCTCTCCCGAGGGGAGTCGATCGGCGTCTTCCAGTTCGAGTCCGACGGCATGAGCGACGCGCTCAAGACGGTGAAGCCGACCGAGTTCAAGGATCTGGTCGCGCTGAACGCGCTCTATCGCCCGGGTGCGATGCGCTACATCCCGGACTACGCCAAGGGCAAGCGCAACCCGGACGCGATCCGCTATCCCGACCCCCGCCTGCGACCGATCACCGAGTCCACCTACGGGTGCGTGATCTACCAGGAGCAGCTCATGGAGATCGCCAAGCAGATGGCCGGCTTCAGCCCGGCCGAGGCGGACGACCTCCGCAAGGCGGTCGGCAAGAAGAAGCGCGATCTGATGGCGACGATGAAGGACAAGTTCTTGGCCGGCATGGGCGAGTCCAACACCGACCGCCGGGTGGCGCAGGACCTCTGGTCGCTGATGGAGGCCGCGGCGGACTATTCCTTCAACCGCTCGCACGCCGCCTGCTATGCGCTGATCTCCTACCGGACTGCCTGGCTGCGGGCGAATTACCCGGCCGAGTACATGGCCGCGCTGATCTCGACGGTGATGTCGACCAAGGACAAGGTCCCCTTCTTCGTCAACCGCTGCGACGAGATGGACATCGAGGTCCTGCCGCCCGATGTCAATACCTCGGACCACGGCTTCGTGGTCTCCGGCAACAGCATCCGCTTCGGCCTCGACGCAGTGAAGAATGTCGGCCACATCGCGGTTCAGGCGATTCTCGACGCTCGCTCGAAGGACGGGGACTTCAAGTCATTGTGGGACTTCTGCGAGCGGGTCGATACGCGGGCGGTCAACAAGCGCGCGGTCGAGTGCCTGGTCAAGTGCGGCGCGCTCGACTCGACCGGAGCCTCGCGGAAGGGCATGCTGGAGGTCCTGCCGGCCGCGATCGCCTTCGGGCAGAAGGCCCAGGAGGACTCGCGATTGGGACAGTCCTCGATCTTCGACCTGGGGGGCGGGGCGGAGGAGTCCGGCCCCTCACGGCATCACCACGCACCGATCAGGGCCAATGAATTCGACCAGCGCGAATTGCTTCGCCTCGAGAAGGAGACGCTCGGCACCTTCCTCTCCTCGCATCCCCTAGCAGAGGTGAGGGAGCCCCTCCGCACGCGCGTGGACTGCTCGCTCTCCAGCCTCGCCGAGAGGCCCGACGGCTCCTGGGTGACGGTCGGCGGGATCGTCACCGAGTTCAAGCGCCACAAGTCGAAGAACGGCTCCCTGATGTCGTTCGCCACCCTGGATGACGTGGAGGGACAGGTCGAGATGCTCGTCATGGGGAAGGCCTACGAGGCCTCCCACGAATTCCTCGCCGCCGACGTGATCGTAATCGTGAGAGGCAGGCTCGACCACAAGGGCCGCGGCGAGACCAAGCTGGTCGCCCAGGAGGTCGAGCTCTTCCAGCCGACCGAGGATGAGGTCGCCAAGGCGAGGGCCGCGCGGGAGCGGGAGAGCGGTCCGCTGAGGCTGCAGATCGATGCGTCCGCGCTCGGCACCTCGGTGATCGAAGAGCTGAAGTCCGTCCTTGGGCACTTCCCCGGCGACTCCGAGGTCCTCCTGGTGATGCAGACGCGCGGGGGAATCCGCGAACTGCGGTTCGGGCACGAGTACCGCGTTCGGCGCTCCGCGGCGCTGGACGCAGAGCTCGACGCACTGCTCGGCGGGGCCGCCCGCGCAGCCTAGCCTTAGGATCCCGTCAAGGGAACGGGTCCATGGGGAGAGGGAATAACCAGAGGCGCTCTGCCGGCGGCGTGGAGAACTTCCAGGCCGAAAGCTGGACGACCCGCCAGCTGGCGGAGTTCCTCTCGGTGGTCTCCTCTTTCACCGACGAGCGCGATGCTCTGCAGGGCTGCGTCGAGCGCGCCGCCGCCGCGATCGGCACCGAGCTCGCCGTCCTGATCCGGGAAGGGAAGGTCGCCGCGCAGGTCGGCTTCCCGTCGGGCAAGGAGCCCGTCGCCGACCTGGTTGAGGCCTCCGGCGATCTTCGCTTCGAGCGCAAGCTGGGAGACCTCGGGGTTTGCACCGGGATGTGCTCGTTGGTCGGCGAGGAGGGAACGCTCCTGGTTGCGCGGACCGGGGGAGAGGACTTCACCAAGGAGGAGCTGGATCTTCTGCGCGGCATGGGGCGGGTCCTCGGCCTCGCCCTGCGGAGCATCCGGCTGATCGGGGAGCTGCGCGAGCGGCAGACGCTGCTCGAGCGCCTGACGCTGCTTCAGCGCTCGATCGCCAGCCGGGCCGACATCGAGGAGGTGCTGCACGCGATCGTCACCGGCGCCAGCGAGCTGCTCGGCGACGAACTCGTGGACCTCAGCCTGATCGACCCGGAGGACCCGTCGGTGCTCGAAGTCGTGGCGTCGGTCGGCTACCCGCCGGAGCTGCTCGGTCAGATCCGCCGCACCCCGGTGGAGGTCGGCATCGCCGGTCACGCGGTCACGGAGCGACGCCCGATCGTGGTCGAGGACTACGGCGCGGACCCCCGCCGGATTCCCGACGTGGCGGGCGGAGGGCTGCGCGCGGTGATCTCGGCGCCGGTCTACCAGCGCGGGGAGCTGGTCGGGGCACTCTCACTGGGAACGCGCCGGTCCGGCCGCCGCTACAGCGAGATCGAGCGGGAAGCCGTTCTCGCGTTTGCCGAGCACGCCGGCCTGGCGCTGAACGACGCGAAGGCCGCTGAGGAGACGGCCCATCAGGCGTTCCACGATCCGCTCACCGGCCTCGCGAACCGCGCCCTCTTCGTCGACCGCCTCGCCCAGGCGCGTACCCGAGCAGCAGCGGCGGGCGACGCCGTGGGCATCCTCTTCGCCGACCTCGATGGGTTCAAGAACGTGAACGACAGCCTTGGCCACGCGGCGGGGGATCAGCTGCTGATCATCGTGGGTCAGAGGCTGGCCTCGGTGGTCGGTCCGACCGACACGGTCGCCCGGTTCGGCGGCGATGAGTTCGCGATCCTGGTCGAGGACGTCCGCCAGCCGATCGAGCTCGCACGCATGGCTCGCATGGCGCTGGACGGGATCGAGCGTGTGATCGACGTGGAGGGCCGCGAGGTCTTCATCACGGCCAGCATCGGGATCGCGGTCGGGCTGGAGGGGCCCGATGACCTGCTCCGCAACGCGGACATGGCGATGTACGAGGCGAAGGGCCAGGGCAAGGGCCGCTACGAGATCTTCCAGCGCCACATGCACGAGGCGCTCGCGCAGCGGCTGGAGCTCGAGCTGGATCTGAAGCGAGCCGCCGACCGCGATCAGTTCGTCCTCCACTTCCAGCCGATCGTGGAGATGGACACTCCCATGGTGATCGGGGTGGAGGCGCTGATCCGCTGGATGCATCCCGCCCAGGGGCTGATCCTTCCCGACCGCTTCATTCCGATCGCGGAGGAGAGCGGTCAGATCCACCCGCTCGGGCGCTGGGTTCTCTGGGAGGCCTGCCGCCAGGTGGTCGAGTGGGAGGACGCGTACGGCGGGCTCGGGCTGAACGTGAACATCTCGGGCGCCCAGCTGCGCCAGGCGAGCCTGGTGCGCGAGGTCGCCGAGACCCTCGAGGCGACCGGGCTGGAACCGGATCGGCTCACGCTCGAGATCACCGAGAGCGTCCTGATGGAGGTCTCGAGCAGCAACACCGAGCGGCTCGACGCGCTCAAGCGGCTCGGGGTCCAGCTGGCCGTGGATGACTTCGGCACCGGCTACTCCTCGTTGCAGTACCTGAAGCGCTTCCCGTTCGATTGGCTGAAGATCGCAAAGCCCTTCGTCGACGGAGTGGACGGCTCGGACTCGCAGGCGCGGATCGCCCGGGCGATCGTCGACCTCGCCCACAGTCTCGAGATCGAGGTGATCGCGGAAGGGATCGAGTCGCGGCGCCAGGCGGCGGTGCTCGGTGAAGTGGGCTGCCTCAACGGACAAGGCTTCCACTACTCACCGCCCCTCCCGGCGGACGAGGTCTCCGCATACATCGCCACCAGGGCCCCCGCTCGCTAGCAGATCCACCCCCATTCGCGCAAGGGTGGGACCCATTCCGACATTCCCATCCGTCCGCCGACGAGTCCTAGACTGAACGCGTCGTGTCAAGGCTCCAGCAACAGCGCAGCACCGCCGGTGAATGCCGCCAGTGCCGCTCGTTCTGCGACAAGCTCGTCAACCCTGCCGGCTGCCTGGAGATGGGATGCAAGTACCTCTACACCTATGAGGACGCGCGCACCGGTGGCCGCTACATGGGCTGCATGAACAATGTCTTCAGCGCCGAGATCGACTTCGACATGTTCCTGCTGGCCGAACGGACGCGGGAGGGCTTCGGCGGGATCAAGATGACCGGCGATCCGTTGCCGCACTGCCAGTTCAGCGTCGAGCGGGCCTACGAGGGAGAGGGCCCCGCCTACGAGTGCGTCAACCGCCGCTTCTTCGACGCGCCAGATGAGCACCCTGACTCGATCCGGGCGTTCGACCTGCGTAACAGCCTGACCTGATCAACCCTTACCCGAGTAGCTCGGCGAGCCGCTCGAAGGCATCCGTCCAGCCATCCCGGTGGAGCTCGAGGCGGGCGGGCGTGGCGAACTCGCCCTGCTCGAGGCCGACCTCGGTCTCCTCGCCGCGCTCCTCGAGCGACAGGGTGACGAGCGTCTCCCGGTCGTCGGGGTCCGGAGGATCCCAGAGGAAGGTGTAGGAGAGTCGGGAGGAAGGCTCGACCTCGCGGAACTCACCGTGCAGGTGGAAGAGGTCGCCCTCCGGGGGTTGCATCGCGATCCGGTATTCCTCAGCGACCCGAGGCTCGAAGTCGATATCGGGCACCGTGAATCCCTTTGGTCCCCACCACCTGGTCAACTCGGCCGGGTCGGTCAGCGAACGCCAGACCGCTTCGCGCGAAGCGGGCAGGATGCGAGTGATTCGCAGCCAGGGCCCATCACTTGCGCTCATCTCACCTCCGGGGGACTCGGAGCATCGTAGGCGACTTCTCGCTATCAGTGCAGGGGATGGGTGGGACTCCTCGCAAGCTGGCTTGGGCCTGGGTGGCCGGAATCGTCACCGGCATCGCGCTGATCGGCTGCGGCGGCGCTTCGGCTGCCCAGCCCCAGCAGGTCGCCGATCGGATCGAGGAGAACGACGCCGCACTGCGGCAGGCGATCGAAGGGTGGCGCGCGTCGGGCGAGCCGCCGTCGAGCGCCGCGCCCGCGGACGTGGTGCAGCAAGCAGCCGAGCTCCAGGACCACATCGCCTTTCTCGGTGACCACCCGAACCTCGCCGCCCGGGCCATCCCGCTGCTGGACGGCTCACTTCGCGGTGAGATCCGTCGTCTCTACGCCGCGCGGCGAGCCCTCCTGCGGTTGTCCGCGGGCTCGCAGCACAAGAAGCTGAAGCTCGGAGCGCGGCCGCCGCTCGCCGATCTGGTCGGGTTCTACGGGGAGGCGGAGAGTCGCTTTGGGATCGGCGCGCACTACCTCGCCGCGATCCACCTGGTCGAGACGAAGTTCGGACGGGTCGTCAACAACAGCGTGGCCGGCGCCCAGGGGCCGATGCAGTTCATCCCGTCCACCTGGCAGATCTACGGCCACGGGGGGAACATCCGCGACCCGCACGACGCGATCCTGGCCGCCGCGCGCCTGCTCCGCGCCAACGGGGCGCCCCGGCGCTACGGGCCCGCCCTTCGCGCCTACAACCCATCCGGGTTGTACGTGGACGCAGTCACCCGCTACGCGCGGGAGATCGACCGCAACCCCTACGCGCTCTACTTCCTCTACACCTGGGAGCCGTAGGTTCGGACTAGCGCGTCGCCTCGCGCCAGAGGCGGCGGATCAGCTGCACGTCCTTGCGGGCGACGTTGTGGCCGTCAATGCCCGGCCCCTCCAGGACCGCCGGCACCCGCTGCAGGCGGCGCTCGCCGAGGAACGCGCGGAAGCCCTTGCGCCCGATCTCTCCCTTGCCGATCGGCGCGTGGCGGTCTCGGTTGGAGCCGCGCTCATCCCGGGAGTCGTTGACGTGAAGCAGCTTGAGCTGGTCGAGCCCGACCTTGGCGTCGATCTCGTTGACGAGCCCCTTCATGCCCCCGGTGGTGCGCACGTCGTAGCCCGTGGCGTGCAGGTGGCAGGAGTCGATGCAGAGGCCGAGGCGCTTGGGGCCGCCCGTCTTGTCGATCAGCTCGGCGGTCTCGTCGAAGTCCAGGCCGAGGAGTTGGGGTGACCCGGCGGTGTTCTCGTAGATGATCGGGCAACGCTCTGAGCGCGCGAGGGCCTCTTTGATCAGGCTGATCGCCCGCTTGCGCGCATTCGCCCGCGTGTCGTCCTTCAGCGCACCCGGATGGACGACGACCCCGAGCGCACCGATACCGTCGCCGACCCGCAGCGCGTGGGTCAGGGACTCCAACGACTTCTTCCGCATCTCCTTGTCCTTCGCCGCGGGATTGATCAGGTAGATCATGTGGATCGCCACCACCTCGACCCGTGAGGCCTTCATCGCCTCGCGAAACTCGGCGAAGTCGTCGTCCGAGTACCGAGTGGGCCGCCACATCCGCGGGCTCTGGTTGAAGATCTGGATCGCGTCGCAGGTCCGTTCCTCGGCTCGTTCGATCGCGCGGACCAGCCCACCCCCTGTGGAAACATGGGCGCCGATCAGCATGGTGAGCTCAGAGCCATCAGTCCGCGTCCGCTTCGCTCCCTCTCCGACGGGTGCCCTGCACATCGGGGGAGCGAGGACGGCACTGTACAACTGGCTCTTCGCACGGGGCCGCGGGGGAGAGATGGTTCTGCGGATCGAGGACACCGACCGCGAGCGCTCCACCCCCGAGAACGTCGAGCAGATCCTCGACGCCCTGCGCTGGCTCGAGCTCGACTGGGACGAGGGGCCGGTGAGCCAGTACGAGCGCGCGGACCGGCACCATGAGGCGCTCGAGCAGCTGCTCGCCTCAGGCGCGGCCTACCGGGACCCTGCGACAGGTGAGGACGTCGCGGCCTGGAAGGAAGGGCACGGCAACCGCGGCTATCGCGGAGAGCCGTCCGACGATCCGGCCGGGGCGGTCCGACTGCGCGTCCCCGACTCCGGCGACACCGTGGTCGCCGACGAGATCCGCGGCGACGTCCGCTTCCCCAACGACTCCCAGGACGACTTCGTGATCGCCCGCGGCGATGGCTCGGTCCTCTACAACTTCGCGGTCGCCGTCGACGACGCGGACATGGGGATCACGCACGTGATCCGGGGCGACGACCACCTCTCCAACACGCCGAAGCAATTGCTGGTGATGGAGGCGCTGGGTGAGCCCCCGCCACGCTACGCGCACCTGCCGCTGCTGCACGGCCCGGACGGCAAGAAGCTCTCCAAGCGCCACGGCTCGGCGAGCGTGCAGGAGCTGCGCGACGCCGGCTATCTGCCCGCCGCCGTTCGGAACTACCTGGCACTGCTCGGCTGGGGCACCCAGGACGACACGACCATCATGAGCACGGAGGAGCTGATTGAGCGCTTCGACCTCTCGGGCGTGGGGCGCTCCAGCGCGATCTTCGACGAGCAGAAGCTGCGCTGGCTGAACGGCCGCTTCATGCGGGAGATGGACCTCGATGACTACACCGAGGCGGTCGCCCGGCACCTGGGGCGCGAGCCGGACGAGCGGTTGCGGGCGGCGTGCGCGATCGCGCAGGAGAAGGCGCAGACCCTAAAGGAGGTTTGGCCGCTGATCGGGTTCCTCTTCGAGGAGCCCGAGACGGACGAGAAGGCGTGGCGGAAGGTGATGAAGGACGGCGCGCTGCCGCTCCTCACCGAGGCTCTCCAGGCGCTTCGCGAGGCGGACTTTTTCGACCCGGAGGGGCTGGAAGCCGCTCTCGGGCGCATCCTCGCCGAGCACGACGTCAAGCCGGGAAAGCTCTACCAGCCGATCCGGGTCGCGATCACGGGGACATCGGTATCGCCCGGAATCTTCGAATCGCTTGCCGTGTTGGGCAAGAGTCGCTCCCTGGAGCGAATTGAGCGCGCTGTGGAGCGCCTTTCAAATCAACACATGGGCTAAACAATCGGTCAGGCGGTGCCGATTAGAACGGCATGGCTACGACAGCCACGACAACCCGTGGCACCCAGAACGGCACTCGGGGGGAGGGTCGCGGACGCGTCCTCGCCGCCGCTTTTGACGAGGCCGAGCGCCAGCCGGCTCTCCAGGAGGGGCGCGATCAGGCTCTCGAGCAGGTAAATCGCGGCGCGCCCCCGCACGAGGTCGCGGGCGTGGTCGAGTCGGACGTTGGCCTCGCCTGTGCAATTGTCCGCGCGGCGGGCCAGCTGCAGGGCGGAGGGCGCATACGCAGCGTTGCCGACGGAATCGAACGCCTCGGCCCGGGCGCCGTGGAGGCGGTTCTGCGCGCGGCTCCCGCTTACGACATCTTCAACGGGGACGGCCGGCTCGCGCTCGCTCCCGATCGATTCCGCCTACACGCCCTCGACGTGCAGCGGGCCGCCGACCGGATTGCGGACCTCAGCGGAATCGGGGACCGTGACGAGATCGCTCTGGCCGCCATCCTGCACGACATCGGCAGGCCGGTGCTGGCGCGCCTCCACCCGGTCTACGCGGAGCGCTTCGATCGCCGCAGCTCGACCCCGGACGAGAGAATCGCCGCGGAGCGACGCGAGCTGGGCATCGATCACGCCCTCGTCGGCGGAGTTCTCACCCGACGCTGGGGCGTGCACGCACGCGTGGCCGAGTCAATCGAGCGCCACCACACTCATGGAGCGGAGGGTGTCGCGGCGGTGCTTCGCTTCGCCGACATGGTCGCCGCGCACCTCGAGGATTGTCCCGTCTCGACCCAGGACCTGATCGAGGCCGCCGAGCACTGTGGCCTCGACGAGCACGCGGTCCGGATGGTCCTCTACGAGCTTCCCCAGGGCAAGGCGTCACGTCGCCGTGCCACCGGCCCATGTCCCCTCTCCTCGCGGGAGCTTGACGTCCTCCGGCGACTGGCCGAGGGCAAGGTCTACAAGCAGATCGCCGCGGAGCTGGATCTGTCCGCGAGCACCGTCCGCAGCCACCTGCACAACGTGTACGGCAAGCTCGGCGCACTGGACCGCGCGCAGGCGGTCCTCATGGCGACCGAGCAGGGCTGGATCTAAGGGCTTTCTGCAACTGCGTCCCGTCGCCCCCGGTGGCCGGGGGAAACTTGACGCAGAATGAGCCAGGCCGCGAGCCCGATCCCGATCGAGTCGATTGCGACGTCGACCGCCGTGCCCGTTCGCCCGCTGACGAAGGTCTGGTGGAACTCGTCGGTGCAGGCGTACGCGAAGGCGATGCAGACGGCGATCAGCAGGCTCCTCGCGGTCACGCCGCGAAGCGCCCACCACCAGAGCCCTGTGAGCAGCGCGTAGCCGGTGACGTGGCCGAGCTTGCGGAGGATGACGTCCCACCAGGCGTGGTCGCCGCCGCCCTGCTGCGCCGAGAGGACGAAGATCACCATCATCAGACCGACGGGAGCGATCGCCCGAAGCAGGGCCCGGTTGGGTCGATTCATCGCGACGCCTTCCGGCCCGGTAAAAGGGTTGTCGTGATCTCGGTCACCTCGAAGTCACGTTACGCGGTGGTCGCGCTGGCCGAGCTGGCGCGGGCCGGCGACAGCCCCATGCCGATCGGCCAGGTTGCAGAGCGCCGCGGGATACCGGTGCAGTTCCTGGAGCAGCTCTTCTCGACGCTGCGCCGCGCCGGGATCCTGGTCAGCCACCGCGGCGCCAAGGGCGGGTACACGCTCGCCCGCCCGGCCGACCAGATCAACGTCCTCGAGGTGGTCCAGGCGCTCGACGGCGTCGTCGGCCAGGAGGGCAAGGAGGCCGGCGGAATCTGGGAGGAGGGGGTGGAGGCCCTGCGCGCCACCTTCCGTTCCACCTCAATCGCCGACATCGCCCGCCGCGAGGCCGAGAAGGCCGGCGCCGGGATGTACCACATCTGAAAAGCAGGCACGGTTGGCGCGGATTTGGCTTCACTATGCCGATTAGAGCCGATTGCGTCCGGTTGTTTCGGTGTCATTTTTCCCACGGTTTTCCCACGGCGTTCCGTCGCCGGGCGCCTTTAGGATTCACTCCTAACCGCTTCTCCCGGGAATCGGCCAGCAGCACAAGCCATCAAGCCATCCGACCGGAATCGAATCAAGGAGGCTTTGACGGCGTGCCCGAACCGAAAGAGAAAGCAGCAGCGGTGCTCCACACCTGGGTCTCGGCGGGCTTTGCCGAAGAGGTAAAGACGCTGGCCGAGTCGGAAGGCCGGTCGGTTTCGAACCTCATTAGGCAATCTTTGCGAGCGCAAATCTACGCAGCTTCGCCCGACGGCGGAGGCCGTGCGACCGGCGGGGATCTCCCTCACCTCGCCGAGGCGCCGGCTGGCTCGGAGGGTAAGGACCGATGACGACGGCAGCCGTCGAGCAGCGGCTGGCGAAGGCCGGATTCCATCTGGAAGGGCGGCTGCTTGCCGCCTATGGCCGAGAGGATCTTTGGGCTCACTATGACGATCCGGATCGCACCTTCTCGACCACCGAGGCGCTCGAGGAGATCGAGCAGAAGAAGGAGAAGAACTGATGGAGCATCTGGTCACGAAGGCGATGGTCGGCGAGGTGACCGAGCTCGGGGAATTCGAGGCGATCGCCGCCGCGTACCCAGTCGACGCCGGCAACGAGCAGATTGCTCGCGGCGCTTTCAAGGCGACACTCGAAGCCTGGCAGGGGCGAGGTCGTCAGGTCCCGCTTCACTGGGACCACCAGGGCGAAGCGTCGAACGTAATCGGACGGTCGACCCGCGATCGATGGAGGAGACCGCCAGAGGCCTGCACGTAAAAGGGGCAGCTCGACATAGACGAGTCAGAGACCGCCCGCGAGGCGTGGAGGCTGGTCCGGAAGGGCGCGGTCGGTCTCAGCTTCGGCTACGTCACGGAAGCCGACCATGTTCGGAGCGATGGCGTCAAGGTCTTGGACCGGGTCAACCTCTATGAGGTTTCTCTTACGCCATGGCCGATGAATCCGGACACGGAGGTCCTCTCTTGGAAGTCCATGACCCCGAACGACACCGAGTTCAAAGCTCTGAGTTTGGCCGCGGTGCGAGCGGCTCGCCGAGGTAGCACCGCGGTCGGGCGGCCTGATCGCGTAGCCGATCGGGACAAGGAGTTCGAGGAGCTCCGACGCCGGCGGGAGGAATCGGAGGAAGCGAAGCGTGCTCAGGCCCGCCGTGCCGAGGAGGAGGCGGAGGCGTCCCGGCTCGAAGCTATCCAGCCGAGGCGACGGTTAACGATCGTCTTCACCGGTGGAAGGTGGAAGGAGTACTTCGGCGACGACGCTCCCACCCCAACCCCCGAACAGATCAAGGAGCGGGAGGCTGTCTCCCAGCAGCAGGATGCATCGCGGTCCTTCCTTACGCCGGGTTCGCACCGGCATTCGGTCGCCAGTGTCCTGGTCGACGAGGAAGGTCGGGTCATCCCGTGACCGTCGCCGAACGCCGCGAGGTTCTCGAGCACGAGGCAGCACACGCGGCAGCCGCGCTGGCCTTGGGCCCATCGGTCTCGGAGGTCAGCATCAGGTCCGATGTACCAGGCCGGCTCGGCTCGGTGACGCTGCTCGATCCGTACACCGACATCAACCGGGCCCGTGCTCGCAAGCTGATGAAGATGGTGGCCGCTGCTCCTGCCTTCAGTGACGGTGACGTGCCAACCTGGCCGCTGCGACAGGATCGAACGCAGGACGAGAAGCTGCTCAGCATCTTGGCCGATGGCCTCGGCCTCGACGAGCGCTCTTACAACTCACTGATCGCAGAGATGTGGGCGCTCACTCTCACTCCTAAGTTCTTGAAGGTCTACGAGGTACTTGAACTCTGGCTCGAGCAGACACCGAAGATGGACCACGAAGCGATAGTCCGAGCAATGGTCTTGGCATGGATCGACGGCGATGAATGAACGACCCCCGGTTCTTCTTCGTGATGGTCGTAGTCGGTGCCGTCTTCTACGGAGCGACGCTCGGACTGCTACTCGCTCACCTGATCTGGGGAGACTGAGATGCCGCCCCTACCGAGTTCCTACGCGCGTAGGAAGTCTCCCCTCCCCCGGGGTAGGGAGGGTCGAAACTTTTGACTCCCCGAGCAGAAAACCGCCGAGTTAGTCGCCGTAAGAAAAACTCGTCCCCGACAGACAGGCAGACCTATGGACAGTGAAGAAATGGTCCGAATCCTTGAGGAAATCATCCGCGCGGACGACACCAACCCGACCGCTCGCTGTACCGCGATTCGCACTCTGCGAGAGATCGCGCCCGAGCCACCGATGGCCGCGGGCCTCGCTGACCTGTACGGACTCACGCCCCGGGGTCGTCCCACCGTGCGAGGGAAGAAAGGGAATGGCCATCAGGGATAGGAGGGGTGCTCCGTGAATCGCTTGCGTCGAAACGACCGCCGAGTGGGCGGCTACACACACCGACAAGGAATTTAACCCGGCGAGGAGCGTCACCCATTGAGCAAAGGCAAATCGCAGAAGGGCAAGATCACCGGGGACCAGGAGATCGTCACGGACGATCAGGCTCTCCAGATCCTCTCGGAGCAGGCACTAAACGGCTCTATAACCGCCGCCGTCGCGCTCGAGCGGGCGCTTCGGACAAGGGCG